>Ga0189289_10320_pt1 | contig 26794 bp, 31 predicted proteins | sample UW106minimetaG_FD_130313 | JGI IMG/M metagenome (GOLD analysis project Ga0189289, IMG submission 130313) | Marine microbial communities from the Costa Rica Dome - UW106 mini metaG | ecosystem: Environmental > Aquatic > Marine > Oceanic > Photic zone | place: Costa Rica: the Eastern Pacific...
AATAATGTAGCATTGACTATTGCCCAGTCTGCGTTGGTGGCGACAACAAACTTGATATCTAGTGAACGTGTCAGAAGTGTACGAGCTAAAACTGCATCCTCTCGTTTGATTAGCCCCTCAATGCTGAATACTCCAGTCGCTTGGTCGCTAGCAAAACTGCTGTCAAATTCTCTCAGTCTGTAGTAAGCCATAACAGGTTTGCTTCCGTCATCGCGTAGTGTGAATTCGGCATCTGAAGTGTTATTTGCTAAAGGTAGTAAATCAATTGGCCAAATCTTTCCTTTCTCTGGATGTTCGGGCAATGCGGCGCTTCCTAGGGTTGGTGTGCATATTTCTTCTAGTTCGATTGCCTTTGATGTTTCTGTATTGTTAATATTTATCCATTGCAGATCGCCTTTTGGGAAATTATCTACTTCGTAGAGATATCCTTTGTATTGTGTTGGGGAAGGATTATTGAGTTGGCTCAGGATATGGTTAAATCCACTGATCGCAGCATTTTCTGCCATTTGTTGATAGCTTGCAAATGCTCCCACCTTTCTCTCTACAAGTTTTCTTACCAAGAGTGCACTTGATCCTGTGATTAGTAGGAAGCCCATCAGTAGAACAAGTACTAATGCAATGCCTTGTTCGCCTTCTTGGTGCATCTGCATCAATTTTTTGAACGCTTGAGGATATTTCATTTGCAAATCAGATCGCTCGTTTCCACTTTGGTGGATGTCTTCGAATGAACGATCCCTAACTTGACATCGCTTGCTCCAGTGCTGAGGTCTATGCATCCAAGAACATTTCTTTCTGGGCTTTGTGACACAGTCGACTCGAGAATGAAATAGTTCTCATCCGTAAGATCGCCAATTCGTCTTGTAGAATAGTTTCCATCGGACAGAGCTATTTCTTTCTCAAGACTGCCTTCATCATCTGAAATGGGGCCTGATATTGTCATGATAACGGCTTGGTTGCTGAGGTCTTTCCATGTTTTAGGGGGTAAGCCAATTTCTTCTTTGGAGCTGATTATTCGTATCAAGAGTTGCTCCATGGACGCTGCCATGCTGTTTTGTTTGGTCCGCTCCATTTGGTTTGAATAATTTGGGATTGCTATCGCACTTAAAATGCCAACGATGCTCACAGCTGCCATAAGTTCGGTCAGGGAGAATCCGTTGATGTTTCTTTTAGGCGTCTTCATGACTTAGTTATGATCTTATTAGTCTGGCACCTTGTTGCTGGTTCTTCCTTGGAGATTAGTGAGTGTTGATTGAAGGATCTCTATATTTCTAAGTGTTGCGATTGGTAATTTTTTGCAAGTTGCATTGGAGTTTTTGATTTTGTTTCATTGCCTTCAGCTGGTGCCTGCCGCCCCATTTAGTATTGATAGTTTAAGTGAATTGTATGGAGTTTATGCTTTTATGGAGGTCTTGGATCTGTAATTTGTTTTTGACATGCAGGAATGGGGTCTTGAGTTCTGCGCCACGATTGTGAGGCTTTGATCTATTTGGACTGTTTTGGTAATTGATCCAATCCTTGTCTTTGAGAGTGAAGAGTCTTGCCAGTCTGGGAGTTCTTGGTTGTTCTGGACGCTGTTTTCTGCTTGTCGTGTTAGTTTATGCGGTAAAAATAATTATAATGATACATTCTTTCTTGGCTTAATTTTCCTAGTTTGTGCTTAATTTTTTGGTTTGAAGTCAGATCTTTGCTGGCATGAGAAAAGGCGGCTGCGAAGCCGCCTTTCTGTTTCTTGTTTTCCTATTTATTAGCAGGTTGGTGCAGTCGGCGCAGTGCCTGTCGTGCTTGTTGCTGCGCCCTTCTTGCCAGTGGCATAGTTCACGCAGAATGCTCCGTCGTATTTTCCTGCGAGGTCTGAGCCTGTTTTTCCTGTTGCGGTCAGCTTGTAGATATTCGACGATGCGTCTCCTCCTGACGTGAAATCACAGAGATCAGAGTTTGTATCCGCTTCAGTTACCAAAGCGGTTAAGGCTGCATTTCCAGCGGCTTCGCTCTGTAGGGCTTCTGCTGCAACAAGACCCATGATGTTACCGCCCTTGGTGGTGCATTCTGTTGCTTTGGCTTTTGCTGTTTGATTCAAGAAGTTTGGAAGTGCAACGGCTGATAGAACGCCAACAATCACGATGACGATCATCAGCTCCACAAGAGTGAAGCCCTTTTCGATTAGATTCCTGCCCTTCTTGCGATTGAGCAGTGCCAGCTGAAGCTTGGAATTGAGTGAAGTCATTGCTAGATGTTTTGATTGTTGATGTGCACCGTTGGTGCCGACATGACAACCATGACGCGTTCCGTTGGCGCGCAAAGAAGCCCTGGCTAAAGCTTCCCTAAGAACGCTCTTAGGTTTTCTCTCAGATTCGTGGCGTTGCGCTCTCTCCCTTCCTTGCGGGTTTGGTTGCAGTCCACCTCGTTGCTGGTGGTGGTGGCTGGATATGTGGCGCTTTTTGCTTTTGGCTCTTCTCTAGCGGAAGCGGAACGTTTGGACCGTCATCAGCGGCTTGTGGCCCAGATCCGCAGTGGCTTCCAAAACGGTTCGCTCTCGCTGCCCTTATCCCCGGGCCTCGGTGTTGAAGCTGCCTTGGTACCTGGGGAGTTAGGCCAAGAAGGTCCCACGCTTCATTTCATTGATGGGGCCTCTTGGCTGGCCAGCCGTAGCTCTCTGACGTCGCTTGCTTCAAGCTATGTGCTGTTGGAGGTGCGGCAAAACATCACTGCATCGGTTCAAAGCCAACGGCGCGATCAATTGCTGCTGATTGCCGCAGCGGGGATGTCGCTGTTGCTGGTGTCGTTGCTGTTTCGACTGGTGCTGTGGCGTGGCTTGATCAAGCCGTTGCAGTCGCTGACTGGTGATCTCTCGCGTCTGAGTGCCGATTCCCTTGGCCAACGGACGTTGGATCCTGTTGGACAGTCGCGCGAACTGCAGCCCATCGTCGAGGCCTTCAACCAACTGCAATCACGCCTGGCAGAAGCATGGCAGCGCGAACGTCGCTTTGTTGATGGTGTTGCCCATGAACTGCGCACGCCGATAACCGTGATCTTTGGTCATGCTCAAAGCTTGCAGCTTGAGCTACCCGCTGCGAGCCAGGCCAAGGTCGCCCTGATTGCGGCTGAAGCTGAGCGCCTTGGGGAGTTGGTCATGGTAATGCTCGATTTGGCCCGCTGTGATGCCGGTCGACTCACTCTTGAATTGGAAACCCTGGATCCCGAGCTTGTGGTGCTGGATGCCTATGAGCGCTTGCAAGCTTTGACTCCGGATCGGCTGCGTTTGGCACCGCCGTTAGAAGTCGAGATACCTCGTATTACGGCGGATGACGAACGGCTGCAGCAGTGCCTCGCAGCCCTTGTCGACAATGCCTTGCGTTACTCAAACGGTGCGGTGCAGCTGGCGGTCACGGCTTCAGTTGAAAGCGTGATTTTGCATGTCCGGGATCAAGGCCCCGGCATCCCAGAAGCTGAACGCGGCCAGGTGCTGCAGAGGTTTGTGCGCGGCAGCACCTCGATCGGCACTCGCGGTAGTGGCATTGGTCTTGCCACCGTGAATTTGCTGATGGAAGCCATGCATGGCGAGCTGCTGATCGGTGATGCCCCGGAGGATGGAGCCGACATGCAACTGTGCTTCAAGCTTTCGGCGCGCCCACCCGCGCCATGAAGCCAACGCCGCGCACGGTGTGCAGCAACTGCGCTTCCCCTTTGACTTCCACCTTTTTGCGCAGGTAACCCATGTAGACGTCAAGGGTGTTGGGATCGCCAACGAAGGGTGCACCCCATACGGCATCAAGAATCGTTTGGCGCGATTGCACCGCATCCGCATTCTTCACCAGGAACAGCAGCAGCTCAAATTCACGCTGGGAGAGGGCAATGCTGCGTTCTCCCCGTTGCACGCCGCGTTCGATCGGATCCAGCAGCAAATCACCGAGTTCAATGCCGCTGGCTTCGCCGCGTGCGTCTTGTTCGTAACCACCGCGGCGAAGCCGGGCCCGTACCCGGGCGTGCAGTTCCTTGAGGTTGAACGGCTTGGTCAGGTAGTCGTCCACCCCTGCGTCGAGGGCCTGAACCCGCTCGTCCACATCGTCGCGGGCGGTGAGCATCAACACCGGCGTGGTGTTGCCGCTGCTGCGCAGACGGCGGCACAGCTCCACACCAGAGAAGTCCGGCAGCGTCCAGTCGAGCACCACCAGATCGAACTGTTCTTGGCGCCAACGCAGCAGAGCGTCCTGGCCGTTGTCGCAGCCGGTGCAGTGGTGGCCGGCGTCGCTGAGTTCCTCCATGAGGAACCGCAGCAGTTCTGGGTCGTCATCGACGATCAGCAGCTGGCTCGCCTCCGGGCTCACGGGCTGGGTGCAATCACTTCAGGCTAAGTCGGCACACCAGAGGGGAATGCTTCATCCAACGTTTGTCGAGCTTGGATGCGATTGCCTGATCCACATCAGCAGGGTTTTGCCCTGCCCTTGGCGCTCACCACCTCGGCGCTGCTTCTGCTCAGCAGCTTGTCGTTGCAGACCTTCGCCATGCACACGCGTCAGCGCAGTCGTCAGGCGCTGGCCACCGTGCAGACCCGTGATGCCGAGCGTTCGGTGGCGATGGCCTTTCAACAGCAATCCGTTGGCGAAAATGCCTGCCTTTTGGCGATGCCTTCCGGTGCGTGGCCAGCCTCAGAGCATTGTTTTGGATCGAATCCTTCAGCCCTCAAATCAGGCCGCGTCGCTGATCGCGCCTGGCAGCTGTTGCATTGGCAACCGCTTGGCGCGATGGCTGGAACCCTGCAGCTGCGCTGGAGTGATGGCCGTCAGAGCCGTCTGGATCTGGAGCTTCTGCCATGACCCTCACGGAAGTTGTCGTCTCTGCTCTGATCCTGGGGATCTGCAGCCAGGTGTCGCTCCAGGGTTGGTCGCGTACCAATCAAGCCGCAGCCACGTCGGCCCGCACCGATCAGCAGGTGCGGTTGTTGGAGCAACGGCTCCTGGCTAGTCGTCGTGTTTTGTCCAGCGCTCCAATTGCTGATCAGGCCTGTCGTTGGGATCGTGATGCGGTGGTCGGGGTTCTGGAGGGCTTGTCCGAAGACTCCCATCCCGCGACATCATGGCGTTTTGACGCCGCGGGGGTTGGCCTCTGGCTCGATGTGGAACTGATGGGCTCGAAGGCTGCGCAGTCCATCAAGCGGAGTCAGTTGTTCACCCCGGCCGGACTGGGACATTGCCCGCGGGAGGCCAACGATGAGTTGTGATCTGATGTTCGGGGATCGGGATGGTGGCTTCAGCCTTGCAGAGTGTCTTGTGGTGGTGGCGCTGCTGGGGATCCTGGCGGGCTTGGTGATTCCCAGCTCCAGTGCCGTGCAACGGCGGCTGGCACTGGACAGCGGTCTGCGCCGATTGCGAGTGGGGCTCGACCGGGGTCGAATGGCCGCTGAACGGGACCGCCAGCCCTGTGCTCTGCATCTCAGTGCGAATGGTTGGCAACCGCCGCCGGCGGGTGATCTGCCGTCCTGCCGTGGGGGCCTGACGCTTTTGGCTGAGACCGGTGCAGGTGCATTGCAGGTTCGTAGCAACCTGCCAGACGCCGTTCGCTTCAGCAGCAATGGATTGGTGCTTGATGACGGTCTGGTGGTGTTGTCGCAACACAGCCAAGCCCAGGCCTTGTGCCTGGTGATCGGTTTGCCCCTGGGCATCAGCCGCAGCGGTGTCTATCGGGGTGATCCAGCCGCCTCCCTGAGCAGTGCCCTCTGCTTGCCCACTGATGCGTAGGCCCCGCCCTGCTCCAGGCTTCACGCTGGTCGAGTTATTGCTGGCAGCCCTTGTGGGCTGTCTGCTCTGCAGTGTGGTGGTTCAGCTTTTGTACGCCGAAACCTGCCATGGCGGTTCGTTGGCCGAAAGCTTCCAGCTGAAGCAATGGCAACGGCGCACGCTGGAGCTGCTGAAAGGCGATCTGGAGCGTGCATCCAGCTGGCAGATCGACCCAGATCCGTCCGGGAGTTGGCCCTGTGTGTTTGCCAACCGGCAACCCAAGCTCGCCATCACCCCAAGAGACGGCTCAGAACCTGTTGTGTACAGCCTCGGATCAGCGCCATCGGCGATCTGGCGTGGTGATGTGTTGATGCGCTGCGGCCCTGCCTTTGGCTTGCAGGGCGAGATCCGCAGCGGCAGCCGCTATCAGAACCGTGTTGTCTTGGATGGTGTGGACCGTTTTCAGCTTCATCAGCCCTCGGGTCTCCCGGTGCTGCAGATGCTGCTCGAGCAACGTACCTGCCGTGGAGGCAGGGTTCGCTCCCGGGGAGTGGGTTAGGTCTCGGTTATGGGCTCAGGTTCCGGAGCCATCAGGAAGAACATCGTCAGTGCCAGCTCTGATAGTGCGAGGAGCAGATGGTCCAACCAGCCCAGCTCGACTCCCATCCCCATGACAGTGATCCAGCTGTTCACAACAACCATCACCACGGCGAAGATCGCTAGCACCAGTGCCAGCAGCGGCTGCAGTGAGCGGCGTTGATTCCAGATTGCCCAGAGCAAGGGAATCAACACCACGGTGCAAACACCATGCAGGATTCTCATCGAGACTTCGCTGTGCATGTGTGGGGTGATTGCAGCCCAGATGTTGACCGGGACCAGCAGTGAGCACAACACCAGAAACGCGATCATGACTTCAGATGCACGGTGAAGCGGCTGCCTTCCCCAAGGCGGCTCGCCAACTCAATTCTGCCTCCCATTCCTTCAACAAACAGCTTGACCAAAGACAGCCCCAGCCCTGTTCCTGTTTTGTAGGGGGCATTGCTAGCGCGTTGGAAACGTTCAAACACTGTCTCCAGCTCTTCAGGGGGAATCCCGATGCCATGGTCAATAACATCGATGGCTGGACCTTCGGTGTCTTCGCGCAGCACGAGCTCGATCGGTGCTTCCTCCGGAGAGTACTTGTCAGCATTTTCGATGAGATCTAACAGCACTTGTTGAAGTCTTGCTGGATCGGCTTTTGCAATTAAACGCTTTCGTTCTGGAAATTTTATCCGGAATGTGCGAGGAATGGTGTTTCGAGCAAGCATGGCAACTCGCTCCAGCCTTTCACTCAAACATACGTCTTCATTGGTGATGGATAGTCTGTCTGAATCACTTCGAGATAGATCTAAAAGGTCATCAAGAAGGTTTCTCATCCGAATTGTTTCTTCGTTTGCTGTTTGTAAGCCTTTGATCTCTGCTTCTGTGAGATTTTTACTTCGCTTTATTGTGCGGTGAAGATAGCCCTGAACGATTGTTAGGGGCGTCCGCAATTCATGGCTAACGGCGCTGACAAACTGCTTTTGCTGGCTCCAGGATTGGGCTAAACGTTCGACAAGGGAATTAAAAGTGTCTTGTAGATCTTCGATTTCAGTCGGGGCTTGATTAAGTTGTAAGCGCGTGTCTGATAGGTTTTCGGCAGTCAGGTCGGCTGTGGCTAGGTTGAGTTGATTGAGCGGCTTGACGATTCTTCGTACCACCCAGCTGACAGTCAGCAAAGTAATAGAAAGGCAGCTTCCCCAGATCAGGATCATCATCGCCAAGTAATTGCTAAGAGCTTTCAGGCTGGCCTCTGTATTGCTCATCATCCATAGTCGTGCGCCAGAGGGGAATTCCTTGACCAGTTCAACGATGTGCTGAGAGTTGTTGACCTCAACAAAACTTTGAAGCCCAGCTTTTTTCTGAGGATTCGCTTCCATCGCTTTGTTGAAAACTTCTTCGCTAGCCGTGCCATGAATCTCTGCATAAAATAAATCTCCGTTTTTGTATTCGACCCAAAGTTGGTTGTTGATCCCTGAATGAAAGAGGAGTTCCTTTTCTAAGAGTCCAGGGTTTCCAGTCAGGCTCTCGATTGCGTGCTTACATTCTTCGACGTTGGCTCTGGCTAACCGGCGTTCATTGGAGAACACGTTGCGTTGACCCAAGTACAGGCCCACCGATGATGCTCCGGTGAAGCCAACAAAAACCACCAAATACGTTGCCAACTGCAGCTGCCCCTGCAGGCTGCCCAGCAAACGTTCTCGCCAGGGATGAGAGGAGCGCATGAGTCCATTCTCATCAGTTGGGCGGAGAATGCCATACGTATCAACCTGAATGTTTTCCATATGACCCGCAGCCTCTCCACCCGCATGGCCCGCTGGGGCCTGGTGATTGTGGGGATTTACCTGCTGGTGGCCTTGATCACGCCGTTGTTGGTGAGTGCTGGCATTCTTCCGGACGCCAATGCCGGCCTAGAGAACCCGATCTACTCCGGTCCCAGCTGGACTCATTGGTGCGGTACCGACCGTCTCGGCCGGGATGTGTGTGTGCGGACCATGGCCGGCAGTGGAGTGGCGCTTCAGGTGGTCTTGCTGGCGGTGGGCTTGGCCTTGGTGGTCGGTGTACCCCTCGGGATGGTGAGTGGTTACTTCGGTGGCGCTGTCGATCGTGTGATGGTCTTGTTGATGGACACGCTCTACACCCTGCCGGTGCTGTTGTTGTCAGTGGTGTTGGCGTTTCTGTTGGGCAAGGGAATTCCCAATGCCGCCGCCGCACTCTGTGTGGTGTACGTGCCGCAGTACTTCCGGGTGGTTCGAAACCAAACCGCCCAGGTGAAGAGCGAACTGTTTGTTGAAGCCGCCCAGAGCCTGGGGGCGGGGCCGCTCTGGATCCTGCGGCGTTATTTGTTCCGCAACGTGATCACTTCCGTGCCGGTGCTGCTCACCCTCAATGCCGCTGATGCGGTGCTGGTGCTGGGGGGGCTTGGGTTTCTCGGCCTGGGCCTGCCGGAGACCGTGCCCGAATGGGGCGGTGATCTCAATCTGGCGCTGGCTGCGGTGCCCACTGGGGTGTGGTGGACCGCGCTGTTCCCAGGCCTGGCGATGTTTGTTCTTGTGCTCGGTCTGTCCTTCCTTGGGGAAGGCATTGAGGCTTGGGTGAGCGGCGGCGAAGCCCGCCCCGCGTCAGACTGATCCCATCAGCTCGCATTTGATGGCCTGGTGGATCAGCCTGATTTTGCTGAGCATGGCAGCGCTGCTCTGGAAGAAGAGCTGCGACAGCATGGACGATGTGATCGCTTTGCTCGAGCGGATCTTGGCCACCACCTTGCTACTGGTGGTGGTGCTGGTCAGCCGCAATTTGCTGCTGGAGGCAGCGGTGTTAATCGCTGCGATTCAGTTGCCTGGAGTGCCGCGGCGGCCGCGTTGAACTCAGGCCTGTTTCGGGGCCTTCACCTCTCGAATCGAAATCCGGCAGGAGCTCGGGAAGATGGCATGGGCTGCTTCCACGGCATGGCTGAGATCATCGGACTGGAGCATTTCCTCGCCCCACTCGTGGCCGCAGTGATACGTGACCGCGTACTGGTGCAGCTGTTTGTTGTCCATTGCTGACAATCCGCTGCTTTGGTTATGGCCCAGGGTTCGCGGAGATACAAGTGTTTTGTCGGATCAGCAGCGCAGCTTCACAGTCCGAGGCAGCTCTTCCATCAGTTCGCCTTCCTCACTCAGGGCGGGGTAAGGCCGTTGCTGCTCTTGGCACCAGCGGGCCACCTCGGGATAAGACCATTCGAACAGCAATTGTTGGTACTGCTCCGGCTTAAGCCCTTCGCCTTGGGTCGGCGCCAGGCTGGCCACCTGGCGTTGGCGCAGCGCCTCAAACAGCAGGGTGGCGGTGGCGACCGAGACGTTCAACGACTGCACCATGCCGCGCATGGGGATGAACAGCGCTTCATCCATCAGATCCCTGGCCTGGTCGGTCAGCCCCCATTTCTCCGCGCCGAGCACGAAGGCGGTGGGTCCGGTGAAGTCGCACTCTCGATAGTCCTTGGCATTGACTCCGAGGTGGGTTCCGTAGAGACGGAACCCCCGCTCTTTTAAGCAGCGGATTGCTGTTTCGGTATCGGGGTGGTCGTGAAGAGGCACCCATTTCTGGCTGCCTTGGGCCGTGCTGTTAAAGGTGCGCGGACGCCCGTCGAAACTCACCGCGTGGGCTTCAAGCGCCCCGACGGCATCGCAACTGCGCAGGATGGCGGAGAGGTTGTGGGGTTTCTCCACGTGTTCGAGCAGCACCGTGAGGTCCGCCATGCGGTGGTTCAGCACGGATTTCAGCCGCTCAAATCGTCGCGGCAGCAGGGGCATGGGCGATGAATCGGGTTAGAGCAACAGTTGGGGGCCCTTCCATACTTGGAAGCCTGGCAAGACAATCAAGAAGTCTGTGCTTCTGTCGCCATCCAGATCCTGCTCAAGGATCCCTCTGTTGAACCGTACGTCTCCGGCGGCACCGGAGATCGTCTGGGTTCTGATGCATGAAAGCTCCCATCAAAGCCACGCAGATTGATGGAGACGTCCTCATCCACATTTAATCAGCGTGTCTGGAGCGAGGTGGCTCGTATCCCCCACGGTCGCTTGGCGACTTATGGCCAGATCGCTGATTTGATCGGTGCCTACGGCTGCGCGCGACAGGTTGGCTGGGCGCTGCGTCGCCTCAAGCTCCCATCCACCGTTCCCTGGCACCGCGTGGTGAATGCACAAGGGCGGATCGCGATGAGCCTCAGCCGTGAGGGAAGTGACTGGATGCAGCGGGATTTGCTGATGGCAGAAGGCATTCCGGTGGATGTGGAAGGACGCTTGCCCCTACGCCAGTTCCTCTGGCACCCGGAGACCCATGCTGGAGCTTGATGCGTGGTGTTCTTGTCTGATTCGGCTCCGATTGGACTGCTGCCGCGCCGCCTCGCCTGGGATGTGTTGCAGGCAGTTGCGGCTGGGGCCTATGCCGATGTGGCGCTGGAGCGGTTGCTGCGGGAGAGGGACCTCAAACCCTCGGATCGAGGCTTGGTGACCGAGCTGGCCTATGGCGCCATCCGTCAACGCCGCTACCTCGATGCCTGGCTGGATCGGCTGGGCAAAGTTCCCGCGTCGAAGCAGCCGCCCAAGCTGCGCTGGCTGTTGCACGTGGGTCTCTATCAACTGCTGCTGATGGAGCGGATTCCAGATTCAGCAGTGGTGAACACCGCCGTTGAATTGGCCAAAACCAGCAAGGGGCTGGCACGGCTGGCTCCCGTCGTGAATGGGGTTCTGCGGGCGGCGCTGCGGGCGCGGGATGCCGGCGAAACCCTTGAGCTGCCGAATGATGAGGCGGCTCAGCTGGCCCAGGCCCATTCCCTTCCAGATTGGTTCACCCAGCTGTTGCTCGACTGGCGCGGTTCGGAGGGAGCCGAGGCAGTGGCGAGCGCCTGCAACCGGGTGCCGGATCTGGATTTACGGGTGAATCGGCTGCGCTCGAGCCCGCAGCAGGTGCAGCAGGCCTTGGCAGCGGCAGGAATCAGCTGTGAACCCATCGTTGATTGTCCTGATGGCCTTCGCATTTCCGGTCACAGCGGCGACCTGCGCCACTGGCCCGGTTATGCGGAGGGCCATTGGTGTGTTCAGGATTGTTCGGCGCAATGGATTGCGCCTCTGCTGCAACCCCAGCCTGGGGACCGGATCCTCGATGCCTGCGCTGCCCCGGGCGGGAAAGCCACCCATTTGGCGGAATTGGTGGGAGATCAGGCTGAGATTTGGGCTGTGGATCGGTCTCCTGGACGGCTCAAGCGCGTCGCGGCCAATGCAGCTCGGCTAGGCCTTACTTCCATTAATGCGCTTGCAGCGGATGCCACCAACCTGTTGGAAGAGCATCCCCAATGGCGTGAATCTTTCCAGCGGATCCTGATCGATGCTCCCTGCTCTGGGCTTGGCACCTTGGCCCGTCACCCCGATGCCCGTTGGCGGGTGACGCCGCAATCCATCCGCGGCCTTCTGCCCCAACAACAGGCTCTCCTGGATGGGCTTGTGCCATTGCTGGCTCCCGCTGGATCGTTGGTTTATGCCACCTGCACCATTCATCCAGATGAAAATCATGCTCAGGTGCAGGCCTTGTTGAAGCGTCACCCCTCGCTGCGATTGGAGGAGGAAAGCCAGCGCTGGCCGGATCAAGCCAGCGGGGGGGATGGGTTCTATTCCGCTGTGCTTCAGCGGGTTTAGGCCGTTGGATTAATCCCGGGTCCAGCGGCGTCCTTGGCGATCAACGTTGTCGTCTTGCGAGCGGTTTCTCCATAGGTAAGGCGTCTGGCGACGCGGAGGTGCCACGGGAGTGGGGTTCAGCAGTTCCAGTTCCGTCTCTGCAGTCGGTTGAGGTGCTTCAGGCTCGGAGGTGGCCTTCGGCTCTTGTTTGGGTTTTGTCTTGGGCGGTTTGGCGATCGTTTTTGGATCGACCGCCAGACGCACTTTTCGTTTCAGCTTGGGTTTGTCAGGGAAGGCGCGGACGGGAATCTCGTCCTTGATCTGAAGCATGAATTGTTTCCAAGCCCATGCGGCCTCGCCGCTCGTACTTTTGGTGGCTCGATCGTCGTCGTATCCGAACCAAACACCAGTTGTGAGCTGAGGAATTGAGCCGATAAACCAGAGATCGCGGGTGTTCTCTGACGTTCCTGTCTTTCCGGCAACCTGCCGATCATCGAGTTTCGCGGCGATGCCTGTGCCGCCGGTCACGACCCGCTGCAGCATCCAGTTCATGGTGTCGGCGACATCACTATCAACAGCGCGTCGTCCTCTGTTTCCACTCAATCGCCGACTCCAAAGAAGCTCATTCTTGGGTCCGCGGATTTCCTCAAAGGGGCTTGGTGTGAAAAACACACCGCGATTGGCCATGCCTGCGTAGGCCGCAGTCATGTCGAGGATGGTTTGCTCGTAGGCCCCGATGGCCATGGGGTAGTACTTGCCGAGAGGACGCTCGGTGCCAATGTTGAACTTGTTCGCAATGTCAATGACGGCATCAAACCCAACGATGTCTTGCAGTTGAACTGCCACCGTGTTGAGTGAATTCTTCAGGGCATCGGCAAGGGAGATGTTTCCGTAGTACTTGTTCCCAAAATTTTTGGGGCAGTAGCCATTCCAGCAACGCTTTGCGTCAAACACCTTGGTTTCGGGTTTCATTCCCCGATCAATGGCTGCTGCATAAGGAAAAAGCTTGAAGGTTGAACCTGGAGAGCGCAGCGCCATGATGGTGCGGTTGAACTGACTCTTGGAGAAATCCTTTCCACCCACCATCACTCTCACCAGTCCGTTGCCGGGATCGATCGAAACCATTGCCCCTTCAGTGTCGAATGGTGCATTGGCTCGAACAACCTGTTGAGCTTTCTTTTGCCAATCGAGATTGAGGCTGGTGCGAACTTTGACCCCACCAACTTCAAGTTGTTCGGGAGTTAAAAGTTTGGGCAGTTCTTGGGCAATCCAAGTGGTGAAGTAGGGCGCTGCACTGTTGAAATATTTTGGTGTTGCAGGCTTAAGCCCCAGGGGGCTGTTGCGACCGCGCTCCGCTTCGCTGGTGGAGATGAACCCGGCCTGCGCCATCCGATCGAGAACGATCGAACGCTGTTCCCTCGCTAGATCAGGGTTGACCAGGGGGGAATAGATCGATGGTGCCGGGGGCAGCCCAGCGATCATCGCCGCTTCCGGAACCGTGAGCTGATCTGGGGTTTTAGAGAAATAGATCCAGGCCGCGTCGGCGACGCCATAGGCGCCGGATCCCAGGTAGACGTAATTGAGGTATTGCTCGAGGATCTGTTGCTTGCTCAGCTGGCGTTCCAGCTTCATCGCCAGAGCCGCTTCCTTAAGTTTGCGTGTGATGGTGCGGTCTTGGCTCAGGAAGACGGTTCGGGCCAGTTGCTGGGTGATGGTGCTCGCCCCTTCCCGGACAGCGCCCTGGCGGACATTGGTGACGATGGCGCGGGCAATGCCCCAGCCATCCACGCCGTCATGCTGATAGAAGCGCCGATCTTCCGCGGCGATGAAGGCTTCAGCCACCGTTTGCGGCATCGCACCGGGCTTAACCTTCTCGCGGGTCGCTGGCCCCAGCTTCTGGATCACCTGGCCGTTGGTGGACAGCAGGGTGATCGTTCCCGGCCGATTGAAGCTGGCAATTCCCCGGGCATCCGGAAGAGTTGCATCCACAAGCTCAGTCAGAGCTCGCGTGCCCAGTGCCGCTCCCACTCCCACCGCAGCTGCAGTGCCAGCGATCAGAGCCCATTGCAGGCGGGAACGGTTCACATCACCTGGGTCAGGGGGCTGTGGCCCACAGCCAAGGCGGTCACCAGCATTCCGAGCACCAGGAACGGTTGGGCGCTGGCTTGATATTTGACGTCAAAGGCCACGGGGTCTCTCAATAACCAGATGTCTTGGAAGGTGATCTGAGGAACGATCAAGAGAACCAACAGAACAGCTGCGAAATGTTGGCCGATCCCAATCAAGACGGCAACCATCGCCAGCTGAAAAATATCAATCATTCCGGCGCTGATCCAACTGGCACGTTCGATCCCGAAGACCACAGGCAAGGATTGAAGGCCGAGCTCGCGGTCGCCTTCGACGCTCTTGAAGTCGTTGACAACAGCAATGCCGAGACCAGCGAGGCTGTAGGCGAGGGTGAGGAGCGCTGTGCCCCAGGTGAGTTGACCGAACAGGGCCTGACCGGCCCACCAGGGAAGGGCGATGTAGCTGGCCCCAAGGGCGTAGTTGCCCAGCCAGCCGTTCTGTTTCAGCTTCAGCGGAGGTGCTGAGTAGATGTAGCTCACAAAAGAGCCACCAAGGGCAAGGAGAAACACCACTGGGGTGCTGTGCCCAGCCCAGCGGTCGAGTCCGTAAGAGACCCCCAGGCCTGCCAGCAGCAACACCCAGACCTGCAGCTTGACCTGGCCCAGAGGAATCGCTCCCGAAGGAATCGGCCGATAGGGCTCGTTGATCGCGTCGATCTCGCGGTCGTAGTAATCGTTGATGGTTTGGGTGAAGCCCGCCAGTAGGGGGCCGCTCATCAACATGCAGGCGAAGGCTGCAAGCATGTGATCCAAACGCCACTGATAGTTGCCGCTGGCGGCGGCGCCACAGATCACGCCCCAAATCAGAGGGATCCAGGTGACCGGTTTCATCAGCTGCAGTCGCAGCTTCCAGATGTTGGTGGTGCCGGAGGCACCTTTCATCCCAAGCAGCTGACGCGCGTCGCTCACGGAGACTGTCCTCAGGAGGCGGCGATTTCGTCTTCGAAGAACCAGCTGGTGGAACCATCACTGAGCTCGACCACCACACCGATTCCCTTGCCGTCGACGGTGCGGAAATCCTTCACTGTGCCGTTGGCGTCCTTCTTGAGAAGGTCCACCATCGCCTGTGGAATGCGATCCCGCACTCGGGTCACGCGAACCTTGGAGCCGATCGAGATGACGTCACCCTGGGACATGGCCTGCGAGGCTTGGATAGTGGCGCAACCTTAACAGTCGCTTTTGCGCCGAATCGATGGTTGCTCTGCGTCTGATTCCCTGCCTCGATGTCGCCCGCGGACGGGTGGTGAAAGGTGTCAATTTTGTTGGCCTGCGCGATGCCGGTGATCCGGTGGAACTCGCCTGCCGTTACAGCCGTGCAGGGGCTGATGAATTGGTTTTCCTCGATATCGCGGCCAGCCACGAAGGGCGTGGCACCCTGATCGACATGGTGCGTCGCACCGCTGAATCGGTCACGATTCCTTTCACAGTGGGCGGTGGGATCAGCACCGTTGAGGGGATCACCGAGCTGTTGCGGGCCGGTGCCGACAAGGTGAGCCTCAATTCTTCGGCGGTGCGTCGGCCTGAGTTGGTGCGGGAGGGGGCGGATCAGTTCGGCTGTCAGTGCATTGTTGTGGCTATTGATGCCCGTCGGCGCGATGCAGGTGGGTGGGATGTGTATGTGAAGGGAGGGCGTGAGAACACTGGTCTCGATGTTGTGGAGTGGGCGAAGAGGGTGGCGGTCCTCGGGGCCGGCGAGATCCTGCTCACGTCGATGGACGGCGACGGAACCCAGGCTGGATACGACCTCGCCTTGACCCGGGCCGTAGCCGATGCCATCCCAATCCCGGTGATCGCTTCCGGAGGAGCTGGTTGCATGGATCACATCGCTGAAGCTCTGGATGTGGGCTCCGAGGGAGGGCATGCCTCTGCAGCGTTATTGGCTTCTCTTTTGCACGATGGCGTTCTCACGGTGGAACAAATCAAGCAGGATCTGCTCTCCCGTGGCCTGACGATTCGTCCATGAAGCCTGGTGATCCCGCAGCGGTTGAACAGCTGTTTGATGCGGTGGCTCCGCGCTACGACCGCCTGAACGATGTGCTCAGTTTCGGGCTGCATCGTCAGTGGAAACGTCAGCTGGTGCGGGCCCTCAAGCCAGTTGCTGGTGAAGAGTGGCTGGACCTGTGCTGCGGAACAGGCGACCTGGCCTTGGAGCTGGGGCGCTGTGTGCGCCCTGGCGGCGCGGTGACCGGTTTGGATGCGGCCGCGGCTCCACTGGAGCGGGCCCGCCAGCGCCAACGGCAGCAGCCTTGGTTGCCGGTGTCCTTCCAGCAAGTGGATGCCCTGCAAACCGGATTGCCCAGTGCCTGTGCTGACGGCGCAGTAATGGCCTACGGGCTGCGCAATTTGGCGGACCCGTTGCAGGGGCTGAAGGAACTGCGACGGCTGCTGAAGCCAGGGGGACGCGCAGGGGTGCTGGATTTCAATCGATTGCCGGCGAGCGGAGCGGCGGCTGCCTTTCAGCGCTTCTATCTGCGTCGCCTGGTGGTGCCCGCCGCCGCTTCAGTGGGTTTGCGCGAGGAATACGCCTATCTGGAGAGAAGCCTTGAGCGCTTTCCTGATGGGCCTGAGCAGGAGCGCTTGGCACAGGAGGCGGGATTTGCTGAAGCGATCCATCGCTCTGTTGTGGGAAGACAGATGGGAGTTTTGACTCTCAGGGCGTGAATCTTTGGCTGTGTCGCTTGCAACGCACACCGTTGCTGGCCTAGAAAAGCTAAAGAGAAAGTTAAGGGGAGGGTCCGGTTTGGCGTTTCCGCTGCCGAAGCTGCTGCCCCGTATCGAAGAGCTGCTGCAAGAGGTGGAGTGGCTGGATGGTCTGATCCTGATCACAGATTCCGATCGAGCCTGTTTCGTCTCCTTCTCTCAGGTGGATCCGCTCTTGCGCCGCCTGCGTCAGCGACCAAAGGGCCAAGAAGTGGCCGAAAAACTCTGCATGTCCCTGCTCGATTGCCATGGAAAGGGAGGGGCAAAGCCTGTTCTGGTATTTCAAGGGGATGGCAGTTTCTGGCTCGGAATGATTGGCCCAAGCGGAAGCAATCCGCATCGCCATCACGCCATTGCGCACCTGCAGCGTTGCCTGGCCTTGGAGGGCTGACCGGTAACTGGGCAGAATCGGAACTCAGGTAGCCCCCGCCCAGTGCATTTTCAGCACAGAAGCCAAGCTTCAGTGCTGGAGTGCTGTTTGAGCCCTTGTTATAGCAACGTTGTTGCAAGGGCTGGCTTCTGAATGAGAACCACCGACATCACCAAGCTGATGGGCGGGGAGATTCAGATCTTCCGCTACGACACCAGGCCTGGTTGGTACGTCCGCTTCTGGAACAAAGAGAAGCGCCGGTATGTGGTGCGTTCATTGAAGACAGAGGACGCATCGCTGGCAACAGACCGAGCAATCCAGATCTGGAAGGAGCTGGTGCCCCTGATTAAGGCAGGTGTCCCGACTGAAACGCTGACCATCCAGGCAGCAGTCCATCAGTACCTGACTCACAAGGAAGCACGGGTTGAAGCAGGCGAAATCAAAGAGGGCGCACGCCGAGATACGGAGACCCAGCTGAATACCTTCCTCATCTTCTGCAAACTCGAAGGCATCACCCGTTTATCCGACGTTCAGTCCCACACGCTGGACGGATTCGTGGAATGGCGGCGAGATAAGTCCTTGAAGATCACGACAGGCAAGGACGGCACGCTCAAACGCACCTCACTTAACAAATCTATACGTGAGGTCCGTGCATTCTGGAAGTATCTGGGCAAGAAGCAGCTGGTTGAGGTGGAACTCTCCTTGATGGAGGTGAGCACCCGCCACGAAGAGCCACGAACTAGGAATGTCGCCTTCACAACAGAGCATTGGCACCTAATCGTGGGCGAACTGCTGCGTTTATCCAAGGAAACACAAGGCAAACGCCGTGAATTGCTGCCAAGTCAGCGGTATTTCCGCACGATGATGAAGGTATTGCTCCAAACGCTGTGTGATTCGGGGATGCGCCCCCAAGAAGCTACGAATTTGCTGGAGTGGAGGGACTTAACGCTGAATATCAAGGGAAAAACCAAAGATGAACGGCTCTGGTCCCCCGGATGTAGCCTAAAAATCCGCAATCCCACCGGTAAAGGCAGTCGTACCACCGTATGTGAGGCGGGAAATTACCTAAAGATATGGCGTTTGTATGTGAATGACTGGCGTAAAAGCGTTGGGCACCATCCTCTCAAACCAACAGACTTAATCTTCGGCAATCCTCTAACTGATGCGCCATATTCCTATAGCTTGTTGGGTAATTATTTCCGTAGTGTTCTTGAAACTCTTGATCTAAAAGGACTTGGCTACACTATTCGCAGCAGTCGTGGCTTCTGCGCCACACGGTTGCTCGCAATGGGACACCCTGCCTATCTCATCAGCAAGAACCTGGGGCATACAGAAGAAGATTGGCCAAGAACTATGAGCAATTGTCTGAAGCAGACTTGATTGAGCAGCTTTTCACCGGCTAACGCCTACAAATTCCCTCCGTCTTGAGCCGGTGATTTAGTACTACTTCGTATCCAATGCATGGAGGGCTGGCCCTTCGTTGATGACCGTGACCTCGTTAGCTTCCGTGGCATGCAGAGCTGTGCCACATGCCATCACTTCGGCTACGTCACCTTGTCTCAGTGCCAAGTCCTCGGTGGATGCCACCTCAAGCAAGGACTACTGGCACCTGGTGCTCATGCTTTGAAGCGTTGCAAGCGCTCGAGTTGCGCAACGCCCTGGGCAATGAAAGAGAAAGCACACACAAGCTGATGTCACTCATCCCTCATGCATCACAGTGCAGGTGTTCCACGGTCCGAGGACCCAGCGAGAGACCTCAACAACGAAATCGCCGAGCTTGAAGCACGAGTGGCTCATCCACTGCACTGGACCAACGGTGAACACCAGCTCAATCTCACCAAGCTTCAGCAGCTGATCCTGGAAAAGCAGTGTCGAGACAAGCCCGCAGCTTCAGGCAATCCACCTGCTTAAGACGTTGTTTTGAAAACAATCGAGCTGATTCGGTATCGCATCTGACGAATGACGCTAGTCACCCAATGGACACCCTGTAGGTTGTCACGACTTGCCTACTTGCCTTGAGCAGCAAGCAAATCATCACAGCTGCCTGGCAAACGCTTTTGCAGCTCATCACTCACACCTCAGCGGATACCGATATCCCTGCCCCTTGGGATGACCCACTGATGTGAGGCGCTTAGCCAAAGCCTTTTTAGGGAAAGCGCTGGGCCCTCGTTAAGCCCAGCACATTCATGGGCAAGCGCTCTGCAAGCCCGCCGGTAAGTATATATACGTATCTATTTGGTCTAGTTCGCATAGGCGTACTAATCCTTTGGCAATAGCTAAGCGATCGCTTTTTTACCTGTCACCTCACCTTCTGTACTTGAGAATTGAGAATAATTATCGTTCGGCCACGAGTGCTTTTGCTCGCGCTCGTTAGCCCCCTTTATCAAGTTCAGCAGAGCTGCGGGGGCTTTTTCTAATGCGAAGCGAAGCCACACCTCCTCGAACAGGGTGACCTCGCCGCTCCGTGAAGTGCAGATCAAGCAGAGCACCCATTTCGTAACCCTGTTGTTCGCAGGCTTTACGCATCACCTACTACGGAATCGATATCAGTCAGTAGGCCAGTGCTTCCACTTCATGGTCGAGCGAAACCACCGGCCAACGACCGAGCGATAGGTGGTTCCGCCGCCCCATTCGACTCTCGAATAACTGGGGCAACTACGTCGTAACCGTGTGCCTCGCAGGGGCAGCGCATCACTTACTACCTGCCGTCAAACAAAAATATGTCGCTTATCTGTTTCTTGGCTGCGTTTTGGATTGAGCGAACGAATCCAGTTCTTTTAGCATGGCATCGATTTGTATTTGGCACGAATGTGACCCCCGCGACTTGTACGACTCCAAACGGTGGCGATCTTTTGAAAGTCCGCGAATGCGCCAGTCGGGCTCAGCACGGTTACTCAATAGAGTGACGAATCTATTCCGACGAGTGAGATCGGCGGGGATCTTGATGACGCTCATTACCGAGCCGCCATCACTGAAGTCTTTGCGATTAAGTGCCAGCGTAATCCCATTGGCACAATCCGCTTTGATCAGCGCGCTCTTAATGCGAGCGCGGTTCTCTGCAAGGCGTTCCAGTGCCAAGCGCTGGTCCGACTCACGACGCTCTCGTGCCGACTCTTGCCCCTCAATAACAGTGAATGCGGCCGTAAACGAATAACCTAGCAACAGCAGGCTCCAGGCAATCCAGCGTGGACGGAGCAGCACCAGCACCGCTGATAAGACCGTGGCCCCTACAGCTAGGTACCACAATAGCGAATACAAACCTTCAAAATCCCGCCCGATTTCCATGCCGAGCCACGCCACGGCGAGCAAGAACATATGTATGCCGGCAAACGCCAGAAGCGTCAACACCAGCAGCCCCCCCAGAGGTGATACAGGCAGTAAGGACTTGACTTTGAAGCTCACGACATCAGTCCTTCATCTCCCTCCAGCTTCCTTGCGCAGGACCAAATGCACATCCCCAATCCGGGGGAAGAGCAGTACAGGCTGCTGGGTTTGGACCTGGGGGGTGAGCCTCTAACCAAATAGGGGATAAAGCACGCTGAATAAATCACTCAGATAGGGGAGGTGATTCCCAGCTGGAATGGAGATGTTCTGTTCACGGGGCGAGATCCTCACACATCACATGAATTAAATGAAAATCACCAAGTCATTTGCATTATTTTTCTTGCTAGCAATTTCAATATCTTCTGCCTTGGCAGAGACGAAAGGATGTTTTCTAGCGAAACATATTAATTTTCGGTAGAAAGGAGGTGTGAAGAAGGCATGATCTCTTGGGATAATGTTCTGCTTGAATCGCGCAACAAGAATATAGGAGAGCTTGTGAAGATTGTGTTTTCAACTCACCACACCAAGTGCCGTGATGGCATTTCTCCATGCAGGTTCCTTGGCTAGATATTCAACAGAGATGATTTGAGATTTTTTATCGATTATCAGCATGTTGTTGTTACTCAAAATGGTGCTGAGATATTCCGAGAGTCAATTATGTGAAAAGGCCTGCTCACAAGCAAATAACACTAAGACCAGTCATATTTGACCAATAACCCTGCTTCCGTTAAGTGCTTGCTGTCTGGCGGGGTGCATGACCTAGGGGAGCCCTTTATGAAGGTTTTTTTGCGGGACTGGTATAACTAAACATAACACAATAAAGCGCAAAACAAGATACACGGCTGGCACTATTGAGAGAGAAAAACTCAATGAATAGTAAAAGCTTGCTCAGCAATCAGAAAAATATTTTTTATAAGGATATTAACAATTTAAAAGTTTTTGAATTAGAGAATCAGAATAAGACTCTAATTGATCTGGCTGGACTTTATTGATAGGCAATGACAGAACCTTCTGTTGGGAAAAGTTAATTTGATTGACCAAATAAGCAAGTGGCATGATTCTATTGTCGCGCTGTTGTGCCCGGAAATTTATTCCTCTTATAAAATTTAATTTTCCCCGAGTTATGATTATGAGATGATTTGCAAAGATTGATGCTCCGTTATTCCTGCCCCAGACCGGAAGAAGGCGGCCCGCACCCTCAAAAACCATAGCGTTTGGCTCAAGCCTTAATAATGCTTGATAAGCAGCCTCAATCTGTTCACTAGAGTCAACTGTGTTGACATATTGTGCTCCCGTAATAGGCATAGAAGAGTTGCTAATGACTCTTCTGTGAGTATTATCCTTCATGCAATTATCGTAGTTTTCACCCTTGAAATAAGAGAAGTTCTCTAAATGCCTAGACCCTATGCGCCAAAACACTGGTCTTAAAGGGTGTTGCTTGAAAATTAAATAGTGCGGATTAACAATATCAACCATGTCACGGTTGGTGAGTGGTGATGCTTCGCATAACTTTCGCGAATCATTGCCACTAAGCTCAGAGTTATACTGAGAATATTTCTCAATAAAGCAATGGGCTTCAGACAATTCGCATCCGGCTACTGGCTTAAAACCAACCGCCGGGGTGCCAAGTAAATTTAGTGTTCTAATTAATGCAGTAGTTATAGTAGTTTTGCCAAAATTAGTTCCTGCAGCAATTACCCAATAGATTTCCGGATTTTTCAATGAAGACCATAGATAACCACTCAATTGAACTTAATGAACCAAAGAAGTAAATGTCAAGAGCCAGGCATGAATTACGTTTTGTTGCAAATAAGAGTTAGCGAAGGTGAATTATAAATAGTTTCTTCTGCAACTTGGCTATTCTGTTAACGCGTAATTGAATAGCAAAGATTGCTACAGAAGTTGCTCAATGATAATTCTACTTTTCTAAATAATAGAAAAACAAGTGCATGTTAATGTAGGGGTTTAGCTCCAACTAAATAATTCAATGTTCAAGAAATACAACTTTTCTGCTGGTCCAGGAAAGCTGCCTGAGTCAGTTTTAAAGCGCATGAAATTGGAATTAACGGACTACCATGGCCTTGGATTGTCGATCATGGAAATAAGTCATAGGGACCAGGTTGTTCTCGACCTAATAGATCAAACAAGCGAAAAAATAAAACAAATTCTCGAATTAGATGATGATAAAAGGGTGATCTTTCTGCAAGGTGGTGGAACCATGCAGTTTCATATGGTTCCTCTTAACTTATCAATAGAAAATGATTGCGTCGACTATGTTGATACAGGATATTGGGCTGAGAAGGCGATTAAAGTAGCCAAAGAACTAGGCAGAAACACTTATATATCAGGAAAAAGTCATACATCAATTCCAAAGAATTTGAAAATCAGAAGAAATGCCAAGTATTTACATCTATGTTCTAATAATACAGTAATGGGTACACAATGGAAGAGCTTTCCAGAAACAAATTGCCCGATCGTTGCAGACATGAGCTCCGATTTGCTAAGCAAAAGAATTAATGCAAATGATTTTGGTCTTATATACGCACATGCGCAGAAAATACTTGGTGCCGCTGGTGTAACGATTGTTATCGTATCGGACAAATTGTTGGAACATTCTTCACAACTAGTGCCTGATTTTTTCAGATACAACACCCATATATTGGCCAAATCTAACTATCATACTCCTCCAATTTTTGCAATCTATTCAATTGACTGCATGCTCGATTGGCTTCAGGACGAGGCTGGCGGAATCGAAGCGATCGAAGCAAATAATAGCATTAAGGCTTCAAAATTATATAATTTTCTTGATGACTCGAAAATATTTAATTCTCCTGTTGAAGAGCAATCACGCTCAAAGATGAATGTCATATTTCATGCCACTAATGATGATGCAGGCAAGAACTTCATGTGTTACGCAGAAAAAAATGGTTTTCTTGGGCTAAAAGGCCACAGATCGAGAGGCGGATTCAGGGCTAGCCTTTACAATGCTGTGACGATCAGCGATGTCAATGCTCTCATCGATTCAATGCATGAATTTGAAAGTAATTGTGGATAGCATGGTCCATGGTCACTTGCTCGAAACAATTTAAATTAGCATTTATTATCTAATTGCAATTGAAGAGCCTGCCTGGTGAGCGGTGAGCTTTACGATAATGTTTAAGGCAAATCAAAATTAACGTTTTCGCAAGTATCGCGGCCATAGATGGGTAACTTTTTCCTTTCTAAGGCTTGTTGATGAGTGCAAAGTTCTGACGATTCGATAGATTCAATTTTTTGCTTGTTTTGCCTTCTTGGGTTGTGAAATATTCGTTAGGTTTGGCGACGATTTGAATGCATTGATTCAATCTATTAATTCAATGGTTATCGGTTGCGAAGTATATTTTTTCTTCATGGGTTAATGCAACGTAAAACCCGCAAGGGAAAAGCAGGGGACGTTGATGCTGTCGCTATCTATCTTTCGGCTGAACATTCACTCCGTCAGGAATGGCGGGGTTTTTTAATTGTCTTCAGTCCGCAGGTCAATGTATCTAATCAGTTCTTATAGAAAGCAGACTAAACAATAGACAAGTTTCGATAAAGCGCATCCGAGAAAGAATTAAGTTACGAGAAGAGATGAAGAGCTATTCAGCTTTGCTATGGTGAGTATTCGCCTCAACGATAGATTCTCAGTAAGTTTCCAGTTTTTCGAAGAATGTCTATCTATATGGTGCTCAGTTATGCAGGCTTATTGCTTGTTGATAACAGTGGTTGCCTGTTGGAGGATTGTGAGTTGTCTATGTGCCAATTTTTATTGGTGTTTATGTCTTTTTAAGATTAATTGAGCGTAAGCTAAACAGTAAGAGCAGGGAAGGTGTTTCTTGATAAATTAGTTTTGCCTATGTCTTGTTTCTTTGAGTTTGGTTCACTTAATAGGCAATGTTTCCACTCAGCACCTTCGTGCATATCAGTGCTGCCTTCAGGTCCTTGGGTTCATCCCACGACACGGGCCACTGAGGCAGGCGGCAGGGCATGTTGTCGTAGTACTCACATCTGATGCCGCCAAGGGGTGTCCACTAACCCGTACCAACCAGCCATCCATTGCCCTGAGTCGGCTTCTAGTGGATTGCCCTTGAACCAGACCCAACACTTCTGTCCGCCATTTGCCACTAAGGAGTTTCTTCTGCAGCCAATGTCCTTCGTCTCAATCCGCAATTCAAGCGCTCAGGTCGTAAGGCCAGCGCCACAGCAGAACAAACCATTGCTTGAACTTCTTGCTCACCCTCTGGGTGCGGGCTTTTTTATTTCTTTTATGGCAGCCAAGCCGGAAAACCCCGCATTAATACTCTTGTATTGCCTCTTTGCTTGGTCTGCAATAAGTGGTGTCAAGGATCGTCTGTCCCTGCCTCTTAGCCGAGGCGGGGGCTTTTTTAGTTCTCTTGAGCCTGCTTGAACGAATCAGCCCCTGTTCGAGCGCCCAGCAAAATTCAAGCAGCGAAGTGAGACCCCAGTGCTGGACTAGGCTCGCCTTCGGCTGATTGCTCTCCGCTTGGCTTTGTTGTAGCAAAGTTAAAGCAGCTGATGTCTTCATCCTTTATCTCTGGCTTCCCTTTTAGGGGCTAGTCACATCAACGGTTTCAAGGTAATTTGCAGATGACAGGCAAGTCAGGCACATACTTCCAGGCCAGAAGTTGAGTGATGACTCAGGTCCTGTGTTTGCTGCGCTTTTGCCCCTGTCAGAAGGGTTGTGTCAACAGTGTGTCAACAGTGTGTCAACGATAGGTTGATGTTCTGGTAGGTCAAGGAACCGAGGACTTGGGACTCCACTTCCACTGCGTTGACACAACAGGGACCTGGTCCGTCTCTTGCAGAGAGGGGAACTGATGGGTGCTGTCGTTGAGAAGGTCCCGATGATGAACGGGAAGTTTGAGTTGGTGAGATTTGCTCACCGACCCAACAGTTGGTATTTCAGGTATTACGTTCCGTCCACAGGTTCACAAAAAAGAACTTACATAAAACGTTCACTCAAGACTGAAGACAAATCTCTTGCTGAGGAAAGAGGTCTAGAGGAATATCTGAAACTCAGAAATATTGAACAGGATGGGGGAAGTATTATTGCAAAGACTGTTCAGTGGTTGATGGACGACTGGATTGAAAAAAAGTTTTCAACGTGTCGTCACTGGTGAGATTAAAGAAGTGACCTGGAGAAGTAAACGGTCACTTTTTCAAAATGGTTTGAAAAACTACTTTGCAACCAAAGGTGTTAAAAAAATTACTGACCTTCAACCAGATACTTTTGATGAGTATCGGTTTTGGAGAATGACTGAGGGTTGGAAGTTCTATGGTGGTCCAAATGCAGGTCAAAGAAAACCACCAACAGATGGAACCGTTAATAGTGAGATTGGACTTATCAATGAATGGTATAATAACTATTTAATTCCTAAAGGGTATGTAACCCGAAAACCCCGCATCAAGACTAAGGTTCTGGAACTTGACGACCTGTCTGCAAACCCACCAATACCTTTCAAAGATTGGGAAAAGGTATGGAGATGGATGGAGCAGTGGTCTAAGAAAGATGCAAAGGGTGTTAACAGACCTTCTGTTCATTATTGGAGGATGTGTTTTCGTCACTATCTTCTGGTTGCATATAATTCAGGAGTGCGTCCTACAGAACTCTGTGGCAGGTATGACAAGAGGCAAGAGGTTATTGATAGAGGACTCACCTGGAATGATGTGGACATCGTTCCTCAGACCAGGTGGTCAGAGAGATTGAAGAAGGATGTAGAAGATGAACCCATTGCGATTTTGGATATTCGGAAAACAAAAACAAAGGTCCCTAGGGAGGTTCCTTGTCGGACTGCCAAGTTCCTTGAAAGGTGGAAACAGTTTGTCCTGCAGTGGAGGGAGGAAAACGGACTTCCAGCACCTGATGGAAGTGACCTTGTCCTCTAATCCTTTCCTGTACCTCTTGTCTCTCTTCTGAAGTTCCTTCAGCATCTCATACTCAACTTTGGTCAGTCGAATGGTGATATTCATCTGACTACCTCACTACGGTTGTTCTGAAACCATTCATAGTGAGTGATCAGGTAATCCAATGTTCCTATCCTGGATCGTCTGAGTTGATGGGATAAGGAGTCAAACTTTTGCAGAGTGGTCTGATTTTTTCCCAAAGAACGAATGATATTCCTTTGATCTGGTTTGGCGAGGGTCTTTATAGATATGTCTCTGGCGGGGAATAGTGTCTTTGTCTCGATTCGACCGATTCATTGTGTCGCGTGTATGTGTCTTCTGAGTCGCATTCCCTGTCTCAAATTCGTTGATCAGGTCCAAAGTCCCGTTCATCCGCGAACA
>Ga0189289_10322_pt1 | contig 26653 bp, 17 predicted proteins | sample UW106minimetaG_FD_130313 | JGI IMG/M metagenome (GOLD analysis project Ga0189289, IMG submission 130313) | Marine microbial communities from the Costa Rica Dome - UW106 mini metaG | ecosystem: Environmental > Aquatic > Marine > Oceanic > Photic zone | place: Costa Rica: the Eastern Pacific...
CGCGCTGGGTGGCGGTGAGCTCCAGGTTGCGGCGGGTCTGGGCATCCAGCACCAGGGCATCGCCGCGGTGCACGATCGCCGGCACATCTAGGGGAATGCGGCTGTCGTCCTCCAGGGGCTGGGTGTTTTGCAGGTAGCGCAGCAGGCCGCCAAGGGCCTGTAGTGCCAGGGGATGCTCCGGCAGACCCAGGCCATCGAGGCTGCTGAGGCGGTAGTGCTGCTGCAGGGTGCGCTCTGCTTCAGCGGGGCTGAAGGGGGTGCTGGCCATCGGCGTCAGCCGCAGCCGTTCCGGGCACCAGGCCGGCCTGTCCGCGTCGTGGCCGGCGGCCCAGAGCAGTTCGGAGGCCTCCTGCTGGGCCAATTGCTGGTGCAGGGCGCTGCTTTCCTCCCGCTGCATCACCTGCACCTCGCCGGTGCTCACATCGGCGCTGGCCAGGCCCCAGCGCAGCGGTTGTTTGCCCTGGGCCGACTCCACCACCACCGCCGCCAGCCAGTTGTTGCGGCGGGCGCTGAGCATGCCCTCCTCAAGCACGGTGCCGGGGGTCAGTACCCGGGTGATGTCCCGCTTGAGCAGGGCGCCCTTGGTGGGGGTGGTTTCGAGTTGATCGCACAGGGCAACGCTGTAGCCCTGCTTAATCAGTTCGGCGCAGTAGCGCTCAGCGGCATGGTGGGGGATGCCCGCCATCGGCACCCGGCCGATCGCCTTGCCCCCCTCTTTCCCAGTGAGGGTGAGTTCGAGCACCCGGGAGAGTTCGATCGCGTCTTCGAAGAAGCATTCGAAGAAGTCGCCTAATCGATAGAGCAGTACCCGCTCGGGATGTGCGGCCTTGAGCTCCACGTAGTGGCGCAGCATCGGCGTGAGCTGCTGCGGATCCAGTTGGCTGTGGTGGGCCCAGGCCGGTTCGTCGTTGCTGGGTTCGGGATCGCTGGCCCCTGGGCTGTCAGCACTAGTGTCGCTGGCGTTGGCCTGGCGTTGGCGGGGCCGGGCTGCGGCATCGGCCCCAAGTTCGTCGTCGCTGAGATCGTGGCTGGCCGTCTCAGGTTCGCTGGCGGGCGCAGCCGGTGCGGCCGGTTCGGGAGCCCCAAACAGATTGCCCTGCAGGGCGTCGTCAGGGGGCTGGGACGCGGACCGGGGCATCGGCTGATCTGACGAATCCGGATCGTACCGGGCCTGACAGGATTGAGATGCCTCAGCGGCGCAGCACCATCAGTTGTTGAGGGTTCGCATCCTGGAAGCCCAGTTGCCGGTAAAAGCCGGCACTTTTAGTAGTCATTAGATACACCCGCTCCACGCCCACCACCGGCGGGGTGTGGAGGAGTTCTTCGATCACCCGGCGGCCCAGGCCATGGCCTTGGAGATCACCGGCCACCACGATGTCCCAGAGCACGGCACGGCTGAAGCCATCGGAGGTGGCCCGGCCAAAGCCCACCAGCCGCTTGCCGCGCCAAAGGCTCACCACGGCATCGCTACCGGCTAGCAGCCGCCGCAACTGGGAAAAGCTGCGGCCGCGCGCCCAGAAGGCATGGCGGTCGAACAGCCGTTGCAGCTTGATCAGCGCTCGGCTGGGGCGAAGATCCGGCCCAAGGCCGATCCAGCGCAGGCCAGGGGCTCCGGGCGCATGGTGAACCAGCCGGATCGGGGTCACGGGTCGGGGAGCCGCAGCACTTCATCTTGCTCCCCGGTGATAATTGACGGCCGCCGTTTGGCACAGCACCCATGCCCGCCTACGACCTCACGGCGCCCTATACCCCTAAAGGCGACCAGCCGACGGCGATCAAGCAGCTGGTGAAGGGGGTAAACGGTGGTGAGCGCTATCAGACCCTGCTGGGGGCGACGGGCACGGGCAAGACGTTCACGATGGCCAATGTCATCGCCCAGACCGGCCGGCCGGCCTTGGTGTTGGCCCACAACAAAACTCTGGCGGCCCAGCTCTGCAATGAGCTGCGGGAGTTCTTCCCCGAGAACGCCGTTGAGTACTTCATCTCCTATTACGACTACTACCAGCCGGAGGCCTACGTACCGGTCAGCGACACCTACATCGCCAAGACGGCGTCGATCAACGAAGAGATCGACATGCTGCGCCACTCGGCGACGCGGTCGTTGTTTGAGCGCCGCGATGTGATCGTGGTGGCCTCGATCAGCTGCATCTACGGCTTGGGGATTCCCAGCGAATACCTCAAGGCGGCGGTGAAGTTCGAGGTGGGGGAGACGTTGAACATCCGCGGCCAGCTGCGGGAGCTGGTGAACAACCAGTACAGCCGAAACGACACCGAAATCGCCCGCGGTCGTTTTCGGATGAAAGGGGATGTGTTGGAGATCGGCCCCGCCTACGAAGATCGGCTGGTGCGGATCGAGCTGTTCGGCGACGAGGTGGAGGCAATTCGCTACGTCGACCCCACCACCGGCGAGATCCTGCAGAGCATGGATGCAGTGAACATCTACCCGGCCAAGCACTTCGTCACCCCCAAAGATCGGCTCGACACCGCCATCCGTGAGATCCGCCAGGAACTGCGGGATCGGTTGGATGTGCTCAACGGCGAAGGCAAGTTGCTGGAGGCCCAGCGGCTAGAGCAGCGCACCAAGTACGACCTGGAGATGCTGGGTCAGGTGGGCTACTGCAACGGGGTGGAGAACTATGCCCGCCACCTGGCTGGTCGCGAGGAGGGTACGCCGCCGGAGTGCCTGATCGATTACTTCCCCGACGACTGGCTGCTGATCGTGGATGAGAGCCACGTCACCTGCTCGCAATTGCAGGCGATGTACAACGGTGACCAGGCCCGCAAGAAGGTGCTGATCGAGCACGGTTTCCGCCTGCCCAGTGCCGCCGATAACCGGCCCCTCAAAGGCGAAGAGTTCTGGGAGAAGGCGCGGCAGACGGTGTTCGTCTCAGCCACGCCTGGCAACTGGGAGATGGAGGTGAGCGGCGGCGAGGTGGCTGAGCAGGTGATCCGCCCCACCGGGGTGCTGGACCCGGTGGTGGAGGTGCGGCCCACAGCCGGTCAGGTGGACGATCTCTTGGGGGAGATCCGCGATCGGGCCAGCAAGAATCAGCGGGTGCTGGTCACCACGCTGACCAAGCGCATGGCGGAAGACCTCACCGATTACATGGCGGAGAACGAGGTGCGGGTGCGGTATCTGCATTCGGAGATTCACTCGATCGAGCGGATCGAGATCATCCAAGATTTACGCCTGGGGGCATACGACGTGTTGGTGGGGGTGAACCTGCTGCGGGAGGGTCTGGACCTGCCTGAGGTGAGCCTGGTGGCAATCCTCGATGCCGACAAGGAGGGTTTCCTGCGGGCTGAGCGCTCCCTGATCCAGACCATTGGTCGGGCGGCCCGGCACGTGGAGGGGGTGGCGCTGCTCTACGCCGACAACATGACCGACTCGATGGCCAAGGCCATCTCCGAAACCGAGCGTCGCCGGGCGATCCAGCAGGCCCACAACGAGAAAAACGGCATCGTGCCCACGGCGGCGGGTAAGAAGGCCAGTAACTCGATCCTCAGCTTCCTGGAGCTGAGCCGAAAGCTGAAGCAGGACGGGCCCGATGCCGATTTGGTGGAGGTGGTGGGCAAAGCAGCCCAGGCCTTAGAGAACGATCCCGATGCCGGGCTGGCGCTTGAGGCGCTGCCGGAGTTGATTGATCAGCTGGAGGGAAAGATGAAGGAGGCGGCTAAGAAGCTTGATTTCGAGAAGGCGGCGACCCTGCGGGATCGGGTCAAGCAGCTGCGGCAGAAAATGACGGGTTAGGCCGTGTAGCCCAGGCTTTCCAGCAGCTCCCTGTCTTCAGGATTGAATTGTTCCGCAACCGCTGGGCTGAACTCATCCTTCCAACTGCCGGCCTGGCCGCGGCGCAGGTTGGAGTTCTCGTTGATGGTCCCGGCCGCCCGGCCGCCACTGAGCACCTGGAAGCTGTTCGCATCAATGGCCGCCAGGATCTGCTGATCACTGATGCTGTTTTGAGGCAGGAGGTGATTCACGCAGCCTCGGAGGCTCGCTGCGCTGTTGTCCAGCATCGCTTCGTAGCGCATGGTGTGAATCGGGATCCCGGCCATCTCTGCCTTGCGGATGGCCCGGGTGCATCCAGCCCAGGTCGCCAACAGCTGTGGTGCTGCATCATCAAGCGAAGTTCCAGTTTGGCCCGTTTCTGCTTGGATTCGGTTGCGATGGCGATAGGCAGAGACGGCAACATCTCTGCCGTCCCTCAGCAGGTGGATGAAGCGGCAGCGGGGAAACAGCTTCTTCAGGGTGGGGATGTGGAAGCTGTTGGCCGGAGTCTTGTCGCCGATAGCAAGGATGCTGTTCTGGGGCACCTTTGCATTGCGCACCATCATGCTGAGAATCCAGTTCCGCATGGTCATCATGAATTCCTGATCCGGAACGGGGCCATAAAACCCTTTTCCTTCGTAGACCCTTTGTTCCACAACCTGCATCATCTTGTTGTATTCATGCAGGCTTTGGGCCATGGGCATCAGCAGCTTGTCGATGAAGTGACCTTCACCGAGACAGTGGATCCCTTCGATACTGTTCAGGCTCTTCTGCAGCCAGGAGCTACCGGATTTCTGGGCGCCGACGATGAAGAAGACCTGCATGTTGAGCTGGAACGACGAAACCATCCTGACGTGGTTTGGCGCATTATCGGAAGGTCAGTTGATCAAGCACCAGGTTTCGACGTTTTGGTTAGGTTTTATGCCAGAGGTGGATTGACCACGGGCCCCTTGGTGGTGCATGATCCATTGGTCCTCAGGACAACGTTCTGAGGTCAACTTGCGGATGTAGCTCAGTGGTAGAGCATCTCCTTGCCAAGGAGAGGGTCGAGAGTTCGAATCTCTTCATCCGCTTTTGATTTTTACATTAAAGCTGCCCATTTGTTGCAGTTCATTAAGGCTTAGGTAAAAGTGTTTCCAGGATGTATAGGGTTTTAGTCCCTCAACTAGACCTGGAGCAGCCAAGAACATTCGGCGTATGAGCCCTAAAATGTTCTTGGCTGTTGACTTTTGAGCTTCAGGAGGATTGTTCGCCCGGCTCGTAGAACTCAACAACAGACGTGTCAAGTGCCTCGATCATAGGTTGTAAAAGTTCCTCGTAATTGCGCCACTTTTGTGCTGATGTCTTATACATCTTGTTGCGGACTTGGCCGACGGAGGCGGTTTTGACGCGCCTTTTAAGTTTGTGGAAGTCCAGAACGTTGTCTTCCCACCCCAGGCCACAGTATTGAATTAGTGCTTTGGAAATCACTTCCTGTTCAGCTACAAGATCCTCGTACCAGAATTCAATCATGGGTATCCCGATCTTTCGCCAGTGTTTCATCAAGCGCCAGTAGTTGTTGATTTCGTTGGCGAGATGTTCGAGGTCAAAAGCAAATCCCATGCCACCGTACTTAGCCCCAAAATTTTGCTGGAAGTTGGAGAGTCCGTTGTCGCGTGGATCCCTCATCACGTGAATAATCGGTGCATCAGGGAAAATCCGATGAATCAAACCCACATTCACGAAGTTGTGAGGAAGTTTGTCAGCTGTGTAGGTCGCACCTTCTCCTTCCTCCGGTAGGTTGCGGATGTAGGTCTCAGCCATGGCAGACAGCATGTTGGGTGTCAGTGCATCGATACATTCCGGGTAGGGCTTCAATTTCTTGTAGTTCTGGTTTATGAAGCGTGAAATTTTGGGAATACTCGAGAGTTCGCCGCAAGGAGCTACCAGAGAGTGCGAGCCGATGATTGTTTCCGTGAGTGTGGTACCTGAGCGGGGCATGCCCACAATGAAGATTGGGTTGGGGGTAGCTTCTGCTAGTGGCTTGGCGCGTTGGGGCCCCTGTGCAGTTTGATAGAAGCGAATATGGCGGTTGCAGCGCTGGGTGAATTCTTCTGGGTTGTATTTGATCTTCTTTCGGTTCAGGCTATTTGCTTCGCGGAGGAATTCAGCAGCATCCGCGAACTCCTTGCGTTTGTCGCAGGCGAGGCCCAGAGCAAAACAGAGGTTCTCGCGTTGCTGTTCTGCAGTGAACGGATTCCGGGCAATCAGCTTGAGCTTTTCAAGAATCGAATCATCGGGCTTGTAGTTCTTGGAATTGATTAGCTGAACGGCCACCATGATGTTTGTGTCCAGCAGTTCAAGCAGATCGTCGTGACTGTCTTCAATGCGTCCAAGGGTCAGTTTGATGTCTGCCTTTTTATGCAGGATTTGACGGTAAAAGCGACTGCCTTTATCAAAACTTTCGAACAGTTCAAGAGCTTCGGTTTCCTTTCCTTGCTCACAGAGCAATAAGGCTCGAGCCAGTTTGATCCGTTCTTTATCGTTTACTTTGTCATCGAGTTCATCGATGATTTTGGAGGCGGCGTCGTACTGACCAATTTCAGATAATATGTCGGCCTTGCTGAACAATAAGTTATAGGGGGCTTCCTCAAACATCTTCAGAAGCTGATTGGTCACAACTAGCGCCTTGTTCCACATCTGTCGGCTTTCAAACAGTTGACATAGCGCTGTACGCAGGTTGATTTGTGCTTGCTCCAGTTTGTAATCCTCAGGGTCATTCTGTAGTGGGATGGTTTTCAGTTCGTCGACAGGCTTGAGCTGCGTCTGGATCACTTTGATTGCTTCACCGTATTGGGTGAACTGAACCAAGGCATTGAAATAGGCCAGGCGTTTCTCGAGCGATTCGGGATCGTCGTCGAGTTTCTGTTTGAGATCCTCCAGCAGATCTTCTGACTGATTCATCTTGATCAGCAGCTTCTGCCGTGCCTCCTTGGCAGTGCTGTGTTTAGGATCAAGCTCGAGGCATTCGTCGTAGACATCAAGCGCTAGATCGAAGCGTTGCAATCGTGCGAGTGCGCCACCTTTGTTGTTGCGGTGACTGGGCTCATCCGGCTCCAGTTCAATGGCGCGGTCGTAGTAGGCGAGTGCCTGATTAAAATCGCTGATCAAGAGATGGGCGGTCCCGAGTCGATTTAGATCAATACCGGTGAGCTCTGCTTGATCGATTTCCTTGTACAACCGAATGGCTGGGGCCCCTTCATTGTTCAGAAGAGCGAGAAAGGCACGCTCTCGTAGCAGCAGTTCCGGATGCTCAAAGGACCAGCCGGCGGATTCATTGAGGTAGTGCTGAACCATCGGGCTGGATTGGTCTGTTTTGACCCGCGCAACCAGTTCCAGAAGTTTGAAATCGTCTGTTTTGTTCTGTTCCGGCACGGACTGCGCTGCCGTCAAAACTGCATTGAAGTTGTTTTGCTTGAGCTGTTGGGTTAGCCGGCTGATATCGACGACCATATTCGCGATTCGAAATTTAATCGTTGATACCTTACGGGAGTCGTCCATCCACGTCCAGCACTGGTCGGTCAGGCTCTAAACAGACACAAAAAAGCCCCGGGGGAGTACCCCGGGGCCTTGAACACTGGAAGGATCGTCGATCAGACCAGGTTGATGTCCGTCAGAGAGATGGGTTGACCTTTGCCATCATCCACTTTGACGATGGTGTGCTTACCACCGATTGCCGAGGAGGCAGTTGGGTTGGTGTTAATGGCAGTCAGCTCGCCTGACTTGTAGTCGGCGACACCGGAGTAAACGTACAGACCGTTGTCAGTTGCATCGTTGTCGAAGAACAGGACACGGAATGGAACGTAACCAGCGGTGACATCGGAGGTTGCGATGCTCTCAATATCGGCGATCTTGCGTACCGCACCTTGACCGAACCCTTCAGCAGCAAGGTTTGTGGTGTTGAAGGAGCTAGCTGAGAAGAAACCATTATTGGTATTACCTTCAGAGGTAGTACCGAAGTTCAGGACGGTCAGCGCAGAAGCATTATGGGTGTCGTAGTTGCTCGTGATGATCGTCTTCTCGAAGATCGGCACATAGAACTGTGTCGAGCCAGACCCTGAATACCAGAAGCTGGAATTAGTGGCTTTTAAGCCAGTGCGTCCATCAGGTGTTTCTGCTCGGAAGGTATGGCTCTCTGCCCAGTATCCGAATTCACCGTAGGGAGCATAAATAGCTCCGATCTGCTCTGTGTAACCGTAACCAATCCCCAACCTGCTCTGGAGGTTGTTGTTAGAACCAGTCCAGACGTACTTCTGATTGACATCACCGGTGATGGTGTCACCAATGCCATCAATAACTTCCCCTGTACCCGGGAAGGGAAGAAGCTTGCTGATGTCGAACGTCGTGCCAGTGATGGTCGTGCGCGCAACAATGCTGCTAATGGCTTCAGTTGCCTTAACAGTTTCTGTTTCAGAAACAGCAATCTTGATGCCGAGTTTACCGGAACCAGTGTCAAACAAGTTGACGGTGCGGTTAGTGTTATCTACACCGCGAATGAGGGTGTACGTAGCACCGTCAGAGTTGTTATTAGACCCGTATGGACCGGCTTCGGATGTTCCTGCTGAAGCGGGAAGGATAGCCGTTGTGGTCAGAGTGAACAGACCACGTGCCATAACAGTGCTCCAGAGCAGTTCCTGAGCTGTCAGGAGTGTGCCAGAGGTGCTCGTGGAGGAGAGGAAGGAGGAGCTGTAGCCGTACCAGCTGCTGCCGCTGACCGTAAAGTAACCAGTGGTGCTGTTGCTACCGAGCGTAACAATAGCGGAGTAATACGACTGGCCCAAGCTGGTTGAGGTGAGTCCAGTGAACCAAGCAGCCTTACCGTTTGATGTCTGGAATCGGTTTGATGCTGAGAAAGAGGTAGTACCTCCTTCAGAAGTGGTCTTGACTACAGGGGCGAAGAGTTTCGCACCTGAATCGATGCTGATCTTGGTGTATTCGCCACTCTCGGAGGTGAAGGTTTCGTTCTGGGTTTCACCGGTGACGGTTCCAGTTTCGTTGTAATTAACCTTCCAAGCTTTGAAGGTGTGCTTCAGGTCAACAGAAACCGTGGTTGTTGCACCAACAGCAGCTGTGCCGAGGGTTTCTGTCTTGTAGGTCTTGTCTTCGAGATCTTGAACGATCTGGTAGACCTTACCGGTGGTAATGGTGTCAAACGCTGCGGTACCAAAGTTCTGGTCATACAGGTTGGCATCCGCTGAAGACTTGACCTTGTTGTAGGAAGCCCAGTGGTTTTTGATAGTGGCTTGGGTGATGTCGTTGTAGACAAGCACCTGTTTGGAGGTGACGCCAACTTTCGCGGTATCCGTCAGACCCAGGAAGCTGAAATCACCTTTCTGGAATGCAGTGTTGGTCTGAGCAATGATCGTACGAACCTGGCCTTGGATCTGGCGAGCCAATCCAGACGATATGGTTTGATTGCTTGTCCAATAACCAGTGGCTTTTGCATAACCTTGACCTTCACCCCTGCCAAGCATGGCATCGCCAGGGGTAGCGTAGGTGTTGTTGTTAGACGAACCGGTGAGATTTCTCAGGCCGTTGAGGAACGTAGATCCATCCTCAGTTACACCAGTTTGCGCATACTGAACCTCAGGAAGGGTGAAGAATCCTGTTTCGGTTTGCGAGATGTAGATGTTGGCCACAGCCATCGCTGTGATCGTTTGTGTCTTGGTGTCAATGATCGAAGCAGTTGCTGTGCCTGCATCGAGTGCAGTTTGATCAAGAACAGCCTTTACTTTGACATCACCGGTCCAGCTGCTGGCGCTGGTGTATTTATCGACACTTACACCGTAGTTGTAGGTGGTGTGGAAGATCTTGTGACCATCAATCTGGATCTGGTCATCACAGAAACCGTCTTCGCCCTTGGTGCCATTCCATTCGCCGTATTCGCCGTAATACTCTCCGGTTGGCTTGAACTCTTCATAGGTCAGATCCAGGCGGTCGTAATCCATGATGGTGACGCCACCAGCAGCTTCGATGCTGAAGGTGTCGGCGCCCTTTCCGCCATAGACAACTTGACCGTTACCAACTCGAAGTGTGTCATCGCCACTTCCGCCGCGAATCGTTGCACCGCCCTCAATGTCAGCAACGTTCAGGGTGTCATCACCGGCGTTGCCTTCGATGGCAACAGAACCGCTGGCAATAGCTCCAGCTTCAGCAGTGATCGTGTCATCGCCTTCATTGCCGCGGACGGTGCTGTCGGTCAGCGCAACATCAGAAGTGATGTTGATGGTGTCATCACCACCAGAACCGTTGATTGATGCGTTATTGATGGATGCAGCAGCACGAGATCCGGCTGCAGTGCCGAAACCATCGCCGAAACCGAGGGTGATGGTGTCATCACCGGAGTTGCCCTGAACAAAACCACCATCTGCATTTGCAAGGGTGATGGTGTCGTCGTCTTCGTTGCCTTTGATTGTGCCGGTCAGAACAGCGAGGCCATCGCCCATGGAGATGGTGTCATCACCAGGGCCGCCAATCAAGCTGCCACTGATGTTCTGAGGCGTAACCAATCAAGCTGCCACTGATGTTCTGAGGCGTAACAAATTCAATTACATCGGGTCCATCGGCGCTGACATTGATTACGTCATCACCTTCGCCCCCACGCAGGGTTGCGTTGGAGTCTTCGCCATTGGCTTCGACTTCAATCAGGTCGTCGGCACCGAGAAGACGAGCTTCCAGGCCGTCCACGCCGCCTCTGACGGTCAGTTTGTCGGCGAGATCTGTACCGGTCAGTGTTGTGGCGTCGGTCTCGACGCCATTGAGCAGGATGGTAGCCAAGGGTCGTTAATAAGGCTTCCTTGGAAGATTAATCGTTTCAGAATGCTTGGTCAAGCTGGCTATGCACTGATGGTGACAGAACCATCAATGGCACAGGTTTGGTGTCGGTAATGGTGGTCTAGCAACTTATGCAGTTAACGCAAGAGCTGCGAATTTTCTGTTCGCTGGGCTTCTTAATGCAGGAAGTCTTGCTAATCAAATTTCCCTAGAACTCCCTGAGTGACTCGCTTTTGTCTCTTAGCCCTCCTATCAGCAATTGCAGGTAGCTCACTTTGCGGAGTTTGATATTCGCAGTGAGGGTCATGCCAACCTGGAGAGGGAGAGACTGTCCATCTTTCAGCACAAGCGATTGACTTTTCAGCTTTATGTCCACCGGAAATCGATAGCCGGGGATCCCTTTTGAGGGGTCGGGTTCCAGTGCGTCGGATCCGATTTTGCGTACAACTCCTTCTAAAACGCCAAAATCAGTTGCGCGATACGAGTCAATGCTCAGGTCTGTCGACTGGCCGTTATGAATAAAACCGATCTTGTTACTTGGAACTTCTACTCTTGCTTCTAAAATGTCGATCGGGACGATCGTCATGACTGGTTCAGTGCCATTGGCAACGAATCCCTTGGATGTGGGCTTCATGTCAAAAACAAGACCATTAACTGGTGAGCGAATTTCTTTATACCGTAATTTAACTATTTGGCTTATGTGGTCGGTTCTAAGTCGAGACAGCTCACTTTTTAAGGTTTGTAGCTGTTGGTCGATTAGTGCAAGTTGTCTCTCCCGTTCAACTTCGATTTTCTCCAACTGGCCTTCCACTTGCTGAACTCGGTCAACCTGTTGCAGTAATTGAATTTCTGATGATGCCCCCTGTTCGGATAGTTTTCTGTATCGAGCCATCAGATTCTTTTGCAGAACTAGGTTCTCCCTCAGAACCTCCTGCTCAGTGCTGTTCAAATCGAGGTATTGCTTGCGTTCTTCTTGCTTCAAGCTTAGTTCTTTTCGCTTGAGTTCGATGGTTTCTTCAAGACTTACGCGTCGGTCGAGATCTGCCTCTGTGTCCAGCTCCAGAAGTACCTCACCAGCTTTCACCTCTTGTCCTTCCGTCACAAGGATATTCTTCACTACACCACCGGCGGGCATTTGAATATCCTTGACTGACGCCAGTGGTTCCAGTTTTCCTGTGGCCACAACAACTTCATCTGTCTTGGCAATGGCAAGCCAAGCGATGCCAAATACTCCAGTCGCCAACATTGTCCAGATGGTTGCCTGTAACCATGATCTGGATGGTTTTAGCAATTCAGTTGTCGTCGGAGTTGTGTCACGCCCCAGTGGTTTGAAGCTTTGGTTGTTTTCAGAGCTGGTTGGTGTGATGTTTTTCATTCCGATTCTTGTTGGCGATACAGGGCGTAGTAACGACCTTTTGCTTCCATCAATTGTTTGTGTGTTCCCTGCTCTACAACAGCACCTTGGTGCATCATCACGATTTGATCAGCACGTTTTACGGTGCTGAGGCGGTGTGTGATGTACATGACTGTGCAGTCCTGCAGGCTCATTCTGAGGTTTTCGCTGATGCGTCGTTCGTTCTCGTAATCCAGTGCACTTGTAGCTTCGTCCATTATCACCAACTTTGGGCGGCTCAATAAGGTGCGTGCAATGGCTACGCGTTGACGTTGGCCACCACTTAAACCTGCCCCTCGTTCACCCACGTCACTGCTGTAGCCATCAGGCATTTCCATAATGAATTCGTGAGCGCAGGCCACTTCAGCAGCTGATATCACATCCTCACTGCGTGCATCAGGTGATGTCAGTGCGATGTTGTCTTGAACGCTTCCGGAGAAGAGCAATGGATCCTGAGGCACGATTCCGATTTGACGGCGGAGCGAATAAAGTTCCACCTTGTCGATGTCATAGCCGTCGATCAGTACACGACCTTCGCGGGGGCTATACAGGCGGGAAAGTAGCTTCATCAATGTGCTTTTACCGCTGCCGCTTTGACCCACAATTGCTACAAAGCTGCCCGGCTGAATCTCTAGATTCACGTGGCTGAGTACGTCAGGTTTGCTCGGCCCAAAGCAAAAACTCACATTTTCGAATTTGATCCGTCCCTTAACAGAAGGCAAAGCCACCTTGCTTTGATCCACACCATCTGATTCCATCGGTGTGTCCACTACATCGCCAAGTCGTTCAAAACTCACCCTTAGTTCCTGGATTCGTTGCCAGATCCCTGAGAGCCGCAGCAGTGGCTGGGTGACGTACCCAGAAATGATCCTGAAGGCGATCAACTGTCCCAAACTGAGTTCACCGCCAAGCACCATTGAGGCCCCGATCCAGAGAACTAGCAGCTGTGAAATCTTCTGCAGCACCGTGCTGATCTGATTCAGCGTGGTTCCGGTAATGGTTTTTTCGAAGCTCCTTGCGATGTAGCGGTTGTAGTACTCCTGCCATTTCCATCGACTCACCATTTCAACGTTCTGGGCTTTCACCGTTTGGATCCCGGTGAGAACTTCGACAAGGTGACTTTGTGTTTTAGCGTTTTCTTTGGCTGCATTTCTGAATTGTTTGCGGAAAAGAGGCGCTCCAAGAATCGTGAATGTGATCTGGATCGGCACCACCAGCAATGCCACTATTGTTAATTGCCAGCTGTAAAGGCACATCACCCCGATGTAGATCACTGAGAAGGCGCCGTCAAGAACAGTCGTGAGAGCCTGTCCGGTGAGGAAGTTCCGGATTTTTTCCAGCTCACCTATGCGTGTGGAAAGTTCTCCGACGGGTCTGCGATCGAAGTAGCCCAGCGGCAGGCGCAGCAGGTGGTCGATCACTTCTGAGCCCAGTCGCATATCGATGCGGTTGGTGGTCTGCTGGAACAGGAAGGTCTTGAGGGAATTGAGCACCCCTTCAAACAGGGTCACGGCGATTAGGGCCATGCCCAGAACCTGAAGGGTGTCGAGGCTGCGCTGGCTGATCACCTTGTCGATGATCACTTGGATCAGCAATGGGTTGGCCAGAGTGAAAAGCTGCACGACAAACGATGCCGCGAGTACTTGAATCAGTGCACTGCGGTGGCGCTTAATCGCCGGCAAGAACCAACTCGGACCGAATCGTTGTTCCTGGGTGGCGCTAGTGCGTTCTACAAGAGCTACATCAAATCCCTCTGGCGCCAGTTCAGCTAGCTCTTCCACGCTCACTTCACGCCAGCCTTGGCTTGGTGAAGCCAGCAGCAGTCCGGCTTCATTGCTCGCGATAGCCAGAGCGGTGCTGGTTCCAATCCGCACAATTGAGGGTGTCTGCAGCTGCTGGGCCTGATCTGGCTGCATGCGGCCACCGACGGCATGCAGACCCAACATCGTGGACAGCTGGCCAATCAGTTGGAGATTGATGCCCTGGCCGCGAGTGACGGCATCATTCAGCACCCTTTCAATCGCATCGCGCCTCAGCTTCAGCCCCATCAGCTGGGCCAGCATCTGCATGCAGGCCATCAACTCCTCGGCTTCTCCCTCAGCGCGTATCAGCTGCAGACCAGCACGGGGATCTTTCTGGCCGAAGCCGGCGGTTGTGGCGAGGGGTAGGCCCGCTTGCGCTGGTTCTATGACCGCCAGAGCTGATGACTCCGGGATGTGGCTTTTGGCTGTACCGAGGGAGGTGCTCTTAGACGACTCGAGATGTGCAGCCGGGGTGAGTAGTGCATCAACCGCCGCCGCTGGCAAAGCGATCAACCGAAGCGGCAAGGGAGGTCGGATCTCAAGGCTGATCTGGTTGCCGTCTGTGATCTCCTGGCCCAGCGGCAAATCGCTGTTGGCGGAGGCCACAAACACTCGTTGATTCTCTTCTAGAGCCTGCTGAACAGTCACAGGGTCCTGTGAGAGCAGCCTGGCCTGATCGCGTACGGAATCGAGTTGGCTTGCCAGCGTGGGCAAATCTTCGGCAGAGCTGTCTCGAAGTGGCTTGAGCAACCGGGCCAGTTCGGCATCCCAGAGTTGGTTCAGGCTCCATTCCAAGAATTCAGGTGTGTTATCAAGCAACTTCACCAGTTCCTGGTCAGGCAGAATTGCGGCCTTGAGGTTGGTGCTGGCATGCACCGTTTCACAGGGTGCAGCCGAAATGAGAGAGGCCAGGCCCACCACGTCGCCGGTGCTGAGTTTGCGCAATGTGGCCGGCTGATCGCGTTCCCGAGTCAGCAGACGCGCTTGGCCCTCAAGAATTAACAGCACCTGGTTTGGTAGAGCCGTGTCGGTAGTCAGAGGCTGCCCGGGCTTGAAGCGGCGATGCCGTGATGGGTCTCCTTTGAGGGAGATCAGAACGGATGGAAGAGAATTTGAAGAATCTGTCATGGCTGTGCTGCTGGTCATGTTGGGTCGGGCTGTCCGCTGCTTTCCGTCAATGCCGTCTTGAGGGATGCCAATCGCTTGTCCACAATGCGATCCACTTCCTGCTGAAACAGTTCGGAGCACATTCGCTGTTCCATTGCGTCATCAAATTTGGTGGGCTGAAACTTCTCCAAACGCGCAATCAACCAGCTGTTATCTACCTGCACGGGTTCGAGCAGTGTTCCGGGGGAACAACTGCGGAGTGGTTTAGCCAAAGCGGCAGGCACCCTAGAGATAGGAATAGGTCCGAAGCGTCCTTGCACTTTTTCTGTTCCACCCTTTTTCAACTGAGCGGCCAACTCAGCAAAGGTTGATTCCGCCTCTTTGAGGCGGAGGAAGAGCTCCTGGGCCAAGAATGAATTTGGGACACTCAATTGGCTGTAGGTGACCTGATCGAACTGCTCCTTCCGGGTGAGGTAGTGCATTTCAGCTTTTGACTGGTACCGCTGCCGGCTGCTGCGACGAATCTTTTCGGGAAGGCTGGCGTACCAGTGCAGGTCTGCTTGGCACCAGTTTTGTCGACGCAAGTGCGTCTTCAGCTGATCGGGAGTTACAAGGTTGTTGCGCTTGCGGTAATTCCCAACAGCTGCTTTGAGGGTATCGGGATCCAAGGGGTCAGGATCGACCAATGATTCCTTGACTTCGGCGCTGATCAGGTTGCGAAGTAGTGCGTGCCGACGCAGTAGCGAGAGCGTTGTTTCGTCAATCGCGCTCAGAATCTGTGAGGAGGTTGCAGTCTCGGGCACAGATCGGTAGGTCCGTGGGCTTGAAGGCACACCAACTTACTTGCAGAGCTGAGATTGGTAAGGGCGGGTTCCCGATAATTAGTGGGCCGCCGGCAACGGATTCGCACATGGTCAGCACTCCGATGGGTTGTGATTCAGTGCTGTTCATCAGCTTGGATTCCTGTAGGTATGACACGTTTGCTGCGGCTAGCTCGGCGGACGTTATCCCCAATCTCCAGGCTGTGGCTCCCTTGCACCGGGCTCAAGCTCCCAGTCACTTCACCTACGGCAGCCATGCGGCGTTTTGGATGGGGTTCACGCCTGGTGTGGCTGAGAGTGATCAGCCTCTGATCAATCCGAAGGCAGGCAAGCTCTTCCGCATGGCGTTCGCCGGGCATGGAGGATCTGATCGGAATGGATTTGAGCTGCAAGGCGCCAATTTGATCGAGGGCTTTCGCCACCGTGGATATCGCACCATCGGCAGTGGGGCTGTGGAATGGTTCAACCCAGCCACCCCCACCGGTGCCGTGTTGGGGCAGCCTTTCGACAGGTTCCAATTTGCTGGTAACACTTGGAGCCTTGCTCGCCAGCTTGCGTGGATCGAAGCAGAGTTGTCGCGCACACCCACCGGGCAGCCGGTCTTTCTTTTTCTCAATGTGGGAGAGACCCACGTTCCGTACTGGTACGAAGGTGCGCCCTGGCCCCAACGGCCCAGTCCCTGCGTTGCATTCGGTGGGGAGGCTTGTGATGCTGTTGAAAGCGCCAGGCGACAGCTGGCTTGTTTGGAGTGGGTGGATCAACAATTGGCGGGGCTTTTGGCCCGTTTCAGCAGAAGTACGATTTTGATTTGCGCAGACCATGGCGACTGCTGGGGTGAAGATGGGCTCTGGGAGCACGGCATCAGTCATGCCGCGACCCTCACCGTTCCTCTGCTGCTGAGGGTGCGGGGGCAGCCCGTGGTTAGGGACAATTCCATCTAAAGCCGTGTGTTCGCGCACGCTCGAAGCAGTTGTGCAAGGCACTTGCCGACCGGAGAGCGAAGGACCGGATTCATTCTGCTGGCGTCGGATAACAGCTCTTCCCTTGGATGCCGAGTTTCATGCGATCCAGTCGTCGTTTAGGCATCGATAGCCTCAGTGGACCAGCGCATCCTCAGTAGGCTTCTGTCAGTAAATTGGTAGTCGCTGTCACCATGCTCAAGCTCCTGCTGGGTGATCCCAATGCCCGCAAGCTGAAGCGCTACCAGCCGATCGTGTCCGACATCAATCTTTTGGAAGAGGAGATTGCTCCTCTCTCAGACGATGAGCTGCGGGGCAAAACAGCCGGATTTCAGGAGCGTTTGGCCAACGCTGGAAGCCTCGAGAACCAGCGTCCGATCCTCGATGAGATCCTGCCCGAGGCCTTTGCTGTAGTTCGGGAAGCCGGCAAACGGGTGCTCGGCATGCGCCACTTCGATGTGCAGCTGATTGGTGGAATGGTGCTGCACGAGGGTCAGATCGCTGAGATGAAGACCGGCGAGGGCAAGACGCTTGTGGCCACCCTGCCTAGTTACCTCAATGCCCTCACCGGCCGGGGGGTACACGTGGTGACAGTGAACGATTACCTGGCGCGCCGCGATGCCGAGTGGATGGGCCAGGTGCATCGCTTTCTGGGCTTGTCGGTGGGCTTGATCCAGCAGGACATGCGTCCCGAGGAGCGCAGCCGCAACTACAACTGCGATATCACCTACGCCACCAACTCGGAGCTGGGCTTCGATTATTTGCGCGACAACATGGCCGCCGACATCTCGGAGGTGGTGCAGCGGCAGTTTCAGTACTGCGTGATCGATGAGGTGGATTCGATCCTGATCGATGAGGCCCGCACCCCCCTGATTATTTCCGGCCAGGTCGAACGGCCCCAAGAGAAGTACCAACAGGCCGCTGAGATGGTCAATGCCCTGGCCCGTGCTGCGGAGCTGGGCAAGGACGGCATCGACCCTGAAGGCGACTACGAGGTGGATGAAAAGCAGCGCAGCTGCACCCTCACAGATGAAGGCTTCGCCAAGGCCGAGAAGATGCTTGGCGTGGCGGACCTGTTCAACCCCCAGGACCCCTGGGCTCACTACATCACCAACGCCCTTAAGGCGAAGGAGCTGTTCGTCAAGGATGTGAACTACATCGTTCGCGACGGTGAAGCGGTGATCGTTGATGAATTCACCGGCCGGGTGATGCCGGGGCGTCGTTGGAGCGACGGTCAGCACCAGGCGATCGAGGCCAAGGAATCTCTGGCGATCCAGCCGGAAACCCAGACCCTTGCTTCGATCACCTATCAGAATTTTTTCTTGCTGTATCCCCGTTTGGCCGGCATGACCGGCACAGCCAAAACGGAAGAGGTGGAATTCGAGAAGACCTACAAACTCGAAACCACGATTGTTCCCACCAATCGGGTGCGGGCACGGCAGGACTGGGCCGATCAGGTTTACAAAACCGAAACCGCCAAGTGGCGGGCTGTGGCCAACGAAACCGCCGACATCCACAAGAACGGACGACCGGTGCTGGTGGGCACCACCTCAGTGGAGAAGAGCGAATTGCTGAGTTCCCTGCTGGCCGAACAGGAGATCCCCCACAACCTGTTGAATGCCAAGCCGGAGAATGTTGAGCGGGAATCGGAAATCGTGGCCCAGGCCGGCCGCGCCGGTGCCGTGACCATCGCCACCAACATGGCGGGCCGGGGCACCGACATCATCCTCGGCGGCAACAGCGATTACATGGCCCGTTTGAAGTTGCGGGAAGTGCTGCTGGGCCGTCTGGTGAAACCGGAGGACGACCACAAATCACCGGTGCCCTTGCAACGCACGAACGCGGATGGGTTCGCCGATGCCGCAGCACCGACGCCGCCCCGCAGCGGTGAAAGCCTCTACCCCTGCCCGCTCACCGACGACACCGATCAGGCCCTCGGCCAGCTGGCCCGTGATCTGGTCAAGGCCTGGGGCGACCGCGCCCTCAGCGTGATTGAGCTCGAGGAGCGCATTGCCACTGCCGCCGAGAAAGCTCCCACCGACGATCCGCAGATCCAGGCCCTGCGGGAGGCGATCGCGCAGGTGAAGGGGGAATACGACGCGGTGGTAAAGCAGGAGGAGGCCAGGGTGCGGGAAGCCGGCGGCCTGCACGTGATCGGCACGGAACGCCATGAATCCCGCCGGGTCGACAACCAGCTGCGCGGCCGGGCTGGCCGTCAGGGCGACCCCGGTTCCACCCGCTTTTTCCTCTCCCTGGGAGACAACCTGCTGCGGATCTTCGGGGGTGACCGTGTCGCTGGCTTGATGAATGCCTTCCGCGTGGAGGAAGACATGCCGATCGAATCGGGCATGCTCACCCGCTCGCTGGAGGGGGCGCAGAAGAAGGTCGAGACCTACTACTACGACATCCGCAAGCAGGTGTTCGAGTACGACGAGGTGATGAACAACCAACGCCGGGCCGTGTATTCCGAACGCCGGCGGGTGCTCGATGGCCGCGCCCTCAAGAAGCAGGTGATTGGCTACGGCGAACGCACCATGGGCGAAATCGTGGAGGCCTATGTGAATCCCGACCTGCCGCCGGAGGAATGGGATCTTGACCAGCTGGTGGGCAAGGTGAAGGAATTCATCTACCTCCTGGAGGATCTCACCCCCGATCAGGTGCAGGGCCTCGGAATGGAGGAACTCAAGGCCTTCCTGCAGGAGCAATTGCGCAACGCCTACGACCTAAAGGAGGGCCAGATCGAACAGCAACGCCCGGGGCTGATGCGGGAGGCCGAGCGTTTCTTCATCCTTCAGCAGATCGACACCCTTTGGCGGGAGCACCTCCAGGCGATGGATGCCCTGCGCGAATCGGTGGGCCTGCGCGGTTACGGCCAGAAGGATCCCCTGATCGAATACAAGAACGAGGGCTACGACATGTTCCTGGAGATGATGACCAACATGCGCCGTAATGTGATCTATTCGATGTTTATGTTCCAGCCCGCAGCTCCACAGCAGTGATTCCTGTTTAATGACCCGGTTGCTGTTAGTTCATATTGCTAAAACAGGCGGTACGAGCCTGCGCCGATTGTTCAAGGCGACGCAAGCCCTCTCGACCTTTGATTGCGTGCACAACGGCACCCTGCTGCGCTTCTGCGATGGCCAGCGGGTGGAGCTGCGTCCGCTGGAACCAGGCTGCCTTGGCCATTACGACCAAGCGCTGGTGATGATGCGCCACCCCCTGAGGCGCCTAAGCAGCTGCTATCGCTACTTTCTCGGTGGTGGCCTGAATCAGCGCCGCAAGGGGGTGTTTCCGCATGACGCGGCGCACCAGCGGTATTTGCAGCAGCAGGCGCCGACCCTGGCTGAGTGCTGCCAGCGGCTGCCGCAGATCGCCGAACGCATTCCCCATTTTCAGCCGGCTTGCCATTGGCTCGATCAGTTGCCCAATCCTTTGGCTGATCTGGTGTTCTGTGGCCGGCAGGAAAGGTTTCAGCAGGATCTCCAGCGTTGGATGCAGCTGTTGAAGCTCGATCCAACTGGCGTGGTGGCGGAGCAGCACAACGCCAGCACGCCTCTGGCGGATGGGCCCTGGGATCTGCAGTCGATCCAGCTGGCGGAGCAGTTTTACGCCGCGGACTTCCAGCGTTTTGGCTACGAGCTCACGCCCAGGACTGAGCCCCAGTTGATCCAGTACTGGGATCAGCCTGTTCCGCCTGCTGTGCTCCTGGAGCGGATGGAGCGCTGGAAGCAGTTGCACCCCAGCTGGCGTTATCAGCGTTACGACCGCATCTCGGCCTCCCGCTTCATCGGTTCCACCTACGGCCCGGCGCTGGAGGAGGCCTTTCTGGACATCCGCTTACCGGCGATGCAGGCCGATGTGTTCCGCATTGCGATGCTGAATGCGCGCGGTGGCGTTTGGATCGATGCCGCCACCACCTGCCGGCAACCACTAGATGCTTGGTTAAACCAGCGTCAGCCCCTGGTGTTGCTGCGCCGTGCCCACCAGCAGCATCCAAAGGTGTGGAACGGTTTCATCCATGCCGCCGCTCCAGGCCATCCCCTGCTGGCGGCGGCCTGGAATCGCATGGCGTCAGCCTTGCTGTCCCGGCGGGGTGAACGGGTGTACCGCGACTTCGGCCCTGGTCTGCTGCGCGATCTGCTGGCGGCCGGTGCGCCGGAGGCCGGCTTGCAGGTGCTGCAGGAACAGGATGTGCAGGCTCAACTGCAGATCGGCTCCAGCAGTGAGGTTCTGCCCGGTGACCGGCACTGGTCCAGGCGGCAGCAGACCGAATCGCTCTATCTCAGTGGGGGCTGACCATCCGCCTCCCATTGGCGGAAGGAGGCCTCGTAATCCGGCCGCGGTTGGACGCCTTCGGGGATCGCTTCTCCCATCTGGCGGTAGAGCCCCGCTTTGGCACAGCGGTAGAACACCGACGGCAGATCCAGGTGATGGTGGCGCAGGCCGGACTGGCGCACGTGGTGCAGCATCACCCGATCACCGATCAGGTGGCCGTAGGGAGGCATCAGCACCCAATGGTGCAGTAGTGGGAAGGCGTTTCGGCCAACAAGCATGGCGTTGGTATCGATAAAGCGATCTGGGTTTGTCAGCGGGCAGGGTCCCATCACCGATCCGTCCAGGCGGCAGAGGGTCCGGCTGGATGAAATGAAGTCAGCCCGGTGCTCGTCCATCGCTTTCAGCAGGCTGGAGATGTGGTCGGGCCCGTACCAGTTGTCGGCATCGAGGAAGGCCACGGCATCCACTCCCAGGCCGATCGCGTGATAACTGCCGATCAAGCGCGGTGTCGATCCGATGTCGCCATGGCTGCGCGGTAGGCGTACGTGTTCGGCACGCCAATGGTTGATTCGTCGGCGAGGGTGTCCATCGGCTACGAGCACGTGCAGGCAGGGCTCGCTCTGGGCCAGCACGCTGTCATGGCATTGGCGCAGCTGGGCCAGCGGCTCCTTGTAATAAGGCGTGATTACTGCCACCCGGGGCAAAGAATTGCCGAGTGCTTTCTGCAGCCGCCGGTCGTCGATCAGCTCACCGCGAACAACTTGCGCTGCGATTGCGGCAGGGTTGGGCCGGAGGCTGTCGTAATAGCTCGGCAGGCTCCCCTGGCTGAGGTGATTGGCGTAGATCTTTCGCCAGCTGTCACCGACGCCTGGATCAACCCGTTTGTTGCGTTGTAAGGCTTCCGTTCCCTGACGGATTTTGAGTTCGAGTTGTGTGTAGCTGCGGATGGGAACGTGAAGGATCTCGATTGAGGCGTCTTTGACCGCTGCGATGGGCTTTCCATCCACGCTAGCCCCATGGTTTCCGTCCGTGATCTCCACGCCCGGATGGGCGCGATGAATCAACTTGGGGGGTAAGGCCGCGCCAAGGCTGTTGCGTGAGACCCGTTCGCGCAGGGTCTGTCGCTGATAAAAGGGGCGCTGATCGTTGCTCTTTCGCGGTGGCGGCAGAAAGTTGGTGCGTTCCACCAAGATGCCTTCAACGCTTTCGGAGAGCTGGGTCAGGCTGGATTTCAGATTTCCCTGCTGCGGCCACCAGAACTCATCCGCATCGCTGTTGATCACCCAGTCCGCCCCCATGGCTGTCGCCATGCGCGCCATCCGGGTCACCCATACGGCTTGATCATGGGTCTGTTCTGCTTCCTGCAGCAGCGTCAGCTGACCGCGACGTTCGAATAGCTGCAGAATCTCTAGGCTGCCGTCCACCGAGCCGTTGTCGGTGGCGATGATCCGGTCCACCCCCTGGGCCAGATGGAAGCTCAACATGCTCTCAAGGATGTCGGCTTCATCCCGGCAGAGCAGTGTGAGCACCAGCATCATTTTGCGGCCCTCTTTGTTCGTTTGGGCTGGAGCCGAAGCTCCGGCCGTTGGCTGACACGTCCGTAATACCAGTGCATTTCCGGCGTGAGGTTGGTCAGCGGCAGGTCATGGGAGGGGCCGATGCAGAGACAGGTTTCGATCAGTTGTTTCAGTTCCGGGTCGCAGAACTCTGCTTTGTTCTGCTCATACTCAAAGCAAGGGAAGTCCTCGCGGTGCAGCTGATTGGCAAGGGCTTGCAGATCGGGATGGTTGCGGATCGTTGTCATGTCCGCTGCCTCCCGGCGCCCTGCACCTTCTCCCACGGCAATCAGGCGATCCCGCAGGCTCTTGGGTAATTCGAGGGTCTCCCCCATCTGCTCGAGATCGCTGCTGAACTTTTCGCAGCGGATCAGTTGATCCACCATCGGGCGTTTGCCGAAGTGGGTGAACCAGTGGATCGGAAAGCCATGCACCCAGCGCAGGTCATGGGCATCCATCGCAGCCGGCAGTCGCCGCAGATAATCCAGAAGTTGTTCATCATTGGGTGGCTGGTTGCGGACCTGCACTTCGGTTGAGCGGCTTTTCTGTCGCAGGTGTTCCCGACAGGCGGAGGCCAGGCGGTCGTAGGGATGACGGATGCAGGCAATCACCTGGTATCGGCGCAGCCAGCGCCACAGTCGGGTGTGGCGCAGATCCATCAAGGGGCGATGGGCTAGGTCCACTTGGCGTTTCAGCACCGGGTCGTAGCTGAAGTCGAACCAGCTCTCCATTCGCCGGTCAACGCCGTCCTCGAGAAAGGCCCTCCGAAGTGCGGTGCCGGCACACTTGGGAATGTGCAGAACCACCAGCTTCAGATCGTGGTCAACGATCACTGGTCTCTTCTCCGAGGAATTCAAGGATTTCCCGGTCTTTGAGATTCTGAGCGGCACCGGTGCATTCATCCAGCAGCTGGCGCCCAGCAGCCACCTCCTGCAGGCAGCGTTTGAGATTGCTGACCGTGCTTTCGAGCTGATCGATCCGCTCCATCAGGTTGCGTATCACGTTGGCTTCGGCGTCCGGCAGCGCCGAGTGGGCTAGGGGGTTGATCCGCACGCCGCTCTGATGGATCACCCGGCCGGGGATGCCCACAACGGTGCAGTTCTCATCCACATCACGCACCACTACTGAGCCGGCGCCGATGCGGGTGTTGGTGCCGATTGTGATCGCGCCCAGCACTTTCGCTCCGGCTCCCACTACAACGTTTTCCGCCAGGGTGGGGTGGCGCTTGCCGTGTTCCTTGCCTGTTCCCCCCAGGGTGACGCCTTGATAAAGCAGACAACGGTTGCCGATTTCCGCGGTTTCGCCGATCACTACTCCCATGCCATGGTCGATGAACACGCTGTGGCCGATGCGTGCGCCGGGGTGGATCTCGATGCCGGTGAGGGCACGACCGATCTGGCTGAGGCAGCGGGCCGCCAGCTTCAGGGGCAGGCGGCAGGTCCAAAGGCGATGGCTGATCCGGTGCAGGCTGATCGCCTGAAAGCCGGGGTAGCAGCACACAATTTCCAGCCAGCCTCGGGCAGCAGGATCGCGCTCGCGGATGATCGCGAGGTCGGCACGGATGTGATCAAACATCGCAGGGGGGTCAGCTGGCGGCCGCCGGGGTCTGCAGGCCAATCTCCTTGCGGAGCAAATCGATCGTATCGGTGCTGAGGTAACTCTCGGCGCAATGCACCTGGGGCATGCGCATGAGCTGGGAGCGGTTCTGGCGCAGGCTCTGCTCCACCAGGGGCAGGCTGGGCCGATCGCAGAGCACATGGCTGGAGGCCCGCAGCAGTGCCAGCAGGCGGCTGCCCACATCCGGCGTGGCGGTCATTAGCAGCAACTCGTTGCCGCGCATCGAGTGGAGGATGACCTCAGCCGCCCTCAGGATGCCGGGGCTGATGCTGACCAGGCCCACACAGCTGCCGGGGCGCAGCTCCTTGAGCATGGCCAGCTCCTGGCGGAAGTCATTGAGGTCAACGGCCACTGCCCGAACGCTGTGATTCTTGGCTATTTCCTCCAACGGTTGGAGGAAATAGCGGCTGGTCACCACCGTGCCGTTGCTGGAGTTCTCCAGCACGCTCTCCAGCTCCTCCATCGGCACCACCTCCACAGGCACATCGAGGCAGGGTTCCAGCTCCTCGGCGATCAGCATCGAGGCGCCGATGTCTTCCCTGGGGGTGCTCACCAGCACACGGGCGCCGCAGCGCAGGCGCCAGTCGATCTCCCGGGTCAGCAGTTCCCGGGTCTGCTGAAGAGTGCAGCCTGCATTCAGCAGGCCATCCACGCATTTGCGCACTTCACGGTCGAGGTCGGTGACGCCCCGATTGCGGATGTGCGGTGGCGTTTTGATTTCCCGTGGTTTCTGCTGGTCGCGTACGTAGATGCCGGAGCCGGCCATGGCTTCCACGACGCCATCGGTTTCCAGCTGGCGATAAACCTTGCTGATTGTGTTGCGATGCAATCCGGTCTGCATCGCCAGCTGGCGGGTGCTCGGGAGGCGATGCCCCGGCGGGTAATGCCGCGCTGCGATAGCGAAACAGATCTGGTTGTAGAGCTGCGTCGATGCCGGAATGTCGCTTTCCTGTTGGATATGGAATCGCACGCCGGTGGGACAGGTCGGAATGCGGCCACCATACGGAGCGATTCCCCTGGTGACAATTACTTCTGTGTCCTATGCAGTTATGGCAAGTTTTGAGCCGGCCGGCGGAATGTGGGTTGAAGTCCTGAACAGTCCCGCTTGTTTGCGTTGCTGGTGGGTGGAGCCGCAGGGGAGCGAGAGCGATATCGAGATGGATTCGTCTATTAATCGTGTCTATATCGTGCTGCCTGAGGTGTTCGGTGTGAATGCCTGGGTGCGCAGCGTGGCCGATCGGCTGGCCGCCCATGGTTATCCGGCCCTTGCGGTGCCCTTGTTTGCCCGAACGGCCCCCGATCTGGAGTTGGCCTATGAAACGTCCGATCTGGCCCAAGGTCGTCGCCACAAGGACGCCACCACCAGCGATCAGATCCTCGGTGATGTCGCTACAGCCCTCTCTTGGCTGCGGGCCCGTTACCCGCAAGCAGCCGTTCATGTGGTGGGCTTCTGCTTCGGGGGGCATGCAGCCTTCCTGGCGGCCACTCTGCCTGGCGTGGCGGCCGCCTTTGATTTCTATGGCGCCGGCGTCAGCCGGATGCGGCCCGGGGGTGGGCCGCCTTCTCTTGAGCTGTTGCCGCAGGTGGCGGGGCGGCTCACGTGTCTGTGTGGAACTGCTGATCCGTTGATTCCGGCTGAAGATCAAGCGGCCATCGAGGCTGCGCTGAAGGCCTGCGATTCCTCCACTAAGCGGCTCCGCTACTTGGAGATCGATGGAGCTGATCATGGCTTCATGTGTGAGGCCCGCAGTAGCTATAACCCCCAAGCTTCCGCTCTGGGATGGAGGTTGCTATTGGAGGACTGATCAGGGTTTGACGAGGCCCTGCTTCAGCCACCAGCCCCGTCTGCGGGGGCTTTCGCTTCTCAGTAAGTCCTTGTCCCAGGTCTGAAAAGGGTTTTGTAGCCGTTCCTTTTCAAGTGCCTCTGGTGGTGGAATGGGCTCCCAGTTTCTGTCGAGAACTTCGCTGGCATAGCAGCCAAATGCCGTACTGGTATTTGGTCTCCAGGGAGGCAGTTGAGGCTTAAGTGTCCAACCTTTTTCAACGGCCTGCAACCGTCGTTGGGTGAGCTCCAGCACTAGCTCGCGCCAGGTCTCGATCAAGATTTTCCAGTCGTAATAGCGGAGAACCCGTTCTCGCCCTGCTGCACCCATGGCCTCACGCCGGGCGGGTGCATGAATCAGTTCCTTAAGGGTTTGTCGCAGCGCTTCAGGGTCAACTGCGATGCCTTGAGACACTCGACCCTGCGCCATGCGCTCACCAATGACTTCATTCAGGCTTGCCAGTGCTTCCTGTGTACCGAGGCCTTCTTGCATCCGCGTGGGAATCCGAACACCGGTTGGTTCTTCCGCTTCTCCGGGATTGACCACGGTGTCTCGATAGCCGTCCCAATCACTTACAACACAGGTTAAGCCAGCAGCCATGGCCTCTAAAGGCGTGATGCCAAAGGTTTCCTGTGGGTTGTCAGGCAGGCTTACAAAGAGATCTGAGGCCCAGCGCACCGGAGCTGCAAGGTCGGATTTGCGGCCTGGTATCCAGTGA
>Ga0189289_10323_pt1 | contig 26651 bp, 33 predicted proteins | sample UW106minimetaG_FD_130313 | JGI IMG/M metagenome (GOLD analysis project Ga0189289, IMG submission 130313) | Marine microbial communities from the Costa Rica Dome - UW106 mini metaG | ecosystem: Environmental > Aquatic > Marine > Oceanic > Photic zone | place: Costa Rica: the Eastern Pacific...
AAAAATTTAGAGTTGATAAAGGGAAATATTGAAGGTACAAGTGTCTGTTACTGTATTAACCAAACAAAATGGGATGCTATGAAACAACTTTTAATTAGTTTTTTTAATCAAGACCTTACCCCATCTGTTAACTGTTGCTAAAAACATATTATGACATTATCTGAAATCAAATCAAAATTAAAAACACTCGAAACCATTGCATTTGAATTACCAAATGGTCAACTGGTGCCCAGACATTTTCATATTACAGAAGTGGGTAAAATAACTAAAGACTTCATTGATTGTGGAGGCAAAATAAGACATGAGGAAGTGCTTAACTTTCAACTTTGGGAAGCCAACGACTATAACCACAGATTACACCCTGAAAAACTTTTAAATATCATTGAACTCTCTCAAAAAACACTAAATATTCAAGATTTAGAAATTGAAGTAGAATATCAAGGTGATACTATTGGAAAATTCGGTTTAGATTTTAACGGTAAACACTTTTTACTAACGACGAAGCAAACTGCTTGTCTCGCCTTAGAATCTTGTGGAATTCCAGTGTCAAAACCAAAAGTAAAATTGTCTGACATACAACAATCAAGTTCGTACTGCACACCAGATTCCGGTTGTTGTTAACTTAATTATAACCAAAGATATGTTATTACCTACTATTGTTTCTGAAATCGAAAAACTAGAAATTTCGACCATTTCTGAAGATCGCAAGAAAATTTTACGAGAAGTCATAGATTTTGTGCAAACTAAGAAGAACATTAACGCAATAATCAACCTTAACTTTATTTGTACACATAATTCAAGACGTAGTCATTTATCTCAAGTCTGGGCACAAACTATGGCGTACTATTATAAGATAGATAATGTATATTCTTATTCTGGTGGAACAGAGGCTACAGCACTTTTCTCTTCTGTTACAGAAGTACTTAAAGGGTCTGGATTTCAAATTACACAACTGTCATACGAGTCAAATCCAGTCTACGCTATAAAAAATTCAAATGTTTTACCACCAGTAATTGGATTTTCCAAAACTTTTGATGATTCGTTTAATCCAGCTACGAATTTTGCAGCAATAATGACCTGTAATTCTGCAAATGAAGCCTGTCCTTTAGTTCCTGGATCTGAAAAACGAATTCCATTAACATTTGAAGATCCAAAGGTCTATGATGGTTCAGACGAACAAGCCGAAAAATATTTGGAACGAAGCCTACAAATTGCAACAGAGTTAAAATATGTCTTCTCAAAAATAAAATAGAAATGAAAAGAGAAATTGCAGAGCTAATTGGAACCTTTAGTATGGTTTTTTGTGGTTGTGGTGCAATGACAATTAATGAAATTACAGGAGGTTCAATAACTCACGTGGGAGTTGCTATAACATGGGGATTAATCGTTATGGCTATGATTTATGCTTTTGGTGAAATTTCAGGGGCACATTTTAATCCTGCTGTTACCATAGCGTTTGCGGTTGCGAAAACCTTTAATTGGTCGGATGTTCCAAAGTATATTTTATTTCAAATTATTGGTGCTTCCATAGCTATTGGAATTCTTTGGGTCTTATTTCCTGAAAGTAATAGTTTCGGTCATACTTATCCTGCGCATGGATTCGAACCCTACAAGGCTTTTATTCTAGAATTATTACTCACCTTCTTTTTAATGGTCGTCATTATTAATGTCTCTACAGGAAGTAAAGAAATAGGAACTATGGCGGCTATCGCAGTAGGATCTGTGATTCTTCTTGAAGCTATGTTCGCAGGACCAATGACAAAAGCGTCGATGAATCCAGCACGATCCTTAGCGCCTGCAATTATTTCAGGACATTTAAATGATTTATGGCTATATCTAATTGCACCAATTATTGGGGCAGTATTGGCTGTTCTCAGCTGTAAATTAGTTAAGGATGATAACTGTTGCAATGAGGACTGTTAAGCTGTAAAATAAGCGACTTGTTAAATTTTGTTTAAGTATTTATAAATATAGTTAAACATTTTGTACCTTTACCATTATTAAACGAGTATAATGGCTAAGAAAAAAACAGTATCGCAAATGGACATCATCAGTGCCTACATGGAATATGTCCTTACCTACGATGAGCAACCCAAAACAGTATTTGCATTTGCAAAGAATAACAATATGGAAGAACAAAAATTCTATGAGTTCTTCACATCTTTTGATGCTCTCGAAAAAGATATTTTTAAAATATTCTTTGATAACGCTCATGACATTTTAGAAAAGAGCGAAGACTATTTAAGTTTTGACTCAAGAAATAAATTACTAAGCTTTTATTACACCTTTTTTGAGATTTTAACTGCGAATCGCAGTTATGTAATTTATGCGTTAGACGGTCATAAAAATTCATTGAAGACACTCAAAACCTTAGCGCATCTTAAAAGTCGTTTCGCAAATTATATAGAGCACTTAAACATCCAAATGGTTGATCTTAGGCAAGAGCAACTGCAAAAGCTTCAGAACAGAAGTTTAAAAGAATCCGCATGGCTTCAGCTTTTAGTCACCATGAAATTTTGGATGGATGACACCTCGCCTTCATTTGAAAAAACAGATGTTTTTATAGAAAAATCTGTTCGTGCAAGTTTCGATTTAATTGATACGACTCCACTTAAGAGTTTAGTTGATTTAGGGAAATTTTTGTACAAAGAAAAAATGCATATGAATTAAATGAAAACTATTGATACCATACCAATAACAAAAATATCTAGAGCCTCAAAATTAGTATCCACAGGGGCAAAGGTTGGCGTGAATTATTTGAAATACTATGGAGATAAAATAGTTAATACGAAAGAAGAGGCAAAAGAACGTTTAGACAAGAACAATGCTGAAGATATTTACGATAGCCTAAAAAAACTAAAAGGTAGTGCATTAAAAGTAGCTCAAATGTTGAGTATGGAAAAAAGTATACTTCCTAAAGCTTATGTAGAAAAGTTTTCACTGTCACAATTCTCAGTGCCGCCACTATCGCCCCCATTAGTGGTTAAGACCTTTAAAAAATATTTTGGTAAAAACCCAAATGAACTATTTGATACTTTCAACGCAACTTCAGTAAACGCTGCAAGCATTGGTCAAGTACACCTTGCAGAAAAGGATGGGAAAAAATTTGCTGTGAAAATCCAATACCCTGGGGTTGCGGAAAGTATCTCTTCAGATCTTGCTTTAGTTAAGCCTATTGCAATTAAAATGTTTAATATAAAAGGTAAAGACTCGGATAAATACTTTAAAGAAGTCGAAGATAAATTGATTGAAGAAACTAATTATTTACTCGAAATAAAACAGAGTCAAGAAATTGCCGAGGCATGCAGGCATATACCAAACCTGAAGTTTCCTGATTACTACACAGAGTTCTCTTCCGAACGTATCATTACTATGGATTACATGACAGGTGAACACCTTTCTGAATTTGTGGCACACAATGACAATCAAGAATTATCAAATACCCTTGGCCAAGCCTTATGGGATTTTTATATGTATCAGGTTCATGTATTAAAAAAGGTACATGCCGATCCACATCCTGGTAATTTTTTAATTTCTAAAGATGGTGATTTAATTGCGTTAGATTTTGGTTGTATGAAAGCGATACCAGAATCCTTTTATCAGCCTTATTTTGAACTTGCCGATAAAAAATGTATTGATAATGCTAAACTATTCAATGAAAAACTCTACGAATTAGAAATATTACGTACCGATGATTCTCAAGAAGAGATGCGTTTTTTCACAGATATGTTTTATGAGTTACTGAGCTTATTCACCCAACCATTTCAAAGTGAAACGTTTGATTTTTCTAATTCAGAATTCTTTGAACAAGTTGCAGAAATGGGGCAGAAATATTCTAAGAGTACAGAATTACGAAACATGAATGGCAACAGAGGATCTAAGCACTTTATCTACATCAATAGAACATTCTTTGGACTTTATAACCTTATGTTCGATTTGAAGGCTGAGAATATTAAGGTTAATAACTTTATAAACTTTTGATATGGCGGCTTTTAGTCTTAATGATATTAATCAAATGCACCACTTGTACCGCATCAATCTTATAAACAGTTGTAGTGGGTACAAGTCTGCTAATCTAATAGGCTCTAAAGATGAGTTTGGTACATCCAATGTTGCAGTATTTAGTTCTGTTACACATTTAGGTTCAAACCCTGGCCTCTTGGGCTTTTTCTTGAGACCAACAACCGTCATAAGAAATACATACGATAACATTAAAGCTACAGGAAAGTATACCCTTAACCATATTCACGAGGGGATAGTAAAAGAGGCACATCATACTTCGGCCAAATATGATGCCTCTATTTCCGAATTTGATGTAACTGCTTTAGAAGAAGAGTACAGAGACGATTTCATTGCACCTTTTGTTAAGGGCTGTCCAATACAGTTAGCCATGAGTTATGTAGAAGAGTACTCAATTAAAGCCAATAATACAGTTTTGTTAATTGGTAGAATAGAAAAATTATATGTTCCTGATGAGCTGTTAGAAAAAGATGGATTTATTAACCTCTCAAAAGGGAAAGTTGCGACCATAAATGGATTGGACGGTTATGCAGTTCCAAGTTTAAAACACCGATTAGAATACCAACGTCCAAAAGCAGAATTTTCAGTTACTAATGACTAATGCGCATATTAATCACAGGCACAACGGGCTACATTGCCAAACGACTTGCACTTCAACTTGTTGAGGATGGGCATGAATTAATTTGTTGTGTTCGTGACTTAAACCGCATACCTGACGAGATTGAAGAACACCCAAAATGTTCCTTTATTAAAATTGATTTCTTAAGTCCTAAAGAAGCGGTAATTCCAAAAGACATTGATGTTGCTTATTACCTGATTCATTCCATGGCAACCAATTTCTATGATTTTGAAAACTTAGAACGTAAGTGCGCTCAAAATTTCAAAGATTTAATTGAAAAAACGACTATTAAACAAGTTATTTATTTAAGTGGTATTGTTAATGATGATTCACTTTCTAAACACCTAAAATCTAGACTACAAGTAGAGCAAACATTACATTCAGATCAATATGGCCTAACAACATTTAGAGCTGGTATTATTGTTGGTAGCGGCAGTGCCTCTTTTGAGATTATTAGAGATATCGTTGAAAAATTGCCTATAATGATCACACCAAAATGGTTAAATACAAAATCACAACCTATTGGAATTAGGGACGTGTTAACTTATTTATCAAATGCCATTGGTAAACAAGCTCTATACAATCATTCTTATGATATCTATGGTCCTGAGATTTTAACATATAAGGAGATGCTTTTACATTTTGCTGAGGTCCGAAACTTAAAAAGATATATTATAACCCTACCCGTTTTAACGCCAAAGCTCTCATCATATTGGCTGTATTTTGTTACCTCTACATCATTTCAATTAGCACAAGCTCTAGTCGACAGTATGAAGGTTGAAGTCATTGGCAAACCAAGTAATATCAATAAGCATATTCAGATAGAGCCTATGACCTATAAAACAGCCGTTAATCTTGCTTTTCAGAAAATACAACAAAACTCTGTAATTTCAAGTTGGAAAGATGCAGTGAGCAGTGGTGTATTTAAAGATCAACTCTCTAAATATATTGAATTACCTCAGTTTGGCTGTTTTAAAGATGTTCGCTCAAGAAAGGTAAATAATGAAGATATTACCCTAAACAAGATTTGGAGCATTGGAGGACGAACAGGCTGGTACAGTTTTAATGGGTTATGGAAAATCCGAGGTTACGTAGACAAATTGTTTGGAGGTGTTGGTTTACGCCGAGGCCGAACCCATGATACGTACTTAGAACCTGGTGATCCATTAGACTTTTGGCGTGTCCTTTTTGCTGATAAAAACGAAAAACGACTACTGCTCTTTGCTGAAATGAAATTACCAGGTGAGGCGTGGCTAGAATTTAAAATTGTTAAGGATAAACTTTACCAACGTGCGGTATTTAGACCAAAGGGTGTTTGGGGAAGATTATATTGGTACATGGTCCTACCTTTTCATGCATTCGTCTTTAAAGGTATGATAAACGCCCTAGTCGAAACAAAATGAGAGGCGTAAAAAAGTACCATTTACCTGAAAAAATATGTCCTGTTTGTGAGCGTCCTTTTAGCTGGCGTAAGAAATGGGAAAAGTATTGGAATGATGTCAAATACTGTAGTGACAAATGCAGAAAACAAAAATAAATAACCTCGTTTGGTTCAGAAATGATCTAAGAACTATAGATAATACTGTTCTTGCAGAAGCATGTAAAGACAATCATGCTGTGATTGGCATATATTGTTTCGATCCAAGACACTATAAGTTCAATAAATTTGGTTTTAGAAAAACAGAAAAATTCAGAGCTAAGTTTCTTATCGAAACCATTAATGACTTAAAAATACAACTCGACAAATTAAATATTGATCTTTTAATATATAATGAGTTACCAGAAATAGTTATACCAAAAGTCTGCAAGGAGTTAAGTATTGATTCCGTTTTCTTTCAAAAGGAATGGACAACAGAAGAATATTATTCTGAAAAAAAACTCAAAAAAGAACTACCAGATATTACATGGAAATCATTCTACAACCAATTACTGTTTCATCCTGAGGATATAAATTTTGACATTTCTAAGACGCCAGAAGTTTTTACGGTTTTTAGAAAAAAATTAGAAAAATATGTAGCTATAAGACCAGTAGCATCTATTGATTATCAAAAGGATAATATTCGTAAAGACCATAAAACAATTACTCCTACCCTAACCCAATTAGGATTCAAGGAATTTAAGAGTCATCCACATTCTGCTTTTCCATTTCAAGGAGGTGAATCCCAAGGTATGAGCAGACTAAACGATTATTTCTTTAACACTAAAAACATAGGAGTTTATAAGAAAACAAGAAATGGGTTAGTTGGCGTTGATTACAGCTCTAAATTTTCACCTTGGTTGGCAAATGGAAGCCTATCACCAAGACATATTTATTGGAAAATAAAAGCATTTGAATCCGAGTACTTTAAAAACCAATCAACGTATTGGCTCATTTTTGAATTGATTTGGCGTGACTATTTTAAGTATGTTTCAATGAAACATGGCAATCAGATTTTTAAGCTAGAAGGTGTCCTTAAAAAGGATTATCACTGGTCCACAGATAGTAATCAAATCCAAAAATGGATTCATGGAGAAACGACTTCGGATTTTGTTAATGCCAATATGATAGAATTAAAATCTACAGGATGGATGAGTAACCGAGGTCGACAAAATGTGGCTTCCTATTTCGCTAAGGATTTAGAACTAGATTGGCGCATAGGTGCAGCCTATTTTGAATCGTTACTCGTCGATTATGATGTACATAGCAATTATGGTAATTGGATGTATGTCTCAGGTGTAGGTAATGACCCGAGAGATAGAAAATTTAATGTTCAATTACAAGCAGAGCGCTACGATACTAAAGGTAAATTCAGAAAATTATGGCTTCAGCCTAGTTTATTTTAAGCGGCAGAACTCATCTAAAACAAGAATTTAAGTGTATATAATATAAAAAAGATAATGTTGGAAATATTAAACAAAATATATCCTATTTTTCTGTCAGAGAATACTAAAAAACGAACTGAAAAGTTGATTTTATATGTTGCTTTGCTTGGGTTTTTTGTGCACTTGTTACTAATATTACTATCTAGATATAACATCCAAGGTTTCGAGTTTAAATCTGAATTTTTTCAAAATCCCATCTCTGCAGTTTATACACCATTTTCATTTATCCTTGTTTATGAGGTCTATCTCTTAATTTATTATTTACCAAAATCTTTTACAACTTATATCACCAAACAATATGAAATTATAACCTTAATAATTATACGTAAGTTATTTAAGGATTTATCGAATTTAGAACTCAATTCAAGCTGGTTTGAGATTAAAGGTGACCTTCAGTTTACCTACGATATTTTAGCAGCTGTTATTTTGTTTTATTTGATTTATCAATTTCAAAAACAAGGTGTAAGAAAATCTGATCAGAAAAGAAGAAATCATTCAAAAATTGAAAGATTCATTAATAGAAAAAGGATAATAGCTGTCCTTTTGGTACCAACATTTTTCTTAATGGCAATAGTTACATTTTCGGATTGGTTGACGAGTATTTCATTTGCAGAAGAACTATTACCAAGTTTTGAAACCATTAATAACTTATTCTTTGACGAGTTCTTTACAGTACTCATTTTAGTAGATGTTGTATTACTTTTAATATCCTTTTTTTACACGGATAAGTTTCATAAAATTATCAGAAACTCTGGATTTGTTGTTTCTACAATTCTAATTCGTTTATCCTTCAGCGTCAGCGGTTTAGTTAGTACAGTTTTAATCGTATCTGCAGTTTTATTTGGATTGTCGATTATAATCATTCACAATATGTATGAAAATAATTCTTTAAGAGAAATCAACAATATCTGATAAGTAAATGAATCAAGAAGTAGCCCTCATATTCCCAAACCAACTATTTAAGAGTTCACCGATTCTTAATGTAGATATTGATATCTATTTAGTTGAAGAATTCTTATTCTTTACACATTACAAATTTCATAAACAGAAAATAGCGTTTCATCGTGCCACAATGAAAGCCTATGAAGATTACTTATTGTCGAAAAACAAACGGGTACAATACATAGAGGCGATTTCAGAATTATCGGACGTACGGCAACTTATACCAAAGTTAATATCTCAAGGATTTGACAAATTACACATCATTGATCCAACCGATAATTGGCTAGAAAAACACATTAATTCAGTTGCCAACAACATTGATATTGAATGGTATGAAAGCCAGCTATTCATAAACACTAAAGACGAATTAAGTTCATTCTTTAAGCCAACAAAGACGAAGTTTTTTCAAACCTCATTTTATAAACAGCAGCGTCGAGATAGAAACATTTTAATGGTTAATGATGAACCGCAAGGCGGAAAACTAACTTATGATGCCGAAAACCGTAAAAAATATCCAAAAGATAAATCGGCACCATCGATTCAGTTTCCTGAATTATCAAGACACCATAAAGAGGCCAATAATTATGTTGCCAAGTATTTTGAAAAGCATTATGGCGAATTAAATGATTTTATCAATTATCCTATTGATTATGACAGTGCTGAACAATGGTTTGAACAATTCTTGGAACAACGGTTTAATGAGTTTGGAGCCTATGAAGATGCTATAGTTAAAGAAGAACATTTCTTAAACCATAGTTTACTTTCACCATTAATCAACGTCGGATTGTTAGATCCTATTGTTGTGGTTAATCGAGCGATTTCTTTTGCATGTAGTCACAAAGTTCCCCTTAATTCAACCGAAGGATTTGTTAGACAGATTTTAGGATGGAGAGAATTTATTAGGGGTATTTATGAAACAAAAGGTACTGAAGAACGCACAAAAAATTTCTGGAAATTCAATCGCAAAATCCCAAATTCATTTTACGACGGTAGTACAGGAATTAAACCTATTGACGACGTTATAAAAAAAGTAAATAAAACTGCCTATGCGCATCATATCGAACGTTTAATGGTTCTAGGTAACTTCATGGTGCTCTGTGAGTTTGATCCAGATGATGTTTATCAATGGTTTATGGAACTGTTTATTGACGCCTATGATTGGGTAATGGTACCTAATGTATATGGCATGAGCCTCTATGCAGATGGTGGGCTCATGTCTACTAAACCTTACATAAGCAGTAGCAATTATATCATGAAAATGAGTAATTATTCAAAAGGAGATTGGCAAGCCACTTGGGACGGTTTATTCTGGACGTTTATGGATAAGCATAGAGAATTCTTTTTAAGCAATCCAAGGCTTGGAATGCTTATACGCACTTTTGATAAAATGAAGCAAGAAACAAAAGAAAAGCATTTTAAAAATGCGCAACAATTTTTAGATTCACTGTAATATGATAGAAAGAGAACATATTAATGTTGTTTGGTTAAAACGTGATTTAAGGTTATACGATAATGAGGCAATAGCTAATGCCTTAAAATCAAGTAAACGCACATTAATCCTTTATGTTTTTGAGCACATACTTCTTAATGACGATCATTACAGTGAGCGACATTTTAATTTTATCAAGGAGTCTTTAGTTGATATTAACTCCATTCTAAAAGCTTATGAATCAAAGGTGATGTGCATCACTATTGATATCCAAAGTGCTTTTAACCTAATACAAGAATTCTATAAAGTTGACAACATTTATTCTCATGTAGAAACCGGATTGTTAATTACATACAACAGAGATAAAGAATTTACGCGGTATTGCAGAAATAATTTTATCGATTGGAATGAAAGTAAAAATAATGGTGTGGAACGTGGTTTAACCAATAGAGACAATTGGTTTGAAAATTGGGAAGATTACATGTATCAGCCTATAGAAGAATTCGAACCTAAAAAAGGTCAACTTCTTAATTTCGATGAAATTACATCTTTAGAAAGGGTGTTTAATGTAACTAATTTAAGTACACCATCGAACGCAAATTTTCAAAAAGGGGGTAGTACAATGGCATGGAAATATGCCAATTCATTTTTTGAAAGTCGCCATAGCGATTACATGTTCAACATTTCAAAACCTGAGGCTTCTCGCACCAGTTGTAGCAGACTCTCTCCATACATTGCATGGGGAAACATTTCTATTAGACAAGTTTTTCAGAAAGGACAAGAACTAAAACATAAAACTAAAGAGAAACAACATATTGGAGCTTTTATTTCGCGTTTAAGGTGGCAAGCCCATTTCATACAGAAGTTCGAAATGGAACACACCATGGAAAATTCAAGTGTTAATAAAGGCTTTCACAAGCTTAAAAAAAGTATCTCAGATGAATATCAAAAGGCCTGGAAAGAGGGCCAAACAGGATTTCCTCTGGTGGATGCAAGCATGCGATGCTTAATTGAAACTGGATATGTTAACTTTAGAATGCGAGCCATGCTAGCATCATTTTTCACACATATTTTGTGGCAACCATGGCAAGCAGCTACCACGCACCTATCACAACAATTTCTTGATTTTGAACCCGGTATTCATTTCCCACAATTACAAATGCAAGCAGGTGAAACTGGGATAAATAATTTAAGAATATACAATCCCACAGTTAACAGTTTAAAGCATGATCCTGATGCAGTTTTCATCAAGAAATGGGTTCCAGAATTAGCAGAATTAGACACCGCCTTTATTCATGAGCCCTACCTAATGACAGAGATGGAGCAAGCTTTTTACAACTTTAAATTAGGAGAAAACTATCCAAACCCCATTGTAGATATAAAAGAAAATCGAAAACGGGCAAGCGAAATTCTATGGAATATGAAGAAGGATCCTGAAGTGGTGCGTGAAAGTTTTAGAATATTAAAACGACATACCATAAAAGATCGTAATCGCATGTTGCGCAACGAATGAAGCACATTGTTTTCTACATTCTTAATACTGTGTTAATTTTTGTTTAACTTTAAATGCAAAAGGTTAAACATTTTGTATCTTTACTTTATAATGATAATTAACACAACGCATCATAATCCAGAGCATAGGCAAATTATTGCCGATCTTATTGGCGGTCCTTTCAGTTTGGTACAAAAGTTGAAAATGAAAGGAGTGGGTTCTAAGCGTATGATTATTGACGAAGTTAGTCCTAATATGCAGAGTATGATGAACAAAGTATCAGATCTTAATTATGCAAACATAGAATTGAGACCTAAAGGAGTATTGGTTATGATTAATCAAGGATTGAAAAACTTCACTTGGATTATTCCATACTACCAATTAGTTATTTACAAAATAAATGGTTCAAGCCTTCATGCACAAGGGAGATTTATACACTTCAGAAACAGTAAGACGTTTAGAGAAAATAAGAAGTTTTTTGACAAATTACTTGATCTAAAGGTAAAATACGATATGCAGGTTTCGATGCCTCAAACATTATGAAACGAGATACGAGAGACATTGATAGAATAATAGAAATGGCTTGGGAAGATAGAACACCCTTTGAAGCAATAACATTTCAGTTTGGATTGAAAGAGCAAGACGTGATAGAGCTCATGCGAAAAGAAATGAAACCTAGTAGTTTTAGAATGTGGAGAGAACGCGTGCAAGGCAGAGCAACTAAACACAGGAAACTCAGGGGGCCCCTAAAAAATTGGACAAATATTAATGACTTTGATTATGATGGTCAATTAAATATAAATACATCTCGATTATCGAGAAAAAAAAGGACATTTGACAAGGGTAGATTTAAATGCTCGCGTCAAAGAACAATAACAAATAACTCTATTTCAAAACGATAACAGGTGCTTTGATTTAAACTAGGAGTATTTAAAAACAGCACATTAAAAAGATAACTATGAACACAACGACGTCCACAAAAAATGGAAAAACACTAAATGCATTTTCAATAGAAGAAATAGGTGATGACCACTTATTTTCAGGATTAGACACACCAATGAAGGCAAATGCTTTTGATATGTCTAGTGAGGAAAAAAAACAACGAATTTCCATACTATTTTCTGAGATAATGGACGTGTTAGGATTAGACTTAACAGACGACTCCTTAAAAGGCACACCAGATCGTGTGGCAAAAATGTACGTAGAAGAAATTTTCTCAGGTCTAGATCCTGAGAACAAACCTAAAGTGGCATTATTTGATAACAAGTATCAATACAATCAAATGCTGGTTGAAAAAGATATTACTTTTTATTCCAACTGTGAGCATCATTTTGTACCAATTATTGGCAAGGCGCACGTTGCTTATAAATCCTCAGGAAAGGTAATTGGTTTATCAAAGTTAAATCGTATTGTGCAATATTATGCCAAGCGTCCTCAAGTGCAGGAGCGACTAACCCAACAGATTGCTAATGAATTAAAAACAGTCTTAGCAACTGAAGACGTTGCCGTAATTATAGATGCCAAACACCTTTGTGTTTCGTCTCGTGGTGTAAAAGACGACACGTCTGCAACGGTCACAACATATTATGGTGGGATTTTTAATAGCCCAGAACGTATTGTAGAATTACAAAACTATATAAATAATTAAGCTATGGATATATTACAAAGAGCAAACGAATTTGAGAATAGAAAGCATTCGTTTAAAACTACAAGCGACAGAATTTTAGCTGCTAGAGAAGCAAAAGAAATTATTCTTGGTATCAATGAGATCTATAAGCAGAAGAAAGATACTAAGTTAATGGACCTAATGAAGCGTCTTACAGTTATTAAACAAAAAATTGAAAAACGCCTTAAAGGCCGTCCTCTTACAGCAGCATAAAATGAATAGATTAATAGTTATTGGTGGAAGCAAAGGTATTGGCAACGCAATTGTTAAGTCTTTGCTTTCTTCTTACGATGAAATTATAAATATAAGTCGTACCGCTCCCGAGACAGCAGACGTAAAGCTTAAGCATTTTAGTTGTGACGTTACAATTGATGAATTACCAAATATTGATATGGCTAATGGTCTGGTCTATTGCCCAGGTAGCATCAATTTAAAACCAATAAATAGATTAAGTTTGGATGACTTTAAGCGAGATTTTGACATTAATGTCATTGGAGCAGTCAAAGCCATTCAAACATACTTACCAGCATTAAAAAATGGTCATAAACCGTCTATAGTTCTCTTTAGCACGGTAGCTACTAAACTAGGTATGCCATTTCATGCTAGCGTTGCAGCATCTAAATCTGCTGTAGAAGGATTAACAAAATCTCTAGGTGCAGAGCTTGCACCAACCATAAGAGTAAATGCAATTGCGCCTACAGTAACAGACACAGATTTAGCCTCAAAATTATTAAGAAATGAAAGGATGATTGACAATATGAACGCTCGACATCCATTGAAAAAATATTTACAACCGCAAGAAGTTGCTGATATGGCTGGATTCTTACTTTCTGAAAAAGCAGGATCGTTGTCCGGACAAGTATTTGAAATGGATTGTGGCATTGTAAGCTTCAAAATTTAATACCATGAACCCAATTAAAGCTTTTGTCGGTACGCTTAGTACAACAGACAAACACATTGTGAATACTGCGAAGGAGTCCATTTATGACATTGAAATTAATAGCCTCAAAGGCGATGCAGTAATGTTAAACGATTACAAAGGCAAATACATATTATTTGTGAATGTAGCCTCAAAATGCGGCTTTACACCTCAATATAGAGAACTACAACAATTATTCGAGAAATATAATGATAAACTCGTGGTCATAGGCATTCCTTGCAATCAATTCGGCAGGCAAGAACCAGGTAATGCCAAAGACATCGAAGAATTCTGTGAACTTAACTACGGTGTTTCTTTTTTAATAACAGAAAAAATTGATGTTAAAGGAAGCAATCAACACCCATTATACAAATGGCTTACAACTAAGGCACTTAATGGAAAGCAAAATTCTACTGTAAAATGGAATTTTCAGAAATATTTAGTTGATAAGGACGGTGAATTCTTAGATTATTTTTTTTCGATCACTAAACCAACAAATTCAAGAATTACCAAATACATTCAGTAAATATGTTCGGATTATTTAAAAAGACTTCAGAGATAGAAAAGCTTCAGAAAGCGTATGAAAAGCTAATGGCAGATTGGCATAAACTATCAACAACTAATCGAGCTGAAAGTGATAAAAAATATAGCGAAGCTCAAAATATCCTAGATAAAATAGACAAGCTCAAAACCCAATAAATTGAAAAAGATTTATTACATCATAATCTTTCTTATCGTCAATTTTGGTGGACTTGCCCTTGGTAATCTGTTCATGGGTGATGCTGTAACTGGTGACTGGTATTCGAATTTAAATAAAGCACCTTGGACACCACCTGGATGGGTGTTCGGTTTTGCATGGACCCTTATCATGATCTGTTATTCATGGTACTTAGCGGAGCTCTTTATAGAAAGAAACACCCTTACCCTTTGGCTAGTTTTTATATTTTCTTGGGGACTAAATGTCAGTTGGAATTGGTTTTTCTTTAATCAAGAAATGGTAACTGCAGGTCTAGTAGTTTTAATAGTATTGATAATGACCATTTTTTATCTCTTTATTACTTTCAGACATGATCGATTAAAGATGGCCAAATACTTATTATTACCATACCTGATTTGGTTATGTATTGCCAACTCATTGAACGGTTATATTTTATTTAACAACTAAGCATGAAAATATACACTTTACATAAAAAGCAAAATCTTCCTATAACGGTTGATGAAGCTTGGGGATTTTTATCAAGTCCAAACAATTTAAAGACCATAACACCTGATTACATGGGATTCCATATAATTTCAGGTGCAGATCGTCCTATGTTTTCAGGACAAATAATACAATATATGGTTACACCAGTACTGGGAATAAAAACAAAATGGGTCACAGAGATTACACATGTTAAAGATAAAGCATATTTTGTTGATGAACAGCGTTTTGGACCTTATGCGCTATGGCATCATAAACATTTTATAAAAGAAATTGAAGGGGGTGTTGAAATGGAAGATATTATAGATTATAAAGTTCCTATGGGTATTTTAGGACAGATGGTGCATCCATTCTTGGTGAAACCAAAACTTGAAGAAATATTTAATTACCGCACTCAAAAGTTAGAAGACTTATTTGGCAAGTATGAATAAAGTTGTAAATGTATTTTGGTTTAGGCGAGATTTAAGACTCGACGATAATAAAGGTTTCTTTGAAGCCTTGAAGGGTGAATATCCAGTTTTACCAGTATTTATTTTTGACTCAGAAATACTAAACAAACTCCCTAAAACTGACGCTCGTGTTACTTTTATTCATGATAGTCTTCAGAACATGCGAGTGCGCTTGCAAAATGATTATGATAGTAGTCTAGCCATTTACCACGGAAAACCAATAGAAATTATTAACAAATTAATTGAAGATTATAAGATTGGTTGTATCTACACCAATAGAGATTATGAGCCGTATGCTTTAGAAAGGGATAATGCTATACAAACTTTACTAGAGGAGAATGGCATTGCATTTAAAACATTTAAGGATCAAGTCATATTTGAAAAAAACGAAGTTGTAAAAAATGATGGCAATCCCTATGTGGTCTATACGCCCTATATGAAAAAGTGGAAGGAACAATTTAAAAGTATACCTTTAAAAACTTTTAAAACTTCTAACTCTCTAAGTAATCTGATTAAAGACGTTAATCTTCCTAACATAAGTCTAAACGCAATTGGTTTTGAGGAGTCTGAACAAAAAATTGCTTCATATTCTGTTTCTCCAGAACTCATTCAAAATTATGAGGCAACACGCAATTTTCCCTCTAAAGATGGCACCTCCCGTTTAGGACCTCATCTTCGCTTTGGAACCGTGAGCATAAGAGATATGGTTAAAAAGGCTATTGCGGAGGAAAACGAAATATTTTGGCAAGAATTAATTTGGCGCGAATTTTTTATGCAAATTCTATGGCATTTTCCACATACCAAAGACCAAGCCTTTAAATCGAAATACGATAGAATTGAATGGCGAAATAATGAAGAAGAGTTTAAATTATGGTGTGAAGGTAAAACTGGCTATCCTTTAGTTGATGCTGGTATGCGAGAACTAAACGAGACTGGTTTTATGCATAATCGTGTACGAATGCTTGTTGGTAGCTTTTTATGTAAACACCTATTAATCGATTGGCGTTGGGGCGAAGCCTATTTCGCAGAGAAACTTCATGATTACGAAATGGCAAGTAATGTTGGTAATTGGCAATGGGTTGCAGGATCAGGAGTCGACGCCGCACCTTACTTTAGAATATTTAACCCTACTTCACAAATTCAAAAATTTGATAAAGCTCATAAATATATTAAAAAATGGGTGCCAGATTATCAACAACTCACATATCCGCAACCTATCGTAGATCATAAAGCTGCCCGAGAGCGTTGCTTAGACACATATAAATCCGCACTAAATTAACAGATTTTATATTTTTTTTATTTTTTTTTAATAAAATATATAATAAATCAATATGCTTGGCGTTACTAAGTTATAAGACGTGCACGTCTTATGAGAAATAACCATTTCAATAAACAATTTAGAAAGCTCTGAAATACTTATCAGAGCTTTCTTTTAAAAAATTATCAATTACCTTCTAAACGTTCAATTTTAGCACCAATAGCTCTTAAACGCTCATCAATATTTTCATATCCTCGGTCTATTTGCTCGATATTATGAATAATGGATGTCCCTTTTGCAGATAATGCAGCAATTAATAACGACACACCTGCTCTAATATCTGGTGAGGTCATTGTAGTGGCTTTTAACTGTGACTTAAAATCATGACCAATAACAGTTGCTCTGTGAGGATCACATAATATAATTTTAGCACCCATATCTATCAACTTATCAACAAAAAACAGTCGACTCTCAAACATCTTTTGATGCACTACAGCACTACCTCTAGCCTGCGTGAGTACGGTTAAAACGATACTGAGTAAATCAGGGGTAAATCCAGGCCAAGGTGCATCTGCGATAGTTAAAATTGATCCATCGATGTAATTTTGGATTTCATAACCATTAATATGTGCTGGGATATAAATATCATCTCCTTGACGCACAATATTAATACCTATTTTTCTAAAAACACTTGGAATAACTCCTAAATCATCCCAGCTAACATTAGTAATCGTGAGTTCACTTTTTGTCATTGCCGCAAGACCAATCCAACTTCCAATTTCAATCATATCTGGAAGCATTTTATGTTCTGTCCCACCAAGTACCTCAACTCCTTCTATTGTAAGCAAATTAGATCCAACACCTGAGATTTTAGCACCCATTCTATTAAGCATTTTACACAATTGCTGTAAATAAGGCTCACATGCCGCATTATAAATCGTGGTTACACCCTTTGCTAGAACCGCTGCCATTATAATATTAGCAGTTCCCGTAACCGATGCTTCATCTAAAAGCATATAAGTACCCGTAAGTTCATCTGCTTCTACTCCATAAAATAGGTCATCTCTATTATAACGAAATTTTGCACCTAGATTAATAAAACCTTCAAAATGCGTATCTAAACGACGACGTCCTATTTTGTCACCACCAGGTTTAGGTATATATCCCTTACCAAATCTTCCCAAAAGTGGGCCAACAATCATGATAGACCCTCTTAAGCCTCGTCCATCCTCTTTAAATTCAGCTGATTCTAAATATTTTAAATTGATATCATCTGCTTTAAAGGTATAAGAACCCTTTCCCAGTTTATTTACCTTTACACCGAGTTTTTTAAGTAACTCAATAAGCTTATTAACATCAATAATATCTGGTATATTATCAATTTTAATTTCTTCTGCAGTTAACAATACGGCACATAATATCTGTAATGCTTCGTTTTTTGCACCTTGTGGCTGGATACTTCCTTTAAGTTGGTGCCCACCTTCAATTTTAAATGTTCCCATACGTTTTAGTAACGTTTTCTATTGTTGGAATATTTCTTTTTAGATTTTTTAGAATTGCCTTTTTTGCCGTACTTAGACTTTGCACGCATTAAATCCGAAGCATCTGTGAGGTCTTCGTCGCCATTTTTTAAATTTATCTTTCCGTTTGATAGTTCAAATAAATGATCAAAAATTGCCCTATCCTCAACGGTGTCTTTATTCCAATTGAGGTAACATTTTTTCATATGATTGGCAATTGTATAAACTAATGCCTCTTTCATTTCACCATCCTCCCAAGTGCACGCCACATCAATCATCGTTTTGATGTTATTGCCATAAAAGCGATACTTTGGATGATTCTGAGGATAATCTAATGATTTTGGTCTTGCCGCTAATTCTTCTTTAGACGGTTTTTCATAAGGAGAGTCCGCATCCAGTTCAAAATCAGACATTATAAAAAGCTGATCCCAAAGTTTATGCTGAAAATCTGGAACATCTCTTAAATGAGGTTGTAGATTGCCCATTACAGAAATAATGGCCTTTGCAAGCTTGTTGCGTTCTTCTTTGGTTTCGCGAGTCTTAGCATGGTTAATCATTTTTTGTAAATGACGTCCATACTCTGGTATAATTAAATGCTCGCGTTCTGTGTTGTATTCTAAGTTGTCAATCAAAATTGTAAAATGTGTAGTAAATTATTCTAAACCTGAAGTTTTTCGGTTTTGACGCAAAGTACAAAATTTATGTAGGTATCACCAAATTTTAAAGAGAAATTACACCCTCAACGTTCGCGGCTACTTCTTTGTATTTAACAATAACAGCATCAGGATTTTTCATCCTAACATTAACCGATACACTAGTGTATTTCCCATTTTTTGATGGTGTAGTTTTGATCACTGCGCCTAAATGATTAAATAAGGCTTTTATTTGGTCTATTTTGTCCCCTTCTGATATCACAATGAATTTATACAAATACTCTGTTGGCCATAAGGCCGTATCTTGAAGTTGAGCACGAAGCTTGGTGTAAAACTCTTCTGATTTTTTTGAACTATCCATCATATATTTTTTCAGTTGTAAAGATACGTTTAACTTTACACTTTTAATTACTTATACTTTAGCAAAAACTTTGCCAATTTGAATCCTAAGAAAATCGTCATCGCAGGAGGTCCAGGAACAGGAAAAACCTCAATAATTGAACATTTAAAATCCCTTGATTTTGTTTGTTATGACGAAATATCTAGACAAGTTACTTTGCAAGCACGAAAAGAAGGAATCGAGCAGTTATTTCTAAAGGAGCCATTATTATTTAGCAAAAAACTTTTGGAAGGACGCATTTCACAATTTAGGAACGCCCAACTAGAATCTAGAGCTGCTATTTTTATAGATAGAGGTTTGCCTGATGTTTTGGCTTACATGGATTATATCGGAGATACATACCCTCAATATTTTGTTGATGCCTGTACAAAGTATAAATATGACTACGTGTTTGTTCTAGCCCCATGGCAGGAAATCTTTACCAGTGATAGCGAGCGTTATGAGAATTTTGAGCAAGCTATAGAAATACACGAACACCTTTTACAAGCCTATATGCGCTTTGGTTATCAGCTTATTGATGTTCCTTTTGGAAGTATTGAAGATAGGTCAGATTTTATTTTAGAAGAATTAAATATTAAATGATGCATCCTATTGAAGTCTTAGAGCGTTATTGGAATTACACGTCATTTAAACCACTACAAGAAGATATAATCACATCTGTTTTAGAAAATGAAGATACTTTTGCTTTATTACCAACTGGTGGAGGAAAGTCGATCTGTTTTCAAATTCCGGCACTAATTAAGGATGGAATTTGTGTTGTAGTTACTCCTTTAATTGCTTTAATGAAAGATCAAGTAAAGTCATTAAAACAAAAGGGAATTAAAGCTATAGCTATTAATTCCGGTATTTCTTATAGTGATCTAGACACCCAATTGGATAATTGCATATATGGCAATTATAAATTCCTTTATCTTTCACCTGAACGGCTACAGCAATCTCTTGTTATGGAGCGTATTCAGCAAATGAAAGTTAATCTTATTGCAGTAGATGAAGCGCATTGTATTAGCCAATGGGGTAACGATTTTAGACCTGCTTACAAACATATCGCCACATTAAGGCAAATCCACCCTCATATTAATTGCATTGCTTTAACCGCAACTGCAAAACAAGATGTCGTTGAAGATATTATAAAAAATTTAGATTTTATTTCACCCAAGATTTTTAAAGGATCTTTCGAGAGATCTAATATTTCTTATAGCGTCATTCATACGGATGACAAGCTATTTCAATTAACGCAGACGCTAAAATCTTTTACAGGATCATCAATTGTTTATGTAAGAAGCAGAAAGGCTTCTGAAGAGATTCATAATTATCTAGAATCAAAGAACGTCTCTTCTGCTTATTATCATGGTGGTTTAACCAATAAGGAAAAACAAATACGATTAGAGCAATGGCTTAATAATCAAAAGCGTGTTATGGTGGCTACAACCGCATTTGGTATGGGAATTGATAAAGCCAATGTAAAAACAGTTATTCATTTCAATTTACCAGAGAGTATAGAAAGTTATTATCAAGAAGCAGGAAGAGCAGGACGTAATGGAGAAGAAGCATTTGCCATACTATTAAAACAGCATATCGATGAAGATCGCCTTCGAAACCAATTTTTAGGTGCTTTGCCAACAGTTGATTTTGTTAAAAAAGTATATTTGAAATTATGTAATTATTTTCAGATAGCCTATGGCGAAGGTGAAAACTCTACCCACCAATTGGCATTTAAAACCTTTTGTTCTAACTATAGTTTAAGTTCTAAACTTACTTTTAATGCACTTGCCATATTAGATAGAAACTCTATTATCTCTTTAGAGCAGCATTTTAATTTTAGAACTAAAATTCAATTCTTGATTTCAAATACTGCCTTATTTCAATATTTAGAGAAAAACCTTAAACTTAATATCCTTGTAAAGGTATTGCTTAGAACTTATGGTGGCATCTTTGATTTTGAAACTAAGGTGAATCTGGATTTAATAATTGAAAAATCTAATCTCGAAGAAAAAATTGTAATCAATCAACTACACCAATTAGAAAAAGATAGTATTATAAGTCTACATATAGCCAATACGGATTCTGAAATTACATTTATAAAGCCAAGAGAGGATGATATTACAATAAATCCAATTGCAAAAACAATTAGGCAACAACATCAATTAAAATATAATCAGGTTAATGCTGTTATTGAGTTTATCAATAACGAAGGAACTTGTAAAAACAGACTCTTACTTAGTTATTTTGGCGAAAAATCGAATAAGGATTGTGGCAAATGTTCAAACTGCATTAAAAATAAAAGAATTAATACAGTATTAGATAGAGAGATATCAAAAGAAATACTTCAAGCATTACAATCAGAAGATTTATCTTCGCGACAATTATTACAAACTTTAGAGTGTTCCAATACAATGCTATTGAAGGTACTCTCAGAACTTTTAGAGTCGAAACTTATATATATAACAAATAAAAACACCTATTCGCTTATATGACAACAAAACGCGACTTGAGAATTGTTTTTATGGGTACACCCGATTTCGCGGTTGCTACATTAGAAGCACTTCTTAAAAGTAAATATAATGTAGTTGGAGTAATTACAGCTCCAGATCGAAAAGCTGGTCGTGGTCAAAAAATAAAGACCTCTGCAGTAAAACAGTTTGCGTTAGAACATAATTTAAATATTCTTCAACCTAAAAATTTAAAAGCTGATTCTTTTATTGAAGAATTGAAGGCGCTAAATGCAAATCTTCAAATCATAGTAGCATTTAGAATGTTACCAAAAGTGGTTTGGCAAATGCCAGAATACGGCACCTTTAATCTTCACGCGTCTTTACTTCCTCAATATCGCGGTGCAGCACCAATTCACTGGGCAATTATTAATGGAGAAACTAAAACTGGTGTTACCACATTTTTCATAGATGAAAAAATCGACACAGGAGCTTTAATTCTTAAGGAAGAAACTGAAATTACAGAAGATACCACAGTAGGTATACTTCATGATAAGTTAATGCTGCTTGGAAGCAGCCTTGTTATTAAAACAGTGGAATTAGTAGAAAATGATAAAATTTCTACTCAAATTCAATCCAATCACGAAGATTTAAAGACGGCATATAAACTAAATCGAGAGAATTGTAAAATTGACTGGAATAAAGATGTAAATACGATTTATAATAAGATAAGAGGATTAAACCCATTTCCGGCAGCTTGGTGTTATTTAGAAAACAACAACGATTTAAAACCTATTAAACTGTATAACGTCGACAAAACAGAAGCATTACATAATTACGAAAATGGAAGTATTATAATTGACAATTACGAAATGAAGATAGCTTGTAATTATGGATATATTAAAATTGAAGAATTACAACTTCCAGGTAAGCGAAAAATGGATGTTAAATCACTTTTGAATGGATTTGAGTTTTCCAAAACTGCAAAACTCCTGTAAACCCCTACCACCATTGACCTAGCAAAATATCCGATAAAATACATAGCTTTATTAACAAATGCTGTGATTTATTAACAAAATTACCTATTTCCCTTGCTATTACTTGCGTAGCTTATTATTACTGATAAATTTGTCTACGGATTTTTGAGAATTATTTCTAAAATTCAAATTTTTAACAATTTAAATTTAAAATTTATGAACAAAACAGATTTAATCAATGGTATGGCAGAAAATGCTGGAATTACTAAAGCAGCTGCTAAGAAAGCATTAGACTCTATGTTAATCGACATCGAAGGAGCATTACAAAAAGGAAATAGAGTTTCTTTAGTAGGTTTTGGTTCTTGGTCAGTTTCTAGAAGAGCTGCTAGAGATGGAAGAAACCCACAAACTGGTAAGACCATCAAGATTAAAGCTAAAAATGTAGTAAAATTTAAAGCAGGTTCTGATTTAAGTAACGCTGTAAACTAAGACATTTTTTCTTAAAAAAAATACAGAGCCTGCTTAGTGAGCAGGCTTTTTTTGTCTCTCTTTTTTAAAACTTTAGTTGTTTAATTCCCGAAAAAACGATAACTTAGAAAAGGTAAAGATTAATTATCTCATGGCTAAACCAGAAAAAGGGAGTTTACTTATAGCAGAGCCTTCCATTATTGGAGACATCTCATTTAATCGTGCGGTTATACTGTTAGCGGACCATAATGCGCTCGGCTCAGTAGGTTTTATTCTTAATAAACCGTTAGATTATAATCTCAGAGATCTTATTGATGGTACAGAGTCTGAATTTAGAATCTACAATGGCGGACCTGTAGAACAAGATAATCTTTACTTTATTCATAAATCGCCAGAATTAATACCGAATAGTATAGAAATATCAAATGGAATATTTTGGGGAGGTGATTTCAATGTAGTATTAGATCTCATCAATGATGATAAAATCTCAAAAGATGATATTCGATTTTTCCTGGGTTATTCTGGCTGGGCCGAACAACAACTGGCTAATGAGTTAGAATCTAATGCTTGGGTAGTCTCAGAAAACATTTATCATAATAAAATTATATCCAAATCATGCAACTCTTTCTGGAGAGAGAAAATGTTAGAAATGGGTGGTGATTACAGTATTTGGTCCAACGCCCCAGAAAATCCAAGCTATAATTAAGACATTAAACGTAGTTTAGCGTTTAATTTTCCCACCAAAGATTGCGCAAATTCATTTTTAAATGTCTTTTTACGATACTGAGCTATTGAAACAACTCCTTTTATAACATTGGTAATAAACAATTCATCAGCTTTCTGAAGTTCGAATGGACTAATTGAAGCCTCTTCGATAAATAGGTTAACATCTTTAGAGATAAGCTCTAGTATTTGCTTTCGCATGACCCCTTTTAAACATCCATCTTCTAACGGTGGAGTCTTTATTTTATCACCTTTAACTAAAAATAAGTTACCATTAAGAGCTTCAATAACTTGCTTATTTGTGTTTAATAAAAGGCAATTATCAAAATCGTTTTCTTGAGCATAAATACTACCAAGAACATTAATGGCTTTATTATTTGACTTAAGGCCAGATAATAATCCAGGCGCAACAAAATAGTCCTTATATAAGTCTACTACATATGATGACTCTTTATTGAGGGAATAAAAAGGGTCGTTATGCTTTTCTACTTTAATGTTAAATGCTAAGGCGTTATTTTTATTTGGTAAGTATTTGCCACCATCGCCTCTATCAACATTTACTCGCACTCTCGCAGAAGTTTTACTTAAATTGTGAGCTTCAATTGTTTTAAGTATTTCTGATTCGAGATATTCCATGGTAAAATTCATTGGAATATCCATACGTAATATACGCATCGACGCCATTAACCTAAAATAATGATCCTCCCAAAAAAAGATTACTCCATTTACAACTTTTAATGTTTCAAAAAGTGCATCACCATATTTATATCCACGATTCTCAGAATTAAGTTTAAAATCCTCTTCTGAAACGATTGTACCGTTAAAATTGATCATAAAAAAATGTCCCGATTTAGGTTAAAATAAATCGAGACAAAGATATAATAGTTGAGTTAGTTACTTGTTACCTTGAGCCTAAAACTTGTTTGAGACTTGAGATTTGATTATCCCATAGCATTTTTCCTTCTTCTATTTCATCATCCTCTGCAAAATCAGTAATCATTAACGATACGTCCTTAGTTATTTCATCAACTTGTATGCGTATTTCAAAATAATAACTTGCACCATCTTCATCATCACCGAGCCATCTGAACTTAACTCTTTCACCACTCTTCTTTGTTAATAATTTTGCCTGCTCTTCGGAACCGTCCCAAATAAATGTAAACATTTCTCCTCTTGAATTTACATTATCTGCAAACCACTCAGAAAGTCCAGAGGGTGTAGAAATATATTGATATATTAGAGAGGGAGAAGCTTGAATTACAAACTCCATTTCATATTTTTCTTTGTCGTCCATATGAGCATTAAATTATTGCCTCAATATATACAATTATGGTGCAATTCAAAACTTTAAACTAAAATTATTTTTTTATATTGTTATGTTTGTTGTCGTTGATTTTGTTTTTATATTTGCAGCCGCAATTAAGGCGAGGTAGCTCAGTTGGTTAGAGCGTCGGATTCATAACCCGGAGGTCTCGAGTTCAAATCTCGATCTCGCTACAAAATGGTAAATCCCACCATACAAACGGTTTAGTTCACACTAAACCGTTTTTTTATGCTTATGTTTAATCAAATTCTGACTTCTGAATACGAAAGTGCATAGGATTTGACCAAAAGAGGTTCTTACTATATACATAAAATCATAAATTAAACTTCTCAAATTAGTGTACAGTACATTTAAGGATCATACAAAACTATTTGAAAGACTTAATCAGTCTAAAAAGGATAGTGAGTTAGAACCTAAACCTAAGATGGATTCTGTTGACACTGCTGAACCCATGAAAAGGGAATCAATAGACGAATCTATTGAAATACCTATAATGGATGCCTTATTTATGGGTTTAAAACTTAAAGAAAAGATTGTTGAAAACCGCACCTGTAAGGATTATAAAAACAATATTGAGTTATTTTTAAATTGGTTGGCTAAAACATATCCAAATACAACAAACTTAAATGACCTTAAAAAGGTAGATTTCATAGGATTCTTAAATTCGATTTTAGAAAAATCATCAGCGAGAAACAGAAATAATTACTGAACCAACATCGGCAGTATCTTACAAGTAGTGGAAGATAATGAGATCATTGAACAGAACTATTTAAAGAATATAACTAAAGTTGGGGATAGATTATGGCTTTTACAGTTTCAGGCGCACCTACATAACGAAGTTATATCGAGCATTGGGTGTGGCAACTGTAGATTTTACAAAACGGTTATTAACCCCAGAAGCAAAAAGGAACGTAACCAAGGAAGATATTAGGTAGTTATTTTCCATAATAAAGTGGCAACGCTATTTTCCCGTAAGGAATATGCAAAACGATGCTTTTGGTAGACAACCTTATTATGATATTGAATCTGAAAACATTGTTTATTTTTAAATATTTCTTCACTTAGATTTGGGTAGTGGTCTCTACTCCTATTTTACTATTTATTAGCTTAATTCATGTAATCTTGCCACTGAATTAGCACATACTTACGGTTATCATTTTCTCTCTTTTTCAAAAATCCATATTCATAGACAAAAAGGTAAACATCTCCTTTTTTATTCTTCCAGTAATGTGTAAAAAACTTTGGATCAAAACCTTCATCCCTTAATATAGATGTCCTCACCGTCGCTTTCCCTGCTTTG
>Ga0189289_10324_pt1 | contig 26495 bp, 26 predicted proteins | sample UW106minimetaG_FD_130313 | JGI IMG/M metagenome (GOLD analysis project Ga0189289, IMG submission 130313) | Marine microbial communities from the Costa Rica Dome - UW106 mini metaG | ecosystem: Environmental > Aquatic > Marine > Oceanic > Photic zone | place: Costa Rica: the Eastern Pacific...
CCTCACCTGCGTCGATTGCGGCAAGACACAAGCGCTCGACCACTGTCCAATTCACGACCTGGAGGTACCCGAAGACGGCCGTAAGGGCTTCGATCTCCTGTTTCACACGCTTGAATTCTTTGGTCTTTGCAGCGACTGCCGCGAGCGGCAGCAAAATCCGTCATGACCCTGGCCGCCACCTACTTCGGAGCCAATGGTTGGTTGCTCGAATTCGATGATCTTCGGGTTCTGGTGGATCCCTGGCTGCGCGGCAGCCTGAGTTTTCCCCCTGGGGAGTGGCTGCTGAAAGGGGAGCTGCCCTGCGAACGCGACATCCCGGAGAACCTGAATCTGCTGTTACTCACCCAGGGGCTGGCGGATCATGCCCACCCTGAAACCCTGGCGTTGCTGCCGAAAACCCTGCCGGTGATTGGATCCATAGCCGCAACGCGCGTGGTTGAACGCCTGGGCTTCACCAACGTGAAAGCACTCTCCCCCGGAGAAAGCACCACCCACCAGGGCCTGCAGGTACGCGCCAGTGCCGGTGCACCGGTGCCCACAGTGGAAAACGGCTATCTGCTCGACCATCCAGCCGGCGCGCTGTACTTGGAACCCCACGGTTTTCTGGATCCAGCCCTGGAACCACAACCACTGGATGCCGTCATCACGCCGATGGTGGATCTTGGGCTTCCCGCTCTGGGCGCATTTGTCAAAGGATGCTCCGTGGTGCCGCAACTGGTGGAACGCTTCCAACCCACGACGGTGCTCGCCAGCACATCCGGGGGCGATGTGCGCTTCGACGGCGCCCTGAGCCGTGCCCTGCAAATGAAAGGATCCGTGGCCGGAACTGGAGCCCAGCTGCCAACAAGCAGCCGCTGGACCGATCCCACGCCGGGGGAAAGGCTGCTGCTGAAAAACTGATTTTGTGGATTAAGCTTTGTAACAACAGCTTGAGCCTGATGAAACCCACGCAAGCAAACGAGTCTTGGTTCCAAGGCGTCGCCGCGCGCGAAATCCATATGGAGCAACTCAAAAAAGCGGAACGCTTCAACGGGAGGGCCGCCATGCTCGGCATCGTGATCGGAATCATTACCGAAGGCCTCACCGGTGCCGGCATCATTCATCAAATCGGTCTGGGCCCCCTTGTGGATGGCTACGCCGCCTGCCGCACCCAATTCCTGCCCTTCTGCTTCTGATCCAATTGGGGGCTGTTACAGCCCCTGCATCGCCAGCATCTCGGCAGGCGACTGACCCTCGATGACGAGAATGGTGCGATTCACGTTCGACTCGAATGGCTGCTGACAAGGAACTGCTGCAGGAAGTGGCTCTAGAGCTGTGGAACACCACCAAGAAGCTGCGACCTGGCCTGCCCAAAGCGCCACGCGCCCAACTGGTCTTGAAAGCACTGCTGACCATTGGCGACATGAGCGATCAACTGGAAGCCGCCATGGTGCTTGGAGTCATCGAGGCGCAGGAACCTGACGACGAACCTGTCCAGGACGACACGGCTGGAGAAGACAAGACCGTCTCTGATGCCAAGACCGAACGGGAAACCCCCAGGGTTGTTCGCAAGCGGACCAGCAGCCGCTGATCAAAACCGCCGGCTGACGCGGACGAGACGAAAAGGACGTCGCTGGCTGACAGAGAGCCAACCCAGCGCCAGCCTGAAGGAGTGGTGATGACCCGCTCCTTCATTGAAACTCTCCTCCCTTGCTGTTCTCGCTACTGGCGTTCTTGCTCTTGGCCTTGGCGCGTGTGCTGAGAAAGAAGCAGCAAAGGTCACCGACCTGAACAATCTCCAAGGTGACGTGATCGGAAAGGTGAATTGCAGCTCTCAGACGTTTGTTCTGGATGCCGACCAAGCCAAAGGCTTCGCCGAGTTCGCGGGGCAGTGGATGACAGCCGAAGGCTTCGCAGAGAAGTGGGTGGAGGAAACCGGTGACACCTACGGCAGTCAACTGGCAATGCAAGTTGCGGCAGCCGCGATAAGCGAAGCCTGCGCCCCCGAATAACCGAAACGGCATCTCTAAGGGGGTCCACCACAGATCGCATCAGTAACGACGTGGCCGACGCTGAGGGCTGCAACAACGCAGAAAAGGTGCCACATCATCAGCTCAACGCTGCATGGCCACCACCACCGCAGCGGCCGCAAGGGCCACAATTCCAGCCATCCAAATGGTGTTCTGGCGTGCCAGCAGCCATGCAGCATTCCGAGACAAGGCCAGCCGGCCCGTCGCCAGCAGCGCCGTTAGCCCCACGAGCAAAACGACGGGAACCACCAACGCCAGGAAGAGTTGCATCACCGAATGCCGAGGGGACCTGCATTCCCAGGATGGTGCAGTCGAACGCTGAGTAGCTTGTAAAACTCCGACTCACAGCTTGAACCTTGTCTCTGCTGATCGTCGCGGCTGGCTTCATTGGACTGCTCTGGTTGACGCAAAGCCTGATTCGACGCGGCATGGATGACGGCAGCAACGGCTGACGCCAAACGCACATCTCATCACTTCCGCTGGAGGGTTGACCCACTCGGGGACTGTTTGGGCTGCAAGCTGTCCTGATGATGGCCAAGCTGTTGTCGACGCCCCAACCCACGCGCCAAAACGCCAATGGCAACGTTCGATCAGAGCACACCCTTCATGCTCTTGGCTCGCATTCACGTCAAACAAGGATGCGTGGACGCCTATTTAGAACTGGCACGTGCCACCGACACAGCCGTTCAGGCCTCTGAACCGGGAATGATCCACCACACCTTTGATCAGGATCCCGATGATCCACAGGCATTTGTTTGGTCAGAGGTTTACGCGAACGACGCAGCCTTCAGCGCCCATATCTCCAATCCTCCAGTCCAGGAGTACCTGAAAAAGCATGCTGAACTTGGCGATGGCTTCAGCATTGAGGTGTACGGCACAGTCGGCAATGCGTGCCGCACCCTGATGGAGTCCTTCGGATTACCACTCAAAATCTTCGAAACCAGGCTGGGGTACAGCAGGGTCTAGGCGTTGAAATCGTTGGGTGTTCCAAGACACCGTGTGCAGGGCGATTCACTCAAATTTTGAGCTCTCTGTGTGGCTGATCACAGACAGGGCAATAGCGGAAGAATGTCTTGAACAGCCCAGTCTTTTTAAACTTCAGGAGAAGTCGTCAGTGAGGAATTGGCTCCCTTGGAACGTGATCTGCCTCGGCTTTAAGAAAACGGCGATGCTGGGCAGATGCATAGCCACTGAGGTCAATTCGGGTGGCATTGCTGCCAGCCTTTCGCCACTCCCTGGGGGGAGTGCTGGATCTTCGGTTCATGGAATCGAGTTATCGGTTCTCGCGCTGTGAGCCCTTACAAGGCTCTTTGGCGTCACACCACCATTGCACACCTCTGTGAACCTCACACCAAAGCTTCACTGAAGTCATCCTGAACTTCGAGCTAAGGCCGCTGAGACCAGCGGCGCAGAGGGCCCAAGAAACCGCTAACGAACTGGATTGTTCAAATAAGCGATACGGGATCGCAGCAGCGACAATCTTCGGCTGGGCATTCATCCATGGGCACGGCCTTGGCTCGAGGATGGGCCTGGACGACGCCTCACCAGCCATGAGAGTCTGATCCCCATCGCAGCTCTGGCGCTCTCCCCTACTCTCCATGCATTAGCCCAGAGCCCGTTGCCGAAGATTGGCGGCTGCCCCTGCTCCTACCGGGCATCGGGTGACTAGTGCATGCCCAGCAAGAACTCAAAGGACGCCTTCATCCGAATTGGGAACTCCTGCTCCAATGGGTATCGGAAGTCAGGCAAGTACTGCATCTCCAATCGGTAAGCAGCGTTTGCCACGAGTGCAATGCAGCTCCATCCTTTTTGCATCAGCCTCTGTTGAATCAGCCAAGCAATTTCATTTCATTGCCACCTATGTCCGCACCTTGGTTGATCGCTTTTGGAATCCTGTTCATTTGCGCTCCGGTGGCTCGTTCTGATGAGTGGGTGAGTTGCAGGCGTGACCCATCAACAGGCCAACTCCTTTGGATGCGCGGCAAGTCAAATGAGCCTCTAAAAAACACTGCATTTCGACCTGGCGCCACCAATCCTGATCGAGGCAAATGCTTGGTCAGCAATGACCAGCTGCGTCATGCGCACGGCCTGAAGTTCTGACTATCCAGCCACACAACCCCGCCGATGGCGTTCCGATCTGGACGTGTGATCCCCTCGGCAATCCTGTGCACGACTGGATTTTTGAGATGGGCGATACTGGGATCGAACCAGTGACAATCTCCTTGTAAGGGAGGTGCTCTACCGCTGAGCTAATCGCCCCACCGGGCAGATTCTGCCTTAACGCGTCACTTTGGGGGCGCACGAGAGCTCCGAACGCTTGGCAACGGGTCGCCGCCACGACCAAAGCATCTGGATCCTGAGCCTGCCGCTCGGCATCGTCGTTGGACTGGTGCTCGGAATCGTTGCCGGTCTGATCGCTGCAGCAAGCTGTCTGGCTGGTGGGCTCTGGCTCTCCCCCGACCTGGATACCCGCTCGAACGCGCTGCGGAGGTGGGGAGTCCTGGGCTTCCTCTGGTGGCCCTACCGACGCCTGATTCCCCATCGCTCGCTCTGGTCCCATGGTCCAGTGCTTGGAACCAGCGTGCGACTGGGCGTGCTTCTGACGTGGTGCCTTGTCGTCACCATTGCTATTCCGACACTCTCGCCATCGATGCTCCTGGCGGACCTTCAGGAGCTGATACGCCAACACCCGCATGAGTTCACCGGACTGGTGGTGGGGTTAGAGGGCAGCGCATGGCTCCATCTGATCCTCGACGGCGACCCCTGGCCCCAGGAATGGTCCAAAAAACGACACCAGTGAGAAGGTGGGCGTCACCCAAGTTGTTGACCCTGCATGGCCAACGCTCCATCTGATGCGCTGCAGCGACTGATCGAGGTCGTGGCACAACTCAGAGATCCAACAACGGGCTGTCCTTGGGACCTGGAACAAACCCATGCGTCCTTGGTGCCCTACCTCTTGGAGGAAGCGCACGAGGTGGCTGATGCCGTCCGTAATGGTGATGACAACCACCTCAGGGAGGAACTTGGCGACCTGCTGCTGCAAGTAGTGCTGCATGCACAGATCGCTAGGGAGGAGCAACGGTTCGATCTCGATGCGATTGCCGATGGCATCAGCGAGAAGCTGATCCGCCGACACCCCCATGTGTTCGGCGATGCCGAGGCCTCCAGCAGTGACGACGTTCGACGCAGCTGGGACGCCATCAAGAGGCAAGAACAAGCCGAAGCCCTGGCTGGCTCAACCAGCCCCCTCAGCGACCAGCTCAGAGGCAAGGTGCGTGGGCTGCCGGCCCTCGCTGGAGCGATGACCATCTCCAAGAAAGCTGCCAAGGCCGGCTTCGAATGGGATGACATGGACGGCGTCTGGGACAAGGTCCATGAAGAGCTTGATGAACTCAAGGACGCGGTTGCCAGTGGCGATAAGAACCACGCCCAGGAGGAACTGGGCGATGTGCTGTTCACGCTCGTGAACGTGGCCCGTTGGTGCGCGATCGAACCCGAAGAGGGCCTCGCTGGCACGAATCAGCGCTTCCTGGCTCGCTTTTCCCGCGTTGAGACCGCTCTGGGTGGGGATCTGCAGGGACGCAGCATCCACGAACTCGAGGCCCTGTGGAAACAGGCCAAAGCAGCCATCAGGGCTGAACAGTCTTCGACGTCCTGATCCGATTAATCGTCCATGGATGGCCGGCTTCGCCGTTGACGCTTGAGGTCACCACGCTTTTTCTTCGTATCCAAACGCCGCTTCACCGCACCGCGGCCAGGCCGAGTTGATTTGCGCGCGCGAGGCGGTGGCTGCAAGCCTTCCCGCAGAAGCTCCGCCATGCGATGCAATGCCTTCTGACGGTTCTGCCATTGGGAGCGTTCTTCAGCGACCACAACTCGCAGACAGCCCTCCACCAACTTTGTCTGAAGATGTTCCACCAGTCGGGCTCGGCGAAACGGACCAAGGCAAGTGCAGTTCTCGACATCCAGGACCAACTCCACACGGGAATCGGTGGTGTTGACCCCCTGCCCTCCCGGACCGGATGAGCGGCTAAACCGCCAGCGCAGATCCCTGGACGGAATGGTCAACCGCTCATTCACCACCAGGTCTTGCATAACGCATCTCCTGGTTAAGGAACGACGGAATACTTTTTACAGCTTGAACTTTCCAGTGCTCTGAAGTCCTGCAACAGGTTGCTAGAGACAACGCGGCAGCTTTCATCTGATGGAAATGGCTCTGGAGCTGCCCTCTTCCACAGCAGCTCCCCAATCAAACATATTTGATCAACATATCTTGTGTTCGTCAACAACCAAGACCACTAGATGTGGTGCATGAAAGCCATTCAACGGCGTCCTTAGCTGGAGAGATGCCCACCGCAGCCCATGAGCAGCTGGATTGATGAAGAACACCGCGGCGTCCGCTACGGATTAAAGGGAGAGGTTCTGGTCGAGGAGAGCAGTCCGTTCCAGCGGATCAGCGTGATTCGCAGTGAGCGCTACGGGCGGGGGCTGCTGCTGGATGGCTGCTGGATGACAGCGGAGCAGCAGGAGCGCCACTACCACGAGGCCTTGGTGCACCCAGCGCTGTGCAGTGCCAGCTCGATTGAGCGAATCCTGGTGATCGGCGGGGGAGACGGCGGCACCGCCCGGGAGTGCCTGCGCCATCCAGGGGTCCAGCGGCTGGACATGGTGGAAATCGACGGGCGGGTGGTGGACCTCAGCCGAGAACACCTCCCCGAGATCGGTGGATCCGCCTGGGCCGATCCTCGGTTCCAGCTCACGGTGGGGGATGGAATCGCCTGGGCCGCTGAGGCTGACGACCAGAGCTACGACGTTGTCTTGGTGGATGGCTCTGACCCCGCCGGACCCGCCGAAGGCCTGTTCAATCGCGCTTTCTTCGACAACTGCCGACGCCTGCTCAAACCCTGCGGGGTCTTCGGCACGCAGAGCGAGTCTCCAGAAGCCTTCCGTGATGTCCACATCGCCATGATCCGGCTGTTGCGCGAGGTGTTTGACCACGCCGACCCGCTCTATGGCTGGGTGCCGATGTACCCCAGCGGCTGGTGGAGCTGGACCTTCGCCTCAATGGGAACCCCCCGCTACCGCACTCCCGATCCCGAGCGCATCAAGGCCATCGCCGCAGGCTGTGAAATCTGGTCACCGCGCTGGCAACGGGGGGCCATGGATGCCATGCCCGCCTTCATCGAACGGGAGTTGCAGTCATGACTTCAATGCCGCCGAGCGGGCTGTTTGACGGTTTGTTTGACAGCGACGGAACCATTTTCATGGGCTCCCGACGCGACCCTGCCGACTGCCGCGTCGGGCTGTTTGGTGTCCCGTACGACGGCACCACCTCCTTTCGCCCGGGCACCCGCTTCGGACCCGCCGCCATCCGGGAGGTCAGCACTGGCCTGGAGACCTATTGCCCGCAACTCAACCTGGATCTCGATGATCTCGACTTTGCGGATCTTGGTGCCGTTGACATTCCCTTCGGCAACCCTGAGCCCGTTCTGACCAAGGTGAAGCAGGCGACCGAAGCCGTGCTCGCCCTGGGCCTCAGGCCCCTGATGCTGGGAGGGGAGCATTCGATCAGCTCGGGAGCAGTGGAGGCCGTTGCCCAATGCCACCCCGACCTGGTGCTGGTGCAGCTGGATGCCCATGCCGATCTCAGGGACATCTGGCTGGGGGCACGCCACAGCCATGCCTGCGCCATGCGCCGTTGTTTGGACATCCTTCCAAGCCAAACGCTATTTCAACTCTCGATCCGCAGTGGAACGCGGGCGGAATTCAACGAACTGAACCAGAGCGGTCGACTGACACCAAACATTGATGCCCTTCAACAGGCGCTCTCTCCCTTAAGGGGAAGGCCCCTATATCTCACCGTCGATCTGGACTGGTTCGATCCCTCCGTTCTTCCTGGAACCGGCACACCCGAACCCGGTGGATACCACTGGTCTGATTTCGCCAGCCTGGTTGATGTCCTCCGAGAGCATCATCTGGTAGCAGCAGATGTGGTGGAACTGGCCCCACAACTCGACACCAGTGGCATCAGCTCCGTGCTGGCCGCCAAGGTGACCCGCAGCCTTCTACTGCTGCTCGGAACCGATCAATAGAAGTGGCGCGCATCAACCCGCTGCTGCCGCAAACGGCTGTGTTGCTTGCTGAGCAGTTGCAGCACGAGTGTTGGGTGCCGGTGGATGAGCGTCAGAAAGTTGGAACGACTGAGGCGGAACAGCGAAACAGGTGTCACAGCCGTGGCATCACGGCTGTGACACTCGGTGAGGTCCACCAGATCCTCATAGAAAAACAATTCACCGCGACCAAACCGAATGCGGTTCAACGGACCACTGCTCAGTTCCATCCATCCGCGTTCAATCACATGAATGAACTGCACAGGCTCCCCTGCCCGAAAGATGGTTGTGCCGGTCGGCAACATCAGGCGATCCACCTCAGGCTGTTCCTGGATGAGTTCCAAAGGAGTCAGCGGAGCTGAGGCAGACAACGTCAAAAACCTTGAGTGAATGGAGTATCCAATGACCTTTTGATGCTGACAGTCAAAGAGGGCACAGCCAATTCTTTGATCCGAGCTCAACTCAAGCTTCGATCCAGTTCCAGCTGACACTCACCAACGCCGATGCTCTGCAGAACCGGAAGGTTGGGGGTACGGGGGGTCCAGTGATGACAGACAACGAGATCCGCAAGTTCGGCATGCACCTCCAGCCGACGCAAACGGCACCAGCCTTTCGACCCTGCAGCAAGGCTGCAGTGCTGACAACTACGACAGCAGGGGCTGTTGGCCAAGGAGGAAATCTGGGTCCGCCAACAGTAGTGACGGTTTGGGAAACGGACCGCAGCAAAGGGCGGATTTCCGGGTTCCCTTCCGGATGGTGAAGCCCTCCATAAGAATGCGCTTCGCAACGGCCGCCTCCATGTCTCTGCAGCGCACTCCCCTATTCGAGCTCTGCCGCAGTGTTGGTGGCCGCATGGTGCCGTTTGCCGGCTGGGAGATGCCGGTTCAGTTCAGCGGCCTCATCCAAGAACACAAGGCCGTTCGCGAACGGGTCGGCATGTTCGATATCTCCCACATGGGGGTGCTGCGCCTCGAAGGTGCCAATCCCAAGGATGCGCTGCAACGGCTCATCCCCAGCGATCTGCACCGCATCGGTCCCGGCGAAGCCTGCTACTCCGTTCTGCTGAACGAGCAAGGCGGCATTCGTGACGACCTCATCGTTTACGACTGCGGCGCCATCGATGCTGAACGGGGTGCGTTGGTGCTAGTGATCAATGCCGCCTGCGCCGACAGCGATACCGCCTGGATCCGTGACCAGATGGAACCCGCTGGCCTGACGGTGACTGACATCAAAAACGGAGGGGTGCTGCTCGCGCTTCAGGGACCTGAGGCCATGCAATTGCTGCAGGAACTGAGCGGCGAAGACCTCAACGGCCTGCCCCGCTTTGGCCACCGGATGCTCAACCTCAACGGCCTAAGCCAACCGGTGTTCAGTGCTCGCACGGGTTACACCGGCGAAGACGGTGCAGAGCTGCTGCTCAACGCCGAGGACGGACAAAAGTTCTGGCAGCTTTTGTTGGATCGCGGCGTTACCCCCTGCGGCCTGGGGGCACGGGACACCTTGCGCCTGGAGGCCGCCATGCACCTTTACGGCCAGGACATGACCGACGAAACCAACCCCTTCGAGGCAGGGTTGGGTTGGCTCGTGCACCTCGAAATGCCCATGGATTTTGTGGGCCGACAGGCTCTGGAGCAAGCGGCGGAATCCGGCCCCGCCAAACGCCTGGTGGGCCTCAAGCTTCAGGGTCGTGCGATCGCCCGCCACGACTACCCCGTCATGCACAACGGGGAGACGGTCGGGATCGTCACGAGTGGAACCTGGTCACCCACCCTGGAAGAACCGATCGCCCTGGCCTACTTACCCCAATCCCTCGCCAAGGTCGGTACTGAAGTGAGTGTTGAGATCCGCGGCAAGGCCCAACCGGCAACGGTTGTTCGCAAGCCCTTCTACAAACGACCCTAAACCTCACCGCTGCTGTGGGAAACTCGCTCTTCTCCAGTTGAGACATCCCATGCGCAGCAACGGTTGCGGTGACCTGCGCGAACAGAACATCGATCAGCAGGTGCAACTATGCGGCTGGGTGGATCGACGCCGTGATCACGGCGGGGTGATCTTTATCGACCTGCGGGACCGCAGCGGCACGGTGCAGATCACGGTGGACCCGGATCTGGGAGCCGACGCCTTCGCCGTCGCCGAGCATCTACGCAGCGAAACCGTGCTGCAGGTGCAAGGGAAAGTTCGAGCCCGCCCCGCCGAATCCCTGAACGAGAAACTGGCCACAGGGGCTGTGGAAGTGCTGGCCAGCGGCATCACCGTGCTCAACAGCGTCAAGGGCAACCTGCCGTTCCCTGTGTCCGTGCACGACGAGGAGAACACCCGCGAGGAAGTACGGCTGCGGCACCGCTATCTGGATCTGCGCCGCAAGCGCATGAACGACAACCTGAGGCTGCGAGCCCAGACGATCCAGGCCGCCCGTCGCTTTCTAGAGAACGAAGGCTTCATCGAGGTGGAAACACCGGTGCTCACCCGCTCCACCCCGGAAGGTGCCCGCGACTACGTGCTGCCCAGCCGTGTCTGCGGCGGTGAATGGTTCGCACTGCCCCAGTCACCGCAGCTGTTCAAACAGTTGTTGATGGTGGGCGGCATTGAGCGGTATTACCAGGTGGCCCGCTGTTTCCGCGACGAGGATCTACGGGCCGACCGCCAGCCGGAATTCACCCAGCTGGATATCGAGATGAGCTTCATGGATCAGGAGCAGATCCTGGAGCTGAACGAAGCTTTGATCTGCGCCATCTGGAAGACCGTGAAGGGCATCGAGCTGCCGCGGCCCTTCCCCCGCATGACCTGGCATGACGCCATGGATCGCTACGGCACAGACCGGCCCGACACCCGTTACAGCATGGAGCTCACCAACGTGAGCGACATTGTCAAGAACATGGGCTTCAAGGTATTCAGCGGTGCCGTCAAGTCCGGCGGATCGGTGAAATGCATCGCCGTCCCCGGCGGCAATGACGCCCTCTCCAACGTGCGGATCAAGCCCGGCGGCGACGTGTTCAGCGAAGCCCAGAAAGCCGGGGCCGGTGGCTTGGCCTTCATCCGGGTGCGCGATGGCGGCGAGATCGACACGATCGGTGCGATCAAGGACAATCTCAGCGACGAACAGAAGCAGGAGCTGCTCAGCCGCACCGGCGCAGAACCCGGCACGCTGCTTCTGTTCGGCGCCGGCGACACCGCCACGGTGAACAAGGCGCTCGACCGTGTGCGCCAGTACCTGGCCAAGGAACTGGGCATGGTCAAGGCCGAGCGCGACAACGACCAGTGGAATTTTCTCTGGGTGGTCGACTTCCCGATGTTCGAGTTCAACAGCGACGAGAACCGCTACGAGGCACTGCATCACCCCTTCTGCGCTCCCAACGCCGAAGACCTCGGCAGGGATGCGTCGCAATGGGCTGACACCCTGCCGGGTGCTCGGGCCCAGGCCTACGACCTCGTTCTCAATGGTTTGGAGCTCGGCGGTGGATCCCTTCGCATCCACGACTCCGCCCTGCAGCGCCAGGTGTTGCAGACCGTTGGTCTGCCGCTGGAGGAGGCCCAGGAGCAATTCGGCTTCTTGATGGATGCTCTTGATGTGGGCGCACCTCCCCATGGCGGCCTGGCCTTCGGTGTGGACCGAATGGTGATGCTGCTGGCCGGCGAAGAATCGATCCGCGACACGATCGCCTTCCCCAAGACCCAACAAGCCCGCTGCCTGATGACCAATGCCCCTGGTGGCGTGGCCGACAAGCAGCTGGAGGAACTGCATGTAGCCAGCACCTGGGTGGAGCCCGAACAGGAGGAATGACCTCTGCCGCTGGACTGAGCAGATCCCGAAGGGAATCAGCGCATTTGTCGCACCGCAGTCAACGGCGAGGAACCCTGAAGTTGGACTTCACCCAGGCCAGCTTTTGCCCAGTAAGCCCCGACGGACAGGGGGAACCCGTGAGCGCCGCAGCAGCGGTACGACGGATCTGCTGCGGCTTTATCTCCAGGACATTGGCCGCGTCGACCTTCTCACCAACGAAGAGGAGGTGATGCTGGCGCGTCTGGTGCAACGCCGCGAAGCCCTACTGCACCAGCAAAGGGATCTGGCCGAAAGCCATGCGGCCATCGGGGAACTGCATCGTCTCGAAGAACTGCAACGCCGCGAAGCGAACCAGCACAGCCACTGGCCGACCAAGCAGGAATGGGCCCGGGCGGCCGGACTGCCCTTGCCTGAGTTGCAGCAGCGAATCGACGTGGGGTATCAAGTCTGGGCTGAGCAGGCACAACTGGAGGCCAAAGACTTAAGGCTTGCCCTCCGCAACGGTCGGCGGGCCAAGGACCACATGATTCAGGCCAACCTGCGGCTTGTGGTGGCTGTGGCCAAGAAATATCAGCAGCGGGGCATGGAACTTCTGGACCTTGTGCAGGAAGGGACACTCGGACTGGAACGGGCGGTGGAAAAGTTCGATCCCACCCGTGGCTTTCGCTTCAGCACCTACGCCTACTGGTGGATTCGTCAGGGCATCACGAGGGCCATCGCCACCCAGAGCCGCACCATTCGTTTGCCGGTCCACGTCACCGAGAAACTGAACCGGATCAAGCGGGTCCAGCAAGAGATTGCGAGCAACGAAGGACGCATCGCCTCAATCGCGGATCTCTCGAGAGAGCTGGGCATCAGTGAGGACACCGTGCGCCAGACCCTGGCCAGGGTGCCCCGCTCCGTCTCTCTGGACACTCGCGTCGGCCGCGAACAGGACACCCAGCTCGGGGATCTGATCGAAGACGGTCATGCCACCCCTGAGCAGACCCTCACCCACGACGAACTCCACAACGATCTGGAACATCTCTTGGATGAACTCACCAGTCGGGAGGCTGCTGTCCTTCGACGCCGCTTTGGGCTGGAGGACGACACGCCCCAAACGCTGGCCCAGATCGGAGAAGAACTGAAACTGTCCCGGGAGCGCGTTCGTCAGATCGAAACCCGCGCCTTGCTCAAACTGCGACAACCCCAACGACGCAGCAAAGTCCGCGATTACATCCAGGGCCTGGATTCCTAAACCCAAAGCCCACCTGTCCCCACCACTCCATGGACATGGACATCGACATCGGCCTCTCGCAAGAGCAGCGCAGCACCATCGCCGATGGACTCGGCCGGCTTTTGGCGGATACCTATGTGCTGTACGGAAAAACCCATGGCTTCCACTGGAATGTCACTGGACCGATGTTCAACACGCTGCACCTGATGTTCATGGAGCAATACACCGAGCTTTGGACAGCACTGGATGAGATTGCCGAACGGATCCGAGCCCTTGGCCTGATGGCCCCCCATGGCGGCAGCACCCTTGCGGCCTTGTCGTCCATCACTGAAGCCGAGCAAAATCCAGCTGCCTTGGACATGGTGCGAGAGCTGGTGGCGGGCCATGAAGCGGTGGCACGAACAGCACGCAGTGTTTTCGCTTTAGCTGACGCGGCAGACGACCAACCCAGTGCAGACCTTTTGACCCAACGCCTCCAGGTGCATGAAAAAACCGCCTGGATGCTGCGGAGTTTGCTCGACAGTTAGAGCATTCACCGCCTGGCCTCTGGAGCACACGACCAACGCCAGGTAATTTGAAGAATCGCCTGGCAGATCATGGCCAAATTCGTCTTCATCACTGGTGGTGTGGTCTCCAGCATTGGCAAAGGGATCGTGGCGGCGAGCCTCGGCCGGCTGCTGAAGTCACGGGGCTACGACGTTTCGATCCTCAAGCTAGATCCCTACCTCAATGTGGATCCGGGAACGATGAGTCCTTTCCAGCATGGGGAGGTATTCGTCACCGAAGACGGCGCAGAAACAGATCTCGATCTCGGCCATTACGAGCGCTTCACCGACACGGCGATGTCACGGCTGAACAGCGTAACCACAGGCTCGATCTACCAATCGGTGATCAACAAAGAACGCCGGGGCAACTACAACGGCGGCACCGTTCAGGTCATTCCCCATATCACCGGCGAAATCCGCGAGCGCATCCACCGGGTTGCGTCCAACAGCAACGCCGATGTGGTGATCACTGAGATCGGCGGCACCGTCGGTGACATCGAATCGTTGCCCTTTCTCGAAGCCATTCGCGAGTTCCGAGGAGACGTGGGTCGCAACGATCTGGCCTACATCCACGTCACCTTGCTGCCCTTCATCGGTACCTCCGGCGAACTCAAAACCAAGCCGACCCAGCACTCGGTCAAAGAACTGCGCTCCATCGGCATCCAACCGGATGTGCTCGTTTGCCGCAGTGATCGCGACATCAGTGACGATCTCAAGCGGAAGATCGGCGGTTTCTGCGGCGTACCAAACCGCGCCGTCATTCCCTCCCTGGATGCCGACAGTATCTATGCCGTTCCGCTGACCCTCGAACAGGAGGGACTATGCCGGGAAGTGCTGGACGTGCTGAACCTCGCAGACCATGACAGCGATATGGCGGCATGGGAACAGCTGGTGCACAACCTTCGCAATCCCGGCCCATCGGTGAAGGTCGCCTTGGTGGGCAAGTACGTCCAGCTGAACGACGCCTATCTCTCCGTTGTCGAAGCACTGCAGCATGCCTGCATTGCCCAGGATGCCTCCCTCGACCTGCACTGGGTCTGCGCGGAACAGATTGAATCCGACGGTGCTGATGCACTCCTGCGCGGAATGGATGCCGTGGTGGTGCCCGGTGGCTTCGGGAACCGTGGCGTTGACGGAAAAATTGCCGCCATCCGCTGGGCCCGGGAACAACGCGTGCCCTTCCTGGGGCTATGCCTCGGCATGCAAACCGCAGTGATCGAATGGGCACGCAACCAGGCCGGTCTCACGGAAGCCACCAGTGCCGAATTGGATGCTGGCACCCCGCATCCCGTGATTCATCTCCTGCCGGAACAGCAGGACGTGGTTGACCTCGGCGGCACGATGCGGCTTGGGGTATATCCCTGCCGAATTGCTCCGGGCACCCTGGCCCAGAGGCTTTACGGAGAGGAGGTGGTCTACGAACGTCACCGCCACCGCTACGAATTCAACAATTCCTATCGCAATCTGTTTCTGGAATCCGGATACGTGGTGAGCGGCACCTCACCGGATGGACGCTTGGTCGAACTAATCGAACTAAAAGGGCATCCCTTCTTCACCGCCTGTCAGTACCACCCGGAATTCCTCTCCCGCCCAGGAAAACCACATCCGTTGTTCCGGGGGTTGATCGAAGCGGCACAACAACGGCTACCCGACTCGCCCGCCCAGGCCCTGCGTCAGCAAGGAGACATTGCCATCCCATGAGCCCGATCCATGGCTGATGCCTCGCCCCTCCCTGTGGTGGAGACGTTTCATTCCCTTCAAGGGGAGGGCCACCATGTCGGACGCAGCGCTTTCTTCATTCGATTAGCCGGGTGCAGCGTGGGCTGTCCCTGGTGCGATACCAAGCACTCGTGGCCCACCCAGGGGCACCCTGAGCATCCAATCGATGACTTGGCTGAGGCAGCCAAAATGGCCGCCGACGAGGGGGCCAGCTTCGTTGTGATCACTGGTGGGGAACCGTTGCATCACGATCTCCATCCACTCACCCAGGCGCTCGATGCGCGATGTGGCCTCCCCCTGCACTTGGAAACCAGTGGGGTAGATCCGCTGAGCGGACGCTTCGACTGGATCACGCTCTCCCCCAAGCGACACCAGCCCCCCCTGCAGGGAGTGCTGGACAGCATGCAAGAACTCAAGGTGGTGATCCATTCGCCTGCAGATCTGCACTTCGCTGATGGAATGGCGCAAGCAGGCCAAGGGGAGGCGCTTCACTACCTTCAACCTGGCTGGGAAAGCCCCGAGGGTCAGCAACTCGCAATTGAGCACGTTCGTCAGAACCCAACCTGGCGCCTGAGCCTGCAAACCCACAAATGGCTGGGGGTACGCTGAGGAATGGATTAGACATGAAGATATGTTCCTGAAGAATCGCTGAGCAATGACATTTGCAAGCAGCCATTTGTCGCAAGAAGAGCGACAATGACAAAGTAAGAAGCCATGCACTCTAAGACAACGTTTCTAAACCCTCACTAAATGCCATGTACTTCAATCAATCCCTGAGAGGAACCAACGAACCACAAGAGCCATTTCTCGATGCTGATGGCGACGGTTTTGTTGATGGAAGTGCTAATTACAAATTAGTAAAAGATGGCGTCGCCATCAATCTAACCAATCGGCGGGGACGCACCTTCTCAGATCAAACCAACGGAACCTGGGATGCCATTAAGGCCGTTGATTTTAACTCCGGCTTCAAGGTTCTCCTGGCCGGCTCTAACCGGAAAAGCGGACAATTTCGCGTCTGGGACGTAAACTCTACTGGTGTCATCTCCTCTCTCTCCAGCTGGATATCAACAACTCAAGCTCTTGAAGAAGGATGGGAATCTCTCTTTGGCGATATCATCCAACCCGATGGAGTGATCGGCAGCCCAGACTCCGGAACACCTGCACCTGAGCCAACCCCTACTCCAGAACCTGAGCCAACCCCTACTCCAGAACCTGAGCCAACCCCTACTCCAGAACCCTCTCTCGATGCTGATGGAGACGGTTTTGTCGATGGAAGTGCTAATTACAAACTAGTAAAAGATAGCATCGCCATCAATCTGACCAATCGGCGGGGACGCACATTCTCAGATGAAACCAACGCAACCTGGGATGCCATCAAGGCCGTTGATTTTAACTCCGGCTTCAAGATTCTCCTGGCCGGCTCCAACAATAAAAGCGGACGATTTCGCGTCTGGGACGTCAGATCTACTGGTGTCATCTCCTCTGCCTCCAGTTGGCTATCAACAACTCAAGCTCTTGAAGAAGGATGGGAATCTCTCTTTGGCGATATCATCCAACCCGATGGAGTGATCGGCAAACCATCTAATGATGGCTCTGCAATCTTTCATATTACTGGCACCCCAGAGGTTGATCAAACTCTTCGAGCAGATCTCATAGCCAATGACCCAGACGGAAATGGAACATTCAGCTATACCTGGCAATCATCGAACGACCTTGAAAGCTGGGCAAGTATTGGCTCAGGAGAGACCCTTGATGTAACATATTCATTACAAGGAAGACACATTCGAAGTGTAATTTCGTACACAGATGGTGAAGGATTTGAAGAAGAATTCATAAGCGATGTCGTCACAATCAGCTCTGACGACGATTACAGTTCGGACACCAATACATCTGGATCAATAGATATTGGATCAAGTAGTTCAGGAATCCTTGAAATAACAGGAGATCAAGACTGGTTCGCTGTCCAACTGGAATCGGGCGAACGGTACCAATTTGATCTTATCGGCAGCAGTCTGGAAGATCCTTATCTCTATTTACATGATGCTGAAGGTAACCTCCTCAGGGATGACGATGACGGTGGAAGCGGACTCAATTCACGAATCACATTTGAAGCCAACGACGATGGACGTTATTTCCTGGGCGCAGGTGCTTATTCCGACGCTTACGCCGGCACTTACACCCTTTCAGCAACACAACTTGCCCCACCTGATCTTGGCTTCAACCCCACGGACGGTTTCGGCCATGTAAATGCCAAGCGTGCTTTCGAAAACCTTCTTGACATCTCCCTTTCGAACCAACCTGAGCTGGGTGGAAATCTATGGGGTCTTGACAACATCAATGCCCCAGAGGTTTGGGCCGGAGGAGATGGCTTCGGCGGCGTGACCGGCGAGAACATCACCATCGCGGTGATTGATACAGGCGTTGACAGCAACCACAGCGAATTCAGTGGTCGTATCGTGGCGGGTTACGACTTCGTTGATGACGACACCACAGCCGAAGATGGCAACGGCCATGGAACTCACGTAGCAGGCACCATCGCTGCAGCAAACGATGGAAAAGGGATCACCGGAGTGGCTTACGACGCTTACATCATGCCAATCCGAGTGCTTGACGATCGTGGTTATGGCTCATTTGCCGACGTCATCGCAGGCATCCACTGGGCTACAGACAACGGTGCCGACGTCATCAACCTCTCCTTAGGTGGTGGCTACTACAGCCAGTCCATGTTCGATGCAGTGCAACACGCTTCCGAAAATGGATCTGTCGTGGTTATGGCTGCAGGAAACGAGTATGCCTCAGCCCCGGGATATCCCGCTGCCCATGCTGTCTCTTACGGGTTGGCCATCGGAGCGGTAGACCAAAACAAAGGAATGGCCGATTTTTCGAACCGAGCAGGCAGCATCGAGATGGATTACGTCACAGCACCGGGAGTAGACATATATTCGACCTCTCTTGGGGGCGGGTACTCCCTTTTGAGTGGCACATCCATGGCCGCCCCTCACGTCGCAGGCGTCGCCGGACTTCTTAAAAGTCACGACAGCAACTTAACGGCCTCTGCAATCGAAACACTGCTTAGCCAAAGCGCCAGCAATGCAACATCCAATTCCAATTTAGGCTTAGAAAACACTACATCGGCGATAAAATCTAGCAATTTTACTGCTGACCTTAGTCAGGTAATCACGCTGGAAACGCTGGACAACTTCAGCTCAATTGAACTGAAAGACCCCCTGATCGGAAACCTCAGTGGCAACCGCGAGGAACGGAAGATCACATTCGACTCTATTAATCGAAAAGTTGATCGTGACCACGAAAACTATGCCGACCTGAACAGCTTTGAAACACTCAATCCAAGCGAAAATTTATTCAGCAGCCTCGACTTCCACAACTCGATCAACATCGACCCGAAAGACACACTTCGCGAGTTACTCATGAGCAAGCAATTCGACTACTCCGAATTCGATCAAACAATCATGGCTATCTAAACAATCCACTACCTCTCATGTCCCGTGTCGCTTTGATTGGAACCGGATTGCTAGGGACAGCTATCGGTCAACGACTGATGCAGGAGGGAATCGAAGTGGCTGTTTGGAACCGCACCGCAGAACGATCTCAATCCCTGTTGGATGCCGGCGCCAAAGCAATCACCAAGCTCGAGTTTGCCGCCGAAAGCTGTGGAGCCATCATCACGGTGCTCCGAGACGGCCCTGTTACTAAAAAGGTGGTTGCCGAGCTGGGTGACCTGGCCGGAAGATGCGTGATTCCTATGGGAACCATGGGGGTTGCTGAGATCAGTGATCTAGGCAATCAGATTCAGCAACAGAATGGTCGATGCCTTGAAGCACCGGTCCTTGGGAGCAAGCCTCAGGCCCTCAGTGGCACCCTTCTGGTGATGGCAGGAGGAGAGGCAACCGACTTCGCACAACAGCAAAGCCTCTTGACGTGTCTCTCTGAACAACCGATACATATTGGCCCCGTTGGCAGCGGCGCTGCCACCAAGCTGGCCCTCAATCAATTGATCGCCAGCCTTACCCATAGCTTTTCCCTTTCCCTTCAACTGATCCAACGGGCCGGTGTCCCTGTGGAGACGTTCATGAATATCTTGCGAACGTCAGCGCTGTACGCCCCCACCTTCGACAAAAAGCTGCAACGGATGCTTGATCACAATTACGCCGATCCCAACTTCAGCACCGCCTTGCTGCGCAAAGACCTACGCCTGTTCCTGGAGGAAGCCACAACCGCTGGCCTCCAAGAGCATGGGCTCACCGGTTTGCTCAGCCTGCTTGAGCAAGCCAAAGGCACCGACCTGGACGACCAGGACTACTGCGCACTGCACGAGCTCACCGTCTTGCCATGAGTCAACGCACCGCGATTGCTCTGCTCTCAGGAGGCCTGGATTCTGCCACAGCTGCAGCTCTTGCAATTGAAGCCGGCGATTGTGTCATCGGCCTTTCCTTCGACTATGGCCAGAGGCATCGCCGCGAATTGAACGCCGCCACTGCCGTCGCAAAGCACCTTGGATTGGCGGAACACCACTGCATCGCTGTGAATCTGGCCAGCTGGGGGGGCTCGGCGCTCACCGATGCAACGATCAGCATTCCGACCGAAGGTGTGGGAGAAGGAATCATCCCCACTACCTATGTGCCCGGCCGCAATACGGTTTTCATTGCAGTCGGACTCAGCCTGGCGGAAGCCCGAGGCGCCGAACGGCTGGTACTTGGCGTGAATGCTGTCGATTACTCCGGCTATCCCGACTGTCGCCCCGACTATCTCGACACGTTCCAAGAGCTTGCGGCTCTGTCAAGCAAATCAGGGCGAGAAGGTCGTGGCACCCAGCTGTGGGCTCCCTTGGTGCACTGGAGCAAAACGCGCATTGTGCAAGAGGCACTACGCCTGGGCGTGCCGATCGAAACCACATGGAGCTGCTACCGCGGAGGCAGCTCTCCCTGCGGCGTGTGCGACAGCTGCCGCATCCGTGATGCGGCACTGCGAGAGGCAGGACGGACGGACCTCTGCAGCCAAGCGATTGAATGATCAGCCCACAGCGGTGTGAACTGCCCTGGCAGGAGCCCCAAGCCATGGCCCGAATCCTCAGGGCCAGGCATGGAGAACAAGGCCTGGTGTGGCTGGATGGCGACGGAAGTGAGCTGGGCAGATGGGCAACCCTGGCCGTCGCCCCCCAGGAGATCATCTGCTGCCGGGGCCTCCCCGGAGAACCAGGAGCGACCAATCCCTTCAACGCTCTGCGTGGACTAGCCCCAGGACATTGGTGCGGCTGGCTGAGCTACGAAGCCGCCGCTTGGGTGGAACCAGGAAACCCCTGGGCCAGCGATGGCATGGCCACGCTTTGGATCGCCCGCCACGATCCGGTGCTGCGATTTGATCTCCAACAGCGCAAGGTGTGGATCGAAGCCACCAGCACAGCTGCTCTGGAGAGCCTGGCCCAAAAATTGGTCACTAGCGCTCAGCAACCCAGGGCCGAGACCGTATCGATTCCGCTCGCAGCATGGCGTCACCACACGACAACAGAGCAGTACGCCGCAGGCGTGCAACGCATCCGTGATCTGATCGCAGCCGGCGATCTCTTCCAGGCCAATCTCACGGCGTGTTGCAGCACAGCCTGGCCCCAGGAAAGCAGTGCCATTGAGCTGTTTCTCACCCTGCGTGACGCCTGTCCTGCCCCTTTTGCAGGACTGATTATCAGCGATCAAAACGAAGCGTTGTTGTCCTCTTCACCGGAGCGATTTCTGCAGGTGAGTGCCCAGGGAGCCGTGCAAACCCGGCCGATCAAAGGCACCAGGCCGCGCCATTCCGAACCCGAACAGGATGCGAACCTCGCCGCAGAACTTGTCTGCAGCGACAAAGACCGCGCGGAGAACGTGATGATCGTCGACTTGTTGCGGAATGACCTCGGTCGTACCTGCCAGCCGGGTTCGATCCAAGTTCCCCAACTAGTGGGCCTCGAAAGTTATGCCTCAGTGCATCACCTCACTTCGGTTGTGGAGGGACAACTGAAAGCCGGGTTGAGTTGGGTCGATCTCTTGGAAACCTGTTGGCCTGGGGGGTCGATTAGTGGGGCACCCAAACTGCGGGCATGCCAACGTCTGCATGAGCTCGAGCCCACCAGTCGCGGTCCTTACTGCGGATCACTCCTCCGAATCGACTGGGATGGCAGCTTCGACAGCAACATCCTGATCCGATCTCTCCTGCGACAGGGCGACACCCTCCGAGCCCATGCTGGCTGCGGGATTGTGGCCGACTCGGATCCCCTCTGCGAAGCGGAGGAGTTGATGTGGAAACTGCAGCCGCTGCTGGAGGCATTGACATGACCTCATCCATTGCCTGGATCGATGGCCAATGGGGAACTGCAGCAAGCCTGAAGCTTCCCCTCGACGACAGGGCCCTGCTCCTGGCCGATGGCCTCTTCGAAACAGTGCTGATCCGCAACGGCCAGCCACAACTTTTGCAGGAGCACCTGCAGCGATGGAGCGACAGTGCTGCGCGACTGAGCATGGATGCACCTCCCGAGCGCGACACGCTGGAGCCTCTGATTGAAGACGCGGTTCAACGCAGCCAGCTAAACGAAGCCGATGGAGCCCTGCGGCTCAACTGGAGCCGTGGCAGCACACCCCAGCGCGGAATCGTGCTTCCAGCCTCAGGACACCACCGCTTTTGGCTCACGCTCCAGCCCTGCACGCCGACGTTTTCACCCATCAACACCATCACCAGTCGCCATGAGCGCCGCAATGCCTCCAGCCGGCTGAGCCATTGCAAAACATTCGCCTACGGACAAGCCATTCAGGCCCGTAGGGAAGCGCAGGAGGAAGGGGCTGACGATGCTCTGCTTTTGAACACTGCTGGGGCCATGTGCTGTGGAACGGCAGCCAACCTGTTGATCCGGCGTCGCGGACAGTGGCTCACACCAGCACTCTGCAGCGGCTGTCTTCCGGGCGTGATGAGGGGCCGCGCTCTGAGCCAGGGCGTTGCAGTGGAAACCAATCTGGAGGCCGAGTTCGAGGCAGATGATCAGGCCGTTCTAATCAACAGCCTCAGCTGTCGACCGATCGCATCCCACAACGGCAAACCCTTGGCTGCAATGACTGGTGCATTGGAGGTTTGGCAATCCCTGCTGCACTGATCAGGATGAGGCAAACGGCTTGGCCATGGCACTGCAACGTGACCTCAGCCTCACCAACCTGATCTTGGCGGTGGTGACCGGCACCATCGGTTCCGGTTGGCTGTTCGCGCCTTACTTCACCGCCAAACTCGCGGGGGGAGGAAGCCTTCTGGCGTGGAGTGTGGGCGGATTGATGGCCTTCCTGCTGGCACTCGTTTTTGCAGAGCTGGGATCGGTTGTCCCCAGTTCCGGGGCACTGGCGCAGATTCCGTTGCTGAGCCACGGGCGCCTGTCTGGATTCATCGGAGGCTGGGCCGTCTGGCTGTCGTACGTCGCACTTCCAGCGGTTGAACTGCTGGCTCTGCTCGAATACCTCTCATCGAGCCTTCCTTGGCTAACCGTCCAGCACAACGATGGCGAAGAACTCAGCCTTGCTGGTCATGCCGTGGCAGTGCTGCTGCTGATCCTGCTCTGCTGGATCAATCTCAACGGCGTCCGTAGCCTTGCGCGGTGGATCGACAACCTCACCTGGTGGAAGCTGATTGTTCCAGTGGGCGTCGCGATCACTCTGATGCTGATTAGCGGTCACTGGGGCAACCTGCGACTTCCTGTAGGTGGAACACAGGGCGCCGATGTTGTTAAGGCCGTTGGCAGTGGTGGAGTGTTGTTCAGCCTGCTGGGCTTTCGCACCGCCATGGATCTGGCCGGGGAAGCGCGCAGGCCCAGTCGCGATGTGCCCCTCGCCATGGGGCTCGGCTTGGGAATTTGTCTAGCGATTTATCTGTTGCTGCAGCTCAGCTTTCTGGTCAGCGTTCCTCCTGATCAGCTAACCAACGGCTGGCACAGCCTCAGCCTGAGCGCCCATGGAGGCCCCATCGTTGCTCTCGCCATGGGGCTCGGTCTGAGTTGGATGGTCACCCTGCTGCTGATTGATGCTGTCGTGTCTCCAGGAGCGACAGCCCTCACATATGTCGGTGTCTCAGCCCGAATCAGCTGGATGATGGGGGAATGCGGGCTCGTCCCTAAAGCTCTAGGGCAGCTGAATCGCCAAGGGGTTCCCCACGTTGCACTGATCCTGAGCACCCTGGTTAGCGCCCTAATGCTGGCGGTAGGCCCTGGGTGGCAGAGCATCGTGAGCTTTCTCACCTCCACGTTGATCATCGCTCTAGCCACTGGCCCGATCAGCTTGATGGCGTTGCGGCGACAGCTCCCGAATGCCCCCCGCGGCTACCAACTCCCCATGGCGTCATGGTTGTGCCCCCCGAGCTTTGTGATGGTCACCTGGGCCATCAGCTGGTGTGGACGAAGCGCCCTTGAAGGAGCTGTGCTCTGCATCGGCATTCCAACGCTGCTGTTCGTCGCCCATCGCCGCTGGAAGGGCATCGACATGGACGTTCGTTCGGCCCTCTGGTGGCCGCTGTACTTAGGACTTCTGGTGCTGAACACCGAGCTCTTTGGCGACGGAGGTTTGCTGCCACTACCGCAGGCGGGGCAACTGCTGGTACTGGCGGGCATAGCACTTGGCGTTATGCCCTTAGCGGTCTTCTCCGCCCTGGCCGAAGCATCTCCCCACGCCCAGCTGGAAAGCACCTCCACGACCTAGATCCTGAGAATCCAGCGCACAGCCTCATCCCAACCGGTGGCATGGGGGGCGCCGGCCAACTGAAATCGTCCTGCAGCGATGCCGGAACACAACTCCGGGTGGGGGCCATCGGGCCCTGGAACAACAACAGCGACATCGGCCACCTCGAGCAGCGGCAGATCGTTGGGGGAATCTCCCAAAGCCAAGACCTTCACCTGCTGAGCACCCAAATGTCGCTTCAGGGTTGCCAAGGCCTTGCCTTTGCTGATGTCAGGGCCCAACAGATGCCCCATGCGATTGCCCTGCACCACCGTGAGATCCATCCGCTGCGCTAAGGCTTCAAGTCGGCGCCGCCCCTCCGCCGAGGGCGGAACGAACGGCACACTGCAGCAACGCCGCTGGGCCTGGCGCAAGGACTCGCCGCCGAGCCCCAACAACTGCTGACCTTCTTCCTCGCTGAGTTCATCCAACGGACGTAGCGGCTCACCCAACTCACGCTGGAGATGCTGCAACTGGGGTTTCAGCTCCGTCCAACCAGGGCCCAGCGGCAACTCCCAGGCATCCCCCTCAGGGGTTTCACCGTGCACGGCTCCGCCGTTTTCAACGATGTATGGATCATGAAGCCCCGCTTCTGCGCGAAAGGCACGCACCTCCTCCGCCGTTTTACTGGTGCACGGAATCACAGGAATCCTGCGCTCTTGCAGCTGGCGGATCAGATCCTTTGCGGGAGACCAATCGTAGGTGTGATCCAGCAACGTGCCGTCGAGATCGGTCACCACCCACCACGTCAACTCGACCTTCGCGGTCATGGCTGAACCAACCAATGCACCGCATAAGGCTCTAGCGAATGCAACTGATGTGGTGCGAACACATGACCGCTCAGGCAATCGGCCCATGGCTTGTTCACATCACCCCCCAAGCGGCCGAGGCGCAAGCTCAGCCGCGATGCCGTCATGTTGTGAACAGCCACCAACGTTTCCCCCCCATAGGAACGCTGCAGGATGACGCGATCAAGGCGATCACCGCTCAGCACCTGCATGGGGGCATCAGGATGCAAGGCCAGATGAACAGCCCTTTCGGCAAGCGCCCGCTTCAGCACCGGAAGCAGCGCCGATGCATCGGCATCAGGATCCGCCAGGCGTCGCTCCAAGGCCTGGGCTGTGAATTGAGGCCGGTTGAGATCCCGTCGATGACCCGTTCGACGAAAACGAGTTAGATCATTGGGAGCCGCCAAAAGCGCCGGCAGATAGAACGCGGGAACCCCTGGCAAGGCCAGGATCATGAGTTGGGTAAGCAGAAACCGCTCCCGTTGGAGATAGGTGGGATCAATCCCCCCATCCGCCATGGCACTCCACCAACTGATGTTGATCTCGTAGGGAACTTCTTCACCAGAACTGAGCATCCTGTGGCTGACCAATCCACCCCGTTGCTCACAGCCGATCAACAGTTGAAGCAAACGTTTCTGGGACATCAGTCCCTCCAGCGGCCTTAAGCCGATGCCGTCATGACAGGCGGTGAAGTTGAGCAACCCCGTCTGCTGCGGAAGGTCGGGCCATCGACTTAACCAGGCATTCAGGAGATCGGCGCGGCCACTGACGCTGGCCTCCAGCAGCAAGGGTGGCAGTGGAAAGTTGTAAGCCAGATGCGCTTCATCACCACTTCTCAGGTACGAAAGGTTTTCCTGCTCCGGCACGTTGGTCTCGGTGACCACAACGCCATCCGGTCCCACCTGATCGAGGAGCAGGCGAAGCACCTGGACTAGTTGATGCGCCTCAGGCAGATGAATGCATGAGGTATATGGCTGCTTCCAGACAAAACCCACTGCATCCAGACGGATCCAACGCACCCCATGCCGGGCCATGCGCTGCATCAGACGGGCAAAGCCCAGCAGCACCTCCGCACTGCGCCAGTTGAGATCCACCTGATCCGGGCCAAAGGTGGTCCAAACCTGACGCGCACCTTTTGGCCCCCTCAACTGCGTGAACAGATTGGAGCTGCGGGGACGAACGACATCCGACCAACAGGGATCGGGCGCAGCCTCCAGCACACAACAGCGACCGGGATCTTCATCCCGCATGAACTGCTGCACCCAAGGATGAGACGCCGACACATGATTGAGAACGAGATCGGCCATGAGCCGTCTCCCCTGGGCCAGGGCGGCCAGGTCGCTCCAATCGCCGAAACGCTTCTCAAGGGACGTGTAAGTGGCCACCGCAAAACCTCCATCACTGGTGGATTGCAAGAACGGCAACACATGAATCACTGCTGCAAAGGGGTGCAGATGGCGATTCACAAAGGACTTCAAGGCTTGCAGACCAGGCACACCGTCATCACCAATCGTGTCGGCATAGGTGATCAAGACCACAGCGCGGCCATCCCAACGCTCAACACGTCGCGCCGGATCTGTCTCGGTATCGCC
>Ga0189289_10326_pt1 | contig 26119 bp, 31 predicted proteins | sample UW106minimetaG_FD_130313 | JGI IMG/M metagenome (GOLD analysis project Ga0189289, IMG submission 130313) | Marine microbial communities from the Costa Rica Dome - UW106 mini metaG | ecosystem: Environmental > Aquatic > Marine > Oceanic > Photic zone | place: Costa Rica: the Eastern Pacific...
ATTGACGCGTGGAAAGGTTCTCCTGATTGGACTCGCCGTCCTCCTGCTGGGAGGGGTTGGGCAAGTGGGCTTTCAAGCTGCTGGCTTTGAAGGTTTCTCGGCAGGGATTGCTGCCCAGACACTGTTGGTGGTGATCGTTGTGGTCTGGACGAGTTCCTACCTGTTTCGGGTTGTGACCGGCCAAATGACCTATATGAATCAGCGGCGTCGCTACCGCGAGGTGTACGACAAGCAGGAGGCTGACGCGCTTCAGGCTCGTTTTGACGCTCTCCCAGAGGAGGAGCAGCAGGCGCTGTTGCGCAAGATCGGAGCGGATGCCTCGGTTGCTTCGGACGGTGACGCCCCCGCCGACTCATAGGCTTTCGAGGTTTGTTCCTGGTCGGTTGACCGAGATGCCCAATCAGCAGTCCTCTTCCATCGCCCAGCGCTTTGAGCAGCTGAAGCAGGACGGTCGCCTCGCTCTGATGCCGTTCCTGATGGCTGGCGACCCTGATCTCTCTGTGACCGCTGAAGTGCTCCTCAGCCTGCAAAGCGCCGGGGCCGACATGGTGGAACTGGGGATGCCCTACAGCGACCCTCTCGCTGATGGACCTGTCATTCAGGCCGCCGCTTCCCGGGCCCTTGCCGCTGGAACCACGCCCAAGGCGGTTCTGGACATGCTGCGCTCCTTGAAAGGGAAATTGCAGATTCCCGTCATTCTGTTCACCTACTCCAATCCGCTGCTGAATGTGGGAATGGAGTCGTTCTGCCAGTCCGCAGCGGAGGCCGGTGCGGCGGGGCTGGTGGTGCCTGATTTGCCTCTCGAAGAGGCGGAGCGGTTGTCGACAATTGCAGAGCGCTACGGATTGGATCTCGTTCTTCTTGTTGCACCCACCACACCCAAAGATCGAATGGGTCGGATTGCGACATGCAGCCGAGGTTTCACTTATCTGGTGAGCGTCACCGGTGTCACCGGTGAGCGGGCTCAAATGGAAAGCAGAGTTGAAGGGTTGGTCCAGCAACTGAAACAAACCTCACCCGTTCCTGTCGCCGTTGGTTTTGGAATTTCAGGCTCTGAGCAGGTGCGCCAGGTTCGTGGCTGGGGTGCCGATGGAGCGATTGTGGGAAGTGCACTTGTGAAAAGGATGGCTGCAGCCTCTCCTGGAGAAATAGCTCAGGAAGCGGGTCGTTTTTGCGCTGAATTGCGCGTCGCTGCTGACCAGCCTTAGTGGCCTCCATCACGCTGAAGGCATTAAAAAACCCCAACATCGGTCGGGGTTGAGCAGGTCTTCAGGAGAGATGCAATGTCGGTGAGCACATCACCTGATGTTGAATCACTCCTCGTCTTCGTCGCTTGCACCAACAGGTGTCAAGCGAATTTGCTTGCGGCCTAGTTTGATTTCAAATTCATCTCCAGGCGTGAGGTCAAGAAGAGCCGTATACGCCTTGCCGATCAGCAAGTTGCCGTTGCCTTGCACTGTGGCCACATAGCTGAGCTTGCGGCCACCTTTGCCGACACCGCCAACACCGCCGGTACCAAGACTGACGCCTTTGGCATCCAAGAGGGCTTCGTAGAAAGCGGTGAAATTCAGACGTTCGCCACCATCCTTTTTGTGGGAAACATAGCCACAGACACGAACCAGATCAGACTTGCTGACATCACCCAGGTCTTTGACTTTATTGAGAAGGTCGCTCCCAGTGAGCATCGCTTTCGTGAGAAATCATCCTTCACAACATAGCGTTTGCTCAATCCGTTATGCCATCCTTCCTACTGAAAAGTTCTTCGGTATTTCATCTTTTGCTATGGCACGTTTCGTTTTGTGGGGCACTTACTGCACGGATGCTCTTGTGAAGCGTGCTCCCTATCGAGATGAACACCTCGCGCGCCTTCAGGGTCTTAAAGAGCAGGGCACGCTTGTCACTCTTGGGCCCACTGAAGGAAGCACTCACGTTTTCGGAATCTTCGAGGCAGACGACATCTCCGTCGTGCGCAAGCTGGTTGAGGACGACATTTATTGGAAGGAAGGAATCTGGACGGCTCTCGAGGTTTATCCCTGGGTCCAGGCGTTCTGAGCCTGCATCAGGATCCATTCCGCCACAAGCTGATCACCATCCGTCCCGAGAACGTCTGCGTAACCGCTCATCTGGCCTCGCCCTTCACGGGCGATGGCTGCGATGGCTTCCACCGTTGCGATGTCATCCCGCTCGAGGGTCTTCAGCTTCAGGTTTTTTCCACGGCGAATGATGTTGCCGCCGTTGATATGGCATCCCGCGCAGTGTTGTTCGAACAACACCGATCCTTGCTGGGCATCTGGAACGGCAGCGGCAGTGGCTGCCGCTGTTCCAAGGTTCAGCAGCAGCAGCAGACATGCACCAATGCAGTAGCGCAGGACATGGCTCGGCACAGGGATGTTGTGGCTTTGATCAGTTTGCTTGAGCAGGTGAAGCTTCCCTTTGGTACCGCTGAATCAGTTCGTCTGGAGAGCGGTAATCATGAGGCAGGGAGCTGTGCAGTCTTTGCAGGTAATCCCAGCAGACAGTCCGGCGAATGGCGTCTAGGTCGCGTCCATCCGCGACAAGGCGTCTCAGGGCCAAGCAGTAGTTGGAGAAGCCTGCTTCCAGATCGCTGATGGTGAGAGCCTTGGTTGCAGAAGGCATGAAATAGAACGTCAGGATCTTCTGACTTTTGCGCCCATCCCTGAATTGGTCTGTTGTCAGGATCACTATTGAAGCTGTGCGGTCCCCCCATGGCGGAACAGGATCTGATCCGTTTCCTCAGCAAGATCTCCCAACTTCAGTCCCTTGCGGAGCGTGTGCAGCAGGACTCCAGCAGTCGTCAACAGCTGGCGGACTGTGCTGACCACAATCAGGTTGTGCAGCTGGCCCAATCCTGGGGATTCGACATTGGTCGGCGCTGGGGAGAGCGTGACCATGGGCAGGGGGGGGACGCCAATCTGCTGGTGACCCCTTGCCCACCTCCCGGGGAGGAATCAATGCGGGTGCTGGCGTCGGCCGAGACTTGGAGATTGATGCTGATCGCATCGAATGACTACCGATCCCCCAGCGACGAATGGATGGATCAGTCCGAACACGAATGGGTGCTTGTCCTGCGGGGTAGCGCCTGTGTTGCGCTGGAGAACCCCGATCGGATTGTGGATCTCAGCCCTGGAGATCATCTTTCACTTCCGCCCCATCAACGCCACCGGGTCGAGCGCACGGACCCTGATCCTGGAACGCTCTGGCTGGCCCTGCACTGGGATGCCGCCTAAGCCTGCTCAGGCACGCCATTCCCAGGATGGGGTATTCCGGCCCCAAAAGGCAATGAGCACGACAGCTGATTGCCGTTCCCGTTATCGCTGACGAGAGTGTGTGTATCGAGATCGGAGGAGCCCATGACGGCCGACACTCCACCTGAGCAAATCGCAGAAGCAGACTGACTTTCTGGCCCCTGCTCCAACAGTTTCCACCCATTCGTAAGCAATTCGTCTGGCGCGACAACGAAGAGCGTCAAGCCAGTCGACTCTCCTCTGCATCGTTCGGAGGTGCCCCGCAGGAGAGTTGCTTCACACCTGGACCCCATGGCCCCAGGGTGCCTTGAGCCAGACGCTTCGACCTTTCCCTTCTCAGTTCCATTGCTGGAGGAGATTTCCCAAGGCATCAGACACTGAATATGAGGTCGATTGCAATGCGCAAACGAGCGAGTTAGGCCGTCTTTCCAGCGGGAAGGGCGGCCTTCCTATTTGGAGACATCCCTCAGTTGTTAGCCCTCAGTTGTCAGTCTTGGTGCTCAAGTTTGCTGACAGACCCACGCCCGAGCCGTGTCTTGGTGGGAGTTGCATTGGCACGTTTGACCAACCAGTAAGCGGCGGAGAGAGAGACGACCGCGATCCCTAGACCAACCAAAAGTTGGGGTTTGTTTTCAGCACCTGAAGGCAGCACGATCACTTTCCTGGCCACTGCGGTGAGAGCAGTCACCAGGACCAGTTCGATCTGCACTACATGGCGGCGTAGGTAACTGGTGATGTTTTGCAGTACCTCAAGGGCGATCAAAACGGTGAGCAGATCACCGAGGATCTTGATGAGATCGTCGCCTAACCACGTCGCAGCTGATCCAGTCAGCAGCTTGGAGCCCAGAGAAATCATCAGCTGGATGATCGCTGCAGCGATCACAACAGAAGTGATCAGGGTCAGAAGTCGGGCGACCTCGCGCTCACCAGCATCAACAAAACCAAGAAACGTTCTCTTCGATCGGGTGGGTCCGCTCACGGGTCTCAGTCGTTGAAGGGGTTGTAATAGGGCCGTGCTTTGGTGTTGCTGGCCGGGTTAACGACTTTGGTGTCACAGGTCATCGAGCCGTCTTCTGCAGTGACGCAATTCGTGGCTTCGATCTTGCTGTCTTTGCCTGTTGTGCTGCCAGGTCCCCTCAGCCAGCCTTCTGTCTGGGCCAGGGCAGACGAAGCTCCGCACACCGACATGGTCAAACAGAAGGAGGCACTAAGGAGTTGTGTAGGCGTCATCGGAGCGATGTCTGAGCCACCACTTTGCCCGTGATGTCCCTTAATCGGAGCAGTCGTCTCGAATTTCCTGCAAAAGCAGATCAAGTTGACCGAAAGGATCCTCCTCTGCTGCTGCGACGCCGTTGTTGTCTGCTGATTGCTGGCCATGCCATTCGGCTTCGACGCTGCAGAGCCGATCAGCCAGTCCGGACAGTCCGCGCAGTTTGTGTTCTCGCTCCAGCACCTCCAGCAGTGCGGGCATTCGGGTCGACACGGCGCGAAGGTTTCGCCGCAGGTCGGCCTGCGAGCGCCCCTGGTGTTTCAACCAGTCCTTCAGCAGCAGGGTGAGATCCGCTTCAAATTCAGGGGTCCAGCCAGACATCAATCAGTAACTCAGTTCAGCTATTCAGTGCGCAAGGGGAAACCATCGATCCAGTTTGCGGCGAGCTCGCATCCGGATCGACGGGGTGACGTGATTGCTCCAAAGTCCCACCATTGCTGAGAGCGCGACCAAATCATCACTGAAACCTGCCACAGGCAGCAGGTCGGGAATGAGATCAGCTGGCATCAACAGATAACTCAGTGCTGCGAGCATCGTCAGCCGCGCTGCTGAGGGAGTCTCTGGGTCAAGCATCAACTCCAGGGCTTCCAGGGCTGGGGCGGCAAGACCCCTCCCAGCCCGCTGCAATAGCCGGCGCAGCAGGCTCTCGTCGATGACTTCCCGTTCAAGCACGTCGGCCTCAACGGTGGTTCGAGCTGCATGGTTCGTCATGCGGAGGGAGCCAGATTTCTTCACTCTCACCACATCAGCTGCAAAGCGCTAGCTGTGTGAGCCGATGTTCAGAGTGTGGATTCCACGAGTCCGTTCTGAATTCCGGTCTTGCGCAGTTTGCGCAGGGCCCGCTGCACCACCTGACGGCAGTATTCCCGTGAACAGTTCATGTGGCGAGCCACTTCTGCAAGGGTGCTCCATTCGTTGGTGCCATCCAGCCCGAAGCGCAAGGTCACGACGGTGTGCTCTTTAGGGGTGAGATTGGCTTTGGCCAGTAACGACCAAACCGAGGCTGTGCGCTCAGCGATTTCGGCCCGCTCCATCGGAGGCAGCTCCTCGCTGGGCAGCACGTCCACCAGCTCTGAGGGATCGGATTTCGATTTCACAACCCCCTGCAGGCTGACGGTGACGCTGCGAAGTTCACAGGCCAGGAGGTCTTCCACTTCAGCGATGGGGATCTCCATGAACTCCGCCAATTGTTCCCCGGTAGGGCTCAGGCCATTCCTTTGCATCAAGCGCGCCTTGGCCGCCCGCAGCTTGGTGAGCTTTTCGTTCACATTCACGGGAATGCGAATGGTGCGGCTTTGGGTGGAGAGCGCCCTGTTCAGGCCCTGACGGATCCACCAATAGGCATAGGTCGAAAAACGATGGCCGCGGGTGGGGTCGTATTTCTCAACAGCACGGGTCAGACCGAGTGTTCCCTCCTGAATGAGATCAAGAAGATCCAAGCCCTTGCCCTGATAGCGCTTCGCCAGATTGACAACCAGGCGAAGGTTTGAGGTGATCATCTGATTCTTGGCCCGTTCTCCACGGCGAATCACTCCTTTTTCTTTATCGCTGTACTCACATGCTGGGCCACTCCCGCCAGCAAGATGACAGCGTTCGGTGATGGCAACCATCGCCTGAACCTTTCTCCCCATCATCAGTTCTTGCTCTGGGGTGAGCAGCTGATGGCGACCAATTTCGCCGAGAAAAGCACTCAGAGAACTCGTCATCATGACGATACGGCTGAATTGAACCTAGAACCAAAGTGTTTTTTTCTGGCGGTCATAATAAAGACTCCCGAATTAACACTTTTTGCGTTATTACACTCTTTCTTCCTGTTGATGAAGTGAATCTTTCATTGTTAATTCAATTGGGTGGCTAAGGTCGCCGCACCTTCTGTTGCTACGCCAATGCCCCTGGCCGTCGCTCTGACATCCGACATCGCCAAAAACGCTGGCGTTGCCTACGTTCACTACCTCAGCTTCATGCTCTGTTTCGGCGCACTCGTGCTGGAGCGGAAGCTGATCAAAGCCGATCCGAATCGCCAGGAAGCAACGGCGATGGTGATCACCGACATCGTCTACGGCATCGCTGCCCTGGCTTTGCTGGTGAGTGGAATTCTGCGGGTGATTCACTTCGGCCAGGGTGCCGAGTTCTATACCCAGAACCCCTTGTTCTGGTGGAAGGTCGGCCTTTACCTCTCCGTGGGGGGGCTGTCGCTGTATCCCACGATCACCTACATCCTCTGGGCAATTCCACTGCGCAAGGGCGAGCTGCCGAAAGTAAGCGAGGCTCTAGCAGGACGTCTGGCCTGGATCATCAACATTGAATTGGTCGGCTTCGCCAGCATTCCCCTGATGGCGACACTCATGGCCCGCGGCGTTGGTCTCCCCGCCGCCTGATGCAACCCGACCTCTGTCCTCCGCAACAGCAGCTTCGAACGCTCAAGGTTGCCTTGGAACGCCAGGCTCCTGGTCAGCTTCCGGGGTATGCCTCCTCCCTCGCCACCACATCTCTGGGCCCGCCCGTGCTGAAGCACTGGTGCGTCTGGATTCAGCCTGCTGATGCAACCCCTGCCAACCGTTGGGACCAACGCTGGCTGAAGGCGGTGTCATCGGCATTGACCACCTGGAATGCACTGGTCCCCATCACGAGGGTGGACAGCCCAGACCAGGCCAATGTGCTGATTCGACGTGAGCGTCCGGCGCGGCGTCAGGTCGCTGGGGTATGGCGGGCGAGCAACGGACGAACGCAGCTTCAGATCATTGACGTGCAGCGTCTTGGCAGCCGTCGATTGGAGCCCCAGGTGAAGGTGATGGTCTCCCCGGAGCTTCGGGCCGAAGCCCTGCAAGCCACAGCTCTGCACGAACTCGGCCACGCCTTCGGGCTCTGGGGTCACAGTTCTGTTCCTACCGATGCCCTGGCGATAAACCAGGGGGAGAGTCCTGTATTGGTGCCATCGGAACGGGATCGCCTCACCCTTGCGTGGGTGATGCAGCAGACGACCCGCTTCGGGTCGACGATTCAACAGCCCATTGAACCGTCCGAATTTGCTTTGCCTGAGTGACGTCGACATCCGGGCGCGGCATGCTGCTCGCATTCGAGGTCAATGCATGGATCTGATCCGTTCTTTGGTGATGGCTGGCGTGCTCGTCAGCCTTGTGGGTTGCCGTTCTGACACCAGTTCGTTTCTGCAGGACCCACAGATTCGTGAACCGATTCGGATCCAGCTGAATGGCAGCAATCCCATGGCCAGTGAGGGTGTTTTGGATCGTGCTGAGGGCCCTTTGCGTTTCACCGTCGGCCATGGGCGCCATGGCATTGGCTGTGAAGGCACCACCTTTGAAGAGGGTGTCACTCCGCTCGGAACGTTTCAGGTCAACGCCATCCTCAGCAACGACCGCTTCGAGATGGACCCCTCACTGGTGGAGCAATCAGGAAAAACGGAGGAGGAGCTGCGCGAGACCCTCTTCACCAACATGAATTCCATCGACTTCAAAGGGGATGGGGCAACCGGTGAATACGGCATTGGCTACATCAGCCTGGCTCCTGTTCCGGCAACAGAGCAGCCCTTTCGCTTCAACACCTACGACGGCGTCTTTCGCTGGTACAGCTTCGCCATTCACGGCACCAACGACGAGACCAGGATCGGCAAGGCGGTGACTGGAGGTTGCATCAACACCGGTCAGCTCACCATGGGGGTGCTCTTGGACACGGTGGAGCTCGGCGATGAAGTGGTGATCAGCAGCGACAGCCCCTGCTTGCCTTAATGCCGGCGCGGGGCACCCCGTCGCGCCGCCAGTACTTCCTGAACTTTCCTCCAGCTGACACCGTGATGGGCCAGGGCGACCTGCATGTGGAAGACGATGTCAGCTGCCTCTCCCGCGATCTCGTCGGCATTGTCGTCTTTGCAGGCCATCACGAATTCAGCGCTTTCTTCTCCGATTTTCTTGAGGATGCTGTTGTCTCCCCCCGCCAGCAACTTGTTGGTGTAGCTGCCTTCCTCCGGTTGTTTTCGTCTTCCCTCGATCACTCGGAACAGTTCGGTGCAGGCATCCGTTGGCGGCAGCAGAGCTGCTGTTCCACCAGGAGTTCTTTCGTCACTGTTCTCGAAGAAACAGCTGCGGGCACCGGTGTGGCAGGCCACATCCCCGGTCTGCTCGATCGTTACCAACAGCACGTCGGCATCACAGTCGTAGCGGATCTCACGCATCGTCTGGATGTGACCGCTGGTGGCACCCTTGTGCCAGAGCTCCTCGCGTGAGCGGCTCCAGTAATGCACCTCACCGCTGCGCAGGGTCGCTTCAATCGCTTCCCGGTTCATCCAGGCCACCATCAGCACAGCCCCGTCCAGCCAGTCCTGCGCCACAGCTGGAATCAACCCCGCTTCGTTAAAACGGAGTTGGTCAATGAAGGCGGGGCTGAGGGGCTGCATCAGGCCTCGGACATTCGGGCAACGCCTGAATCTTCCCGCAGCGTGCTCCCTTCCGCGTTTTCCCCCCTTGCTCGTTTCTCCGACCCCTTACAGCTGCAGCAAAGCCTTCAGCGGATATCCCTGCTGTCATCGGCAGTGGCGTCACGAAGGACATTGCCGCTTCGTGCATGGGTACAGCCGCAGTTTCAACCTCTGGTTCTCCGCAACTGATCTGGATTCCTGCGGTTTTGTCGTTGATTTCTCCAGCCTTCGCCCCTTCGAACAACAGCTGCGGCAGCAGTTTGACCACACCTTTCTGGTTAATGCCGATGATCCACTGCTGGCGGAATGGCAGCGGCTGCACGACCTCGGAGCGCTGGATCTCCGCGTGATGGAGAACGTGGGCATGGAGGCGACGGCGGCCTTGATCTGGGCCTGGGCCAACGAGCTGCTGCAAGAGCGCGATAGCGGTCGCACCTGTTGCTATGCCGTGGAGGCGCGGGAGAACAGCAGCAATGCAGCCAATTACAGCGCGGTTCCCCCATGGTTCTCAGCGCAGAGCTAACTGGTCGGCCTCCAGCTCCACGCTGATCGCCTGCCCCTCGCCGTAACGACCCGCCAGGATCGCCTTGGCAATGGGTGTCTCAAGTTCCCGTTGAACAGCTCGTTTCAGCGGTCGTGCTCCGTACACCGGGTCATATCCGGCACTGGCGAGCCAGTCGGCGGCCCCGTCACTCAGGCTGAGCTCCAGCTTGCGGTCAGCCAGCCGCTTGCGAAGGCGTTCCACCTGGAGGGTGACGATCTGGCGCAGTTCCTCCCGCCTGAGGCTGTGGAAGATGATCTGATCGTCCAGACGATTTAGAAATTCCGGCCGGAAATGGGCCCGGAGAGCTTCATTCACCCTGGCTTCCATCGCTTCATGCTGCTCGGGATCAGCGGCCAGCTCCAGGATCGATTGGCTGCCGATGTTGCTGGTCAGAATCAGCACCGTGTTGGTGAAGTCCACGGTGCGGCCTTGCCCATCGGTGACGCGGCCGTCATCGAGGATTTGCAGCATCACGTTGAAGACATCGGGGTGGGCTTTCTCCACCTCGTCGAACAGGATCACGGCGTAGGGCCGACGACGCACCGCTTCGGTGAGCTGGCCCCCTGCTTCATAACCCACATAGCCTGGGGGAGCACCGATCAAACGACTGACGGTGTGCTTCTCCATGTACTCCGACATGTCGATGCGCACCATGGCGTCATCGCTGTCGAACAGCCGGTTGGCGAGTGCTTTGGAGAGTTCGGTCTTGCCAACACCGGTGGGGCCGAGAAAGAGGAAGCTGGCGATGGGGCGGTTCGGGTCGCTCAGGCCTGCCCTGGATCGTTGGATCGCATCTGCCACCGCGGTGACGGCCTGGTTCTGGCCGATCACCCGCTGATGCAGGTCATCCTCAAGCTGGAGCAGCTTCTCCATTTCGCTCTGCACCAGCCGCGCCACGGGGATCCCGGTCCACTTGGCGATCACCTCGGCAATGTCGTCTTCACTCACCTCCTCCCTCAGCAAGCCTTTCTCGCCAGGCTCCTCCGAGGCGATCTGGGCTTCCTGCTCGAGCAACTGCTTCTGCAGCGAGGCCAGGGTGCCGTATTCCAGTTCCGCCGCTTTGTTGAGGTCGTAGCTGCGCTTGGCTTGCTCCACCTGCAGCTGCACCCGTTCGATCTCTTCCTTAAGCGACGAGAGATCGTCGATGGCGCCTTTCTCCTGCTGCCACTGGGCATTCAGCGAACTTTGCTGTTCGCCCAGTTCCGCCAGTTCCCGTTCGATCCGTTGCAGCCGTTCCTGGCTGGCACTGTCGGATTCACGGCCGAGGGAGAGCTTTTCCATCTCCAGCTGCAGGATCTTGCGATCGATTTCATCGATCTCCTCAGGTTTGGAGGTGATCTCCATCTTCAGGCGCGCGGCGGATTCATCCACCAGATCGATCGCTTTGTCGGGCAAAAAGCGGTCAGCGATGTAGCGGCTGCTTAAGACAGCTGCAGCCACCAGGGCACTGTCGGCAATGCGGACGCCGTGGTGCACCTCATAGCGCTCTTTGAGACCGCGCAGGATGGAAATCGTGTCTTCCACCGTGGGTTGATCCACCAGCACTTGCTGGAAGCGTCGCTCCAGGGCAGGGTCCTTTTCGATGTGCTGTCGATGCTCATCAAGGGTGGTGGCACCGATGCAGCGGAGTTCTCCCCGGGCCAGCATCGGTTTGAGCAGGTTGCTGGCGTCCATGGCTCCACCGGTGGCTCCTGCGCCCACCACCGTGTGGATTTCATCGATGAACAGCACGATCTGGCCTTCGGAGGCGGTGACCTCCTTGAGCACAGCTTTGAGGCGTTCCTCAAACTCGCCTCGGTATTTCGCTCCAGCGATCAGGGCCCCCATGTCGAGGGCGATGAGCTGACGATTCTGCAAGGCCTGCGGTACGTCACCGTTGACGATCCGCTGTGCTAATCCCTCCACAATTGCGGTTTTGCCAACCCCCGGTTCGCCGATCAGCACGGGGTTGTTCTTGGTGCGTCGGCTGAGGATCTGGATCGTGCGTCGGATCTCCTCGTCCCGCCCGATCACCGGGTCCAGCTTGCCGTCACGGGCAGCTGCTGTCAGGTCCCTCCCATACTTTTCGAGGGATTCATAGGTCCCCTCTGGGTTCTGATCGGTCACCGTCTGGTTGCCTCGCACAGCAGTAATGGCTTCTTTGAGTTTGGTGGTATCAACGCCTGCTTGGCTGAGCAGTTGCCTTCCGCAGCGCTCATCGTCTGCCAAGGCCAGCAAAAGGTGTTCAATAGCGATGTAGCTGTCGCTAAATCCATCACGGGCTGTTTCTGCTCGATCCAGGCAGCTGTTCAGGGAACGTCCCAGAAAGACTGATTCCGGTGGAGATCCAAGGCTGGGTTGCTGCTTGAGATGGGTGTCGACCGACGCTTGGAAATTGGCGACGTCGACACCTGCTTTGCTCAGAATTCGGCCAGCCAGACCGTTCTGCTGCAGAAGAGCCAGCAGCAGATGCTCCGTCTCAAGGTGCTGATGTTTGCTGGTTTGCGCCAGTTGCTGGGCGGCGACGATGGCGGCCCAGGCTTTCTCAGTGAACTGTTCTGCCGTGGGTTGCATCTCTGATGCGCTTCAAACTCCGTTCACCGTATGGCGATTGATGCGAGGCCCGAGGGAGCAAACCGAAGGATTCGGTTGGGTGCTCTCACCAGGGGGCGGCAAACCGGAATGGGTTTTTAGAGTTCGCCGAACTGAGAAGGGCCGATGTCTGATCCACAGCTGGTGGAGTCTCTCGTCCAGAAGAGTTTGGCGCTGTCGTCGACAGCTGGCGGAGAGCTGGAGCGCAGCTGTTGGATGGTCGTCCATGAGCACCATCACGGTGTGAAGCCGACGGAGTACGACATCCGCGAGATTGACGAAGACCTCTACCTCGGTGTGCTGAAGGCTGCCAAACAGGCCCACCCGCTGCGTGAAAGTCAGTCTCATTCAGGTTCTGATTTTGCGCGTCAGGACGTGCGCTGAGCTGATGCTTGATCAACCGTTGAGGAGCTGCCTCAGGAGTGCACGGTGAGCGTTTTCAGCCTCAATCGTCTCTCGCATCTCCTTGGGAAGACTGGCTTCCAGGATGTCCTGTTTTTTCATCTCCATGGCGTAGCGACTTTTGAATTCGCTGAAGTTGTTCAGGTAGGCCGTCGCGATCTCTGGTGTGAAGGCAATGACCTCAAGTGCGTGTTTGAAATGGAGGTAGGAGACGGTCCAGTCGACCAGTTCCACAAAACTCTCTAGGCCCAGGGGGTTGTCGGGAAGCGTCATTGGGTCGTGGTCGGTTGGTTCAGCCGAAACCCTCGGCCTTGGCTTGGTCGGTCAGCCCCCGCAATTGACCGTTGAGCAGTGCATCGCGCTCGCGGTCAGCCCCCACATGGGGAGCAATTTCCACCCCTGCGGCCTGCATGGCCTGCATGGCGGCTGCTTCCTCTACTGATCCTGTTTCGCTGCTGAGGTAGCGCTCCACAGTGGCTGCGCCGGTGGCATCCGCTGCGAAGTACACCGTTCCCGGGCCGCGGCGCACGACGGTTTGACGTCGCTGCCTTCGGCGTTGTTGCACGCTCGCCCAGAGCCGGCCTTGATTGGCGGTCATGAAGGCGTTCAGATCGGCTGCATCGGTGTCTTCGGCCAGAGCCATGCTGGTGCCATCAATGAAATCACTGAGCAGGGTGACAACGGCCATCAGGACGGTGTTGATTGAGAGGGTGTTGATTCAGAGGGTGGTGATTGAAAGGAGCGTTGGATCCTGCTGGTTTCAAACCAGCGAGTGATGGCTGATTCCTGAGCGTCGTCGCGGAGATCTCGCTGGATCACATCGAAGCCATGGCGCTGGGCCAGGGCCAGTAATTCGATGTCATCGCTGCAACGCGCAGCATCGCGTCGCAATCCCTGGTGATGCTCGATCGCCCGTAGAAAGTCTTGAAGAGCTTCACGACTCATCGCACTTACCAGCCCAATTCAGCCCGTTGTTCGACGTAGGTGGCCACCGCAATGATCTCCTCTTCACTCAGTTTGTCGGCATAGCCGGGCATTGCATTGAGGCCATCCTCGATTTCGTGCTCAAGAGCCTCCAAAGGGGCGCTCGTGTAGGCCTCGACGTGGTTGCTCAGGTCGCTGATCTTCAGCGTGCGTTTGGCGCTGATCACATTGCCGCCTCCCATGTGACAGGCCGCACAGTTGCTGTTGAAAATTTGCTCCCCTTGCTCAAAGGCTGAGGTGTCTATCGCCATCGCTGGGGCTGACAGCAGATCAGTCGAACCGACGATCAACAAGAGCGTCAGGATCAGGCCTGCAGCACGTGCCATCAAAATCCCTTCAATACTCCAAGGTATCCATCGTTTCCGACAAAAAAAAGAACCCCGAGCTGTGATTGATACACAGATCAGGGTTGTCAGTTCAGTTGGGATGAAACCTTAATTTCTAGAGAAATTTTGGAATCACTCGACGATCACCTTGCCGACCATGCCAGCGCCACGGTGGGGCTCGCAGTAGAAGTCATAGGTGCCAGCGGTAGCGAAGGTTTCTTCCCAGGATTCGCCGGGGTTGAAGGCGAGATCGGAGTGGCTGTACTCATCGTTGCCTTCGAAGACAGCGTTGTGGGGTGCCAATTTGTTGTTGACGAACTTGACGGTGTCGCCTGCCTTGATGTTCACGGTGGCAGGTTCGAAAGCGAGCATGCCGGCGTCTGTGCCGAGCTTCACCTCAACGGTGGCGGCTTGAGCAGTGCCGACGTTGAGGCCGATCAGCATCAGGAAGGCGCAGCAAGCAGCTGCAACGGTGCGAATGACGGAGCGCATGAAAGAGCTATGTCGATCCGTTGATTTTACGCGCTGCTCTGGGGGTTCCGCGGTTGGGCAATCCGGAATCACAAAGAACTGTTGCTAAGTCGGGGGCATGGCTGCTGCCACCGAAGCGTTCCGGCTGCGTCACCGGGTCATGAATGAAGTGGCGCTGGCGAATGCTGAATCGGTCCCAAGCGTTCACTTCAATAGGGAGAACGCGGATCAGGGTTTCAATCAGCCATGGCCAGAGCGGAATGCCTGGCGTGCGAGCAACACCGCGCCAGCGGCAGAGGGTGGCCACGGTGTCGTTCACCGAGATGGCTGGTTGACCCATGACCACGCGGCGCAGGGCTCCTTGACCGGGCTCACGGTTTGGCTCATGGGGATGTGTTGCCAACAGGCCGCAGATGCGTGCGATGTCTTCCGCGTGGATGAAGTGGAAGCTCGCATCCACCCGCAGCCAACGGGCCAGCCACAGCCAACGGCTGGCTTCAGCCAAGCCTTCGGTGAGATAGCTGGTGGGGAAGGGGCTGGTGCCATCGACCCGTCCGCCAAACACCAGGGTGGGAAAAACCGCGATGATTTTGCTGGCCAGGGGGTGCTGTTCAAGATCCCTGAGGCATCGCGCCTTCGTTTGGATGTATTCCGTGCCGTAGGCCAGAGCTTCCGGCAGGGGACGTAGGTGCCGGTCGAGCACGCTGGCTGTTGAGAAATAGATGACCTGTTCCAGCTTGGTTGGATCCAGAAGCTCAAGCATCCGCTTCACGGCCACCACATTCACCTGTTCGGCACGCTCTGGATCACCCCAGGCTGTGGCGGTGTGGATCACCCGGTTGATTGTTGCTAGCTCATGGGCAAACCGGTCTGTGTCCCGAAGATCCCCCACCAGAAGGCGGATGCGGGGGTGGTCTGCAGGAACAGCATTGAGCTTGGCGGGGTCCCTCAGCCAGAGAAGCAACTCCGCCTCGGAATTCTCCAGCAGCCAGCGGGAGACGTACTGACCGACGCAGCCGCTGGCGCCGGTCACCAGGATGCGGGTCAAACGGCAGCCCCGAGACGGTCCATCACGCTCTTGCCGGCGCGGAAGAAGGCTTCACCGTTCTCCTCGGGAGTTCCCGGCAAGATTCCATGGCCCAGGTTGAGAATGTGTTTGCGACCGCGGGCCTTGCGGACGCAGTCATCGATGCGAGCCTCGATCGCCTCTGGGGTGCCGAAAAGCAGGCCGGGGTCCACATTGCCCTGAACACCGATGTGCTCCGGCAATCGCGCCAGGGCTTCGGCCATGTCCACCGTCCAATCCAGCGAAATGATGTCGACGCCGGTGTTGGCCATCCGTTCGAGCACACCCGCGCTTCCGGAGATGTAGAGGATGAAGGGGGTGTCAGGGTGCGTCTGCTTGACCAGATCCACCACTTTTTTCTGATAAGGCGCAGCAAAGGTGTCGTAGTCAGCAGGGCTTAGCTGGCCAGCCCAAGAATCAAACATCTGCACCACCTGGGCACCGGAATCAATCTGGTAGCGCAGGTAATTGGCGATCGACTCAGCGAAGTGGTCGAGCAGCTTGTGAAGAATGTCGGGCTCGCGGAAGGCCATGGCCTTGATCACCGCGTAGTTCTTGCTGCTCTTGCCCTCCACCACGTAGGCGGCGAGGGTCCATGGGGCACCGACGAAACCAAGAACAGCCGCCTCGTTTCCGACGCTTTGGCGGAGACGTCCCAGAACTTCTCCCACGAAGGGCATCGACTCGGCTGGGTTCAGCGGGTGCAGGGCATCCACCTGGGCCATGCTCCGGATGGGGTCGCCAATCTGGGGGCCTTTGCTCTCTATGATGTCGAAATCAATCCCCATCCCCGGTAGGGGCGTGAGGATGTCGGAGAACAGGATCACGCCGTCGGGCTTGAAGGCATGAAACGGCTGCATTGAGATCTCATAGGAGAGATCAGGGTTTTCGGAACGCTCACGGAAGCTGGGGTACTTGTCCCGCAGGTCCCTGTAGATCTTCATGTAGCGCCCGGCTTGGCGCATCATCCAAACCGGAGGACGCTCCACCGATTCACCTCGCGCAGCACGCAGGAGCAGGGGTAAAGAGTCGCTCATCAAGCCCGGTCAGGTCAGCCGAAAACTTACCTGAATCAAAGGCTCCACTAGCGCTTCACCCCCTAATAGTCATCACCTTCGTCACAGGATGTTGTCGGGGTCGCTGCTGTTCAGGCTGCGTTTCGGGTCGTGCTTGAACACCATCAGGCTCAGCGGTGGCAGGCAGAGATCCAGGGAGTTCTCGTAGCCATGGATGCCCCACTCTTCCGTCGGTTTGCCGCCCATGTTGCCGAGGTTGCTACCGCCGTATTTGGCCGCATCGGAGTTGAAGATCTCCTCGTAGAAGCCCGCGAGTGGAACGCCCACGCGGTACTGGGAGTGGCTTTGGGGAGTGAAGTTCGCCACCACCACGAGCCAGGTGCCGCTGCTGCTCTCCCGACGCATGAAGCTGATGACGGAGTGGCGGTTGTCATTGCAGTCGATCCACTGGAAGCCGAACTGGTCGAAGTCGTCACGCCAGAGGGCCGGTTCCGCCTTGTAGAGAACGTTGAGGTCATCCACCAGTCGCTGGATGCCTTTGTGGGGTTCGTAGTTGAGCAGATCCCACTCCAGATCCCCCCAAACGTTCCATTCGGCCCGCTGGCCGAATTCCATCCCCATAAAGATCGTCTTCTTGCCGGGGTGCGTCCACATGTAGGCCAGCAAAGCCCTTGTGTTGGCGTACTTCTGCCAGTCATCTCCTGGCATTTTGTGCAGGAGATGGCTTTTGCCGTGCACCACTTCATCGTGGCTCAGCGCCAACATGAAGTTCTCGGTGTAGGTGTACCAGATTGAGAACGTGATGTTGTTCTGATGGAACTGGCGGAACCACGGGTCCAGCTCGAAGTAATCGAGCATGTCGTGCATCCAACCCATGTTCCATTTGAGGTTGAATCCGAGCCCTCCGATGTCCGTTGGCTGCGTCACCATCGGCCAGGTTGTTGATTCCTCCGCAATGGAGAGGGCTCCGGGGTAGTGCTGGAACAGCACGTGGTTGGCTTGCTGGAGAAAGCGGACCGCCTCGGTGTTTTCCCGGCCGCCGTTCTCATTCGGGAGCCATTCCCCATCGGGACGCAGGTAGTCGCGATAAAGCATCGAGGCCACCGCATCCACACGAATGCCATCGATGTGGAATTGCTCGAACCAGAAGATCAGATTGGCAACAAGGAAATTGCGAACCTCATTGCGGCTGTAGTTGAAGATCAGGGTGCCCCATTCCTTGTGTTCCCCGATCCGTGGATCGCTGTGTTCGTAAAGGTGTGCACCATCGAAGAAAGCAAGCCCATGGGCATCCTTCGGGAAATGGCCGGGAACCCAATCGATGATCACCCCGATCCCTTCGGCGTGGCAGCGATCAACGAAGGCCCGGAATTCATCAGGCGTTCCGTAGCGGCTGGTGGGGGCGTACCAACCCGTCACCTGATAGCCCCACGACCCATCGAAGGGGTGCTCGGTGATCGGCATCACCTCGATGTGGGTGAATCCCCTCTCCTTGACGTAGGGAATCAGGCGATCGGCGAGCTCGGCATAGGTGAGGAGGCGAGCACCGGGCTTCATGTCCGCCGCAGGGACCGGTTTGCGGGGGGTCCCGTCAGGTTGAATCCACGGCTCCTCCGCTGAGGCGTGGATCCAGCTGCCCAGGTGCATTTCATACACCGAGATGGGTTGATCCAGCGCGTTGCTGCTGTCCCGCTTCTGCATCCACTCCTGGTCGTCCCAGCTGTATCCGTTCAGGCGGGCCACCACGGAGCTGTTGTCCGGGCGGACTTCGTGCTGGAAGCCGTAGGGGTCAGCCTTTTGGTAGCAGTGGCCGTCCTGGGTGCGGATTTCGTATTTGTAGAGATGTCCCTCATTGAGTCCGGGAATGAACAATTCCCAGATGCCCCCGAGACGCTGTTGCATGGGGTGGTGGCGTCCGTCCCAGGAGTTCAGATCTCCGATGACTGAGACGCTCAGAGCGTTGGGAGCCCAAAGGCAGAACATCACACCCGTGATGCCGTCTCGCTCGATGAGGTGGGCACCCATCTTTTGCCAGATGTGGTGATGGTTGCCCTCAGCAAACAGGTGGCGATCCATTTCGCCCATCCATTCACCACGGAAGGCCCAGGGATCGTGCTGTTCGTGAACGATGCCGCCTCGTTCGACTCGGACCCGGTAGTCCAGGCCAGGGTCCTTGCCGATTTCGGCCTCAAACACCCAGGGGTGGTTCGGCGTGGTCATGGCGATTTGTTCGCCAGCCACCAGCAGGGTCACGCTTTGGGCCTCTGGCATCCACATACGCACGGTCCAACCCTGATCTGAGGGCTGGGGACCGAGCACCGCGAACGGGTGGTCATGGCGACAATTCGCCAACCGTTCGCCGTCCTGCACCATCCAGTCGAGGACTGCGGCGACACCCATGGGAGACCTAAGAATTGGGCGCGATGTTAAGCCTGATTTACGAAACAGATCCGCTGATCTTCAGACGAAGTCCCGCGAAATGTCGACGTTGATGATCCGACCACGTTCGTCGAAGATCACAAACAAGTTGGATGTGGCCTTGCCGAAGGCAACAGCCACTAGGACGAGTTGCTGATCCCCCCCCTGGTGGGCGATTACAGCGTCCTTGACCTTGCGGAAACCACCAGCGACCCGGCTGAGCTTGGTCCACTTGCGTTCCAGGTCTCCAGGAGCCAGCTCTTCCTGAAGTTCCAAGGACATCTTGGATCGCGCGGCAATCCAACGGCCTGCCGCGAGGTCCCGGGTGAATTCCAGCGCCGTTGTTTCGATGGGTTGGATGCGATCGGTCCACTTCCAGGCGAGCAGCTTGCCGTCCTCGTCCAGCACCATCAGCATCCCTTCGTCACCGGATGCGGTGGTCACAACTGCGTCAATCGTGGTCGTGTTGTAGCCGGGAATCACGCTGACAATGCGGCTCGCTTCGATGGCTACGCGTTGGTCAAGGCGAGCCTGGATGGTTTTGACATCAACACTGGTCTGGACTGGAGTGGCTAGGGCGTCATGCATCACGTTCCCTTGGCGTTCCTTCAGAGCCTCCAGCAGGACTTCAGCGGCCGCTGTTGCCTGGGCTGGTGTGAGTTCAGTCCTGGTTAGCTCCTCCGCTGCTGCGGGACTGATCAACCCCATCGGGGCTGACAGAGCGATGGCCAGCAGGGCAGCAGAGAGCTTCAAAGCACAAACATCAGTCGAGCTTCAGTCTGCCGGAGGCAAAGGGGTTCAGCTGCAGGGTGGAGTCAGCAAGCTCGAGTGTCAGCGTCACCACACGATGCTCCTGGCTTGGTGCTCCGCAGGGCACGCCGTCGTGCCCAGGGTTTACGCCAATGGCAGGCCACGCTGCTGCTGCGATTGAGATCCGCAAGCGATCTCCCTGAGCCAGTGCGGCCTGAAGGGGTTGAAGGGTCACATTGCGGATGGCTGATGTCAGCGCCTCATCCCCTCGAACTCGCAGGAAGCCTGTACTCAGTTGCTCCACTGTCTTGGCGTCAGCAGGCAGGCGCGACAGGCTGATGCAGAGATCAAACCCTGGCTGGTCTGCTTGGGCGTTCAGCAGCAGCAACGGCTGTCCCGACAGCAGAATTTCAGCCCCCAAGGGGTCAGAGGTGAATGTTGCGACGTCGCTGCGTTGATCAACCGCACAGCGGTCCACGGGCCCCGGGGTTGTTCCGAGGTGTCCACCAATGGCTGGAACCGGTCGCCAGGGGTCATGAACGATGCTTACGCCGCCCTCTCCCTCTCCATCCGTCACGAGCGCACCGTCGTGTGGATCGATGCAGGCCAGTCCCTGGCTTCGCAGTCCCCATGAGATCGTTTCGACCGCGTCTGGTGCGGGGATGGCGTCCCAGTGATGGTCCGTGATGTTCCAGAGCTGGCTGGTTGGCGCCGGCTCCAGTGGTGGTCGATCCTGTAAGTGCTCTTGGAAGAACTGCAGCAAGAGCTGCTGGGTTTCCGGCCACCACTGCAGGTGGGAGGCCGGTCCGATATGGAGTGATGGCTGGCCTCCAGCGGCTTGGCTGCGACACCACAGGTCGAGAAGGCCGATCAGATGCGGGTCCCACCATCCGCCGATTAACAGCATCGGGCGTTGGAGCCAGCTCACGGGGGGGTGATGAACCGTCCATTGCTGCTCCTGGGCCGGGTCGCTTTGCAACCATCTCCAAGCCATGCCATCGGGGTCATGGCGTTGCAGCAGTGCAGGCCCGTCCCGCAGGTAACGGTTGTCTTCCAGGCTTCTGCGGATCTCCAGCCAGGCCGTTGCTTCACCGCGTCGCTGAGCCTGAAGAGCGGCGAGCTGGAGCCCCCAGCCGAGTCCAAGGTGCCACCAGTGGGCACCCCCTTCACAACTCCAGTGGCGACGTTCGTCCAGTCCGGTCATCGCCGGTGTTGTGCAATCCGGTGGCGGCGTGGATTCAGCTGCGGTGAGCTGGGTTAATCCCTGATACGAAAACCCGTAGGCCCCAAGCCTGCCATTGCACTCCGGCAGTTGGCGAACCCAGGCGTGGGTGGCGGTGGTGTCGGCCGCTTCCTGACCAAACCCCCCGAAGCTGCCCTCCGATTCCCCTTGACCTCGCACGTCTTGAACGACGACCAGGAATCCATGGGAGGCCAACCATGTTGGATGGGCGTAGGTGACCGTTGAGGCGATGCGGCTTCCATAGGGTTGCCGCATCAGCAAGGCAGGCCAGGGTCCGCCATGGCTGGGGTGCCACAGCCTCGACTGCAGCACGACGCCATCAGGCAGCGTCAGCGCCGCATGGCGGCAGTGAACTCGATTGGTCTCAGCGAACATCGGGGCAATGCAACCCCACGACGTAGGTCACCAGGATTTCCGCATCCTGAAAGTTCAGGTTCTGACTTTTGGCGACCTTGCGGGTGGCTTTCTTGGAGTAGGCCGATTGGCCGTTGTCGTTCATGTCCCGGAATGAACGACACATCGCCTTGGCTTTTTCAGGATTGCGTTTGACGCTGTTGAGCAAATCTGAATCAGCAGCACCCACAAGTGCGGGAGACCCGATCAGAGCCAAAGCAACCAGAGCTGTGCGCAGGGGGGACAACCTCATGAATTCTTCTTACGCAGGATTGGACATCAAGTCAGGGCTCTTGGGGTCAGTTCGCAAGTTGTTTGGCGCGTCGGATCCAGTCGCCGGCTACTTTCAGATCCACGACAGCAGGCCTCTTGGTCCTGAGGCTGCGCTCCAGCCTGCCGGTCTGGCGAACGAGGCGCTCGGGGCTGCACGCCGCTAAAGCGGCCGGCGTGGCAATTCCGGCATGCATCAGCAGCGCGGCGTCCTGGGGGGGGAGATCCAACCCGCAGACCAAATGCGCCATGCCCCGTAGCCGTTTGAGATTGCGGGCTGATGCCTGACCGCTGCGGGCCAGTTGGCTCAACTCCAGATCCGTGAGGTCACGGATGGCCGACCAGTGGTTGATGCCGGCCTGATCAAGCTCCTTTTTTTCCCTGCGAAACGACTGGGGAAGCTCCTGAATCGTGTCGTTGAAGTTCGGCATCAACGCAAGGTCTTGCTGACCTCGCCAAGGATGACGGGGCGGCCCTGGCCGTCGCCTTCTGTCTTGATTCCCCGCAACCGCACCAGCACAGAGCTGCTGCTGCGGCCGGAGCCACGCAGGTTCCCTTCCAGTTGCTCCAGGGTGGCCTGCACTGTTGAGGGCGCCAGGTCGGTAGGAACCTGTGCCACAACGAGGTCGTTGCCGTTGTCGAACACGATCGGTGCCCGTACAGCGCCCTCCACCACCACGGGGGGGGTATAGCTCACGCCGAACGCCCAGCAGCTGACCGCCAGTAACAGCGTGAAGCTGCTGACGCCGACCAGGCGAAAACGGATGCCCCAACGGGCGAGGAAACCAACAGCTGTCAGCAATCCCAGCCCAAGACCGGACCAGCCCAGCCAGGGAGCGGCAGTGAGCAACAGCTGATCGAAGGACATGGGGTCTGGTGGACTTAAAACAGTCTCCTTATATTGCGCGAGATTCCGGGATGTCCGTCGCGTCTGATGGGGAAAACGCGGCGCAGAGCCTGGCTGGCAGCGGGCAGTTTCGTTCTAATCGGTGCTGGAACAGCGGGTTTCATCGCCCTTGATCGTGTTGCGGAGCGAACCGTTGCCCGCTTCAGTCCCATCTTGGAGAGAGCTCTTTCGGCTCCTCTTGGTCATCCGCTGAAACTCGGTACCTACCAGGGATTACGCCCCTGGGGGATGGCTATTGGTCCCAGTCGGATCCTGCCGTCAGAGGTGGATCGTTCTGAACTGAGCTTGGCGGGACTTGAGGTCAGCCTTGCGCCCCTAGCCAGTCTTCGGCGTTTGCAGCCGGTTCTGCAGATCACCCTGCACAAGCTGCGCGGCCAGTTAGAGGCCAATGAGGCAGGTCGTTACTGGACGTTTGGTCCTGCGAGCGGTGAAGGCGACCTGCCGCGGCTTGGGCTTCAGTACAAGTTGGCTGATCCCGCGTGGCTGCGTTTCGGCCCTCAGCGGCAGACCCTTGAACTCCGCAGCCAGGGCTCGGTTTTGCTGGGGGAGGCATTTTTCAGCACCGAATCTTCACTGCGCTGGGTCGACTCCGAAGGCTCGTTGCGCCTGGATGGTCAAGGGCACTGGGATCGCCCCAGCTTCAGGCTGCGCAGTCGACTGGATCGGCTCAACCTGCAACCGTTCGGGACGGTCATGGCCCCCGCGGGGGATTTGGATGCCTCAGGACAGCTGAAAGGCGATATCCAGATCAGCTGGACCGGTGGCGCCTTGAACTGCCGGGGTGGAGTCAGGCTGAACCGTCTCAAACTTGCGTCAGTCCAGAGCCGTCGCCTCAGCATTGGTTGCAAGGGTGATCAACTGAAGTTGGAGCCCGCAACACTGCGTTTCGGATCGTTTGAGGCTCTGGCCTCAGGCTCCGTGGCTTTGAACAAACGCTTTGATCTTCGCGCTGAAGTTCGCAGTTCAGATGTCAGCTCCGCGAGCAAGGATCGCTTGAAGCTCCGGATCCAGGGCCCCTGGGAGGAGCCCCTGTGGAGCGCCGATGGTCAGCTCCAGCTGCCGGAGACCATGGGCCTCAACACAGCTCTGACGTTGGATGGTCAGTGGCGCACCCCTTGGCTTCAACCTCAGCAACCGGCTGTTTTGGTGGACCGGCTCCGGCTCAGCGCCTCTGGACTTCGCTTCGGGCTTGCTGGAACGATTGGATCCAACCTGGATCTGCGCAGTACCGAGCTGCAGATTGATCCCCGCTTCTGGTCTGCCGTCCCTTCGCTTCAGGCAGGGTTGGGTCAAACCGCTCCGATCCTTGGAGCCGTTGACGTCAGTGGTGCTTTGGACTCACCGGATCTGACCCTGAAGCTTGGCCAGGCGGTGAATCCTCTTCTGGCGCGCTGGTCGCTCCAGACCCGATGGTCCACGGGTGATTCGGCTCTGGTGCTGGATCGCTTCACCAGCCTGATGCTGCGGGCGGAAGCGCGCCTGCCCTTGCAACTGGAGCAGGGGCGTCTTCAAGCGGGTGAACTGCAGAGCGGCTTTGAACTCAAACCTCTGGACATGAGCCGCTTCAGCCCCTTGGTCGGCACGCCTTTGAACGGCCGGGTGGCGGCGCGGGGGCGGCTGAACGGTGCACTGTCAGCCCTTCAGCCAGATATCAGGCTGATGCTGGACCAACCCCGCTTCGGGGCCTTGCAGGTTCCCGAGCGTTGGAGAGGGCGCCTCAGTGGTGTGCTTGGCCGTGGCGCTCGCCTTGAGATGGCGGCCCAGCAGCCCTCAGTGCCCGGCTCGCTCGTGGCCGAGCTCGCCGCAGATGGTTGGCCTGAGGCCGTGCGTCTGGATCGTGGTGAGGGGCAGTTGCGCCTGGACGGTGTGGCGCCCAGAGGTGGGCAACGCCGCTACCGATGGAGTGCAGCGGACCTCAACATCGATGGTCTTCGATTCATCGTTTCGCCGGTCAATCAGCCCAAAGCGGTGGCTGGCCAGCTGACGGGCGAGGGGAGCCTGGCCATGGCCCCGTTCGCGTTCAGTGGGTCTGCTGCGATCGCTGAACCCTCCTTGGCAGGAGTCGCCATGGAGAGCCTCAATTTGGAGGGATCCCTGACGGATGGACGTTTTCAGGCAGATGCAACGCTTATCCCCCTGGTTGGCAGCATTCGGCTGAAGGGCCGTGGAGATCTAGGTGGGCAGATGCATAGCCAGATCGAGGCTGAAGGTCTTGATGTCACCTGGCTGACGCTCATCTCCCGTCAATTAAGAGGGAACGACAGCCATCCCGGTCTGGCCTCTGGGCGTGCCGAGGATCTCGGAACTCTGTTCATCAATACTTTCGGCGGTTCCCTCGATGGGCAGTTGCGAGCCCTAGCGCAATCGCGACGTGCTCTCGAGGCTTATGCCCTGGCCCATCCCAGCAAAGGACCAGAACTGGAGCGCTTGGAAGGACGGGTCAATGTTTCGGGAACGATCCAGGGTCCTGATCCAAAGCATCTGAAGGCCGATCTCATCGCCAAGGCCCATCTGTGGATTGAAGGGGACGACCAGGCCAAGGCTCTCCAGCTCGAACCCATGGTCGCCACATTGCGTGGCCCGCTGTTCGGTGGATCCGGTGACCTCTCGCTGCTGCAGGTTCCCCTATCGCTGCTGGCGTTGCTGGCCCCTGTTCCGCCGCAGCTGCGCGGCAGCGTTGGCATCCGCGGCCGTTATGACCTCAGCGGAGATGCGCCCCTGCTGGTCTCCTATTTGGAGCTTGAGTCCGCAAGTCTGGCGGGCCAACCCCTGCAGTTGGAGCAGCGATCTGTCATCGTCAACCGTGATTTGATCCGCCTGGATCTCGCCCTGAGGGGGGGTGAGAGCAAGGAAGCCCTCATCGTTTCGGGGGACGTTCCATTCGACCCCGATGCCGATCTGAACCTGAAGATCGAAAGCCATGGGGATGCCCTTGGCGTATTGACGCTTCTGGCGGGCGATTCGCTGACGGTCAAGCAGGGGGGCACGGATCTGCGACTTCTGTTGCGCGGGCCCCTGAAGCAACCCCAAGCCAATGGTTTCTTTGTCGTCACCAACGGTGACCTCAGCATCGGTGAACAGGCGCTGAGTCGGATCAACGCCTCGGTTCTCTTCGATTTCGATCGGGTGTTGGTGCAACGCCTTGAGGCCGAGGTGGGCCGCGGCGGCAAGCTGAGTGGTTCAGGAACGCTTGGCCTGTTTGCCCCTCGGAGCGATGCTCCACCCCTCACCTTGCAACTCAGCCAAGGTCAGATTCGCCAGGCGATCGTGAAGTTCCAGGCCGATGGCGAACTGCAGGTTTCCGGTGCCTTGGTGCAACCCGTCATCTCTGGAGATCTGACCCTGTCTCGAGGCACGCTTCGGCCGCAGTCAGGATTCTTCGGACGGCTGCGGCGGGGTGGACTTCAGGGCTTGATTCCCACGGGTGTGGAGGGCCCCAGTGCAGCGGTGCAGCCCGCTTCCCAATCTGTGAGCGAACTTTTGGAGGAGAAGTGGGATTTCCAGGAACCTCTGGTTCTGATGGGACCCAACACACCCATCCAGGGCCCGGATCAGAAGCAACGGTTCATGCCGAATCTGCCAGCGATTCGCTTCGAGAACTTACGCCTTGCTCTCGGACCTGATCTACAGGTGCTGAATCCACCATTCCTCAATTTCAAAGGGGGAGGGGCGGTGACATTGAACGGCCCTCTTGATCCCTCCTTGGAGGCGCGAGGCGTGATCCGGCTCAATTCCGGCCGGATCTCGATACCACCGTTTTCCCCGACGTTCACTTTGGATCCGCAGGCAG
>Ga0189289_10327_pt1 | contig 25817 bp, 18 predicted proteins | sample UW106minimetaG_FD_130313 | JGI IMG/M metagenome (GOLD analysis project Ga0189289, IMG submission 130313) | Marine microbial communities from the Costa Rica Dome - UW106 mini metaG | ecosystem: Environmental > Aquatic > Marine > Oceanic > Photic zone | place: Costa Rica: the Eastern Pacific...
AATGCCGATGGCGTTTACTTTTTAAGGATTTACTCAGATGCTCAAATGATTAGTAAAAAAGTAATTAAGGGCTAATCCAGTCTTATTGTACAATTAAGATACCTTGCAATGGAGAAAGCAACCACAATTTTTGGAATCCGAGCGATAATTGAAGCTATTAAATCAGGAGAATCCATTGATAAAGTATTTGTTCAAAAAGGTATAAGTGGTGAGCTTTTCAAAGAAATGGAATTTCTATTAAGACAGGAAGGAATTAATTCATCTTATGTTCCTGTAGAAAAACTCAACCGTTTAGTTAAAGGGAATCACCAAGGAGCTGTAGCTAATATTTCTCCTATTGAGTTTCATAATATTGATGATTTGGTATTAAACGTTATCGAATCTGGTAAAACACCTTTGTTCTTATTATTAGATCAATTGAGCGATGTGAGAAATTTTGGCGCTATTGTCCGAACGGCAGAATGTACTGGAGTTTCTGGTATCATCATTCAAAAAAAGGGAGGAGCACCCATAAATGGAGATACTATTAAAACGAGTGCTGGTGCTATATTTAAAATCCCTGTTTGCAAGGTAGATCATATTAAAGATGCTGTGTTTCACATGCAATCTTCAGGTATTAAGGTTATTGCAGCTACAGAAAAAGCGGATGACTATATGTACGATATGTCTTTTAAAGAGCCTTGCGCTATAGTCATGGGCTCTGAAGGAAAAGGTATAAATCCTTCGGTACTAAAAGTTGTTGACAAACGAGCTAAGCTTCCTATTTTAGGTGCTATTGAATCTCTAAATGTATCTGTTGCTTGTGGTGCATTTCTTTATGAAGCTGTTAGACAACGTATTTAATCTTCTTTATTTTTCTCTTTAAAAATATAATTGACCTCTGGTGGAGCCAATTGAGTATTTGAAGCATCCTTGTCAAGCTCTAGGTCTTCAGGTAAAATTTCAATAAAATTTCCATTGTCATCAAAATGACGCATAAAGGGATCGTCATCTTCATTATAATCTGGCTTTTCCCACGTGTAACGTTCTGGTTTGGCCACTTGTCTTTTAAAAATAATAGCAAAGAGAAAGCCGGTAATTAACCCACCTAAATGACCTTCCCAAGACATACCCTCTTTAATAGGAAAAACATACCATATCATACTGCCATAAAGAAAAATAACCAATAAGGACAAGGCAATTAATCTGTAATGCTTGGCAAAAATGCCCTTAAAAAAAATAAAACTTACTAATACATATATTAATCCACTAGCGCCAATGTGATTGCCAGAAGTTCCGATAATCCATGTTAAAAATCCAGATAATAAAATACCGCACAAAATAACCTTCCAAGCAATTCTATTATAAAAATAAAATAGCGCAAGGGATAACACTAAAAGCGGTATAGAATTGTTATAAAGATGATCGATATTACTATGTAAAAATGGACTCGTAAAGACCCCTAAAAGGCCTTCAGCTTTATGAGGTCTTATACCAAAGGATTTAATACCATAATCCACATTAACCTGATACCAAAATACCGCCCAAATTAAAAACAGCAATAATAAAGGATAAACAATAACACTGTTAGAATATTTGAATTGTGACTGTTCTGACATCGCTACAATTTATATAATTTCTTCAAATTTGCAACCAAACTTTAATTGTATGAAATATTGTCATTGCGGTTATAAATTCTCTATAAATTTAATTGTAATTTTAAACCATGAATATCCCATTAGCTGAAAGACTTCGACCAAAAGCTCTGGAAGATTATATAAGCCAACAACACCTTGTTGGTAAAGATGGTATGCTTTATCAGCAGATTAAAAGTGGTGTTATTCCTTCTCTCATCCTTTGGGGACCCCCAGGCATTGGTAAAACAACTTTAGCAAATATTATTGCTAATGAATCGGAACGTCCGTTTTTTAAATTAAGTGCTATTAATTCTGGAGTAAAAGACATTAGAGAGGTTATTGATAAAGCTAAAAAATGTGGTGGGTTATTTACCGCCAAGAATCCAATTCTTTTTATTGATGAAATCCATCGCTTCAGTAAATCCCAGCAAGACTCATTATTAGAAGCTGTGGAAAAAGGCTGGATAAGCTTAATTGGCGCAACAACTGAAAATCCTAGTTTCGAGGTTATTTCTGCATTACTTTCAAGATGCCAAGTTTATACTTTAAATGCCTTTAATAGAGAAGATCTCGAAGCCCTATTACAAAGAGCTATTACCAAGGATGAGGTTATATCCAAACTCGATATTGAATTAAAGCAGACTGAGGCCTTATTGCGATTTTCAGGTGGTGATGCACGTAAATTATTAAATATTTTTGAACTGCTCGTTACCGCCGCTAACAGCAATAAAATAGTAATCACCAATGATCTCGTTACTAAACAAGTTCAGAATAAAGCAGCTCGTTATGATAAAACTGGAGAGGAACATTATGACATCATATCAGCCTTTATAAAATCGATTCGGGGTAGTGATCCCAATGCTGCGGTCTACTATTTGGCCCGTATGATAGAAGGTGGTGAGGATGTAAGGTTCATAGCGCGTCGATTGGTGATTTTAGCTAGTGAAGATATTGGTAATGCCAACCCAACCGCTTTGGTAATAGCTATGAATACCTTTCAGGCTGTTTCAGTAATTGGAAATCCAGAATCACGAATTATTTTAAGCCAGTGTGCGACCTATTTGGCAAGTTCACCAAAAAGTAACGCTGCATATGAAGCTATTAATAAGGCTCAACAGTTGGTCAGAGAAACCGGAGATTTATCAGTTCCGCTATCCATAAGAAATGCGCCAACCAAACTAATGAAAGAACTTGGCTATGGGGATGATTATAAATATGCACACAGTTACGATAATAATTTTGCTGAACATGAATTTATGCCGGAAGCCATAAAACATACGACTTTATATAATCCAGGAAATAATACGCGAGAAAACACACAACGTCAATTTCTAAAAGCACGTTGGAAAGACAAATATGGTTACTAAATGCCTAAACTTAAAATTGAAGTGATAATTGTTTTAGGGTTTCGTTGGTACCATCATTTTCAGAATAAATCCATTTTATGCCACTTTTAAAAACAATGGCATCTTTTCCTTTTACAATATAAACTTCTGGCGCCCCAGTCTTTAATAATATCATAATAATATTAGACTTTGAATCCAATATTTCAAACCCAAGTGGTATGGTTTTAACCGTTAATAATTCCTCTTTTTTTGAATCGGCAATTACATCCTTTTGTTTCTGATCTAGTTTTGGTTTAGAGTTTTCAATAGTATCCGACGCTACATTTAACTCAGATTTTTCAATCGTTTTCTCTTCTGCCTCAACCTTTACCTCATCTTGGTTTACTTCAATGGTAATATCCTCATTTTTATGTGTAACCCTATTCTTGGTAGGTTCTTCTCTCACAATTGACTCTTCAATACCAGCCATAACTTCTTTTTGAGGCGCTTTATAACTATAGTTAAGCTTTTTAATAGATTGGAAAGCATCAGTTAGTGCTTCCTTATGTCGTTTTTCATGTACATTTTCACCAGATTGCCCAACATCGCTTTTTAATACAACATCGCCCTTACAATCTTTAAGAACAATTTCCAGCTTGGTTTTTCTAAAACCACCTTTTACTTTTTTTACATCTGCATAAAGAGCTAAACACCTATCCTTAAATAAATCATCTGGCAAGATCTCTTCATTAAAAAACGTTTTAAATCCTTCTTTCTGAAAGAGTACTCTAGTCAAAGTATTTAAACGGTAGGTATCTTTACCCTTCAGAAATTCATATTGTAATGGAATAACCACATATTGATAATCGTTTATACTTTGCTGAGCATTTGAATTGAAGGCAAATGAACAAGCTAGAACTATTAGTGCCAATACTTTTTTCATAATCGACTAAAGATAATCTATTATTTCTTTTAGGCTCACAATGCGATTATAATTATGATCGTGCTGCAAATCCTTATAATCAAAATGCAATGTATTCATTCCAATTTTATGTGCTCCTTCAATATCTGCCTCCAGACTATCGCCTATCATCATACTTTCCATAGGATTTGCATTGGCGGTATTTAAGGCAAAGTTAAAGATTTTAGGATTCGGTTTTTTAACACCAACCATCTCCGAGTTTGTAATAGTTTCAAAATAATGCTTAATGTTAGCATTGCTCATTTTGCGTTCTTGAGCTTCTTCAAAACCATTTGTTATAATATGTAAATTATATTTGTCCTTAAGGTACTCCAAAATATCAATCGCCCCTTCAAACAAGTGATTAAATGTGGTTAAATGATCAATATATGCAATTGACAAATGGTCAATCATTTTATCTTCTACAGATACCTTAATAGCATCAAATGCATCCTTTAATCTCCCATATCGTAAATCTGATTTAGAAACACGTTCTTCTCGATACAGTTTCCAATATTTAAAATTAATTGGCTCATAGACTTCCAAAAATTCATCAAGCCGAATGTCTAAATGGTTTAATTTAAATATTTTTTCAAAAGTTAATCCTGAGTTTTTATCAAAGTCCCAAAGGGTATGATCCAAATCGAAGAATACATGTTTTATAGTGTGTTTCATTATGAAGATTCTAAAATTATATTAAAGAGTGATCTAAACCCTTTCCATCGTTCTTGATTACTAAATGTATAATTATGAAATACAGGTGTAAAAGTGCCATTTACTGCCTTTACTTCGTCTATTAATTTTTGTAAATGTTCTTGTTTATCTAATTGTGACGCATATTTAAGCAATCCATAATCTAGGCAATGGTATGGATTAATCTGCAAGGGCGTTTGTACTTCGTTATCCAAATCATAAAATTGAAAAGGTGTACAGGTACCAGCCCTAAATCCAAGCGTATCAATATAACCCATAGTAAAGTCTTGATTGATCTCAAGTTCTATTAAGTTTCGATAGGATTGCGGTAGGTTAAGCTTAGAAAACGAGTGTCTCACAGCATGTAAATCACTATTAATAATGGCTTCCATTTTCAATTTTTCTTTCTTTAAAATGGAGATATCCTCTAAAGCAAAATAAGAGGCTTTAATCCCAACATAGCAATAATCTGCCACAGACTTTATCAGTGATACAAATTCTTTTTTATTAGTACTGATACTTTTGTCATAAGTCGAATAATCGCCAATTAAAAACAAAACTGTAAACTTAAAATTACATTGTTTCTGTTTGGCAATAATCCATTTAAAGGTATCGTAAGGATCACGTTTAAAGCCCATAAGTACCAGGTAACGCTGGTATAACTGCCTAAATCTAAATCGTCCTATATCTGTAAAAGTGCCCCCTATGGTTCGCAGCAAACCTTTTTTTCTAAAATAGTATGCCATAGGGACATCAATAATTGGCTGTAGTCTATATTTTCGATCCGAAAACTTAAAATCAGGAAATCGCTCTTTTAAAACTGCTTGTAATTTGTATGCCCAAATATCAATAACTGGCTGATTTAAAAACCGATTCTTGTAAGCCAAACTTTCTTTTGCCATAAAGCGCCCATAATCATCTTTTACGTGCGGCAGATATTCTTCATAACGGCTTAAAAGATAAAAGGATGCAGCAAAAATATCATACGGTAAATCACTACGCTCCCCAGCTGCAAAAAAACCCTTAGTATTATCCCAAGTTTGCACATTAATATCCAAGTCTGACAAGCCCTGTTCAAATAACAACTCATTACTTCTTACAAACAACTCATTGCTTAAAGGTTGTCTCGTGTAGGACATTTTAAGACTGTCATGAGCAATAAAGTCTTCGATCTTAGAGGTAAACTTGATCTCTAATCTAAGAATCCGCCTACATAAATGCTTAAATGTATATTTAAGACGTGGAGTTATTTTATGTGAATAAACTAGTAGCATTATATCAATTCTTCATCTGCAAAACTAAAGTATGCTTTTTCAGTTATAATTAGATGATCTAAAACTTTTATATCCAAACTTTTTGCAGCAGTCTTAAGTTTAGTGGTAACAGCTTTGTCTGCCTCACTTGGTTTTAAAGTTCCTGATGGATGATTATGACATAATATCAAAGCTGTTGCACCAACCTCTAATGCATTCTTTAAAACTAATCTAACATCAACTAATGTTCCTGTTATTCCACCTTTGCTTAATTGATTTTTTCGAATAACCTTATTTGAATTATTTAAATACAGAATCCAGAATTCTTCATGCGGTAACTCACCCAAAACTGGTTGCATAATATCAAAAACAGAACGGCTTGACGAAATTTTATCTTGATGAAGAGCGTCTTCTAATCGCCGACGACGTCCCAGTTCTAATGCAGCCGCAATAGTTATAGCCTTAGCTTCTCCTATACCTTTAAACTCCATTAAATGCTTGATTGAGAGTTTTCCTAGAGCATTAAGATTATAATCGACACTTGCTAAAATACGCTTACATAAATCCACAGCGCTTTCATCTCGACTACCGGATCCAATAAGAATAGCGACTAACTCAGCATCACTTAGAGTAGTCTTTCCTTTGTCTCTTAATTTTTCTCTGGGTTGATCATCTCGGGACCAGTTCTTAATTGAAAATGACGATTGTTTTTCGAACATGCTTTAAAGATAAAAAATTGTAATTTTAAGTTTCTATTTAAATCCATAATTATGGAATCAATTTTTGAGGAAAGTGCTTAAATGAAATTTAAAGATCAACTCTCGAAACTAGACAAAAATGCTTCTGCAGAGCGGGAGAAAATGAATATAGGTGAAATGGCTTGGCATTGTCAAAGTTCACTTATTATCCTACTCGGCAAAAACGCTTACCGTACAAACCCTAGTGGGTTGTTTAAAGTTTTATTTAAAAAATATCTCTACAATGATAAACCTTTGAAAAAAGGACTTCCAATAGCTAAATTTTTGAAAGTAAAAAACACTAAAGATTTAAGTCAAGAGAAAAATGAATTACAGGCCTCAATTAATGAAGCATATCAAACGCGTACAAAAACAGAATGGGCCCCTGAGCCTTCATTTGCGAATCTCACATGGCAGCAATGGAGACAAATGGAGTACAACCATTTAGATTATCATTTTAAAAAATTTGAGGTTTAGCCTATGAAATATCCACCAAAACATCATCAAGACAACAATAAAGGTCATTTAATTGAAGTTATAAAATCCTATCCATTGGCTACAGTTATTTCTGTTAAGGATAATCTTCCCCTAGTAAGCCATCTACCTTTGGTATATGATGATGGAAAACTCATTGGACATATCGATATATTTAACCCACAAAAAGATTTACTTAAGGATGGAAATCTTGTTACTATAATATTCCAAGGGCCGCAATGTTACATTTCACCAACGGTATACTCCACGACGCAACTTCCTACGTGGAACTTTATCAAAGTGCATTTAAGGGGAACCGTTGAAGTTATTAAAAGTAAGGCCGCATTGAAACAATCACTCATAGCAATGACTGAATTTCTCGAAGCCCCTAATCATGATTATGTATTAGAACCAGACAACCCACGCTTGGATGCTAACTTAGAGTATATCGAAATGTTTGAAGTAAACATCACTGAATGGGAAGGTAAATTGAAACTCTCACAAGACAAAAAGACCAGTGATATGATGGCTGCAAGAAAAGAACTTATACGCGCTAATCAAGTAAGTATTGCTGATTTTTTAGATAAGGTATTTTGAATTTGTATTAACCTAAAGCATGAGACAAATTACTCTTAAAATCATAAAAACACTAGTACTCATTATAGGTTCTCTTTCAGCAATATTTATTTTACTTTTTGGACAAAAAGACATTCCTTTAGAAGAATTAAAAACAAAATACACCAACAATTCATCAATATTTACTTCAATTAATAATATGAATGTTCATTATTGTGATGAGGGTTTAAGAAACGACTCTATCCCAATAATTTTAATTCATGGCACAGGATCTAGTCTTCATACCTTCGACAATTGGTCTTCTAAATTGAGTAAAACCAAACGCGTTGTTAGAATGGATTTACCAGGTTATGGACTAACAGGTCCTTTTCCAAACAGAAATTATTCAAAAAATAATTATGTCAACTTCATAAAATCGTTTTTAGATACATTAAAAATTAAAAAGTGTATTCTAGCAGGAAATTCACTAGGAGGTAATATTGCTTGGCTTTTTACTGCTAAATTCCCATCGAAAGTAAAAAAATTGATTCTTATTGATGCGTCAGGATACCCTAATAAATCTAAAGATATTCCTATAGCTTTTAAACTCGCTCAAACACCCATAATTAATAAAGCGTTTACATACATTACACCACGCTTTATAGCTAAAAAGAGTGTAGAAAACGTTTATGCAGATAAGAGCAAAGTGACCACAGAACTTGTTAACCGCTATTTTGAACTCACTTTAAGAAAAGGTAACAGACAAGCCTTTGTAGATAAACTAGCAATTAAACCCGACCCTAACCAACACGAAAAAATTAAAACCATTACACAACCTGTACTTATACTTTGGGGTGAAGAAGATATGTTAACACCTGTTGAAATGGCTAATCGGTTCGATAAAGATCTTAATAATAGCACATTAAATATTTTAAAAAATGTTGGTCATGTACCTATGGAAGAAAGTCCACATAAGAGTTTGGATTATGTTCTTAATTTTTTAGAATGACTCAAAGAAAACACTAATAAAAAATAATTTATACCATTCGAAACTATTGGAACTAACGTATCTTTAGGAACTCTTTTTAAAGACTTAAAAATGCAAAAAAACAAGGTCCTTTTTTACCTAAATAAATTATTAGATGGTTTACCTTCGGATTGGCTTAATCTTACGACACACCGTTTAGATATCTATAACGAGCCATTAGCAAAAACTCAATTTTTAGAGCAGTTCGACCTATTGTTTGAGACCAATAATGCAACTTCCTCTGCACTTCAAGATCTGCCAACAGCTTATGATTATATTCGATTAGGACATCCTCTATCTTGCATCTTGGAATGGACAATTGCCAAGCTCAATGGAAATCACCCAGAACAAGTGATCAGTTTTTCTTCTCAAACTATGCCAATTCTAGCCGTTTTGAGGAGCAATTTATTAATCCGTAAAAAAACGCGTATTCTTTTTTCAGGCACTATCCCAAAAGGATTTAATCCAGAAACGATAAAGCATGTCTATGGATATGACTTCGACTTAATTCAAATTGAGGATATTAATCTAATTTCTGAATTCGAGGGTAGCACGATTTTAGTTGTAGATGAGAATCAAACGGATGAATTAATTAAAAATAATAATATAGATTTCACGATTTATCTTTATGATAAATTAGGAAGTGTTATTGTAGTTGATGGTGATAAAAATGCCGATTACATTTCTAAAATTCAGCATGTAAGACGAAGGGAATCGATTGCTATGACTCCAGCTAACTGTGTTATAGCCTTACAAGCAATAGCTTCGCAATCGAATCTTAATTGCAAGGATTATAATCTCGTTGATACTAAAGGCCAAGTTCTCAATACCATTAATGCGATTAATAACATAAATTCGAAAGCATTAGTTGGTTCCAGTGGTTTATCTATTCAGTATGCTATTATGATGGGATTGGTAGACCATGCATTAGAAAAACATAATGGTAAACCCATAAAATTTATAGTACCAACCAACTGTTATGGTGGTACAAATGATCAAGCGAGACGCCTAGCTGCTGCGCTAAATAGTGTTGACGTAGTCGATTTACAAGTGGATGGAGATAATGATATGGTAACGAGTCTTGACGTTGTTTTAAGTACCATAGCAACAGAGGATGCTATTCCTTATATTATTGCTGAAATACCTACCAACCCAAGAGTAGAAGTTCCAGATATGGAAGCTTTAAAAACTGTATTAACAAAAAGACGAAGCAGTTCGCATGGAAATGTAGCTGTTGCACCTGTATTCATTTTAGATCAAACATTTTGTCCAAACCTTCAATTTTTGAGTGATGATAGCTTACTGGCTTCAATTCAAACCATAGCATATGTTAGTGGATCTAAGTTTCCAAGTGGTGGTAAATGCACTGCAGGTTATTGTCTGACAAACAACGTTGCCAAGCATTTGATATGCAAGATTGAAACTCACCTTACCCTCTGCGATAATGAAGCAACAGATTTACAATATCAAATTCTAGCAAATCAAATACCATCAATGCTTCAACGTATTTCTGATGCGTATCAGAACACAAGAGATTTTGTAAATTTTATTGAAGAAACACTACCTGATGCAAAAATTAATTTTGTTTCTAAACACCTAGCGCAACAGGGATTTACTCCTTCAGTTTTCTCTTTAGATCTACCAACCAAAGGGAATACTCCAGAGGAAAAGGAAAGGTATAAACGTGATTTAAATCATAAGTTGATTAACCTTATGATTACTAAAATACCTGATGAAAGTAAATACTGCGTAAGTTATGGGCAATTAAAAGGTTGTTATTGGACCATTCCAGCAACCTCGACGCAAGGCACTACTAAAGAAGGCGATAAAGATTACATAGCACGTGTTGCAGTGTCCCCAAATTTGGATTTAAATAAGCACAAAGCTGTGTTTCAAGACTTTGTTGACAACATCTAGTTTGCTGTTTTCAAAATTTTCGGTGCAATTAGCTAAGTGTCGTACTACTAGCAAAAAATAAACGCCTTAAAGAAAAGTCATTACTCTAATGAAAAACAGATTGAATCTGTTATCGGTATCAAAAACTACATTGATAACGATTTCGAGTTTAATTTAAATCTAGACTTTTTATCACATAACAGATTTATTTCTAAAAATCACTTGTTGACATATTTAAACGTTACTAAGGTTTAACACCGAGATAATATCTTTTTGACAAACGGATTGAAAAATCTAAAGAACATCTTAAGAATAATTTGTCTGTTCCTGAAATCTGCTTTGCAGTTGGATTTGAAAATTTGGGATCATTTAGTTCACTTTTCAAATCTCGAATCGGAAAATCACCGAGTCAATTTCAAAAAGAGCAACTTTCGAGAAGCACATCTAAATCCTAATCTTCAACTTTGAATCAACTAATTATCAATATAAAAAATGAGAGTCACCGTTATCAGTATTCCTGTCATAGATCAGGAATAGACCTTAAAATTTTACACCGAAAAACTCGGATTCATTAAAAAGAAAGACGCACCACTCGATGGAGGAAATCGATGGATTACCTTAGTATCAAAAGATGCCCAAGATGGTCCAGAATTGCTCCTATAACCTGCACCACTTCATTTTGAACCATGTAAAGTTTTCCAAGATGCTTTGATGGACACTGGCATGCCTTGGACGCAATTTGATGTAGATAGTGTTGATGACGAATACGAGCGATTACTAAACTTAGGAGTAGAATTTAGTATTAAGCCTTCTATTTTTGGTACGATGAAATATACCGTATTTGATAATACTTGGGGTAATAATATCGAGATTGTAGAAAACCTTTAAATCTTAGAATTATGAGTTAAAACAAAAGGTCGAGAAAACAAAGGCAGATTTTAGAAGTAGATTATTAAGAAGTGTGCTACCCTAACAACACTATTCCAAGAAGTCAAAAATTACGTCTCCAACAACCTACAAAAGCGGTTAATCAACTCTGCGCAAGACACACAGGGGCTTATCAAAGGCTTATTGTAAACCATGTGGATAGCCGACGTGTTGGAAAAAATATTGATATCTTCTTTTACCATCATAAAAACAGTGCTAATGGGAAACGCCTAGCCAACCATATTCATCAAACATTTACAAAAAAGTATGCAGAGCATCAGCCTAATCGAATTTATTCTGGCACAGTAACCTCAACAAGTGGTTTATACTTGGTAAGGAATACCTATCCACCGATGGTGTATATAGAACTCGACAACATAAGAAATAGCAAAGACCCAAAGCGCATTTTAAATTACGATAATTGAGAAGCTCTGGCGAATTGGATTCATATAGGGCTTTTAGCAGATTTTGAAAGTCGTTGATATTGAGACTTAAAGTAACTTTTTAACCTCATCAAAATCCAAACCACCATAATTACCAGAGCTCATTAAGAGTAAGGATTTATTATCAAAGTTTTGTGAGAATAAAAAGTCTTTAAAATCGGCTGGATTAGTGTAGATTATTAAATCATCACGTTCAAATGCAATGGCTATCTGCTCGTGGGTAACCTCTTCTAGCTTTTTAATTTGAACCGCATGTGGTGAATAAAAAACAACAGCCACATCTGCAGCATCCAATGCTCCCTTATATTCCTTTAAGAATTTAGCATTGAGACTACTATAGGTATGTAATTCTAAGCAAGCCACTAAAGTTCTATCGCTATACTGTTCTTTTACTGCTTTGGTGGTTGCTGCTACCTTGCTTGGTGAATGTGCAAAATCTTTATAGGCTACACTTTTAGAAGTTTCAGCAATTTTCTCTAAACGCTTGCTTGCACCTTTAAAAGTTGAGATGGCTTCATAGAAGTCGTCTTCATCAATACCCATGTGTTGGCAAATCCATTTAGCGCCAGCTAAATTATTAAGATTATGAGCCCCAAATACCTCAACTGGCATTGGTCCTTCTGGAGTTTCTAAAAGTGTTTCACCAACTTCTACTGTATATTCTGGTGTACGATACGCTAACTTTCTAATTTGATTTTCAGAGGCCTCTACAACGCGCTTGACTTCCGCATCTTCTTCATTGTAATTGATGCTTCCACCTCTAATAATAGAATTCACAAAAATGCGAAACTGTTCTACATAATTTTCATAGGTCGGAAACACATTAATGTGATCCCATGCAATACCACTCAATAAAGCAATATTAGGTTTATATAAGTGGAATTTTGGTCGTCTATCGATTGGTGAACTTAAATACTCGTCACCCTCTAAAACTATAAAGTCATTATCCGTCGTTAATTTCACCATAACATCAAAGCCTTCCAACTGTGCTCCCACCATATAGTCTACATCTCTGTCATGATAATGCATTACGTGAAGTATCATAGAGGTAATAGTGGTTTTTCCATGGCTTCCACCAATAACAACACGTGTTTTGTCTTTAGCTTGCTCGTATAAAAATTCTGGATAGCTATAGATTTTCAGACCTAACGCCTGCGCTTTTAACAATTCTGGATTATCAGCTTTGGCATGCATCCCAAGAACAATTGCTTCTAAATCTGAAGTGATTTTTTCAGGAAACCAACCATAGCTTTCAGGAAGTAAACCTCTTGATTCTAATCGCGACTTTGAAGGGTCAAAAATCTCGTCATCACTTCCAGTAACACGATATCCTTTATTGTGAAGTGCAATGGCTAAATTGTGCATCGCTGCACCACCAATAGCTATAAAATGTACGTTCATAGTATCTTTAATAAGCGCTGTAAAAATACTATTTATAATTCAGGATTTGCTGCCAAACTATTAAAAAGCTTCGCTTTAGCACTGTAGAATTTATACTGTACTTCAATAGCTTTTAATTGCCCTTCAATAAGTTTTGACTCATGGGGATTCACTGAGAATAAACAACACTCACCCAAAACAAACCTTCGCTATTCTGGTTATAACATTCCTAAATAATTTGTTATCATTTGCTCTACCAATTCATTTTGGGTGACATAAGAATCTAACTCTTAAATCAAAGTATTTATTTCATTCTGTAGATGAGCATGAACCGCATCAATTTCAAATTCAGTATTCTACTATTTCAATTTTTGTAAAGGCAAATCATCATGCGCTTTAGGCAATAATGGTAGAAACCTAGCATGCAATCCTCCTTTATACTCTCCAGTGTTAAACGTGCGTGCAATCTCAGGAAACTCGGTAATAAAAAAGTATTCTTCTTTGTTTTCACTATGAACTTCTTTCGTTAAATACGATCCTAAATATTCATTAATAACAACACGACTTTAAAACTACCTCAATAATATGAATCAAAGTTTTATCTTGCTTTATGGCTCTTGTTACAACTTCAATTGCTCTATTCGACTGATCTGTGCAATCCCAAAACATTATGGATAGTAAAAACCATCTGATATTCTATCCAAGTCCAATACGAAGATGTAAGATATCATAGTAATTTATGTTTGCTTTCAAAATAACGATAGACAGAACTGTCAACAGCCCCGATCTGAACACCTAGTTTCTTAGTGGTAAAACTGTCGAACCTAATCTCATCAATCAATAATAAACTAGGTTCAATAATACGCTTTTAAAACTCTGAACACTAAGGATTCTTAATATGGATTTTGTAGGGCACCAAAATCTTTAAATTAGCGAGTAAATTTATCACATCTAAAATATTTGAACGCATAATTAATAGTAACACTATGACTTTTGCGCATTTAACAAATATTTAGATTATTAATATTTTATATAATAAGTGTAAATAAAATTTATCAATGATTGCTTACAGCATAGAGATATTGTCTTTCTCTTCCTTGAAAACCTTGATTTTAGGGAGACTAGTAATTGCCTTATCGATCCATTTCAGAGCCTCTTCCTTATCTTTTTTGTGTTTATAGATCTGTGCCAAACGGTAATAAGCCCATGCTTTTGGCACACCATCCTTAGAAGAATAGTTAATTAAATAGGCTTTTAAACACTTTTCACCCTTATCTAATTGGATGTTATAATCCGCACATACTTTTCCAATTTGATAATACATCGCATTACGTTGGTGTTTCTCATGTGCTTTCTGGATGTTGTCTATAGCCTCGTCGGCTTTATTATGTGTCTGGTAAAAATTAGTTAGTTTTTCGTAACACGTTACCGATCCACCAACCTTAATAGCTAGTTTATAATGCTTTTCTGCCAGCTCTGGTTCATCATCGTGCTCATAGACATAACCCTTTGCTAAATAACCATCAACTTTAGATAATTTTTGCAATTCATTAGCATACTTTAAGGCTTTAGAATTACTCCCACCAACAATTCCAGGTAACGACACATACAATTCTACTAAAGCCCAACGTGCATCGATATGATTAGGATCTAATTCTGCTGCCTTTAAAAAGGCACGCTTTACATCACCTATGATACCCAGTGCTTTTAACTTACTAATGCTTAAAGCTTTCATGCCTAATGCACCTCCATACTTATATTGGTAATCTGCATTATTAGGTTCTTTATCCTTAAGTTTTTCGTACTGCGCAATGGCTTGATCCCACTTTTCTTGATGTCCATAGGCATCCCCAAGAAGCTCAATAGCCTCGTTATCCTCGGAATTTTCTGTAAGAAACGAAGTCATTTCCTGCTGCGCTTTTACATACGATTTTTCTGCTATATAAGCCTTCGCCTTTGCCTTCGCTGATTGAGCAAAGCAAAAAGACGACATAAAAAACACCCACAAAAACTTACTCATAACGCCTAAGACTTTCAGTAAAAATACAATTTAATAAGAATAGTATTCCCTTACAAATTGCTTAACTTGACTCATTGAAAAGGCATATTCACGCCTTTCCTCTTTTTTTGGAATGCCTTTTGAAGGTATTTTTGTGAAAATTTAAATTTTGATGAAACATTATATATCCTTAACGATGCTAATTTGCTTTGCTACTTTTTCTTTTGCTCAACACAGTTTTGAAGATAACTGGACAAAAGTTGAAAAACTGGAACGCGATGGTCTTACAAAAAGTGCTTCAAAGTTAGTGGATACCATTTATAATAATGCGATTAAAACTAATAACCAGCAACAACAAATAAAAGCACTTCTATTCTCAAGTAAATACATGCTTATTCTTGAAGAAGAGGCACAACTCAACATTGTAAACAATTTTAAATCAAAAATTAAAGAGACCAATAGTATTGTGACCAAACATTTATTAGAGAATATGCTTGCAACAATGTATTGGCAGTATTTTCAGCAAAATCGTTATCAGTTTTATAACAGAACGAAAGCTTCAGAGAAACTAAGCGATGATTTTAGAACCTGGGATCTAGAAACGCTCTTTTACGAAATACACAAGTACTATCAAAGATCCTTGCAAAATAGAGTAATACTTCAATTAGAAAAATTAGAAACCTACTCTATGCTGCTTAATGAAGCTAAAGACTCTAAGCGGTTTAGACCATCCTTATACGATTTACTATGTCATAATGCGCTTCAGTTTTATAAAACAACTGAAAATAGCATTACCCAACCTTCTTATCAATTTAAAATTGAAGACGCTTCATTTGCTAGCAATAGCGATCAATTTATTGATTTAGATTTAACCTCAAAAGACTCTTTGTCATTGCAACTCCAAGCCCTTAAAATATATCAGAACCTTATCAAATTTCACAAAAAAAACTGGGGATCTGAGGCCTTTGTCATGGCAGACATTGAACGTTTGAAATATGTGACTGAACATGCCACATATACAAATAAATCACAAGTCTTAGAACAAACTCTAAAATCAAAAATTAAAGAGATTAAAAGCAACTCTGTTTCTGCTTTATATGAGTATGAATTAGCGCGTGTCTACTTTCAACGGGGTCAACAATACAACAATAATTCAGATAGAGTTGAAACTAAAGATTCTAATCGCTGGAAACTTAAAGAAGCCTTGGAGCTTTGCACAAGTATTATTACTAATTACCCAGATAGTGATGCTGCCAAGCAGTGCCAAGTTTTAAAGGACCAAATCGAACAACCAAATCTAAGGCTGCAAGCCGAAGAACATATTCCTATTAATTGGGCATCAAGAATTTTAGTGAATTACAGAAATCTTGACCAACTAAACTTCAGCATTTATAAGATTGATAGAAATCAACTGGAAACTTATAACAAAAGTTACAATAGTGGTGATCAAGTAAAGTTCTTTAAGAACCTAGATCCTGTAAAATCGTTTACCAGTAATTTAAAAACAGAAGGAGATTACCAAGACCACAGTACAGAAGTTATAATACCAGCTTTAGCAAACGGTTTATATCTCATAAAAGCTGAGACAAATTCCGAAGACAATGTCTTTGTTAGCACCCACATTCAAGTGACAAACTTGGCTTTAATTGAGACCATACAAAATGATTTTGTTCAATATCAGCTCATTGATAGAACAAATGGAACACCAATTGAAGGTGCTGTTATTAGTTTGAATTACAGAAATAACCGAAATAAGTATTATAACAAAATGCATTCTACTGATGCCTTTGGGATGTTTCAATTTAATAAGGATAGAAACTTCTACAGATCAGTTGAAATACGTGCTGATTTTAAGGATGATATTGCTTTTTTTGGAGACGCTAATATTGGCAGAAAATACGATCGAACCAACAAAAACACCCTACAGAACAATGTCTATCTTTTCACAGATCGTGGCATATACAGACCAGGCCAAACGGTATATTTTAAAGGCATAACAACAGAAACTAGAAATGGGAATACTGAAGTATTAGCAAACGAAAACGCTAAAATAGAATTGCGAAATGTTAATGGCGAGGTACTGAATACTTTGGAACTAAAAACTAATGACTTTGGATCAGTAAGTGGCGAATTTATTTTACCAAATGATGGCTTAACGGGAAACTTTAGTATTGAGATGTCCTGCAAAAATTCAGGCTACACCTACTTTTCAGTCGAAGAATATAAACGCCCAAAATTTAAACCAGAATTTAAACCAGTAACAGAAACATTTAAAGTTAATGATAGTATTACGGTTAAGGGCACAGCTATCGCCTTTGCTGGTAGCAATATTACAAATGCCAAGGTCGTGTATAGAGTAAAGCGACAAGTGCAGTACCCAAGTTGGTGGTATTGGAGACGTCCTGGCTATTATAGTTCAGAAGCTCAGGAAATCACTTTTGGAGAAGGAAAAACAAACGCTAAAGGAGAATTTGAAATTACCTTTAAAGCCATTCCAGATGCATCTGTTTCAAAAGATCAATTGCCAATTTTTAATTACGAAGTTACCGCTGATATTACCGATATAAATGGCGAAACACGCACAGCAAGAACAAGGGTAAGTGTTGGTTACCATGCCATGACCCTAAATATAATTGCGCCGCAGTCGATTGACAAATCCAAAAAGGAAATTGATATAGAAATAGTCTCTAAAAATCTCAATGGCGAAGTTATTCCAGCCAGTGGAACATTAAGTGTATATAAACTCGATGCACCTGCTTATGTCCTTAGACCGAGACCTTGGAATGCCCCTGATTATCAAGTTATTCCTAAGGAAGAATTTAAACGTTTGTTTCCTCACGACTCATACGATAACGAACACCTTTTAAGGGAATGGACAAAAGGCAAGAAGGTGTTTAGCATTAATTTCGATACTGAAAATGCAACAACCATTAGCCTTAAAAAATTAAAAAAATGGACCTCAGGAAGGTACATCATCGTTGCTGAAAGTAAGGACAAGTTTGGTCAAGATGTAAAGGATGAAGTTTATACAAGTATTTATAGTGATGCAGACAAAACTGTAGCAGACCAACAATTGTTTACGGCGAACCTAAATAAAGCCAGTTATCAACCAGGTGATTTAGCAAAACTCACTTTAGGATCAGCAGCAAAAGACATCGCCATAACTGTTGAAGTTGAAAAAGATGGTATTATTTTCAATAGACAATTAGTTAAGCTTAATAATTCTAAAGCAACGGTTTCTATTCCTGTGTTGGAGGGAGATGTTGGTGGTTTTCAAGTACACACAAGCTTAGCCGCATTTAACTCCTATTTACCTCAAAGTTTTAGGGTTAATGTGCCTTATCCTAAAACAGATTTAGAGATTGAAACGTCTACCTTTAGAGATAAATTACAACCAGGACAAGAGGAAACTTGGAGTTTTAAAATTAAAGGACCTCAAGGTGATAAGGTTACTGCCGAATTGTTAGCCAGCATGTACGATGCCTCTTTAGATGAATTTAAAGCACATAATTGGTCCTTTAACCCTATACAAAGACCAAGTTATTTTGGCAGAATAAATAAGAACTCTAGATATAGTTTTGGTAATACCAATTTTAGACAGTTCAATTATTTTAAACGTATATCAAATATAAGTCCGCAATCCTATGATCAATTAAATTGGTTTGGGTTTGGCTTCGACGGTTCTCATTATTACATGCGAAGACAATACTTAAGAAGTAGATTTATAAATACACCATCATATTTTAGCTCTTCTCAGCAACCTAACTCAAAAGCTGGAATTATTAAGGGAACCGTAATTGATGAAGAAGACAGGCTACCGCTACCTGGTGTTAGTATCATAATTAAAGGCAAAAGCACGGGAACTCAAACTGATTTTGACGGGAATTTTGAATTAGAAGCAAAAAAAGGAGATATCATATCGGTTAGCTATATTGGCATGAAACCACTTGACATTTCTATATCTGAAGACAACACTTATAAGATAAATTTGGTCCCAGAATATGATGCTCTTGATGAGGTGGTGGTCGTTGGCTATGGAACAACTACTAAAAAAGCATTTGCCGGTTCTGCTAAAACAGTGAGTAGAGGAGATTTAGAAACTCAAAGTTTTGCAGATGTATCTGAAGCGCTTGAAGGAGAAGCTGCTGGAGTTACGGTTATAGATGGATCTGGTCAACCAAGTAGTACTTCACAAATACGCATAAGAGGATTTGGTTCTGTAAATGGAAATAGAAATCCTTTATATGTCGTCAATGGTGAAATCTTTGAAGGTGATATCTCATCCATCGATGAAAATACCATCACTAAACTGACCCTATTAAAAGACGCAGAAGCTGTTGCCATTTATGGTGAAAGAGGTAAAAATGGTGTCCTACTTATTGAAACTGGTGGTGCATTACAAAATATTCCCGTTCGTAAAAACCTCAACGAAACTGCGTTTTTCTTTCCGCATTTACAAACGGATAAAGACGGTCAAGTGAGTTTTAATTTCACTGCACCAGAGGCTTTAACACGATGGAAATTACAATTATTGGCCCACACCAAAACCCTAGAAAGTGCAGTCACGCAATTGGAAGCCGTTACTCAAAAAGAATTAATGGTCATCCCAAATGCACCTCGTTTTTTAAGAGAAGGTGACCAAATTACTATCAGTACAAAGATTGCCAATCTTACGGATAAGGAACTTTCTGGTATAGCACAACTATTGTTAACTGATGCCATTTCAGGCCAATCATTAGATACTGACTTAAATAACAGCAATAATCAATTGAGCTTTAATATAGATGCTAATGGCAATACCCAAGTATCATGGAGTCTTGATATTCCAGAGGGAATTCAAGCTGTAGAATACAAAGTAATAGCAAAGTCAGGTGAATTCAGTGATGGTGAGCAAAATGCCTTACCTATATTATCTAATCGCATGTTAGTTACTGAAACGATGCCGATGTGGATCCGCTCTAACGAATCAAAAACCTTTACGCTAGACAAACTCAAAAACAATAAGTCTACGAGTTTAACCAACCATAAGTTAACCTTAGAAATGACCTCTAATCCAGCTTGGTATGCTGTGCAAGCCTTACCATACCTAATGGAATATCCTTACGATTGTAACGAACAGACCTTCGCTAGGTATTACTCTAATACCTTAGCGCAACATATTGTAAAATCCAATCCTAAGATTGAAGCTGTATTTAATCAATGGAAAACACAGGAGGCATTGATTTCAAATCTTGAAAAAAATCAAGAATTAAAATCATTATTAATTCAGGAAACTCCTTGGTTACGCGATGCACAGTCAGAAACCGAACAAAAGAAGCGTATTGGTTTACTTTTTGATCTCAATAAAATGAATACTGAACTAAATTCAGCCTTGAGGAAACTTAAACAAAACCAATTGCCTTCTGGTGCTTGGCCTTGGTTTAATGGTGGCTATGCCAACCGTAACATCACCCAACACATTATTGGTGGTTTTGGACATTTAAAACAATTAAATGTGTCACCAAATACAAAGGAGATGGCTATGATTCAAAATGCATTTCAATATTTAGATGGTAAGTTTATTGAAGAGTATTACGATCTTAAAAAATACAATAGTGATGTAGATCTTAGCAAGGATCACTTGTCTTACATGCAATTGCATTACTTGTATGTTAGGAGCTTTTATCCTGAAATCAAAGCTTCAAAGGAAGTTGAACAAACCATGGAGTATTATAAAAGTCAGATTAAAAAATACTGGTTAAAGCGATCACTCTACGCTAAAGGTCTTATGAGTTTAACCATGCACAGAATGAATGATGATAGCACTGCTGCAAAAATATTAAGATCTCTCAAAGAGAATAGTATCTCGTCTGATGAATTAGGCATGTATTGGAAATCGAATACAAATTCATGGTATTGGTACCAAGCACCAATTGAAACCCAAGCCCTTTTGATTGAAGCCTTTTCTGAAGTTGGAAATGTCATCCAAAACGATGCAAACAATCTAACAGACATCGATAACCTTAAAATATGGTTGCTAAAAAATAAGCAGACCAATCAATGGAAAACTACCAAAGCAACAACAGAAGCTGTTTATGCCTTATTGTTGCAAGGCAGTTCTTGGCTAGATGTTTCAGAGATGGTAGCTGTTAAAGTTGGAAATACTGATATAGGACCTAAGAAATTAGAGGATGTTAAACACGAAGCAGGCACTGGATATTACAAAACCTCATGGACAGGTTCCGACATTAAACCTGAACAAGCAGAAGTACAACTCACTAAAAAAGGCGATGGCATTGCTTGGGGAGCTTTATACTGGCAATACTTTGAAGACTTAGATAAAATTACAACGGCTGAAACTCCACTGAAATTAAGCAAAAAACTCTTTTTAAAATCCAATACAGATAAGGGTGAAGAAATCTCAGAAATAACATTAGAGACCAAACTTAATGTTGGTGATTTAGTACGCGTACGAATTGAGTTACGAACTGATCGTTCCATGGAATTTGTTCATCTTAAAGATATGCGTGCTGCTGGGTTTGAACCTATAAATGTACTCTCGCAATATAAATGGCAAGATGGATTAGGATACTATGAAAGCACTAAGGATGCAGCTACAAACTTCTTTATCGACTATTTGCCAAAAGGTGTTTATGTGTTTGAATATGATTTACGTGTCAATAATTCTGGAAATATGAGTAACGGCATTAGTACCATTCAGTCTATGTATGCTCCAGAATATAGTAGCCATAGTGAAGGGATGAGAATCTCGGTTAACTAAAAACTTAACTGCTCTTTGAATACATAGGATTGTCTTCTGGAGATTTCTATTTCTTCTCCAGAATTCATTTCTATTTTTAATTTTCCATTAAACCAAGAAACCACCTTTTTCACATGATTAATATTGATGATTTGTTGTCGATTAGCTCTAAAAAACACATCAGAAGGCAACTTCTCTTCAATCTGAGCTAAAGACTTATAAATCAAAGGTTTATTAGCTTCAAAATATACTCTAGTATAATTACCTACTATTTCAAAAAATGAAATATTCTTTATTTTAACCAACCAACATTTTTCACCATCTTTAATAAAAATCTGTTTATCTAAACTCATTCCTCTATCTTGTGTTCTAGTTCTGGGCATGGTATTCTCTTTTTCAAGAATCCTATCAATAGAACTAGAAAAACGCTTTTGGTTGATTGGTTTTAACAAATAATCGAATGCATTATATTCAAATGATTTAATAGCGTACTCATCAAAAGCTGTAGTGAAAATAGTTATTGGCACCTCATCTAACATTTCTAAAAGCTCAAATCCATCTTTTTCTGGCATATTAATATCTAAGAAAAGTAAATCAGGTTTCTCTTTATTTATGAGATTAAAACCATCATCTACATTCTCTGCTTCACCAATAAGTTCAATCTCTTTATAGGCTTTTACAAGCTCTTTTAACTCATTACGAGCTAAACGCGAATCTTCTATTATAGCAGCTTTTAATTTTATCATCCTAAAGGAATTTTAATAGTGGCAACCACCTTATCCCCAATTTCATTTAAAGTAAATAAGGCATTAGTTCCGTATAATAACTTAAGACGTTGTTTTATATTTTCTAATCCTAAATACGTAGAATTTTCAGCATGTCGTATATGTCCAGTATTTGCAACCTCAATATACAATTGATCAGCCTCTATTAGAGTTGTTAGTTTCACTTTACCTCCTCGTTTAAGGGTAGAAATACCATGTTTAATTGCATTTTCAATTAATATCTGAATAATCATAGGTGGAATCTGCTTGTCTATTGACTTTTCATCTATTTGAGTTTCAAAATCTAAGCGATCCTCAAATTGAATTTTTGAAACCTCTATATAGTTTTCAACCATTTCTAATTCATCCTCTAAAGAAATAGAATTAATCCCATTCTTTGTGAGAGAATATCTTAAGGTTTCTGATAAACTAGTTAACATATTTCTCGCTTTATTAACGTCTTCTAACATCAATCCCCTTATGTTATTTAAACTATTAAACATAAAATGCGGATTAATCTGCCCTTTAAGCGTATTAAGTTGTGCATCTTTTAAATTTGCTTCCAATTTTAACTGGTTTACTTTAATTGTGTTAATATGATGAACAAATTTCAAAGTTAAAATAACAAATAACCAAACTAAATAATAAGCCAAAAAATGGGGTACATTGGATAGTTTTTGAATTAAAGTTAAACTGTTACTTCTCTGGAAGTAATAATTCATTGGAACATTTAATAAAGGCCAAAGTAAAATATGATAAATAATTTGTGTCAGTATTACTACACCAACAAGCTTATATATATCGGTTTTAGAATAATTACCAATATCAAAATATTTCTCTACAAAAAACAAGATGACAAATGATAAAATAAAACCCAAAAAGCCGCACAAAACTCCCTCAGCTATGACGTAATTCATATAAACATTGGACACATTTCTTCCGTAAGTAATTTTATCTATAGTAAGCATTAATAGAGCAAATAAAATCCATCCTATAAAGTTTAATATCCAATATTTATAACTACCTAAAAGTTTCATTATTTAGTTTAGTGTGTAATGAATTATTCGCAAGATAGATGATAATTAATGCTTATGAAATCTTAATTTGTACAGCATTGTTATTTCCAATACATCTCGCTCCTCTTTTTGTCATATTCTAAGACAAACCAGCGAGTCTGCCTATCTAGTCTCTATAAATTACTTAGGCAATAATACCTGTAGTGTATGATTCAAAATAAATTATCGCATACGGAATTAATTTCAATAACCACAAATGTATAATATAGACTCCATATTTTTGCAGCGTGCCATCTAGGTTTGCAGTTTTGATCTACTACGTATCAAAAAAGTTTGAGCATATGATTTTTGCTTGCTCTTGTTCATTCATAAAATCTATATAAAAAACTACGACCAGCGCTTGCATTAATAGAGGTATAATTTAATAGTGTTTTGTTAAGACAAGTAAACTAATGTGGCCTACATTACAAAAATTGATGATGTTTTTGTTGTTTTTATACTGTTAGTACTTTTCGAGCTTTGCTAGATATTTTTTAGATGTATCTTGCCGTTTTCTTATTGATTTTTGGGGAATTGATGATTTTGACTGTTAATTGATTTAGCTTGCTTTAACTTCAAGAATACTTTAGACTATAAACTATTGTTTTTAGATTATTGATTACTGTCGTCTTTTAATTGATAACGTAAATCTACTATCACACCTTTCTTTTACAATCAATAATATGATGAGTGGTAAATAATATAAGCTCAGTGGCAAACATTTTATACAATGAAAGACCTTTCAATATTTAAATTGCAAAGATCTTCCAGTAAAAATAATTGATTAGTTATTTTAAATATTGAAAAAAGTATATCATAAATCCTCACATTTAATCTATCGATTATAAGGATACTCACTTATCCAATTAAAGCCGCGATTAACAAGCAAGAACTTATCCTTACCTAGTTTCTTTGTAGTTCCTATTATTGTATCATTTTTAACTATGAAATTAAAATCTAAAGTGTTATCAGTCTTTAAATAATTAAAATCAAAACTTTCTGCATTACCGCCGGACATTGACATAAACCTAATTTTTTGTTTCAGAGTATCTAACTCAATATTGTATACCTCGCGTTGTTTATTCATTTTCTCTATCTGTACCATTCCCTCTCTTTCAAATCTTATGTTTTTCCATAGTTTCGGACTTTTATAATTTGTTAGTGTATCCCCATTAACAACAAAATCAGCAACTTCATAAACACCATATAAAGGAGGCTTAGGTAAATCCGTTCCGTATATTTTCTGAGACTCTAATACCCTGTAAAAACCATAACCTAATGCATAAACAATTACAAGTCCTTTTAAAACTTTTAAACTAATATCCACCCCCTTCTCTAATTTAGGACGAGCAATAATTACCAATTCATTTACTGGATTATTAGTGAGTAGAAATTGCATCACTTTTCTAAAATCTTTTGCCAAAAGGAAAAGTGTCATAACTACTAAATGTGTGGATAATATTTTTACCGGCACGTCAAAAAAGTAATTTACTGCCATTACATTCATAGTTGTCATTAGAGTAATAATAGCTCCAAGGGTTAATGTTCTTCTAAAAAGTAATAGACCTGCAAGGACTTCTGCTATGCCCATAAACATATTATAGCCTTTAGAAAAGCCTAAAAATGTCCAAGCTAAACCCATTGGTGATGATTCTCCGTAAGGCTGTAATAATCTATAAAAATTAGGTTCTGGAAATTGCAACTGTATAACCTTAGACAAACCATAGTTTATTAACATCAAACCAACATAAAATCGCATAGCTGTTGTTAACCAATAATATAATTTAGTATAGCTATTTTGCCTTCTATCTATAATAGACCAAATAATTGTACCTAAAAGTGCCAAGGAAAAAATTATGAGTATTACTAGATAATCATAACCTGTATCGCCACTTCCATTTGGACTTGTATTAACCCTAAAAGGAATACCTAAAACCTGTTCCCCAAACCAAGGAGCAAAACTCTGCATCCAC
>Ga0189289_10328_pt1 | contig 25581 bp, 22 predicted proteins | sample UW106minimetaG_FD_130313 | JGI IMG/M metagenome (GOLD analysis project Ga0189289, IMG submission 130313) | Marine microbial communities from the Costa Rica Dome - UW106 mini metaG | ecosystem: Environmental > Aquatic > Marine > Oceanic > Photic zone | place: Costa Rica: the Eastern Pacific...
CTTTTTGGGTGATGAGCATGTCTTGACGGCGACCGTAGGCGTCGGTGGTTTATTCACGGTTGCAGTGCCGCTGACGGTGGCCGAAGGGGATGCCTCGGCGGTGGTGAGTATCACAGATATCGCAGGCAATGAAACCATTGTTAATGCGACTGTGCCGATTGATTTAACCGCCCCCCTTATTACCTTGGATAAGCTCGGTGATATTGATGTAAACCTAGGCTTACCTGTGATTACAGGGAGTTGCCATGAGCCCGAAGGCACCGAAGTGCGCGTGACCTTGACCGACTTTTCGGGTGATGAGCATGTCTTGACGGCGACCGTGTTAGACGGCGGCTTAATTTCAGTATCAGTACCTTTAGCTCTTGCACAACTTATTGAAGGGAATGTTGATATCGCGCTTAGCGTTACTGATGCGTCTGGTAATCAGAGCACTGAAACAGCGCAAGGGTTAATTGATGTCTCACCACCTTCATTAACTTTAGACGACCTGAATTTGCTCAATGTATTAACCTTAGGGCCGTTGCTTACAGGAACTAGTTCAGAACCTGCAGGAACCATTGTATCGGTGAGTATTTCCGCACTGGGTATTGCCACCATAGAAACGCAAGCAGTGGTTCAAGAAGGTGGCGGTTTTGGGATCCATTTAGGATTAGGGTTACCTAGTTTGATCGATATTGAAGCCAGTGTGACTGATCTATCAGGCAACACGACAACCGTACTCAATAGCTATGATGCACTAGGCAATATTTTAGATACTCCTAGTGCACCGTCGGCAAAAGCAGCGTCTGAGCCTGTTGCTGAAGAGGAAACACTTAGTTTTGCTTTAGACGATGAAGAAAAGATTGATCTCTCCTTCACGTTCGAAGAAAGTTCTACGGAATCTGTCACTCAGAATGAGAGTGATATATCAAATGTGAATGGCGAAAGTGCCGAAGTGACGTTAGATATTGCTGATCTCATTACCGATCCTGCTGATGAGCTGTTCACTAGCCCTGAAGACAATGAAGTGGTTAACGTGATGAAAAGTGCTGACTCTGCTGCAACCTCTGAGCCAGCAGCAGATACACTTAGCGTTTCATTAGCCGATCAGGAGTTGTTGAAAAGCCTAGTGCAAAACAACAGTTTAACCATGGAGGCATAAACGGCCTATTAAAATTGCCTCCTATGTATTTATGGGAGGCAGTTTATGCGTCAGTCTACAGGCAGCGCAATTACTGCATCATAGGCTGCTTTGGCTCGATTCGTTCGATCAAACAGTAGTGGGTAATCCGTTCTATCACGCATTGGCCAATTATTCCGCCAACTGTTGGCATCATTAACACCCCAGAAAGTGACGCGAGACAAGTGATTTTGCTGCTTCAAAAACAATGAAAAAATGGCTCTGTATCGGGCGCTTAATGCATCCTGCTGCTTTTGTGGCAAACCATTTGGAAATGGATTCAGCGCTTTTTGCAAGTCTAAGTCTTGTCTGATATCTGCACCTTGTTCAGCTTCGCTTGGAAAGGGCAGAACAGAGACATCTAATTCAGTGATCATCGACTGTATACCTAAAGTAGAGAATAACGTTAATGCATCCTCTAACTCACTTAAATCTGGGTGAGTCAAAGAATAATGCCCCTGTAAACCAACACCGTGAACAGGTATTCCTTTGTCCTGTAGTGATTTAATCAAACTTGCAGCTCCTGCACTTTTATCAGGCTTGTATAGATTGTAATCGTTGTAATACAGCTCTGCGTTTGGATCGGCTTCGTGAGCATAGGTAAATGCTTTTTCAATAAAGTCGTCGCCAATGATTTGCAACCATTTTGAATCCCTTAAACTGCCGTCTTCATTGAGTGCTTCATTGACCACGTCCCAGCCTTTTATTTTGCCTTTATAGCGACTAACGATGGTATGAATATGATCTTTCATGCGCGCTAGCAGCGCCAGTCTGGATATCGGTTTGCCTTGGGCATCTTCAAATACCCAATCGGGTGTTTGGCTATGCCATACAAGCGTATGCCCAATGGTGAACATGTTGTTGGTCAAGCCGTAATTGACATACTCATCACTGAGTGAAAATTCGTACTTGTCAGGTTTTGGGTGAATACGTTCCCACTTCATTTCGTTTTCTGGGGTGATGGTATTGAACTGCGCAATGATTATTGCGTGAGTGTCTTTGTTAGTTTTTTTGGCTTGCTGTGCGTTGATAGCGCTGCCCACTAAAAACTGCTTGTTAAAATGTGCTTTTAAGCTGCTTACTTGTCTTGTAGCAGATTCTTTTTGACTCAGGGCTGCTGCATTGTGGCTCAAGGCTGATTCATTTGCGTTTATAGCTGCGCTTGCATGGCTTATGGCAGCCGCGACCATTAATACAAGTGCCAAAATAGAACGTGAGACTGCTAAAATGTTGCGTTTTAAACCGCAAGTATTTAACTCGTAAGCCTTTAGCCCGTAAGCTTTTAACTCGTAAGTCTCGAATACGTAAGGCACTGACATACTTTTTCCTGTTAGCTATTTATCATTTTTTCATGATGCCGTCAGCTGAGCATTGTGGCGATTATGATTTTTGCTTTGTATCAGGTGTTATTTCTTGCTTTGACTAAGCAGCAATTTTATTTGCTCAGCGACATAGCGCACCCGTTGGCTTTGCACAACATGGGAGTGACGGCATAGGTACAAGGTTTCGTTTACGGGCGAGGACAGGCGATGAATGCGGATAGATTCTTGTGCGTTAAATGCTCTGGCCGCATGAAGAGGCAAAACACTGAAGCCAAAACCTCGGCTAACGGGTTCAAGGATCAGACTGATCTGGTTTGAAAAGCCTTTTTCGGTAAATTGAGAAGGATGTTCAAACTGACTGAAATTAGGTTGTAAAAGTGCTTGGCAGTGCTGATGACCATCAGGGTGACCTATGTAACCTAAGTTTTGCAAGGTCTGCCAGGTTAGGCTTTCTATTGTACTTGGCGTGACTAAGACCAGTGCTTCTTGGGCTACCGCTTCGGTGATAACCTCAGCAGACGTGCTTGGGTGAGTCATTAAGCCTAAGTCAAAATGTCGCAGACCAATGTCACGCTCAATACTCTTATTAGGAGAGAAAGCGTGACTAATATGTAGCGCGGGGTACTGGGCTTGAATGTCCAACAAAAAGGGGTATAGGGTCAGCCCGACACTGCCGGGGGTTGCAATGCGTACTGGCCCGACAAAGGGTTCGTCTTGCTTTACATTTTGTTCAAGTAATTCGGCACACTGGAGTAGCTTAATTCCATCCGTATGCAGACGCATACCGGCATCGGTTAATGTAAATGACTTACCCTCGCGGATCAGCAACGGTGTGGCCAGTTGTTCTTCAAGTTTTTTAATTTGTTGACTCACCCCAGACTGGGTCATGAACAACACATCAGCCGTTTTTGTAAAGTGGCCGAGGTCGACAAGGGTGCAAAACGTTTTTAGCCAAATAGGATTTATCATTACAAAGTGTACTTATTTTAATTTTAAATCATAATTTTTCATACTTTAACATGGGGAGTACAGTAACGTCACCTGATGGATAAGCCATCAATCAAAAGGCGACGGTACTGATATTTATGTACTGCGCACGGTTGAGTTAAATCACTATAATAGGAGTAGCGCTATGACGACCCCATATCCACGCACGTTTTCTCACATCGGTATTTCGGTTCCAGATGTAGAAAAAGCCGTCGAGTTTTATACCAAGGTTCTTGGTTGGTATTTGATCATGAAACCCACAGAAATTGTCGAGGATGACAGTCCTATTGGCGAAATGTGCACTGACGTGTTTGGTGCAAATTGGAAAAAATTTAAGATTGCTCATATGTCTACGGGTGACAGAGTGGGCGTTGAAGTGTTTGAATTTGCTAACCAACAAGATCCAGCAGATAACTTCGAATACTGGAAAACCGGCGTGTTCCATTTCTGCGTTCAAGACCCAAACCTTGAAGAGCTGGCCGAGGCCATTGTTGCCGCCGGTGGTAAAAAGCGCATGGAAAAGCCACGTTACTATTACCCTGGCGAAAAGCCTTATCGCATGATTTACATGGAAGACCCGTTTGGCAATATCCTTGAAATCTACAGCCATAGTTACGAGTTAACGTATTCTGCTGGCGCTTACTAACGCTGTTAATTTATGCTCTCTCTTGCCATGGCCTACTGGGAGGGAGCTATTCTTGCCAGTCTTTGAATTTATCTAACAAAAAGTTTATCGCTAAGCGTGCTTTTGCAGGTAAATAATTACGATTTGCATAGACAATCCAGGTCGCGATTTCACGGTTCCAATAGGGTTCTAGCACAGGGACTACTGAACCATTATTAAGGGCATCACCGAAACTCGAGCGGGGCAGATAAGCAACGCCTAATCCTCGTTCACATGCCAAAACCACACTGCGCACGCTGTTCGAGCGCCACCTTGCATCTAGTTTAACTTCAATGGCTCGGTTGGTATCTTTGAAAAACCAGGTACTATTATTGGTCATCAAACACTTATGCTCTGTCAAATGACTGGGCTGAGTCGGAATACCATTCTCGGCTAAGTAACGCTCACTGGCTGCAGCCACTAACGAACGATTAGTAAGTTTTCGGGCAATTAAGCTTGAATCTTTCATGGGGCCATAGCGGATCGAGAAGTCGAATGTATCGTCAATAAAGTTGACCATTTGCGAGTTAAAATCCATTTCAATAGTGAGCTTTGGGTGCAGTTGAGCGAATTCGACTAACAGTGGGGCAATATGTTGTTCAGCGAACTCACCCGCCGCGGACACCTTTAACGTGCCGCTTAGTTCAACTTGTTTATCAAATACGGTTTCATTCGCTTCTTGTAAGCCGTAAACCAATTCTTGGCAGCGACTAAAATACGCTTGACCGGCATCCGTTAAACGCACAGTTCGCGTACTGCGGGCTAGTAGAGACACGCCTAGTTCTTTTTCTAAGGCGGCCACCTTACGGCTAATATGCGATACGTTGACGTTCAATTTTCGCGCTGCCGCTGAAAAACCCTGGGTCTCGGCCACCGCGACAAATTCTATGATCCCATTGAAGCTAAAACTCATATAACTCTGATAATACACAATCTAGTTATTTGTATTATTGCATATTTGCAATAATGATTTGCTATTTATTGGCATTATCAAACATATGCCAAAGAGCTACACTCTCTTCATCGTAAAAACTAATTGATTTCAACGCTAGGAGATACCCATGAAAAATGTACTAATTATTCTGACTAATCATGCCACGCTAGGCACCACCGACGAAGCAAACGGCACGTTTTCTCCCGAGCTGACTCATGCCCTACATGCTTTTGTAGAAGCGGGCTATCGTTACGACCTAGTGTCAATCAAAGGTGGCGAAGCCCCTGTCTACGGCGTAGACATGGAAGATGACCAAATCAACAGCGATGTATTTAAAAGCGAAGATTTAGCCACTAAATTGGCAAACACCAAAAAAGCCACTGATGTAAACCCAGATGACTACGATGCTGTGTTTTATCCAGGTGGTTTCGGCTTGCTGTCTGACTTAGCAGATGATGAAAATGTCGCTAAGCTAACGGCGAATATATTTGAAAAGGGTGCAGTTGTGGGCGCTGTATGTCATGGCCCTGCAGGTTTACTGCCTATTAAATTATCAAGTGGTAAATACTTGATTGAAGATATTATGGTCACAGGTTTTACTCGTGAAGAAGAAGTGGAATACGGTACGATTAATAAAATCCCTTTCTTGTTAGAAGAAGCATTAACACGACGAGCAGGGCAGTACGCTAAAATCGCTCCTTGGGGTGAATACGTCATTAAACAAGACCGCGTAATCACTGGGCAAAACCCAGCCTCGGCAGGTGCTGTCGGCAAAGCGATGGTTGAACGTTTAGCCTAGTAGACGTCGCGTTACCGGTATAAAAAAACGCCGCTAAATGTTTATTTAGCGGCGTTTTTAGTATGTTAATCTGATGCAAAGCAATCAGTTAACCGATTCAAACTCTACTTTTTATGGATGTAAAACTTTTCATAGAATGTATAAGCCCACTGGGGCTTATAAATGATCATTAAAGTCATGGTCATGCCATTTAACATGCCTTCAGGAAACAACAATAACCAAATCAGCACCAAATAATTGTCTTGAATAGTGTGCCAGTCGTATTGCCCATCCAGATAGAAATATCCGCCAAGCAAATACATTTTCACTGCCATCATCAAAGCACCAGGTAAAAATGCACACAGAAATATATACACAAACACATGACGGGATAATTTGTGAAATACAAAGCTATAAATTAAATAACTCAAGCTCAAAGGAGCAAGCACGCCAAGTAGGCCGTTTACCCCAAACATTCGCCAACTTTCTTCACCTATTATAGTGATGCCAAGCAATGCCAAAAACGAGCTGATCACAGCCCAGCGAAAGCCTAGTACCAACATCAATGCGGTGAGCCATAAAAAGTGCACCTGCAATCCAGGGTAAATACCGGTCTGAAAAATCCATAAAAAGAACACACTGGCTGCACTTCCAAACACCAAATGTTGGATCTTTTTATCTTTTACTAAACTGGATAATGGCAAAAAGCGTATGACTGCCATTAAACATGCCGCATATCCCACCCACGCAAGGTACTGAATATTGGTGGTGTATTCTAACAAACTCTGTTCCTCAACTAATCTTTGTATTCAGCCCAAATAGGCGCGTGATCAGATGGCTTTTCAATGCCTCTCAGCTCGTAATCAATGCCGGCATCACTGAGCGATTCATGTAATTTTTTAGTGGCTAATATTAAGTCGATACGTAAACCACGGTTATCTAAAAAGCCCTTTGAGCGATAATCAAACCAGCTAAAGTGCTCGTTTGTCTCTGGATTCAAAGTACGAAATCCATCACTAAAGCCCCAGTCAATCAAATCATTCAGCCATACACGCTCTTCCGGTAAAAAACTGCATTTACCTGTTTGTAACCAACGTTTACGGTTTGGTTCACCAATGCCTATATCTAAATCAGTGTGCGAAATATTCACATCGCCCATTACAACAACGTTCTCATCTGGTGTGTGATGGGTATTTAAATAAGTCGATAAATCTTCGTAGTATTTGCGCTTGGCTGGAAATTTGGTTTCGTGTGAACGGTTCTCGCCCTGAGGAAAGTATCCATTCAATACACGCACCGATTCACCGTTAGGCATAGGGTAGCTGACCATGATCATGCGTCGTTGGGCGTCTTCATCATCTGTCGGGAACCCATATTGAACGTCAGAAGGCTCTTCTTTACACAACATTGCCACGCCGTAATGTGCTTTTTGACCATGAAAATACACTTTGTAACCCATAGCTTCCACGTCGGCCACCGGAAACATATCGTTATGCACTTTAATTTCCTGCAGGCCGATAATATCAGGTTGATGTTTGTCGATAAGTGCCTTTAGTTGATGAAGACGGGCACGTATACCATTGATGTTAAAAGAAATTATTTTCATAAAAAGCCAGTTATTTATATCGCTAAAACGGCCTTTATCTTATCAGACCCTAGTGCGCCACTTCCATTAATTAATCCTGATAAAACGTTTCTCGCGGCGTTAATCGATCTCATTCATATTCCAATCACTAGGTTAAGCTCCATTCTTGTGACCTAAACGTGTTATTTTAGTTAATTAATTTAAAGTTAATTGTTGACAATTTACTATAATTTGTAGAATGTGTAATAAGAGGATTGGAAAGCGACTTATCGATTTCTAATGCTATTTACTTCTCAACTTTATGTGTAATTTGGATTTTCCATGAGTGAACAAGTCTCAGAAACCAGCCTTGGCATGCAAATATTATTGCAAGGTGAGCAAAGCATTTACAATCGCATACTTGCAGACATCGCTACTGGCAAGTTAATCAGTGGTGATCGCCTAGTAACAACGCACCTAGCGACATGTTACCAAACCAGTATTAATCCCGTTCGTGAGGCGTTAAAGCAGCTAGAAGGCGAAGGATTCGTCACGTTTCAAAAAAATAGTGGCGCGCGCGTCGCCGCATTCGAATACGCCACCATGCGTGAAGTTTTCGAGATCTTACAGCTTCTTGAACCTTATTTTTTGTCTTGGTATGCCAAGCACTGCAGCGCTGAAAGTCTGGCGCGATTAGATGCAATTCAAGCGCAGCTAAAGTCTTTAGACGTGAACGACTCAGCCGGCCTGCGTGACCTAGATACTGCGTTTCACTGGGAAATGTACCGTCATCATTACAACGCCAGTGCATTGCGTTTATGGAAAAACAAAAAGCTCATTTTACAAGCCCTTCATGGCGACCTACCGGTTTGCCAAGAGCGATTTAATGCCACGTTAAAAGAGCACGATCACATCTTGTATTTACTTAACGCTGGAGATGATGAGTCTGCTGTACGTGCGTTAACCAAGCACGTAGTCAGCGGCGGTGACTATTGGTCTAGTGTCATTACCGAACAATTAAGTGAGCTTTCCGCATGAAAATAACAGATATCAAAACCTATGGTTTTTGGCTTGGCTTTCGCAATATATGTCTTGTCAAAGTGGAAACCGATCAGGGTATTTATGGCTGGGGTGAATCCGGTTTATCCGGCAGAGAACAAGCTGTTATTGGGGCTGTTGAGCACTTCAAACATTTTCTAATTGGTCAATCAGCGCTGAATATCAATGCGCTATGGCAAGAAATGTATCGAAGCCAATATTTCGAAGGCGGTAGGGTGCTTGCCGCCGCGATATCCGCTATTGATATAGCCTTACATGATGCGTGCGGCAAATATTTCGACATGCCGGTTTACCAGTTATTAGGGGGTAAACAACGTGAACGTATTCCACTGTTTGTTACCTCAACATTAGACTTTGGTGATGCCTTCATCGATCACGTTTGTCAGCTTAAAGATGAAGGTTGGCAAGCTATTCGAGCGACGACAGGCGAGCACGGCACGGTTGATAAAAGTGATGTTTTCGATGCGCGCAAATCCATTGCCAAGGCGTCAACTTGGTTAACAAAAGCGCGTGAGGCATTAGGTAGCGAAACGGTGTTAGGCATTGATTATCACCATAGATTAACGGTGCCAGAAACCGCATCTTTTTGCCAACGTATGCCAAGTGGAACCTTAGATTTTATCGAAGAGCCTATCAGAGACCAGTCCTTGGTGAGTTATCAAAACTTGCGAGCGATGGTAGATGTGCCCTTTGCCATAGGAGAGGAATTCTCGAGCAAATGGGACTTTGCCCCATACGTGGATTCAGCGCTAACTAACTTTGCACGAATCGATATCTGCAACGCGGGCGGCTTTAGCGAGGCTATGAAAATAGCGGCTATGTGTGAAACCCGCTACATCGACATGATGCCACATAATCCATTAAGCCCGATTTGCACTGCGGCATCTGTGCATTACTGCGCGGCATTGTCCAACTTGAGTTGGCTTGAGGTCGCCCCCTATGACGGAGACTTAGCACAATATGACGACATTTTTAGTTACCGCCCTAAAGTGTCGAACAACACCTTTGAAGTAACCAATCGCCCAGGTTTAGGCATTGATGTGAATGAATCAAGCATTCCTAAAGATGGGTTCAAATTCTGGGAGCCACCACGCTTAATCAAGCCTGACGGCTCATACACCAACTGGTAAGCGAGTAAATAAATGGCAACAACACAGCAAATTAATAGCAGTTCCGCTTCCGTAAAGAGCAAGAGTAAGTTTGGTGTTCTAGCGCTGATTTTTTTAAGCGTGGTGATCAACTACATGGATCGCACCAATATATCCGTTGCGGCACAAGCTATCTCAGATGATTTGGAATTGAGCAAAGTGCAGATGGGGATCATATTCTCGGCCTTCGCTTGGACCTATTCCATTATGCAAATTCCTGGCGGCATGTTAGTGGATTCAATACGCATACGCCTGTTGTATCCGTTTATTTTAGTCGCTTGGTCCGCAGCAACCATAGTCCAAGGGTTGTTAAGCAGCTTTGCCGCCATTGTGGGTTGTCGCATGGCGATTGGCTTTTTTGAAGCGCCATCCTACCCGGCGAATAACAAAATAGTCACTCAGTGGTTTGCCGAGCAAGAGCGAGCCGGCGCCATCGCGGTATATACCTCAGGTCAATTTATTGGACTCGCCTTTTTAATGCCAGTTCTGGCTATTATTCAGCAGTGGTTTGGTTGGCGTGGTTTGTTTTTTATCTCAGGTGGTATTGGCATCATTTGGGCTGGTGTGTGGTACTTACTGTATCGCGATCCCGTTCCTGAAAGTGAGGCTAGCAGCACTGACAGCGAAGCCTCAACAAATGACCATAACAAAGAGTATCAAGTTCAAGCAGCAGCGAACTGGAATAACCTCAAAATTGCTTTTTCTAGCCGTAAATTATGGGGCATTTACATCGGGCAATTCTGCTTAGGTGGCACCCTTATTTTCTTTTTAACGTGGTTTCCAACCTACCTAGCTGAGTATCGCGGTTTGAGCGAGTTAAATACTGGGTTTGTTGCTTCCATTCCCTTTTTAGCTGCCTTTTGTGGCGTGTTGTTATCAGGGTTTGTTTCAGATTGGTTGGTACGCAAAGGGGTATCGAATGAAGTTGCCCGTAAAGCGCCGATTATTATCGGCTTGTTACTCTCCAGTTCGGTGATTTTTGCCAACTATGTAGAAAGTACGCAATGGGTCACGTTTTTCTTATCTGTCACGTTTTTCGGTAACGGTCTGGCATCGATCAATTGGGTGTTTGTGTCACTGATAGCGCCTAAACATATGGTGGGTTTAGTTGGCGGATGTTTTAATTTTATCGGCGGTTTGTCGGCTGTCACTGTCCCTATTGCGATAGGTTATTTAGCTAAAGACGGTGACTTCAAACCTGCGCTAATGCTTGTTGCTTGCTTGGCCGTAATAGGTTTGTGTTCATACCTTTTCCTTGTGGGCAAGGTAGAGCAAATTCAGTTACCCGCGCTAGATGATGATGGCACCCCAATCCCAGATACCCAAGTCATTCAACCACTGCCAAGCTCCAGCGGAGACACAAAATGAGTAGCGTTTTTTTTGGTGAACTAATGCTTAGATTAACACCAGCCATGCCCCAGCAGCAGCTAATTGTGGCAAAAAATCTCAGTGTCGATTTTGCAGGTGCAGAAACCAATGTGGCCAGTTCATTGGCGCGCTTAGGGCACGAATGCCATTTTGTGACTAAATTGCCGGAAAACCCGATAGCTGAGCATGCTTTGGCAAGCCTGCATCAATACGGCATCAGCACTGCGCATACGTTACGCGGTGGTCAGCGAATTGGTACCTATTTTATCGAGCTAGGGTCGTCAATCCGCCCATCAAAAGTTGTTTACGACAGGGCATATTCCTCTATTGCTCAAATCAGTGAAAATGAATTCGATTGGGCACAAATTTTTGCTAATAAGCAGCACTTTCACTTGAGCGGCATTTTGCCTGCGCTTTCAGAACAATGCGCAGCTCAGAGCATAAAAGCGGCGAAAATAGCCAGAGAAATGGGGCTATCTGTTAGCTTCGATTTAAATTATCGCCGCAGCTTATGGCAAGACAGCCGTCTTGCACGAGATTATTTCAGCCAAATTCTAACCCACAGTACATTGGCGTTTGGCAATGCTGGGGTGATGCAAGACGTGTTTGATTTTGTGCCTAAGTCAGATGACAGCACCAGGGCTGCACAAGAAATAGGCGTTTATCTGCAAGACCACTTTGCTGTGGAGGCGGCGATCACTCAGCGCATTCATCATAGTGCCAATCGAAACACCGTACGTGGTTTTTATTTAAGCGGCGAGACAGTCAGTGCCTCAAACGATATCACAGTCGACATTCTTGACAGACTTGGCACTGGGGATGCCTTTGCCGCTGGTATCCTACATGGATTGTTCCAAGGCTGGAGAAAAGATAGAGCCGTGCAGTTCGCCAATGCCGCATTCGCCCTAGGGCATACCTGTTACGGCGATCAAAACTGGCGAAGTGAAGCAGAAATTATGTCAGTGGCCCAAGGCAATATATCAGGCCATATCATTCGATAATGCTGGGCTTTTTCAAAGTGCCAGCAAGAGAACGTGAATTAAACTTATCAGAAAGTGAGAACAAAGATGGCCATGTCAGATAACAGCCAGACGATTGAGACAATCACAGCAACAAGTAAATCAAATACCATGAGCCGTGATGAGGTGCGCCAGCGCCTTATCCGCGAAAAACTGGTCGTGATTATTCGAGTGACTGATCCAAACGATATTTCGCCGATTATAGCGTGTATGCATAAAGCCGGGGTCGGGGCGGTCGAAATCACCAGCAACACTCCAGATTATCAAAACGCCATTACTCAAGCTCGAACACACTACCCAGACATGTTAATTGGCGCAGGCACGATCACCGACATTAGCTTGGTAGATGAAGCCACAAGAGCAGGTGCGCAATTTTTGGTGACCCCGAATACCAGCGCTGATGTGGTGCGCCATGCTCACAGTTTGAACGTTCCTGTGGTGATGGGGGCATTAACACCCACTGATGTGGTCAATGCTACGCAAGCCAAAGCTGACATCGTAAAGCTTTTCCCCGCTGGGGCCATGGGCACTGGGTATTTAAAAGACTTGGCTAAAGGTCCGTTTCTAAACACGACGTTTTTCCCCGTGGGCGGCATTGATGAACACAATTACCAACAGTGGATGCAAAACGGCGCAGCTGGCATTGGTATCGGCGGAGCACTGGCATCTCCCGTGCGCAGTGAGGAAGCAGCTGAGGCCCTGATAACCAAGGTAGCCGCAATAGTTGAAACCTTAAAAAAATACCCTGTTAAGGAGGCAAAATGAACACTTCTTTATATGCTAAAGGCTTTTTAAGCGCTAGAGACATTTTAAATGCGAATGGCTTTTTGAGCGCTAAAGGCTTTATGTTAAGCACAATTGCCCTCGCTTTTACGACAGTGACGGGGTGCGATCAACAGGCGGCCGATAACACTGCTGCCCCTGCGAATACCGCTACGGAGAAACTGACAGCAGTTACTGCATTACCATGGGATTTTTCCGATACCAAGGTTTTAAAAAGCCTGACGTTGACTGCAGCAGATACGCGCGTTATTGGTGAAAACGGCGAGCAAAAATTGGCAATCGCTCTGCATTCGAAAGATCACAAAAGCGCGGGGTTCAGTTTCACTCCTTCTAAGCCGTGGGATTGGAGCCAAGAAGGGCAGTTTGCCTTCGCGTTAGACATTGAAAACCCCGATGCAAACTCTGTTCATCTTTATGTATCTGCTAAAGATGCGGCAGGGCAATCACACAATCGTAGTTTCGTCGTGCCGGCTAACTCAAGTGATACTTATTTTATGGCGCTCAGTGATCCTGACTTGTCTATTGAAACCGGTATTCGTTCGAATCCGAATAATTGGCAAAGTGACTACACACCAATGATTTGGCGATACGGCAGCAAAAATATCGACGTGAGCCAAGTGAAAAGCATTGAATTTGATGTACGCGGCGTAGCGCAAGACAAGCACCTTATTGTTGATAACCTGCGCCTTATCAAACCACAGAAATTAGATGACCAATATCTGGAGGGCTTGGTAGATGAGTTCGGCCAAATCGACAAACGTCAGTTTCACAACAAAATAGAAACCGTTGAGCAACTGCGCGCATTAGATGCTAAAGAACAAGCCACATTTAGCCACACTGTGCCTGATGGGCGCTCTAAGTTCAACGGCTGGGCAGATGGCCCTAAACTCGCGGCCACAGGCTATTTTCATACACAAAAGTACCAAGGAAAATGGACCTTAGTTGACCCTCAAGGCTATTTGTTTTTCTCAAATGGTATCGCCAATGTGCGTATGTCAAACACGTCAACCATTACCGGCTATGACTTTGATCAGCAGTTTATTGAACAGCGCGCAGCAGGTGACTTTACCCCAGAAGATTCTATTGGCTTGAATCGCGCTCCTGAAGCAGCCTGGCCAAGCCGCTACGTTAGCTCTGAGTTAAGAGCGAATATGTTCACCTGGCTGCCTAGCTATGATGAACCGCTAGGAAAGCATTTCGGTTATCGGCGCGAGGTACACACCGGCGCAGTTGAAAAAGGGGAGACCTACAGTTTCTACCGTGCCAATTTAGCGCGTAAATATGCCAGTGACGAGCCAAATGTATTTATGAGTAAATGGCGCGACACTACAGTAGACAGAATACTTGATTGGGGTTTTACCTCTTTTGGGAATTGGATTGACCCTAGCTTTTATCAACTAAACCGCATCCCATACTTTGCTAATGGTTGGATCATAGGAGACTTTAAAACGGTCAGCAGTGGTAATGACTATTGGAGCCCGTTACCTGATCCCTTTGACCCTGTTTTCAAAAAACGAGCAATGGTTACCGCTAAAAAGATTTCTCAAGAAGTACAGGATAATCCTTGGTGTGTCGGTGTGTTTATCGACAATGAAAAAAGTTGGGGGCAAGAAGGATCCATTGAAGGCAAGTATGGCATCGTTATTCATACCCTTAATGTTGACGCGAAAGAAAGCCCAACCAAGGCACAATTTGTGGCGTATTTAAAAAGCCACTACAGCGATATCCAACAACTCAATGAAAAATGGAACACAGGGATCCGCTCATGGGATGCACTAGCTAAAGGTGTATCCATAGATAAATTCAACGACCCCTTGATTGCGGATCTATCAGCCATGCTCAGCCTATACGCTGAAAAGTATTTTGAAGTTGTACACGATGCGGTCGCGCAAACGCTGCCTAATCATATGTATATGGGAGCACGCTTCGCCGACTGGGGCATGACGGATGAAATTCGCAAAGCCGCGGCAAAATACGCTGATGTCATGAGTTACAACTACTACAAAGAAGCTATTACCGACCAAGCGTGGGGCTTCTTAGCTGAGATAGACAAACCCAGTATTATCGGAGAATTTCATAACGGAGCACTGGATTCAGGATTACTCAATCCGGGCTTGATCCACGCTGAATCGCAAGCAGATAGAGGGAAAAAATATCAAGAATACGTCAATAGCGTCATTGATAACCCGTATTTAATTGGAGCGCATTGGTTCCAATACATTGATTCTCCTTTGACGGGGCGGGCTTACGACGGTGAAAACTACAATGTGGGCTTTGTCAGTGTAACCGATACGCCTTATCAGCCTTTGGTCGATGCGGCTAAAGAAGTTAACCAGCAGATTTACACTAGGCGTTTTGGCAATGCACCGTCTCAATAAACGCTATGTAACAGCCTCTATGCTTAGTGCCGCCATCCTGATTGCGCTAAGCGGATGCACTGCAAAAAATTCGCCGTCAGGTAACGGGGCGCAAGCTCAGGTTCAAAGTACCCCAGCATCAAGGTTGCATTCTGCTTCATTGAATGCCCCTGTGCGCGTCGGTGCCTTTGAAATTTTTGACTCTAAAGTGCTCAGTGTTTTGGACCTAGATGCCAAAATTAATGTATTAGCCAAAGGTTTCGAGTGGGTGGAAGGGCCCGTTTGGTCTGTTGAAGACGAAGCCTTACTTTTTTCAGATATTCCAACCCATAAAGTCTATCGCTATAAAGCGGGCGAGGGCGTAAGCGAGTTGCTTGCGCACAGTGGTTTTTCAAACGGCTTGGTATTTAACAACCAACAGCAGCTTATTTTACTCCAGTCTCGCACACGACAAATTGGTTTATTAAACACCCCAATGCGTACGTTACTGGCTGACAGGAAAACGCGTGCCCAACCTATTTCAGCAACACCAGAGGGGCGCACCGAGAAAGAAACAAAGACCGGCGATGCGACTTTTGACACAAGTAACTACCTCGTTCTTGCTAGCCGCTACCAAGGTAAAAGGCTTAATAGCCCTAATGATGGCGTATTCAGTCGTAAAGGACGCACCAAAGGCACGCTCTATTTCACAGATCCCCCCTATGGGTTAGCTAAGCAATTAGAAGATCCGGCCAAAGAACTGGCGTTTCAAGGTGTATATGCATTGAGCCCAATGGGTAAGTTAACCCTGCTAGATGACTCGCTTGTTTATCCCAATGGCATAGCGTTATCCCCTGATGAAAAAACACTTTATGTGTCGGCCTCCAACGCTGCTACTCCTAGTTGGTATAGCTACGCAGTAGGCGATGATGGTCGGGTACACAGCCGTAAATTGTTCCATCAAGCGCCTGTTCAGTCGCACAACCAACATGGTTTACCTGATGGGTTGAAAGTGCATCACAGCGGTATTGTGTTTGCTACTGGGCCTGGGGGAGTTTGGTTGTTCGATCCGCAAGGCGTATTACTTGCCAAAGTACATATGCCGAGTATATCGGCCAACTTAGCGTTTAACGCAGATCAAACAAAAGTCTTTGTTACGGCTCACCACCAATTACTTAGTTTTAGTTTAAAACCTTAGGCTCTGCCCAACCTTGGGTATCCGCACATACTCAAGGTTGAGCATCCTATTTAATAACGGGAAGAACAAGATGAAATACCGACAATTAACCAAAAAGGCCTCCTTTAGCCTGAGCGCAATTGCCCTAGCCATTGCTTTGACCGGCTGTAGTAATGATCAACAAGAAGTGGCTCAGTCCAAGCGTGCCCAAGAAGAGTTTACTGGTAAAAATAGTCAACAGGGCGCAGCGCAAGACGCATTTGCTAACGAGCAAAAAATTGCTTCATTGGTTGACTTTGACAACAAAGAGCAACTTTCTTGGTTGCATGAAAGCGATATTTCCTTGACGCAGATCACCAGTAGCGACAGCTTGGTTAACAAACAACTCGCCGTGGAATTTGCTAAAACGGGCAATATTTCTACTTTACGTGTTGAGCCCCCAACGCCTTGGGACTTATCTGAGTATGAAAACTACAATATTGCTTTTGACGTGCAAAACACCAGTCAAAGTTCGATTCATTTGTATTTGTCTCTAGAAAATCTTGAGGGGCAAATCCAGAGCCATTCAATTTCGTTGACGCCAGGTTACACAGGAACGGTATATTTCCCACTTGACGGTATCGAAGCACAAACTGACAGCGGCATGTGGGGCGATGTGCCTCACTGGCAAACCCAAGATGACTTAATGGTTTGGCGATCTTGGCGCAAAGCTGATCAGGATTATAGTCAGCTCAAAGCTCTTAATTTCTTCACCATAGGAATATTGCAGAACAAATCGGTGATTTTAGATGACGTGCGTTTGCGCGCTAACCCAGCACACGACCCTGAAGTCATGGTGGGTTTAATTGATAAATATGGACAAAACGCCAAACAAAGTACCCCACTTGATGTGCACTCTGATGCACAGTTGAAACAAAAAGCTGACGAAGAACTGGCTGAATTAGCCAAATCAACGGGCATGGCAAATCGCTCTCGTTTTGGTGGCTATACCAAAGGCCCACAACGGGAAGCAACCGGCTTTTTTAGAACTGAAAAAATCGACGGGAAATGGTGGATGGTTGATCCAGAGGGTTATCCGTTCTTTTCCCATGGCCCTGCTAACGTGCGAATGGCGAATATGACAACCCTAACCGGCATCGACTACGATCAGCCGAGTATTCGGACCCGCAGCAGCGAAGAAATCACGCCAGAAGATTCAATGGGGATCGTTCACATTCCTAACGAAATCAAAGACAAACGTTATGTTATTTCCAAGGCACGTCATGACATGTTTCAGTGGCTACCTAGCTATGATGATGAACTAGCAGAACATTACAGCTACCGCCGCTCGACGCATAAAGGGCCAATTCCTCATGGTGAAACCTTTAGTTTTTATCGCGCAAACTTAGAGCGTCGATATGGTGATCAAGGTGATCAAGGTGAACAAGGTGAACAAAATCGTGTACCTTCTTACGTAGACACTTGGCATGACGTGACCGCAAAACGCATGCACGATTGGGGCTTTACCTCCTTTGGCAATTGGGTTGATCCGGCATTTTATCAATCAGAGCAAGTACCCTATTTCGCCAATGGTTGGATCATCGGTGATTTTAAAACCTTGTCAGGGCATACCAATCACTGGGGGTTGATGCCAGACCCTTTCGATCCTGTTTTCGCAGAACGTGCACAAGTGACCATTGATGCCATAGCACAGAATATCCAATCTTCACCTTGGTGTGCAGGGGTGTTTATCGATAATGAAAAAAGTTGGGGCGAGCGCGAAGGCTCAGTTTCTCAGCGTTATGGCGTAATATTAGATGCGCTTTCCAAAGGGGTGAGCGAAAGCCCTGCGAAACAGGCGTTTAGTCGTTACGTGCAGGAAAAGTATCAGAGCATAAATGCCCTAAACACAGCCTGGTCAACAGATTTTGCTAACTGGCAAGCGTTCGACGAGGGGGCAACCTTCAAAGACTACAGTGCTGAGCAAGTAAGCGATTTATCAAAAATGCTGGAAATGTTGGGGGAGCAATACTTTAAAGTAGTACATAACACCCTAGAGGCGGCTTTGCCGAACCATTTATACATGGGCGCGCGTATGGCGAATTGGGGCATGCCTGATGAGATTATTAGTGCTTCGTTAAAATACTCAGACGTGCTGAGCTTCAATATTTATGAAGAGGGTGTACAGGAAGATTATTGGAAATTCTTAGAAGAGGTTGATTTACCAGTGGTTATTGGTGAGTTCCATATTGGAAGCACCAAAGAGTCAGGTATGTACAACCCAGGAATTGTGCATGCAGCCAACCAGGCCGACAGAGCAAAGATGTATAAAGAATACATGCAAAGCGTACTGGACAAAACTTACATGGTGGGCGCGCATTGGTTCCAATATATTGATGAGCCGATTACTGGGCGTGCCTTTGACGGCGAAAACGCCAATATCGGTTTTGTGACAGTGACTGATATTCCATACCCGCACATGATAGAAGCGGTGAAGGAGGTAACATCGACTATGTACCAACAACGCCTCGCTAAATAATATGCATTAATCAGTAACGAAAACGCCCAAAATAGATTGGGCGTTTTTTTGTGTTATAGCTATCTAAACGATACCTGTTTTATCTTTAACATCATGGGCTTTATTCAGCCTGTACGTTCACTACTACTCTCCCGCGAATTTCGCCATCAAGTAATTTAGCGGCTGCTTCAATTGCCTGTTCTAAGTTGATTTCTTGGGCGATATCATCAAACACGCTCGGCTCAAGAATATCACTTAGACGCTGCCATGCCTCTTTTCTGTCTTCGATGGGGCGCATCACGCTGTCGATGCCGGCTAAGGTCACACCACGTAAAATAAAGGGTGCAACACTGGCAGGAAAGTCCATACCTTGCGCTAAACCGCAGGCTGCCACTGTACCGCCGTATTTCGTGCTGGCGCAGGCATTGGCTAATGTGTGACTACCTACAGAATCAATTACGCCGGCCCAGCGCTCTTTCGCAAGTGGCTTACCTGGCGACGAAAGCGTTTCTCGGTGAATAACTTCATTTGCGCCAAGTGATTTAAGATAAGGGCTTTCATCTAAGCGCCCAGTTGAGGCGACTACGCTATAACCCAGTTTCGACAAGATTGAAATGGCAAAACTACCAACACCGCCGTTGGCACCGGTTACCAGTATTTCGCCTTTATCTGGGGTGACCCCGTTCTTCTCTAAGGCCAAAACACTTAGCATAGCGGTGTAACCTGCAGTCCCTATGATCATGGCTTGCTTGGGGCTAAAATTAGCGGGCAGGGGAATTAGCCATTCGCTTTTCATTCGCGCTTTTTGCGCTAAGCCCCCGCTGTGCTTTTCACCGACGCCAAAACCATTGTTGATCACCACATCGCCTACTTTAAAATCTGCGCTGTCACTGTGTTCCACCACGCCCACTAAATCAATACCAGGCACAAGTGGGAATTGACGTACGACTGGGCTTTTGCCAGTGATCGCCAGCCCATCCTTGTAGTTCAATGTGCTGTACAACACTTTAATGGAGACGTCGCCCTCTGGTAGCAAGCTGTCGTCAATTTGCTGTAACGAAGCATGATAGCCTTGTTCATCTTTGTTGATAAGAATGCCGCTGAATTTTGAGTCTGTCGCTACTGAATTGTTGTTCATGGTTTCTCCAATTTAGACCGATCGTCTATTAATAGCTAAAAAAATACCCAACGTGTTATTTAGGAAGGGCTTGTAAAAAATACTGTAAGAAAAGTTTGAGTGGTTTGTCGCTTTGTACCAGTTTGGCGTGGCTTACTGCGCCCTCCCAGCTGATCCAAAAATACTCTGCTAATGCGCCGCAATCTGCGGTAGAACTCATTTCATTATGTGCTTTTGCGTCTTCTAAGCAATTGGCAACTTTATCCTGCCAGTTGGCAAACACATTTGTCAGTTGCTCACGAAAATTAACCGGTAGCGCGTCTATTTCCTGGCCTAAATTGCCCACCAAACAGCCACGTTTAAAGCCGTGGCGAGCCATGCCGTTTGCCGCGTCATCCACAAAATGGTCAAGTCGCGCTAATGGGGTATGCTGCTCGTTGAGTAAATGAACGTCTAATTTACGTGAAAAGTAGCTGTCATACTGGGCGATGAGGGTTTCACCGTACGCTTCTTTACTTGCGAAGTAATGGTAAAACGACCCTTTTGGTACTCCAGCTTTTTTCAAAATGGTTTCTATACCTGAAGAAGCAAAGCCAAATTCAGTCAGGTGCTCTAGACCAACCCTAATAAGCTCAGCTCTGGTATCTGGATTGTCGCGAGCCACTTTTGGTGGGCGGCCACGCCTTGGTTTTGCGATAGGTATTTTCATATGGCTATATTAGACCGATCGTCTATTAAAATGCAATGGTTAATTTTTGAGCGGCGATAAGGGAGTTGTAACCACCCCGAAAAAGCCCATTTTTAGCGGGTTTATTCGGGGTACGCGCCAGGATAAGCAGGGGTAAGGTGCAGCGCAAAGCGGCAAATTAATTAGCGTATATCGGGCAATTTAATAGATAACTGCCGTTTTTCCGATGGATTTTCCACTTTCGATAATGCGGTGAGCCTCTTTAAACGTATCAACATTAAAACCGACGAGTGTTTGCGTTAGCGTACTTGAAATTTTGCCATCGTCTAGCAATTGGGCGATTTCAGCGAGAATGTCTTGCTGGCGGATCATGTCGCTGGTTTTGAACATAGAGCGAGTAAACATAAGCTCCCATACAAACCCGGCTGATTTCATAGCCAGTGGAGCAATATCGACTTTGCTGTCAAGCTCTACAATCGAGCTTATCATGCCTTGCGGGGCAATGAGTTCAACCATTGCGTCCCAGTGGCCTTGTGTATCGGCAACGTTAAAGATGTAGTCTACTTGGTTAAAACCTGCTTTGCTCATAGAGTCAATCAACTCTCTGTGATTAACCACATGATCTGCACCCATATTACGCACCCACTTGTTCGTTTCTGGGCGAGAAGCCGTGGCGATAACGGTTAAGTTTGTGAGCTGCTTGGCCAGTTGAATGGCAATCGATCCCACACCGCCTGCGCCTCCGATGACCAGCAAGCTTTTCTTTTCGGTTCTTGAAACGCGCAATCGATCGAAAAGGGCTTCGTACGCGGTCAGTGAAACCAAGGGCATCACCGCTGCTTGAGCATCAGTTTGACTGGCGGGCGCGTGGGCAGCAATACGATAGTCAATGACTTGAAATTCTGCGTTTGCGCCAGCGCGTGTCACGTCTCCTGCATAATAAACCTTGTCGCCTATGGCGAAACCCGTTACGTTTTTGCCAATGGACTCGATAATGCCAACTGCGTCGTAACCCAAAATCAGTGGCTGTTGATGCGGCTTTTCAGCCGCTGACAGCGCGCGATTCTTTGCATCAGCGGGGTTAATAGAAGTCGCTACTAAGCGCACTAGAATATCGTTTTCACTGACGCTCGGCACAGGTAGCGTAAATGAAAACAGACTGTTTTCTTCATCGATAGGCAGGGATTCAGTGAATCCAACGGCATTCATTCGTGTAGGTACTGACATAATAACTTCTCCAATTTAATGTGATTAACCGAGTATTAATCATAATTTTTTGATAATTATGACGGGTGATAAACACCCGTCATATTGCAGCTAAAACAAGTGGAACCAGCTTGTTGCTGTCTGATGAAGTTACTTTATGGCAACCAGGTGATAAGAAAAACTAGGGGCATGATGAAACATTTTCAAAATAAAATTGAAAGTTAAGCGGTGTAACCTAGTGCTAAACCGGCGCTAAAAAGCCAACTAATAAAATGTAAAAACGAACAGGAGCCTCACGTGACACACGTTAAAAAGGAACATTATCAAGTGTTTCACCAACCCCCGTCGGTTACTGAGTTTTGTGCTTTACGAAAGCAAGCAGAGTGGGGCGAAACTTGCCCTGAAATGGCTAGGCAAAGTCTGCAAAACAGTCTGTACAGCGTGTGTATTCGTCAATCACAAAAACTACTCGCTATGGGGCGAGTCGTAGGAGACGGCGCGATGTATTTTTATATTCAGGACGTTATTGTCGATCCTGTGTATCAAGGGCAAGGCCTAGGCCATGAAATTATGCTTAATATTGAACGATATCTGCAAACCGCAGCCAACAAGGGCGCCACAATAGGTTTAATGGCTGCCCAGGGTAAAACAGGTTTTTATCTGCGTTACGGTTATATAGAAAGACCGAGTGCAACACTCGGCTCAGGCATGTGTCGATTTGCATAACACTTTTTTACAGCTGTATTTTTGACAGCACTATTGCACTTAGGAGTAGGGATGTGCTGTCAAGGGTAAAGTAAGTATCTAATTATCTACCAGTGACACCTTCTGCTATCGGCTTAAATCTGTAGATTAGATAGGGGACTTTATTACTCGCAACACCATCATTGAAAGCCGCCGACAGTGGCAGTTGAGCCGCACCAGTGTATAGGTAACCGTCAGGGCCGATGCTCACACCGTCGGGCCAGATCATGTCCTTATCCTCTGCATAATCACGGTATTCACGGGTATCAGCAGGAATGACTCCGACTTTACGCCCGCCAACTATGGTTAAATATAAATTATCGTCGGCATCGATACTCAAGCCGCCATTGTTGGGTTTTTCAGCATACCGCTGCACCCTTTTTGCGAGTTGTTTATCCGATAGTGCATCGTTGGCAATATCCGCCATGGCAATTCGGTATACATATTTTTTATTTAGCGGGGCGAAGTAGAGCCACTGTTCTTTGTTGTCGAGTACGATCCCATCTGCGCCTATAAACGCATCGATCTGTTTTTGGCTGGGCAAGCCCTCGTCGGAAATAATAGGCAAAGAATAATCCGGTAATACGCTTTCGGTTCCCTGAAGAATACGACGACTTGCGCCAGTAACAGTGTTGACCACGACCAGCGCAGCCTTATCACCATTTGAACCTTGGCCTATGCCTTCATCCGCGATAACAATACGCTGATACTTGTGAGATATCGCCAAGTCGTTTAGTTGCGATTCAGCAATAGAGATAGACTCAGGTAAGTAAATAATTTTGCTCAGTTTGTCATTGACGACATCCCATGCAACTAACTTAGGTGTGGTGCGCGGTTCTGCTTGGCCTGAATCAAGAAGCCATACTTTTCCTCGTCCGTCGGCACGCACGCCAAGAACCCAGTTTAAATACTCAGCTGAGCTTTTCAGTTGACCATCAGTAGTGTAAGCGCGCTGCATTTCTTCGTTAGGAAACGCAATTGTTTGCCCATTTTCTAGTAGCTCAGCTACTTTCACCTTCGGGTTGAAAAAGGGATGGTAACTAAAAATAAAACGCTTATTTTGGGTATAGGTGATGCCGCCAACTGCGCCATCAACTTCGGCGTACACTTCAGTTTTTGCCATGGTCTCAGGTGCCACAGTTTCAGCCTCTGCATTGGCAGCACTACTTAGGGTTAGTGCGCCAGCAACCAGAAAACTAAGTAATCGTACGTTTTTTGAGTTAGGTAAAATGGTATGGGTAAAACGTGTTGTTAAATTCATTATCATCTCCGATTCGGTTAAGCGTTACTGAATGTAGTTGGCTGTGCCATCTATCCAGTCTTGGCGTGCGGGGGCGAAAAAATCTATGTCGATGGTGTCTTTGCTGAAATGGAATTCATGCGGCACATTCGCCGGAAACAACATGATGTCGCCGGCTTCCATGGAATACTCCTTTCCAGCGGAGTAAACCGTGGCTTGGCCAGAGATTATCCAGGTAATTTGTTCATTTGGATGCTTGTGCAGGGGGACCTTAGCGCCTGCTTTGGCGTTCCATTTTACGAATGTTGACTGGTTGCCGTGAAAATACTGCCGCTTCAAGAGCGGGCCCATTGACTCACTAGGCTGACTATCTAAGTGCAAGAAATGTGGTGTGGCGAGCACGTGTGCATTTAATTGATCAACAACGCCTTTCTCTGGCGCTGGGTTACTTTGCGTTATGGCATCAAGCGCGGCTGCGCTGGCCAAGGTTGGCGACAGCAACAAAACAGCGGCCGTAATAGTGAGTTTTCGTTTCATAAATAACCTTATACAGTAAGCGTTAATCGGCTCTTTAAAGCCTTAGTGCAAGCACTAAATTAGGGTTGAGTACGTCTGATACCCCCTTGTTACGCAGTGTAAGATACGCTTTGTATTCACTATTAAAAACAGTGTTCCAATTGAAATATTCTCAATTTAAATTTGATAATGAACGTCAGTCTAGCCAGCAAATTACGCTATTAGTGGTCTTTTGTTGTTAAGGTCTTTGGTACTAGATAACGTTCTTCATATTCAGCACGCTTGCGATAAAAGCACCGGCCCAAACAATATCGCGACAAGAAGTGTGTGTGGAAAAAGCGCAACAAATTCGTCTAAAGCTAATAGCTTTAAGCGCAAGCTAGCGAGTGTTGACGCGGTATTTCGTGCGCCTAAATCTGGAAATATCCTGTTGAATTAATGCATGGGGTAAATGTAAAAGTACGATTTTGTTTAAAGCCGTTATCAAACTCTATTGTTAATTCAGTTTGTGATCCCCATCCTGTCACTACGCATTAAATTTAAAGGAGCTGTTTGTATGAGTCGTCATTTTGATAAGGCCGATGGCCTGTGTGAAGATAGAGATCCCACCACGCTTGGTTATGTGTTTAACCAGACTATGTTACGCATTGCTGATCCCAAGCGTTCGTTAGATTTTTATACACGTGTGATGGGTATGACCTTGTTAAAGCGCCTTGATTTTCCTGAAATGAAATTCAGTTTGTACTTTTTAGCTGCAGGAGACGACTTTTCTGATGTAAGCCAAGAAACCAATACCCGCACAGTGCAAACTTTTGGCCGCCCAGCCATGTTAGAACTGACGCACAATTGGGCTGATACAGCGGATAATATCCAGTATCACAGTGGCAATAGTGAACCGAAAGGCTTTGGGCATATTGGCTTTCATGTGCCTGATCTTGAAACTTCATGCCAGCGTTTTGAAGACTTAGGCGTGCCGTTTCAGAAGCGCCCCAACGACGGCTCTATGAAAGGGATCGCATTTATAAAAGACCCAGATGGTTACTGGATCGAAATTTTTGATGCCAATAAAGTCGCAGGCGCTATCGCTGATCACCTATAAACATAAAACCTTAGACACCTTAGGGCGTAAATTCATGCGCCCGCTGTCTTTTACCTCTTATACCAATCCGCATTAATAAGTGACCGTCTCAGAATGCGTCCAGCGGTTTTTGATTAAGGCGTCGCTATGTAGTAATGGTTGTTCCCTTTCAAATAGTGAGAACGCAGAGCAAAAGC
>Ga0189289_10330_pt1 | contig 25402 bp, 19 predicted proteins | sample UW106minimetaG_FD_130313 | JGI IMG/M metagenome (GOLD analysis project Ga0189289, IMG submission 130313) | Marine microbial communities from the Costa Rica Dome - UW106 mini metaG | ecosystem: Environmental > Aquatic > Marine > Oceanic > Photic zone | place: Costa Rica: the Eastern Pacific...
AAAAACACTCTGAGAATCGCACTAAACAATTAAATTTGCTATTATTTTCTCTAAATATTCTGATATAGAAAAGAGGCTTTGATAAAAAGTCGGCTTTACATTTTTATTATTTTTCTCTCTTTTATTTAAGGCTATAATAGTCTCTTGATAATCCACAAATTTTTCCAATACACTCAATACTTTTAAATGGTCTAACTCTGCGATATATCCAATATATTTCAAACTAAATTCATTCTGCAAAAATCTTGCACCTGCCCTAATTGAAGCTAAACTCGTTTTTTTCATTTTTGCATTAACAACGTTGGTATTACTACACTGATCTGCAATTTCAGTAAGGGTTTCATAGACTTGTACATCATTACTGCTGCATACCAAACACACCTTAACATCATTCATATTATTTATGGATGATGTTAAAGACAATTTATGTGCCTCACTCTTAAGAGTATTAATTACTACAATTAATCCTACATACATTTTTTTCTACTATTTAATTAAGTAAATTCTTCTAATTTAAGTTGCTCTTTTGGCGCGTTCCCAATTAACCGATTGATTATGACCTATATATCTAAAAAAGCCTAATATCACTGCTAAATTCATAATGAAAAAGTAGTATGGTACAAATAAAAACTTTATTCGTGTAGTATTATTTTCAAGAAACCAACCCAAAAGCGCAGAGACATACATGGTAATTTGTAACCAGAAAATAATATTATAAAACACAAAGTTGCTTAAACCGTCCATGGAAGCTAAACTAAAAGAAACAGGAATTAACAGTAATAGACATAAAGGTGTTAATGTCCAACGCAAAACTCGATGAGAGATATACTGAAATGATAAAAAGCCATACTTAAAAACATTTAATAAAGATTTTAATCTGACGACCGATTGAATACCCCCTGCCGAAATTCTAATTTTTCGCTTTAACTCCTCTTTGACATTAGCTGAGGCGGTTTCTATAGCATATGCTTCGGGATTATATTGAATCATATATCCTTGTTGAGCTATCCTCAGGGAAATGATGAAATCATCTAAAATGGTATCAGGTTCTACTTCCCTATATAATTTCGTTCTTATAGCAAATAACTCCCCCGCCGCTCCTACAGCTGAATACAATTCTGCATCCCATTGTTTTAGTCTTGATTCATACTTCCAGTATAAGCCTTCCCCAGCACCTGCTGCTGTATCACTAGCTTTAGCAACAATTCGTTTTTCCCCAGAGACACAACCTACTCTATAATTATTAAAACAATTAACTATATGTCTAATAGAATCCACTCCTAAATTTGTATTCGCATCGCTAAAAACCACTATTGGTGTGTTGATGTGAGGCATAACTCTATTGATAGCATTGATTTTACCTTTTCTTTCATTGTGATGAAAAAGCTGAATATTATCATAAGCCCCTAACATTAGATTTGTTCCATCACTTGAACCATCTGTTACCCAAACGATTTTCAGTTTATCTTTAGGATAATTAAGACTCATTGTATTTTCCATTTTCTGATTAACATAATCTTTTTCATTGTAGGCCGGAATCAAAAGAGTAACACTTGGTAACGATTCTAAAATTATCGTGGTATTGTTCTTACAAAAAAATAAGCGTTTAATTTTTACCATAATCCAGATGAGAATACCATATCCTATGTAGGTATAAAGAACTATAAATAATAATATCCAAAACAATATTTTTAAAGTTTCCATAGCAATATTTCTAATGTAAAATTAGCCACAGAATTCATGTATTTTAAGATAATTCTTTCATACCGCATTCACTATAGATGAATAACCCTTTAGTTTCGATAGATGGTTAATTGACATCTTGATAAGGCTTAACACCTCAGCTTCAAGGGCTTTTGTTAATGAAATTATGATACTTTAATACTCTGATAGATATATTTACAACTATTTTTACTACAGCTAAATAGTCATCGCAATCATTAGGGTAATTTCCAACAGTAATTTCCTTAATAGTGACATCAAGTTATTTAATAAAAGACAGCAATTGGTCTACTTGATTGTTATCTAAAAAATGTACAATACAATACAGATATAAATCCGACATTTTAACTATTTCGTCTTGATAACCCAACACAAATGTATCCCAATCAGATCCTTGAAAAGCTGATCGCCTCTGGAATAACGATACTATTATCTTTATCATTAAACATACTAATATCGCGCCCTTGACCAATCATAATATTGTCTTCATTATACTTTGAACTGTAGTCTACAATAGTCTTTGTTGTTTACGATAACCTCTTTATTTTCTATGAACATCGGCTCTAGACGTGCGACTAACGTTTTCCAATATGATACTCTAACCAAATTTTCGCTCAGGCAATACTTGTATAGATCTGGCTAAATCTCTTTTGAATGACGCCCACGCCGAATAATCATTAAACAACAAAACATTTTATGAAAAGCGAAAAGGAAAGGCTGAAATAGAAAACTATCTTTATTAGTTATTATACTTTTTTTTAAATAAAATCAAGAGTTGGTTAAGGTTAAAACCTATTTTACAGAGAAAAGTTACTCTAGATTGACTATTTCTCATCGATCATCGTGTAACTTTTAAATCAACTTCTAATTGCTCTTTGACAAAATAGTTTGGAACTATTTTTTTAATAATGAAAGGCTGAACATCTACCAATTAAATATTAGATTTTAAATACCAAAATATAACAGGTTTCTATATTTTAATCTATAGTTCTAAACACATGTCTTAAACCCTTGATTTAAATTTAAAAATTCTAGTTCTCCAACAAATTGTTATTTCTATGACCTGGATTATCCTTATACCAATCTTTATGATTATTACCGCCAGAAATAGCCCAATCACTAAAATAGTTGTAAGCATCATAAATTCTTACGGATTCTTTAGGAACTTTAAAATCATGAATTATACTTAATGCCCAAGGAAAACCTGTATCGGATATATAATTACCGTCAGGATCTACATGCATTCCACTAGTTTCTACTAAATTTTGGCCTAGTTGAGTTGTTGTATTATATGGAAGGTGTATTTCATGCTCTCTAACTTTATTTGCAATTAAAAATGGTTTAAATGGAGCCTCTCCTAGTGCAGCAGTGTTTATTGGATTCACAAAATTAATGGTAATGGTTCTCTCCGTAATTAAATTATCCGCATTATCTGTAAAAATTACGACCGCATTATCTTGAGCACTTTCTGTACCATTAGCGTCTAAACTTATATAGTTTTCACTGTAAGAAGTGCCAGAAACACTTTCAATATCCATCGATGCTAACCCTTCAATCTCTATACCTATACCATTTGTAAAAGCCGCAGAATTTGATTTAACTTTACAAATAAAATCTACTCTTACCACTAAATTATCTGCGTTTAATAATACTATTGCTTTATAATTTAAAGCCATATCATTAAAATCATAATCACCACTAGAAGGCCATAAATCTTCAAAAACAATACTGCCAGTACCATATTTACTAGGGGTAAATATTTCGTAAGACACATCTGGATCATTAGGATAGGCATCATCATTATCTACCACACCGTCTCCATCAGTATCAGTCTCATCAGTTTCATTTGAAAAAATCCTAAAAGTAGTTAAATCATTAATTGTCCTTCCAAAATCGGTATCGTTATTTGCATTAACCCCATATATATACTCCCAGCCACCTGTGACTGTATCCATTATAATCAAATCCGAACTCGAAGTATTATTAGCCAACCATAAATCTTGATTAGAATCAAATGTCATAGAAGTGGGGTAAAACGGTAAATTATCTGCACTAATACGAACACTATCATACTCGTTATTTTCGTTTAACTCCAGTCTATATAAGCCAGAAAATGAACATAGAAATAATGTCCCATCTGCAGCAAATGCTAAATCTCCACCATGAGTGTTATGTAAGCCATTAATATTCCATATATTCAAATTTGTACCATCGATAGGATTGAACGTATATAATTTATCTAGTTTTGAAAAATACAGCAACCTATCATTTACATTAAAATCTAATCTAGGGCCACCGATTCCAAGATTTGCAACAATTTCCCAAGAATTACTACCAATATCATATTTCATTAAAGGGTGGGGACTACTTTTACCGATAGAATATAACACTGCATTTTCTTGATCAATAGCGGCTGTAAAACTACCCATTGGCATATCTGAAAGGTATGTTAATGAACCATCCAATGGATCTACCTGAAAAAGCTCAGCAGACCCATTAACGCAATATAAATAATCTTCGACACTATCTCTACCTATATTATTGCTTGGACCTTGACTGAAAAAATACTCAACTTTATTGCTAGTAATCATCTCAACAGATGCCGAATATTTTAAGTTGTCCTTTCTTCGGATATATAGTTGTTCATAGAAATTTGGTATGTTGACTGAGTGCTCTAATATTCCATTTTTTGGAACTTCAGAAAAAATCAATTTATTGAGAACATCATTTTTAAATATCTCTTCAGTTACAATCTCTCCCGCTTGGTTTTCAAATGTTTCATAACCTACAGAATGTAAATCCTCGACATAAGCATACACATCATACTTAGAATACGGTGAATTGTCATGAATTTTAATATCTACTTTTCGATATGTACTGTAGTCAAAACCATTTGGAATATTTATTGATTCAGTAACTATATTTTCTGACGAGGCGTCATTAAAATCGGGTTTAGCACATGAACTGTTTAGTAATTATATTATAAAAATTTGAATGCTTATTTTTCTGCTCATAAACTATGTTCATTTCTTAATCTCTAAATTAGATGAGAAACTTCTCAAATTTTTTCTTTTTCTTTCGCTAGTTTCTTTTAATAGTCAAGTTGCCATTTAACGTAGATAAATTGAAAATGATCTAAAAAGGCATATTAAGGGTTGTATTATCTCAATATAAAATACCTATAATACCTTAAAATAAAAAGCCGCTCTATAGAAATTGACTTTATCAATTATTGAGCGACTTTTTAATCAACTAACCATAAGTTTTTAATTAAAAATTAGTTTAGAGTTATTTCGATTACCGTTAGCATCAGAATACCAATCTAGATTTGGATTTGAAGTAACGAAATCATCAAAATTTGGATAAGCCTCAAGAATGGTTGTATTCTCCTTTGGCCATGGCCAATCAATTGGTAAGTCGTTAAGTGCCCATGGAAAACCATTAGCATTGACAAATAAATTACTCCCAGTTGATAAGTCATCACACTCAGAAAAATTACTATCATCATTATACATAGATGGTAAATTCAACGCTGGATAATTGATATGAATTGCGTTATATAAATGATGTATTTCCTGACCTGAGACACCATCTCTTAATAAAAATTCATCATAAGCACCATTTAATTTAGTAACAGTTCCAGAAATTACTGGAATATTTGCATAGTCTATTTGTCGACTATTAATTATAGCATCGGGATTATCGACATAAATAGATTTAAGATTTGCAAATACAAATAGGGTGGTGCCGTTATTGTTGTCATGCAATCTTGTAATGTGACTTGATTCGTAACTGTCTGAAGCATCTAAGGTTAGTACAGCATCGTTGTCGCCATCTATTACCCTTAGTACAAAACTATTATTATAACCGCCTCCTAATGCAGGGAACTTATAATTAAATTCTATAGTTGTGATATAAGTATTTTGACCGTCGTGGTTATCCCCATTATTCAATCCTTCCTTATAACTGTAATTATTAACTAAATCATTAAAATCATAATCTCCTTGACAAGGGTATAAATCTTCATAGACTGATGTAAAATACAAGCCTTGTCCTTGAGGATAATTATACGTTGCTATATCAGGGTTATCATCGTCTACATCAAGACCTCCTTCACACCCATCTCCATCATTATCAACCATATTGTTGTAACCAGGCGAGCATGAGTTTGATGATATAAACGTAGAACATGTATTAATCACATCATTATCTCCCATAGAACTGGTGTAGCTGTTAGAACATATATCTAACTCTCCTTTAAATTTCTTACCACCATTAAATGTTAGTGCTCCAGTTTCAATTATAGAATAAGCATTATCACCTTTAATGTTGCCACTTGAAATAATACTTGCGCATTTAAATATAGACCCTTCTTTGACTTTAACTTCTTTATTTGAATTATTCATGAATGCTCCCGTAACAAGAGTATAAGAAGCATTCTTACATTCCAATTCATCGTTATTTATTAATGTTCCTGAAATTGTTGTTTTACAATAATTCTTAAACTTACCAGAATTAATGGTGAAATTGCCAGCAACAATCAATTCTGAATCTTCTTTATTATCAAATTTATCTGAAAGCGTTACATGACCACCTATAACAACTGATCCCCCTTCATTTTTAAAATGTTCATTATTGTTAAAACTACCGGTGATGTTAATCGTTCCACCAAAATTTTGAACATGATCTGAAACTGAAAGATTTCCTGTAATACTAGTTAATCCCCAGTTATCTAAATCGGCAGCAATATTTGCATTTACTCCATTGAAAGTACCCTCATTATAAATTTTTGAATTTATAGTCCCTGACAGATTTAAAGTCCCTCCTTGACCTACATATATTGTTAATTTACTCGAATTGTCGTTTAAATAGGAAGGGGCCCATGATCCTCCGCTACAAATATAGATTTTGGTATTAGAATTAACATTTATCCCTTGTGTTGCGTTTCCAGTTATTTTATAATTACCACCATCGTTTCCATTAAACTCGGAATAGTCATCACAGTTCCAACTTGGAGGATCATCAGAAGGAAATGACCTCCCTGCCTCTTCGCTTTCTTCCACAATATCATCTGTCAAAATAAAATTTTCTAATTGGTCTGGTGAGATGTAATACTGTCTTGTATTTGTTGCAAGATCTGCTTCTATTAGAACCGTTTCAGTATGGTTTGGTATTAAAAATTGTGTGTTAAACGCGTGATGTTTTTCAACTGCCCCTTCGAGCAATAATTTATTGGTTTCACCTTCAACTTTGTAAACTCTAATTTTGACCATGTCTGCAATAGATTCGTCTGACAAAATTATGGATGCGTTTTGAAGATTAACCGGTCTGAGATCATGACCATCAGGTACTATTATTGATGACAAATCATCAATATTTTCGTTTGTTGCTCTTGAAGCTTCATCTTGAAATTCTCTACTACAACTATGTAACGTTACAAGTAATAGAGCAAGAATAATATTCCATTTTTTCATTTCTAATAATTATGTGTTAATAGCTTTACTAAGCTAAAACTCTTAATATATGTACAGTTTAAAAATCGTCTAACTGTCTGATAATAAAAATGAATGATTAATAAGTTTCGTTAAATGGTATTTTTAACTCTAAAACCCTGTAATGATGATAATTATACTTTTAAATACGTTAAAAAGTAGGAATTTGTGATAATGAATGAACTCTTATTCGCTTTATCTAATTTATTCTTCTTTGCTCGATAATCTCAGAAATTATTTTACTTTGATTACAAATTAATCCATGCGATGCCTTTAATATTTCTTCAAATTTTTTGTTTGGTATATGCGCTGTGATTAAAATTTAAGATATTTAATAAATGTCTTAGTTAAGAGTATAGTGCAAAATGAAAGGCCTCATTTCATCTGACCCAGATAGTACTCGTATTATGACTATTTTTACAAATGTGCATTAAGTAGTCTTGTCTAAGGTTAACACTATTAAGGGCCAAACAAAATTTAATTATATAACTTTTATTAATATGCTTACTAGATTATTTACAAAGATACATTCATAACCTTCTACTAAAACGATTATTTCTCAGGTTTTATATCACTTAAGTTTGGTCTATTTTGAAATTACTTTAATAACATTTCTCCCATGACTGTGTTTCAAAATTATATTGCTTTAATACTTTAGCAGGATTACCCGCAACCAAGGTATATTTAGGTATATCTTTTGTAACCACACTTCCTGCCGCAACAATTGAATGCCTGCCTATAGTAACCCCAGGTAAGATAACGGTATTAGCACCAATCCAAGATTCATCTTCAATGATAATGGGCTTAGTGGTAAACCCCTGTGCATGAATTGGTCTATAAATGTCCTTATAATTATGATTTAATCCAGAAATCACCACACCCTGAGCTAGTCTTACATCATTCCCTATATTTACCGGTCCAATTATGGTATTACTTAAACCTATTCTTGTCCTATCCCCAATGATAACGTCACCTACACCATTATTCACTGCTGAAAAATCTTCAATGGTTGACGCTTGACCAAGACTGAATTTATTCCAGGGCACCACATCCATCCTAGTGTGTCTTCTCACAACAGAACCTTTTCCTTTCTTATGAACAAATGGGTTTACAAACCATTTTATCCATAATCTAGGTCTTGCTTGATTGGGGATTAAAATAGACCAATGAGCCAATCGCTTTAATTTACTGTTCGATTTTATTTTAGACACAAATTCCATTAATGAAATTGTTTTAAAGTAGATTCCATGGCCGCGTAAATATGATTAACACTATTTTTCCAAGTGTGTTGATTAGCAAATTTTATCTGTGCCTTTGCTTTAGTTTTTGAATGCTCCGTTAAAGCTTTATCAATAAGCGACACATAATCTTCTTTTGTTTCTCCCAGGTAAACATAGTCCTTAAACATTTGCATTGCTTTTGTTTCTGTAGCTACAACTGGTTTACCCATAGCTAAATATTCGTCTATTTTTCTAGGATAATTACCTATAGTAATTTCATTAACAACCTGAGGGTTAATAGCAACATGAAAGCCTTTAATATATGAGGCTAATTGGTCTGCTGGTTTGTAACCTAAAAAATGTACATTCTTCAACTCATGTAAATTCGAATATCTAAATGCTTCATCTTCAGGACCAACAAGAACAATATTCCAATCCGATCTTTTAACAGCTATAAACTCTAATAAATCTATATCTAATCGCAATGTAGTTAGGGACCCTACGTAGCCAATTACAGGGCCTTGAATTGTATTAAATTCCTCCGGAATGGCCATACTATTATCTTCATCGTTAAACATACTCACATCACACCCTTGTCCTACCATAATACTATTCTTGTTATATTTTGAGCTATAGTCTACATAGTATTCTGAATTATTGACAATGACATCTGCATTTTCCATTAAAACTGGCTCTAGACGCTCACCATGCTTTTTCCAATATGGCTCTTTAACTAAGTTGTCTCTAATATAATAGGTGTATAGCTCTGGTTGCAAAAACTCTTTTAAGTGAAGTCCCAAAAACATAGAACTGTCATTGAACAATAAAATATTTTTAAAACCTAAGCGATTGATTGCATCTGTAATATTCTCCGAAAATAATTTTGCATTTCGCCTATTTAAAAGCTTGAATATTTGGTGAGAATTAATCCAATTTATAGACTCAATGACACTCTTTGGATAAAGGTTCCATAAGTTTGATTCTATTTTTTGAATATCTGGAAGATGACCTCTTGAAATATGAATTCGCTTTTGAATTGACGGCTTATATTTTTGCCTATACCTCGTAATCCTGTCTAATGGTGGATTTACATAAAGAACTCTGTTATACTTAGCAAATTCCTCAGCAATGTTTTTACAGTTACTGCCAATTTTTATGTCCCAAGGCTGTATTCCTACTATTACTATATCTTTTCCTGTTACAGTCATTTCTAAATATTGTTATGGTTAAACGTCTGATAAATTCCCAAGACCTGTCTTGCTGCATTTTCCCAAGTAAATTTGGTATACCTTGCCAATCCCTTTTCAGTAAGCTGATTTTTATAATTTTTATCCGAACGTACTTTGGCTATGGCTTCATAAATATGTTCTGTACTATTTGGATTTACCAGACAAGCTGCATCACCTGCAACTTCGGGCATTGAGGATGTATTTGAGGTAATCACAGGAGTTCCACATGCCATTGCTTCGATGATTGGAATCCCGAAACCTTCTCTTAATGAAGGAAATAAAAATAACTCGGACAGACTAAACAATATTGGTAAGTCTGTGTCTACAACATACCCTGTAAGTATTATTTTATCGCTTAACTCTTCTTCTAAATCAATGGACTTTAAGATCGTACTTAGTTTGGATTCATTAAGACCAACAAGAACTAATTTTAAATCTTCTGTATACACATAAATATACATGTAAAAGGCTTTTAAGACACGTGCTGTGTTTTTTCTAGGGTCTGTATTGCCTAGATGCAACAAAAAGTGTTCTGGAAGATTATATTTCTGTTTAACCTTTGCCCTTGCTTTGTTATCAACCACAGCTTTAAAGCACTCATTGACACCATTATGTACTGTTTGTATTTTGCTGCTGTCTAACTTATAAATTTTAGAAATATTTTGTCTTTCAAAGTTAGAAACCGTGATAAGCCTCTGGCTCTTCTTAACGATGCTGTTAACAATTAATCTTCTATAGAGATTTCCTATTTTTTGATACCAAGAAGCGCTACTTGTCAATTGTTCTAGCACACTTCCTTCTTTAAAAATAACATCATGGAGCGTAGTTACTAATGGCATTTGCAAAGCCAAAGGCGCTGTATTACTAGTACAATGCAGAATATCACAGTTATGAGCTTTAGCCAATTTAGGCAGTTTGAATTGTTCCCAAATCGGATATGCGCCACCTTCAATCTCAACGATATGAAAGTTATCCGTACTAAAGACGACCTTATTATCTACATCTGGCTTAACAAAGATGAAATATTCGTTCTCCTTATCGATTTTTTGTAAGCTCCTAATTAACTCAAGAGCCACCCTATCCATACCATGCTTGTGTGGACGAAATAAACGCTGTGCCTCTATACCAATTCTCATTTTCCTTAGCTTTTTATTACACCGTGCGAGGTATGTATAAACTTTGTATTTGCGCCTTTTAATTTAAACAACAGACAAAACATTCTCAAAAATGCTGAAGGCAAAGAAGCCATTGCTTTTAGGGTTGCCAAATTATAAAATGTTCTTGGGAGTGCTAATAGAAATGTTACAACTAAAAATGAAAGATTCACTAACCACAAGAAACTAGAGACATGTGTTTCAATGCTAAACCCAAAATCGAAGATACTGTAAAAAAGCGCCGTTAGAATTGTAATACCAAGCAATAAAATTCTTGGGGGTATTATCATTTGAAAAACCTTATCAAAAAAGTTTATGTCCCCATTAGTAAAAAGAGCTCTTGCCCCTGCTCTATAATTTCTTTTTAAATACACAAATTGAGTTGCTAACCAGCGTCTTCTTTGTTTTGAAAAATCTGATGATTTCTGAACTTTTTCATCTAACAGAACAGTATTTTGAAGATATTCTATTGTAATGTTCCTTTTAGCCAATTCAAACTCCAGCTCCTTGTCAAACCCGCCAATGGCAGTAATTTTTTTCATAATTGACACGAATAATTTGTACTCAAAACCCATCCCAGAACCAATCAGTCCTGAAGACAAGCCTAAAGCTCTATGTCCTTTTCTGTAGATATGATTATTTATTTCTTCGCTAGCTGCATCCAAAATAGCAAAAGATGTATTTAGATTTTTTGCTTTTCTATGTGCTTGTATTACACGATAACCATTCTTAAAAGCAGTATTCATTTTTACTAAAAAATAATCTTCCATTATATTATCAGCATCAAGCACTAAAGCATAATCATAAACTTTTTCGAGGTCCAAAATGGCCTTGTTCAACGCCTTGGCTTTAGTACTATTCTCAAAGTTAACTTCTACTAATTTAACAGGAAGTTTTTGAAGTTTGCTTAAAGTTGTTGGCTGTAAAGAATCTGCAATAATAATTACATCAAAAAGGTTTGCGGGATAGTGCTGTAATAATGCTTTTTTAGCCACATGAATAATAACAGCGTCTTCCTTGTAAGCAGGAATAAATATGGCCATTTTACCAGGTTGGTTATCAGTACTTTCTTTTCGTTTTTTATAGAATTGTCCTGCAACAGCAAATACCAAAACATATAGACACGATATCATGAAGTAAACAGCAAATACCATCTCTACACCTTGTGCTAAATATTGAAATACCTTAGTTATAGTTTCCATAGTGGTCGTTAATTTAATAGTTAACTTTATTTTATAGCTAAATCGCTACTTTTAAACTTGTTAATTACTGTCCTTAATTTAAGTGTAACTTCTCTTAAAAATGGCAGGTATTTACCACTTTTAATATTATAAGTAAGCGACTGAGAATTGTATATCATCTTGAAGTTTTCTGTACAAAACACAGGTTTCTTGGTAAGCTTATTGATCTGTATGGCTTGCTTTAAATCACTTTCCACAAATAAATTATACTTGCTGTTTTTATATTCATTGGCCTTGTGAACACCGTGACAGTTGGCTCTTTGCCTAGCTTTCATGTCTGGCAGATCTAGCATTACAAGTTTATGGTACTTTATCCCGTGATTTTTTAACCAAGTTTCCGTTTCAGCTCTATATTTCTCTAATCGAGAGGTTACTAATGCTCCTATTTTACTTCCTGAGAGATATAATGGTGCAGCATTTAGTAAAAACGAGACATACTTTGGCCCATCGTCATTCTGTTCTTTAGTTGGATCTGCACATAATACACCATCAATATCAAAACATGCTTTATCTAAAGTAGAATGGTTAAAGATGTTCCACTGAAAATAGCGTGGATTAGCTACTGTTTCTAAGGCATAATTCACAAGATATTCCTTGCCCGGTGCCGCATAAACTACTGCATACTTAAAATTGAATTTTGATTTTAAGTGTGCTAAATTCTCCTTACACTCTGCCAAGGCAGAACCACTAGCAATACTATCATCTACGACCAATACATTCTTATAATCTGAACTGTCAAAAAATTGTCTTCTAGCACCCGCTTTATACACAAAGCCATTAATAAACGAATGGATATCCGTATATGGTAAATTAAGATATAGCGCTAATAGATTGGCAGGTAGCATTCCACTTCTTGGCACACCAACCACCAAATCTATGTCTCTAGATATCAAATGAAGTTTTCTTAATATGGTTTCATTTAAATCGTTAATACTTCTATAATTCATGACTCTATTATTTTATGCACTTTTTAATCTTTTACTTTTATCCAATTGTGGAGAAACAAACATGAAAACCATAGTGGCATACATGAGTATCCCTGTGGGCATTTGTCCAAAAACACCATTACCATAAGAAGCCGCCATTATACCGGCCATCCCACAAGCAATTGCAGTTATTTGGATTTTTAAATTATGATCCTTGATTTTGAACATGATATTTCGAGCCCCTGAAAGAAGAATGAAAAACAACATAAATAAATAATACACTAATCCAACCACACCTGTATCTGCCCAGACCATGACATACCAGCTATCAGTCGCTGTATTTGCCAAAAAGGTACGAGGTGTAAAACGTTTTCCCCAGTTACCTGTGGCTCCTATACCACCCCCAAAAGGTCTTGAAGCCAAATAACCTTTTAGCTTTCTTTGGTTAGCTAAACGTATTTGTAGCGACCCTTCATTAGGGTCAAATGCGGTGCGCATTCTTCTTATTTCTGCATTTCCCTGACCAATTGTTGTGTGTGCAAAAAAAACATACACCCCTATTCCCAAAACAGCCCCAAGCAAAAGGATTTTAAAATTTTTGCTAAGAATTAAAAACAAAAACCCACCAATAGCTGGCACAGCAAGAGCACCTCTAGTTCCTGAAATAACCATACCTAGAAAACCTGCTAATGCTACGCTAAAAAAAAATACTCTAAGCTTGATACTTGTTTTTTTGAATAAAGCTAAAATCCCAAACACAACACCTGCATGTGCCTGAGAGGCACCAAATTGACCAGCGTCTGAATAAAATGAGAAAATCCTCAACTTCCCGAAAAGGACATGTGTTTCTGCACCACCCAACTCTAACCAACGCTGTTCAAAAGGATCAACTCCAAATTGAAATTGTTGTAAGCCCTTTAAAGTTCCTATAATCGAAAGAATTCCCCAAATTATAAAAAAGTTATTTAAATCTTTTTGCTTACTAAATAATATAAATAACAATGGAATTGCCAAAAACTGATAGAGTCCTACACCGCGCATTGCATAAAACCAAGCCTCCATACTGATCACTTCTGGATTTCCTAATTGGAATAACACATAAACCATCCATAAGCTTACCACTATAGTCAAGCTAGACTTAGCCTTTAACCAAGGTAGTTTTACTGCAAATGCTTTGAAAAACAAAGCAATATAGATTAGCACTAACATCACGTCTATGGTTAATCCCCAAGGTGCTTGCACATATCGTGAAACCCCTATAGCGAAAAAACCCAATATGATAGTCACATAGATTCCGATTTTAGGGATTTTAAATATGGCATAAACCAAGGCTGTAATAAAGAACAAACCAACACAAAATATAACCCCAGCAACCTCGGTTTTAATAATAATAAGTCCTAAAAGGCTCATGAATACAAGGAAAATGATTGCACTGTTGAGTTTAGTTACTCGCATTGAGCCTGAGTTATTTTCAAAAGGGTTAATATGATTTTTAAATGTATCCATTGTTTATACCGTAAAACTTAACGCATTGATTTGTTTGACATTACAAACATAAATTCTAAACCGAGTGATATCGGCTAGATTTCGACTAATAATCATTAAGTGTAGACGAATAGAAAACTATTATTGATAAAGGAATGCAAATATGTTATCTCGTTATATATCTCTTGATCTATACTTTCAAACAAAAAATAAAGCCACAATCTCTAATCGTAGCTTCATAATAAAAGACTAATTACTTTTCAGGTTAGTAAAATCTAAAACCCTCAGATAAATTGCTTTGATTGCAGCCAAAGGCTTTTGTAAAACGCATGACCGCTCCTAAAAATTTCCAATAGAGAAACACGAAACGTCTTATTTAGAAAATAAGCACCTACTATAATCCCAACAGTTGTAAATACCAGTGTTGAAACAGCAACCATTTCGATGGACTTGAAGACGTATATAGCTATCAAATCACCAACAATATTAGCACCTAGCATTATGGCCACTTTTAAGGCGTTAATGTTTGGTCTATTGATACTATCTAAACCAATCCCTGTCATTCTATCAATGGGAAGCAATAAACCATAAACAGATAATATTCTTACAATAGCTACAATATCTATTCCTATTATCTCAGTGTCTAAATACTGGTATCCCGAGATTAGAATTACAAATGCCTCCGCAAAAACGAAGGTTCCAATAGACACGGCAAAAAATAAATAGGTTAATGCTCCTGAATAAGTATTAAATAATACTCTTACGTCATTTGTTTTTCCTTCTAAACATGCTTTTGACATTTTCGGAAAGGCGGTTGCCGTAAAACTTCGTAAGGGAATTTGCTGGATCTCAGTTAGTTTTAAAGGTATACTAAACAAGGCTACAGCGCTGCTCCCAAAAGGGCTTACGCTTATAATTAAAATATCTGCATTTCGCAATAAGTTTGTTCCAATTAATGTAAATGTACTGTACTTCCCAAAATTCAATAAGGTTTTTAATGTTGCCCTAGTTACTTTTCGAATGTATTTTAAACCATCCCAAGATTTACTTATGCACACCAAAGAAGTGATTGTATTAACCCCTATAAAAACTAGGGTAATCTTTAGAACGGAATATTTAAAAACAAAGGTATTTAATACCAAAAAGCCAAAGAACAAACCACTATTCAATGCTTTTATAATTAATATTTTGTCGTATCTCATCTTTGCCTGTTGTACTACAAGGGCATTGTTAAGGGGGAGGTTTAAAAATGCTAGCACTGGATACCAGCTAAAAAAGAGTACGTATGAAGACGTATTAATGATATTGCCCAAAAATAATTTAACACTTATCAATAATAGGGCTATGATTAAAGTGACAACTAAGCTAATAAGTACATTAGATCCTATTAGCTTGTCCCTGTTCTTTTCTGTCGCTCCCGAGAGAAACCTTACCAGTCCATTATTGCTTATTCCATAACGTAGCATTTCTGCAAGCGATCCTCCAGAGATAAATAGTACCCACTGCGCAAATTCCTGTGTCTCCAAACTTCTTGCCAATAAAGCAAAACCACCAAAACCCAATAATGCTATTATAAGATTACCTGATAAGGACAAAAAATTATCTTCTCTAATTATTTTTTTGTACAAGCTCTTCATCTTAAATATGATTACCTGTATAGAATTGAAAACGGAACATGTTCTTTAGCCTAACCCTAGTCTTAGAACGGTTTTTCGGCAACTCGCCCAAAACAGCTTCTACTTCATTAATCTCTACACCGTTAATAATAAACTGTAATTTTTCACCCGCAATTGCTTTTAAATCATACAAAATGTTGTCATCTGCTTTTAACCATAATCTATTAGACCGACAAATTATTAATGCTAAATCGGAATTTGCCACTAATTCTGAAGGGTAGCTAAACTCCAGCAAACTTGGTAATTCGATCAAAATATAGTCTAAGCCACTAATGGTATCTTCTGAATCATTAATCATAAAATCTTGGTAACTTTTAATTCTCTTATACGATTCGTCCACACGATATACTTTGTACTCGGACGAACTTAGAGTATCCTTTACCGAAGACAAAAACGGATGGCTACTATCTATTCTTGGATCTTGATAACCAAAAAATCTATACAACCATGCCACTCTAGAATAACTAGTCATGGACTTCTCCTCATTCGAGTGGTTTAACACCATAACGGAATGTCCCGATGCTTTTAATTTCTTAGCAATATTAGCGGCTATCACGCTTTTTCCTTCATTATTTCTTGTACTAATAAACGTAATTACTTTGGGCGTCTTTGTAATTTTTGCCTCTTTGAATGTTCTATTAAAATCCTGCATTAAAAACTCCATCAAACGATCTTGAATTCTCACTAAATCTAAGTGTGATTTTGCTCTGAAAAGCTTAGCAAGCATTCCCATTGACGGAATTCCTAAATGCGCTTTTGCCTTTTCTTCATTTTTTAATGTGTTATCAAAATATTCCATCAGTAAAATGCCTGCAAGAATGATAATACCAGTAATTAGTACAATTGCAATGATGATAATTTTTCGTTTTGAAGGTATAGGCTTCAATGGATAATACGGCGGATCTACAGCAGTTAAATTACTGGACAGTTGTGTATCTTGATACTTAAGTTTTGCCAGGTTTAAGCCATGTAAAATATCAAGATATTCTTGTTCTGCCACCTCTATTTCTCGTTCTATTCGCTTTAAATTAGCACCAGCAGGAGCATACGTTGCAAATTGTTTTTCTATGGCTTTATTCTGCGCATCCATGATCGAGAGCTTAGCTTTTAAATCTTCAGTCTCAACAACTTTATCTACCCAATCTGGCAATACTTTTTTAATAGGCACACCATCCGTTGAATTTTGAAACGAATACAACTCATCCACATTAGTCTTTATTTCTTTCTGAAGGGCTCTAGCTTGCTTTTCTAATTGTTCGATGTTTTGAGTAGCACGCTCGTCTCCATTAGACTTAGCCGAATACATACCTATTTTATAGTTCAGATCCCCCAACTGCTTTTTGCTTTCTACAATAGCATTATTCTTTTCTTGAATAAGTTCCTGTATTGCCAATTTTTCTTCTAAACGTTTTTTTGAAGCCTGTGAACCCGCTAATTGAGCCATGTTCTTTTTATAGGCCACTTCCATGTCTTCTTTTACTATCGCAACCGCTTTACTTTGCTCATAATAATTTATAATGTTATTATCTTGATTGAATTTTAGCATCCTCTGCTCTATAGCCTTCAATTTCGTTTCAGACATCATCAGTTGTTTTTCAAAGTATTTTACAACAGCATCAGAACCATTCTCTTTAAGGTTCTTATACATCTTGGTGCAGACCTCTGTATAGATTTTTAGTGTTTGTTGGCAAATTCCTGGGTCATCTGCCTCATAACTCAATTTTACCAAATCACTTGAAGAAATACGTTCTATTTTTACTTTTGAAATTGCCTCAATGGAATAGTATCGATGGTGAAAACTAAGCAGCGAATACACAAAATTAGAATTATCACTATGCATTACTTCTGTTAGGTATGCCACTGTAGCTTCATAATCTAAATTGCCGTCTTGATCAAGATTTATCTGAGTAGACAAATGACCTTTAATCTCTTCTGGAAGAATTTCCTGTAGTTCTTCGAAAGCTTCTTCTGAAATAAATTTATAGTTAGCCTTCTTTAAAGACAAGTGTCGACTTAATAATCTTATCGCAACTTCTTCTTGAGTATCTCTAGATTTAATAATATTGATAAGATTATCAAATGCATTATTAGCTGCTAGATAGTTAAACGTCTTATCCATCTCTATGGACGATCCCGAGGCTATACCTGTATATAGCATAGTTTCTGAATAGTAGCTTCTCTTTGGATTTAGCGTAAGCAACACTGCTAATACCCCAAAAATCAGTGGCACCACCACAAGAATCGTCTTATGCTTTAATATCAGTTTTATAAAATCAATAGGTTTCATCGTATCGTGCTAAAAAATTAATTGATTTTTACACCTGTGTAATTCTCCAACAGCTTTTTAGCTAAAAGTAAGTTTGACTTTGCTTTTTCAAATTCTGTTGCTACACCAGCTGTGATATCTGATATTCGTATGTATTCGTATATTTCCATTTGCCCATTGGTAAACTCCTTTTTTGCCATTTCCTTATTTACTTTAGCGTCACTGAGGTTGATCGCTTGAATTTCGAGTAAATTTTCCTTCAGAATTAAGTCTTCGTAATATCTAATTACTGTTTCTCTAATTTCATATTCCTGAAATTCCACCAAGCTTTCGGCTTGAGATATTTCTGCCTTTGCTTGTTTTATGTCAGACTTTCTATTGAAAACATCGAATACAGGGATTTTTAAGTATAAGCCTACGCCATAGTTGGTTTGTGTAGTTGTACTCGATAAGGTTACCGTATTGGGACCATTAATATTATTAGAAAAATTATCAAAGGTTCCATACCTAGTATCTGCTTGAATTCCGAAATTTCTTGTCCAATTTCTTCGCTTTGCTTTAAGATTAGCCTTCTTCACTTCAATTTCATTTTTTCTGTAACCAAGCATTCCGTTGTTTGTTAAAGCCGAATCAATTAAAACACCTAGTTCTGGTATTAATAATTTAAATGAATCAAGTGTTTTAGCTTCAGCAATTGTATCTTGAGCGTTAGCAAACGTATTTGCCATTACAATGACAATTAGCGTTATTACTATTCTAGAAAAATAATTCATGGCTCCAGTTTTGTATTCGTTATTCCGTTTTCACAACACAAACTTACAATGGCAATAGAGTGAATTCTCTTATATTTCGATGGATGATCGCTAAGTGTAGACGAATTGATAATATATATTGATTAAGCATTTTACCTAATTTTAAAATACTTAAACACAAAAAAGCCGCCACCCCAAAGTATTGACATAGCGGCTAAAAAACTAAACTTGAAAAACTATACTGAACCTCTTTGAAATAAGGCAGGAACTGTTCTTAAAAGAATCTTTAAATCAAACCAAAGTGAATAATTATTGTCTACAAAATAATCTGCATAACGATTATCTAAAGCAATACGTTCATCCTCTGACATATCGCCTTTCTTGCCTCTCAGTTCTACTTGCCACAATCCTGTAATACCTGCAGGTGCCAAGAAACGCTTAGACATCTGATCTTGTGTAAGTGTCTCCGCCTCATAAACCGGTAATGGACGATTTCCAACTAGGGACATATCACCTTTTATAACATTGATAAGCTGGGGTAATTCGTCAATACTGGTGTTTCTTATGATTTTACCAATTTTTGTAATTCTAGGATCGTCAACAATTTTTATGAAGCTAGAATTATTATTTCGTTCTCTGATGTTCAATTCTGTATGCCAATAGTCGCAAACTTTAACTAGTCCATCGTATTTCAAAGAAGAACAATATACACCCGCTGGTAACTTCCTGCACCTAGGACATTCATCTGCATGAATGTTATCTTTGTTAAAGGTGTTTTTATATTGGTTATTATATTTTGCCAATTGCTTTAACATCTTATCAGATCCTGCTCGCATCGATCGTAACTTATAAAAGTTAAATGTTTTTCGTCCAACACGTTTAGCTGCGTAATATACTTTACCTTTTGACTCTAAACGAATAGCTATAATAGTTAATAATAACAGTGGAGAAAGTAATAGCAACACTGTTGAAGCCACAACAATATCAAAAATCCGTTTAGATAATGGAAATCTATATTTTGCTGGTTTAATTGATGCTTCTGCCACACCATACGATTCATTAGTCTTCGACAATTGCCCTGCTCTTCGTAAAATTTGTTCTATTCTTGTGGAACCGATAACAAAATAGTCATCAACACCTTTTCCAAAAGCTTCTTTGTAAATTATATCATTGTGTCCTTCCATCAATAATATGAATGGAATTTTTGGCAAAGTTGTTTCATTTCTGAGCGTATTATAAAAATACATACCATTATTACCTGGTATATTGTACTCACAAATTATAACTGTAATATCTCTATTAGTTTTTAAAACTTCGAGTGCATTTAAAGCATTGTTACAGAAAACTCTTAAAGTTTCAGTACCCTTAGTAGCAGATTCTTTAATTCGATCTTCATTACCCACATATAGTATTCTCATTTTTTTAAGACTTTTATTTGATTTATTCACCAAACATTACTGTAATGAATAGGGTACAAATTCTTCTTCACAACCTCATCCAATTCCTCCGGATTAAATGGCTTAGTCAAATAATCCTGTGCTCCAAGTTTATAAGATTTTATACGCTCTTTGCTTTCACATTTTCCAGATAACATTATAATTGGTGTGTGTTTGGTATAGCCTCTTAACCTTATATTCTTTAAAAGCGTAAAACCATCAATCTCATCCATTTGGATATCACTGATTATTAAATCAGGTAAATTCTTTTCTAGCCAAGCTTCTGCTTCCGCTCCTGAGTTAACTGCCTTAACGTCGTACTTGTTTGATAGGAAAAACTCCAGTAGAGTGGTCATTGTTATCTCATCGTCTATAACTAATATCTTTTTTTTCATCACTTTAAGTTTTACTACTCGATGGCTTGCCTAAAAAAGGCAATTGTTTTCTCTAAACCTTTATCTAACTCAACATTTGGCTCCCAGTCTAGTTCCTTTTTTGCCAATTTTATATCTGGCTGCCTCATTAAAGGATCATCACTTGGCAATGGTCGAAAAACTATTTTTGATTTTGAATTGGTTAACTTAATTATCTTCTCTGCAAGTTCAATGATCTTAAATTCATCTGGGTTACCTATATTAACAGGCCCTGTGAACGAGTCATCTGTTCCCATAGTTCTTAACAGACCTTCTACTAAGTCATCTACATATTGAAAACTTCTAGTTTGCTCACCCTTGCCGTATACGGTTATATCCTTATTTTGTAAAGCCTGACCTATAAAGTTAGAAACTACCCTTCCATCATTTGGGTGCATTCTTGGTCCGTAAGTGTTAAAAATCCTCACGATTTTAATCTTTACATTATTCTGAACATGGTAATCTCTGAACAAGGCCTCTGCCGCACGTTTACCTTCATCATAGCAAGAACGTTCTCCAACAGGATTTACATTTCCCCAGTAAGATTCAGGTTGTGGATGCACCATTGGACTACCGTAAACCTCACTGGTTGACGCTTGCAAAATTTTAGCCTTAACTCGCTTTGCCAGTCCCAACATATTAATAGCTCCCATTACGGATGTCTTTATAGTTTTTATAGGATTGTGTTGATAGTGAACAGGTGAAGCAGGACAGGCCAAATTGTAAATTTCATCTACTTCTATTAAATAAGGGTTAATAACATCATGACGAATTAACTCGAAATATGGATGTTTGGTTAAGTGAAGGATATTTGCTTTTTGTCCAGTAAAATAATTATCCAAACAATACACTTCATGTCCTTCTGACAATAGTCTTTCACAGAGATGTGAACCAACAAATCCTGCTCCCCCAGTTACTAATATTCTTTTTATCATGATAATAGTTTTATCAAATAGCACCAAGTTATACTACTAATTTCAATATTTTATTTGTTGATTTTTTCTTTACCTTTTTTACCCCAATACATTCATAATTGAATCCTAAAGAATAGATTTCTTTAGCACTATAAATATTTCGTCCATCGAATAAGGTGAACTCATTCATCAATCGTTTTACGATATTAAAGTTAGGCACCCTAAATTCTGGCCATTCGGTTAGAACAGCTAAACAATCTGCATCTATTAAGGCATCATATTTGTCTGGACAGTACATAATACGATCCTCAAAGTAATGTTTTGCTTCGTCCATAGCTTCAGGATCATAAGCTTTTACTATTGCTCCCGCATCAAGTAAACTAGTAATAATTTCTAGAGACGGAGCTTCTCTCATATCGTCTGTTTTTGGTTTAAATGAAAGTCCCCAGATGGCAATTACCTTGCCTTTCAACTCGCCGTTAAAATGTCTTGAAATTTTCTTGAACATTAATGTTTTCTGATATTGGTTTACAGATTCTACGGCTTTTAATACTTGAAGTTCATAGCTATTTTCACTCGCCGTTCTAATCAAGGCTTTTACATCCTTTGGAAAACAAGAACCTCCGTATCCAATTCCTGGATAAATAAATTTAGCACCAATACGTGAATCCGACCCAATTCCTTTTCTAACATTGTTAATATCGGCTCCTACGATCTCACACAAATTAGCAATATCATTTATAAAGCTAATCTTTGTAGCTAGCATTGAATTGGCAGCATACTTGGTCATTTCAGCCGACACAACATCCATAAAGATTATTGGGTGTCCGTTTAATGTAAATGGCTGATATAATCTATCTAATAATTCTTCAGCTCTCTTGCTTTCTGTCCCTACTACAATTCTATCAGGTTTCATAAAGTCTTCAATAGCTGCACCTTCTTTTAAGAATTCTGGATTTGAGGCAACATCAAACTTTATTTTCAACCCTCTTTCATCTAATTCTTGTTGCACTACTTGTTTTACTTTTTCAGAAGTCCCAACAGGAACTGTACTTTTCGTAACAATTAGTTTATAATCTTCCATATGCTTGCCACACTCTCTTGCTACAGCAAGTACATGTTTAAGATCTGCGCTACCATCTTCATCAGGAGGTGTTCCCACACTTATAAATATTGCCTCTGCATCAGATATTGTATCTGCTAGACTTGTTGAGAAAGCTAATCGTTCTTTAGACATGTTACGCTTAATCATATGTTCTAGTCCCGGCTCATAAATTGGTATTATTCCTTTTTTTAAGTTTTTGATTTTTTTGTGATCTATATCTACACAAACTACATCGATCCCTACTTCAGAAAAACACGCACCTGTAACTAAACCTACATAACCGCTTCCAACTATTACTATTTTCATAATTAAAGTTTTTTATTAATGAAACAAACTTAATAGTGGTATAACTCTTTGTGCGTTAAATTTCGATAGATAGACACTAAGTACAGACCAATGAATCGTTCTAACAGATATTTTGTTTTATCCAAAAAATGATATTCAGCTCATTTACAGCTCTATAGTATTGACAATTAGAAATTATTGATTACTAATCTGTTTATTTTAAATTTTACATCTCAAGTAGATCTAAAACTTTGTAATTAAATCTCATATAAAAACAAAAGGCAAAAACTTTCGTTTTTGCCTTTCCACGTAGTTAGTATTAGGGACTATGTTAATAATTACAAGCCAGCTATTAATTAGTTTCTATGTGCATTCAAAAACTTCTTATTTACTCGTAATATTAACATCAATTACACTATTGTTGATTTTTTCAATCATCAGAAACTTTTAGCTTCCTTTAATATTGTATAACCTTTGTTAACTACTTAACCAATACTAATGTAAAATTATGATTAATGTGTTTTGGGTAGTTACATTTTCGTTGAATAGGCAAATAAGGTCCACAGATTGCGCTTAAGCTTCGATGAATGGTTTAAAGAAATGTTTAGTTAAAAAAATAAGACAGTAAAAATACTTTTACTGTCTTATCATGCTATCTATTCCAAAAACCTACTTTTATGAATACTCCAAAGATAATTCTTAAACCTTTTTAGGTGAGCAAAAAATCGTTAATATGCCCTTGCTAAACGTTGGATAACAGAATTTAGCAGGTAAGCGGATTTATAATAGGTTAAGACGTTTCATTAGTTCTGATCGATTAGACCGACTTACAGGAATAACATCTTTTTTTATTAACACACTATTATCTTCGATATCTATAATTTTAGATACGTTAATAATATAGGAACGATGTACTTTTAGAAATATAGTATCAGGTAACTTTTTCTCTATATTTTTTAATGTAGAATGAACCGTGTAATTTTTCTCTTCAGTCTTGATTAGAATATAATCCCCTTTGGCTTCTACTAAATAAATACTGGGAATATCAATTTTTATTAATCGTCTATCAATATTAACATACAGGTCGTTTCCTGAAGCTAACTCTACGGACTCTCTATTTATTGACTTAGCAATTCCATTAGTAGATGTTGCCTCGGCCTTTTGAATGGCTTTTTGAAAACGCTCTCGGGTAATTGGTTTTACCAAATAATCCACGATGCAATCATATTCAAACGCTTGAATTGCAAAATTAGGATCGGAAGTGGTCAAAATAATCTTTGGAGGATTACTTAAAGTTTCTATAAAATCAAAACCCGTAAAATCTGGCATATGAATGTCTAGAAATATGAGATCTGCTTCATTCTGGTTTAAATATTTAATGGCTTGAATCGCATTTGGAAATTCTTCTAATGCAGTGAGACTAGAAATACCGTCACAAAGTTGAGAAATAATTGCTCTTGCTGTAACTTCGTCATCAATAATAATACAATTCATAGGATTGGCTTATAAGGTCTTTAAAAAATCTGTCATGTTTTGCAAAATGACCTCAAAATCTTCTCTACAATTAGTATTTCCATTTAAAAGATTATTCTCAAAGTCTACTGCTACTTCATAACTCTTAACGAGTCCTAAAATACTAATTTTATGCTTAAGCTTATGTACATTTTCTGCAGCTTTCTGATAATTTCTAGCATTTACATTATTAAAGTATACTGCTTTCTCCTCAGGAAATTCTTTCTGGATGATATTTATCAATTTTTGTTCAAAGGCTCTGTCTCCTCCAGACATGCTTTCAATATAAGATAAATTAGGCTGTTCCATTTGGCTCTTTTTTTAGAGTGAAATTAAAAGAAGTACCTTTTCCTAATTCAGAGGTTAACCAAATATCACCACCATAAAGATCTACAATCTTTTTAACCACAGACAAACCAATTCCTGTTGACTTTTGGTTATTTTCTAACTTCTGAAAGGTCTTAAAGATTTTTTCAAAATACTTTTCCTCAATTCCTTTTCCGTTGTCCTTGACATAAAATTCCCAGAATTGATCTTTATCTTCTACACCAATTTCAATTTTTCCCTTTTCTTT
>Ga0189289_10332_pt1 | contig 25199 bp, 28 predicted proteins | sample UW106minimetaG_FD_130313 | JGI IMG/M metagenome (GOLD analysis project Ga0189289, IMG submission 130313) | Marine microbial communities from the Costa Rica Dome - UW106 mini metaG | ecosystem: Environmental > Aquatic > Marine > Oceanic > Photic zone | place: Costa Rica: the Eastern Pacific...
CAAGATCTGCAGCAATTGCGACGACAACTCCTTGCCATCCCCGGAAGAATCATTCGGGTACAAATTGCCAAGCAGGTTCCGCAGCGTCTCTTCGCGCGGGGGCTGCATTGCCTTCCTCCTCAACACCGTTCAGGTATGGGGCAGGACTCTGACCTCTGTTGTTGCATCGAACACCACATGGATTTTCAGCAGGGCCTGATCAGCACCGTTCACGACTACAGCTTGGGCAATCTTGATGCAGTTGCCTTTAACCATGAACTGAGTCAGCGACCAACCACTCTGCTGATCCCCTGCCTGATGGAGGAATTCAGCCGCCCGGCCCTCGGCCTGATCCGAGAAACGCTCTCTGGATTAAAGGGCCTCAACGAGCTAGTGGTGGCGCTGGCGGCCAGTAGCCCCGAAGACGTCAACACAGCAGAAAAGTTTTTTGAAGGGATGCCGTTCCCCGTACGGGTGCACTGGACCAACGGCCCCGCGGTTCGCGAGCTGCTCGAATCCGTCGGCGAGCTGGGGCTCGATGTAACCGGGCCACCAGGCAAAGGATGGGCCGTCTGGCAGGGGCTGGGGGTGGCTTGCCAAAACGCTGAGGTCGTTGGCCTGTTCGATGCTGACATCAGAACCTTTGGATCGGCGTATCCGGAGCGCATGCTTCGCCCTCTGCTGGATCGATCCCACGGCATTGCCTACGTCAAAGCCTTTTACAGCCGCCTGTCCCTTGAAACCCAAGCGCTTCAAGGCCGCGCCACACGCCTGTTTGTCGGCCCGTTGCTCGCGAGCCTGGAACAGATTTTCGGGCCTCTCCCTTACCTGGCCTATCTGCAGTCGTTCCGTTATCCCCTCGCTGGTGAATTCGCCTTTACGAGCGATTTGGCCATGAATCTGCGCATCCCATCGGACTGGGGGCTGGAGGTTGGCCTGCTTTCGGAGGTGTACCGCCATGTGGCCTCCAGCCGAATTGCCCAGGTTGATCTCGGGCTGTTCGACCACAAGCACAAGGAGTTGGGCCATCAACCGACTGAAGGCCTGCAACGCATGGCTGGCGAAATCTTCGGCACCGTATTGCGTGGACTGATGGAACACGAAGGCTGCGTGATGTCGATGGACCAACTTCCAACGTTGGAGGTGCTCTATCGGCGGGTTGGAGAAGATCGGGTCCGTCAGTTCGGCCTCGACTCAGCTATCAACCGACTGCCCTACGACCGTCATGGCGAAGAACTCGCTGTTCAGAACTTCGCAAGCCTCTTGCGGCCTGGCCTTGCAAAACTGATGCAGGCACCCATTGCGCATCAACTGCCCAGCTGGTCACGACTTCGCAGTTGCAATTCAGCTCTACAGGCTGATCTGGCTGAAGCTGGACAAGCTGATCGAAGATCTCTGAAACGACCTAACCACAACCCACAACGCTTGGCCTCTGAGCTGGCTGCCTAAAGCCAGGCGATACAACTTCAGCCCAACTGCTCACGCTGCCGCGTCACCCAAGCCGTTGCAGCCCGTTGCGAGTGCCAGGCCTGAAGCAATTGCTTAGCCAGTACCTGCAGTTGCTGTGCATCAAGCGTTGACTCAATGGCTCGATTCATCCGCTCAACATCGAACTGCTGAGTAACACTCAAGCTGACTTGCTCCTCCATTTTTCAATCCCTCAAATCGACGGAACAATCATGCGCAGGAGCAAGCAAAAGAATTGTTTCATTTGAAACGGAAGGCCATCTTTGTGTCGATCCAAACGTTGAACAAAATTCTGCAATTAAAAAGCCTTGGGCAGAATGGTGATGGTGGTTACAAAAATGACTCGATCTGTATCAACGCATCTGTACCAAATCTAAAGCCGTGCTGATTCGGTGATCAATCAAACACTTTACTTGCGCTAAGAACACGAGATTGGCATGATTCAATATGCTCACAATGATTGAGTGCGTTTATCAAAACGACACCAGCCGAATGGTGATCGTGAAATGCATTGGCAAAGACCACTTCTATCGAGAGAAGGTGGTGATGCCAACGGAGGTCTTCTGGTTCGAAGCACCTCAGGATGCGCGCTTGGAAATTTGGAAAATGTCGATGACGGGGCAGATGCTGCATGTGCGAGCCGATGTCAGTGACTACGCCACAGATGAAGAGCCTGCCAGGGAATCACTTTGGGCCAGCTGAACTGACCCGGATGGATTCGAAGAAGAAGTGATCTAAACGCTTAGGAACTGGTCGACGACCGCTTGGCTGAGTTCAGTCGTTGAACCACTGGCGACAATTCCGCCGCGTTGCATGGCGTAGTAGCGATCGGCCTGACGCACGAAATGGAGATGTTGCTCCACCAACAACACACCAATCCCGGTATCAGCAATAATCCGCCGAACAGCAGCTTCAATATCTTGAACAATATTGGGCTGAATGCCTTCAGTGGGCTCATCCAATAGCAGAAGTTTTGGCTTTCCTAGCAACGCTCGGGCAATGGCCAATTGTTGTTGCTGACCACCACTCAGATCCCCTCCCTTGCGCGGCAGAAACTCCTGGAGAATCGGAAACAGCTCATAGACAAATGGATCAATGTGGCGATGGCGCACCAAGCCACCCGGCAAAGCCTCCATCCCCAGAAGCAAGTTCTCTTCGACCGTGAGTTGCGGAATGATCTCGCGACCTTGAGGCACATAGCCAATCCCCGCCCGTGCTCGCTGATGGGGAGCCTGACGATCCAGTTCAGCGCCGTCGAAGGCCATCGTTCCGGAGCGAGGGCGCAACAAGCCGATCAGCGATTTCAGCAACGTGGTTTTTCCCACGCCATTGCGGCCGATCAAACACACCATCTCCCCCGACTTCACGCTGAGATCAACATCCCGAAGAATGTGACTTTCACCGTAAAAGGTGTTGAGGCCTTGGATCTCCAACAAATTCGTCATGGGTTCTCCTCCTCAGTGGTGCCGAGATAAACCTCAATCACCCGGGGATCTGCTTGCACCTGATCCATAGTGCCCTCACAGAGAACATGACCCTGGTGCAGCACCGTCACCGGACTTTCAAGCCGTCGAATGAATTCCATGTCGTGCTCAATCACCAACACGGTGTGATCCCCTGCCAACGACTTAAGTAGATCCGCCGTTAGGTCGGTCTCCTCATCCGTGAGCCCAGCCACCGGCTCATCCACCAGCAAGAGGTCGGGATCCTGCCCCACCAACATGGCGATCTCAAGCCACTGCTTCTGGCCATGGGACAACGACCCAGCAGCCCAATCGGCACGGTTTTGCAGGTTGACGATGCTCATCAACTGATGAACACGGTCTCGCTGATCCCCATTAAGGCCGCCCACCAGCAATGACCAGGGCTGCTTCGGCTGGCTCACTGCCAGGGCCAAGTTCTCCTGGACGGTGAGCTTCTCGAAAACGCGGGGGCTCTGAAATTTGCGACCGATGCCCAGGCGAGCAATGCGATGCTCCGCTCGCCCCACGAGGGAACGACCTTGAAACATCACATCGCCTTCCGTGGGAGCCGTTTTGCCCGTAATCACATCCAGGAATGTGGTTTTTCCGGCCCCGTTGGGGCCAATCACAGCCCGCAGCTCACCAGGCTGCAGGCTGAGGTTGAGATCTCGCAGCGCCAAAAACCCATCAAAACTGACAGTGATTTGGCGCAATTCCAATAAAGCCGTACTCATGACTGAACCTCCTCCTGACCTTCAAGATCGAGACGTGGATAGGTCTCACTCCGACGGGAGATACCGAATCGGTTGAGCCAATTGCGAGGACCATCTCCTCGGAACCAACCAACGACGCCTTCAGGCAAGGCCGTCACCACAAGGATGAACAACCCCCCTTGGATGAACAGCCAACTTTGGGGGAGAGCTTCGCTCACCAAACTCTTGGCGTAGTTGATGGCCACAGCGCCAAGGATGGCTCCCACGAGCGTGCCTCGACCACCGACCGCAACCCAGATCACCATCTCAATCGAGAAGGGAACAGTCATGTATTGCGGCGAAACGATGCCCGACTGAACGGTGTACAGCGCGCCTCCGATTCCAGCCAAACCACCAGCGATGGCAAAGACGATCGTCTTGAAAAGGGTTGGGTTGTAACCCGCAAAGCGCAGCCGGGGTTCGTCATCGCGAATAGCAATCAACACATCACCGAACCGACCCCGCACCACCCAACGCAAAAACAACCACGCCAGGATCACAACAATTGCGGTCAGCCAGAAAAAACTGCGCTGCATCTCTGCCGAACCCACCACCTGACCGAACAACTCCGTGACATCGGTCTTGAGACCATTGGTGCCGTTGATCAGCTTTTGCTGCCCATTGAAAAAATTGAAAAACACCAGGAGCGCGGCCTGGGTGAGGATCGAAAAGTAGACCCCTTTGATGCGGTTACGAAAGACGAGATTGCCCAGCACCGCTGCCAAAACAGCCGGAACCAACCAAATCCCCACCAAGGTGACGAGGGGTGAGTGGAACGGTTGCCAGAACGCGGGCAAACGATCAACCCCATAGAGACTGAAAAATTCAGGGATGCCATTGGGCAGGTCCGCTGAACTGTTCAGCTGCAAGTACATGGCTGCCACGTAACCGCCAAGCGCGAAAAAGATGCCCTGGCCTAGGCTGAGCAGACCGGTAAAGCCCCAGATCAAGTCAATACCCAGAGCAACGATCGCCAGGGAGAGGAAGCGACCCAACAAATTCAGCCGAAATACCGGCAGAACAGCAGGCGCAGCAACGATGGCCGCAACGATCACCACCCAAAGGATGATCAAGGGCCAACGGCGTTGTTGAAATTCTTGGAACATCAGATCAAGCCTCCACCATGCGGCCTTTTTGCGGAAAGAGTCCCGCAGGACGGAACTGCAAAAACACCACGATCAGGGCAAACACCATCACTTGAGCCATGCTCGTTGTGGCGAAGAAATTGACGACACCGGCCAGAGGAGCGGGCATGTCTGGCCAAATCGTGAGCAAACGTCCAGCACCGATCAGATCGGTCAGAACGCCAATGGCGAACGAAGCCAGCACGGTTCCCAGCAAATTGCCGACACCGCCCAGCACCACAACCATGAAGCAGCCCACGATGTAAGACCCGCCCACGTTGGGGCCCACCGAACCCAGTAGGGAAACAGCAACCCCAGCCACACCGGCTAAACCCGAGCCAATGCCAAACGTGAGCACATCAACGGTCTCCGTCGGGATGCCAAGGCAGTCACTCATCGAGCGGTTCTGAGTGACGGCACGGATGCGCATGCCCCACACACTTTTGTTGAGGAACCAAGTCACCCCAACCACCGCAACGATCGTGAGCACGATGATCACGAGACGGGGCACAGGGAATGTGATGTCCATGTAATCGATCCCACCGCGCATCCATTTGGGCGCCGTCACATCCACGTTGCGGGAGGTGGCTCGGGCGATGCGGCTGATTTGTGAGGCCAAGCCACCAGCCAACAACACACCTGCCAGGGCTGAAACAGCCCAGCTCCCAGCACGCACCAAGCGGGCTCGCGGCCCCGCCAAGAGAGACGACGGAAGCAGCAGAGGAAGACCAAAGCCCAGCACCAAAGCCAGAATCAGGCCGGCGGCGTGAGCCAGAGGGACACTCCGCACAAACTGCTGAAGAATCAAACTGACACCCCAGGTCGCCAAGAGTGTTTCCAACGGATTGCCGTAAAGACGGCGAATCACGGTGCGCTCCAACAAAATGCCGACAACACCACTGACGATGAACGCCAGGGGAATGGCAACGAGAACGTAGGCGTTGTAAACGGGCTGCAGGGCAGGCAGCTTGAAGACAAGCTGCACCACATAAGTGGTGTAGGCCCCGAGCATGATCAACTCGCCATGGGCGAGGTTGATGACACCCATCAAGCCAAAGACAATGGCCAGTCCAAGGGCAGCCATCAGCAGAACTGAGCCGATGGCGACGCCGTTGAACAGGGTTTCAAACAGCAGTTGCACAGACGTGTGAAACGAAGCGTTCAGTGAAACGACAAAAGGAGGGACCCGTTAACGGGCCCCTCCCTGAAGAGAAATCAGGCTGTGATCCGTGGATCAGAGCTTGTACTTCTCGCCTTTCGCAGCGTCGGTCCAGTCGCAAGCGAAGCCTTTGGAGCTGGGCTCGAACTGGTTCCAGGCCTGAGGAGCCACAGGACCGTCGGTGGATTCGAGGATCTCGAACTGGCCGTCAGCCGTGATCTGGCCGATGCGGACGGTCTGAGACAGGTGATGGTTAGGCATCACCGTCACAGGACCCTGAGGTGCATCAAATTCGATACCAATCAGAGCTTCACGCACCTTGTCGTCGTCGAAGCTGTTGGCTTTCTCGACGGCCTTCTTCCAGAGATAGACCATGTTGTAAGCCGACTCCTGAGGGTCAGCCACCTGACGGTCTTCGCCGTACTTGGCCTTGAAGTCAGCAGCGAACTTCTTGGATGCCGGGGTGTCGATCGACATCATGTAGTTCCAAGCGCCGTAGTGGCCCTCGAGGAACTCAGAACCAATGGTGCTGATTTCCTCTTCCGCGATGGAATAGCTCATCACGTAGTAGCCGTTCTCAGGGGTGATCCCGGCGTCTTGGATCTGCTTGAAGAAGGCAACATTCTGGTCGCCATTCAGGGTGTTGATGATCACACCGCCGTCAGGCAGAGCTGTTTTGATCTTGGCGATGATCGGGGCAACTTCGGTGTTACCCAGGGGCAGGTAGTCCTCACCGACCACTTCACCACCCAGAGACTTGAGCTGCTCTTTGGTGATGGTGTTGGAAGTACGGGGGAAGACGTAGTCCGAACCCACCAGGAAGAAGGGCTTGCCAGCGGCAGGCGACTTCTCATACATGAACGCGGTGGCAGGCTCTGACTGCTGGTTCGGTGTCGCACCGGTGTAGAAGATGTTGTTGGAACACTCCTGACCCTCGTACTGAATCGGGTAGTAGAGGAAAGCGTCCTTCGACTCGTACACAGGCAGCATCGCCTTGCGGCTAGCAGAGGTCCAGCCGCCGAAGACCACGGGCACCTGATCCTGATCGATCAGTTTCTTGGATTTCTCAGCAAAGGTGGGCCAATCGGAAGCACCGTCCTCGACGATGTACTCGATCTTGTACTTCTTGCCATCGACTTCAACGCCACCATCGGCGTTGATCTCATCGATCGCCATCTTCTCAGTGTCCACCAGGGTGGACTCCGAGATGGCCATGGTGCCGGTCAGCGAATGCAGGATGCCAACGGTGACGGTGTCATCAAAGTCGGTCGCGGGTGCAGAAGCTTTGTCGTCACCACCACAGGCGGTCACGGCGAGACCCAGCGATGCCGCGGCCATGCCAGCAAACAGACGCTTGGAAAGAGGGGTGCTCATGAAATGAAGGGGCACTTAAAAGCTTGGACGCGCGAAACGTCCTGAGATCCGACCATCGCCACTGGAGCGGATTCAAAATGTCACAACGGGAACACTTTTGACCCCAAAAGCTTGTGTTTTCATGATTTTGGTAGCTGTTGCAACAAGAAGCCCACCACATGGTCCAGACCCTCGCCGCTGTGGAGGTTGGTAAAGCACCACGGCTTGTCTCCGCGCATCCGCCGGGTGTCCTGTTCCATCACCGCAAGGTCGGCACCTACCTGCGGTGCCAGATCAATCTTGTTGATCACCAAAAGATCAGACCGCGTGATGCCAGGCCCTCCTTTACGGGGGATCTTGTCGCCAGCAGCAACATCGATCACATAGATGCAGAGATCCACCAACTCTGGGCTGAAGCTCGCCGCCAGGTTGTCGCCGCCACTCTCAACAAGAACAAGATCCAGGTCAGGAAATTGGGCTTCCAGCTCTGCCACAGCTGCTCTGTTGATCGAGCAGTCTTCGCGGATCGCTGTGTGAGGACAACCGCCTGTCTCCACCCCGCGGATCCGCTCTGGATCCAGGGCACCGGCACGGGTGAGGAACTGGGCATCCTCCTGGGTATAGATGTCATTGGTGACCACAGCGAGCTGCAGGTCGTCGCGCAAGCGGCGACAGAGCGCCTCCACCAGTGCGGTCTTGCCGGATCCCACAGGACCCGCCACCCCCAGGCGCAGTTTGCTGCTCATCAGCTTCGAAACAGGCGTGAATACAGCTCAGCATGGGCAAGCTGAGCCATGCCCGCACCCACACCGCTGCTCCAGAGCTGCTGCGGATCGGCAGCCTGAAGCAGCTGCGCTTGCGAGGCAATCATGGGTAGCAGCCGCTGTTGCAGCACCTGCGCTCGGGACGGACCCAACGGCAGCAGCCGCACCGACGCACTGAGCTGATTGGCAACCCAGCCATAGAGATATCCCTCCACCATCTCGCACGCTGGAACAGACAACCCCACGGCGGCCCAAGCCCAGGCCGCTGGCCAGCTCAGGGGCACGTGTTCGGGCAGGGCCTGTCCCATATCAGACATCAACTGCACCAGCGACATTCCCATCTGACGCTGTTGCGCTCGCAGCTCTGCTGCTTCACGGGTGGCCAACAGCCAACCGTCCAGATCGATCAGGCGCGCTTTGGCCGCGCCATCCGCCTGGGTTGACCACCCCACCAGCGCCTCTGCAAGGGGCCTCAAGGCAGCGGCCTCCAGTCGCACAGCACCCCGTTGCAATTCGGCCTCCAACCAAGCCTGAACAGCCTGCTCATCAGCAATGGAGCCAGCCTGAATCAGCACCTCGAGACCTTCCGAGTAGCTGAAGGCACCAACGGGCAACGCCGGGCTAACCAGTTGCAACAACGCCAGGGATGTCATCCGTGCTGATGCCCCCCATAGGCGCCACCCTCGGGAGCAAACGGCTGAAGGCAGCGACTGACCGTCAAACCACGCCCTTCCAGCATCGTGGCCAACACGGAATCCTCCGGGAGCAACAGCTCTTGCTCATGCAGCTCAAGAGCAACGTGGCGATTGCCCAGGTGATAAGCCGCCTGCAACAGCTCAAGGGGATGCGAACCCTGCACCCGCAGCAGCGCTTCCGGCGCTGCCGTCACCTCCACCACGGTCGAACCGGACTGATCCCCCAGCAGATCACCAGGCTGCAGGGATCCCATACGGGGCAACTGAAGAAGAACAAGGCGACCGCAGGAGGTGGTGCGGCGACCGCGCAATACCGTGCGCTCTTCAGCCGTTAACGGCAAGTGCAGGGTTGCCATGGCACTGCTGTTCTGCAGGCGCTGCTCCAACACCACCACTGCATCTGTCACCACCATCTCCTTTCCAATTCCACAGAGAAAGCCTGCCCAGACATCAGCAGCACTTTGGTGTGCGTTGCTACAGAGATGAAGGCGATGGCAGCGGAGCGTGAAGCCATGCAACGTCTCGATCCTTGGCACGGCCGCTGCGACCTGCAGTTTCGTGCAGCCAACGGCAGCACCCGACACCAGGGGGGCTGCACGGCTCCGTTCAAGTTGCTTCGCAGTGAACATGGAGATGACGGACGCTGCGAGCTGCCGGTCCTGCACACCGCCGGAGGCCTGGTGGGCGGCGACCAACTCAGCCTGGCCATCAACCTTGCAACCAACAGCCGCAGCCTGATCACGAGTGTGGCGGCGCAGAAGGTCTATGGATCCATCGGCCGCAGCCGCTTGCAGCCTGAGGGCTGCTCTGCACAACAGCACGTGTGCTGCTCGCTGGCCAGCGGCAGTGATCTCGAATGGCTACCGCAGGAATTGGTGCTGTACGCCGATGCCTTGTTCGAGCAGCACCTGACGGTGACCCTGCCAATGGATGCCTCCTTTGTCAGTGCTGAATCGTGCGCCTGGGTCGAACCGCCGCTGGTGAAACCCTGCAGCAAGGGCGATGGCGGTCCAGCCTCACGATTCAGCGCATCACCTCAACCAGCTCGACATGGGAGTTGGCTGATCGCGTGGAACTGGGCAGAGCCAGCCTGGAGGGCCCCCATGGCCTAGCTGGTGCACCGGTTTTCGGAACACTGATCTGGGCCGCACCCATGGCCATGAGCGCCGAAACAACCGCAACACTGCTGGACGGAGCGCGGGCCGACCGTGAGGGACTGACGGGCACGATGCGCTGCGGGGCCCTCGGGCAAGGGCTGATCGCCCGCTATTCCGGCAACTCCAGCCGTGATGCCCGCTTCTGGTTCAGTCGGATCTGGGAGCGCACGCGAACGCTCCGGGGACTGACAAAGCCACGCATCCCCAGGGTCTGGCCCCTGCAGGAACAGCCTCTGCGCCGACAAACGTCCACCATGAACGCTTTGGAGACCGCAGCGGAGACACACTGAAGAAGACCGAGCTTCGCTATGCATCTCAGTCCCCAGGAAAAGGACAAACTCCTGATCGTGACCGCGGCACTGCTTGCGGAACGACGATTGAACCGCGGCCTGAAGCTCAACCACCCCGAATCGGTGGCTTGGCTCAGTTTTCTGGTGCTTGAAGGTGCCCGTGACGGCAAGAACGTGGCGGAGCTGATGCAGGAGGGCACCACCTGGCTGCGTCAGGACCAGGTGATGGACGGCGTGCCCGAGCTCGTGCACGAGGTGCAGATCGAAGCCGTCTTCCCCGATGGCACGAAGCTCGTCACCCTGCACGACCCAATTCGCTGAGGCAGAACCCATGGCCCCTCTCATTCCCGGCGAACTGCTTCCCGAACCGGGTGAACTTGAGCTGAATGCGGGACGACCCGTCACCACGGTGAGCGTCTCCAACAGTGGCGATCGACCGGTGCAAGTGGGCTCCCACTTCCATTTCGCCGAAGCCAACGCCGCCCTGCAGTTCGACCGGGCCGCAGCCCGCGGTCATCGTCTCGACATCCCCGCCGGCACCGCCATCCGCTTTGAACCCGGCGACAGTCGCGACGTGAACCTCATTCCCTTTGCCGGTGCCCGACGTGTCATCGGCTTCAACGGCCAGATCAACGGATCCCTCGACGCCTGACCCATGCCCTACCGCATCTCCCGCCAGGCCTACGCCGAGACCTACGGACCCACCACTGGCGACCGGGTTCGCCTTGCGGACACCGAGCTGATCCTTGAAGTCGAGAAGGATTTCACCGTGTACGGCGACGAGGTGAAATTCGGCGGCGGCAAGGTGATTCGCGATGGCATGGGCCAGTCCCAGACACCTCGAGCCGCGGGTGCCGTCGACACCGTCATCACCAATGCTCTGATTCTCGATTGGTGGGGCATCGTCAAAGCCGATGTCGGACTGAAAGACGGCCGGATCGTGGGCATCGGCAAAGCCGGCAACCCCGACACCCAGGAAGGGGTCACGATCGTGGTGGGCCCCGGCACCGAGGCGATCGCTGGAGAAGGTCACATCCTCACGGCCGGTGGCATCGACACCCACATCCACTTCATCTGCCCCCAGCAGATCGAAACTGCTCTGGCCAGTGGCGTCACCACCCTGATGGGCGGCGGCACCGGACCAGCCACCGGCACCAACGCCACCACCTGCACCCCTGGGGCGTTTCACATCGGGCGAATGCTCCAGGCCGCCGAAGGCTTGCCGGTGAACCTGGGCTTCTTTGGCAAGGGCAACGCCAGCACCCCTGAAGCCCTGGAGGAACAGGTGCGCGCCGGTGCCTGCGGCCTGAAGCTGCATGAAGACTGGGGCACCACGCCGGCCACCATTGATGCCTGTCTGTCGGTGGCCGACCGGATGGATGTGCAGGTGTGCATCCACACCGACACCCTGAACGAAGCCGGCTTCGTCGAAGACACGATCGCCGCCATCAAGGGACGCACGATCCACACCTTCCACACCGAGGGTGCCGGCGGCGGCCATGCCCCAGACATCATCAAGATCTGCGGCGAAGCGAATGTGCTGCCGAGCAGCACGAATCCCACCCGGCCCTACACCCGCAACACGCTCGAGGAACACCTCGACATGCTGATGGTGTGCCACCACCTCGACCCCAAAATCCCCGAGGACGTGGCTTTTGCCGAATCGCGGATTCGCCGCGAAACGATCGCCGCCGAAGACATCCTTCACGACCTGGGCGCCTTCTCGATCATCGCCAGTGACTCCCAGGCCATGGGGCGCGTGGGCGAAGTGATCACCCGCACCTTCCAGACGGCCCACAAGATGAAGGTGCAGCGTGGTGCGCTCCCGGAAGACTCCAACCGCAACGACAACCATCGGCTGAAGCGCTACATCGCCAAGGTGACAATCAACCCCGCTCTTGCCCATGGCATCAGCAGCGAGGTGGGCTCGATCGAAACCGGCAAGCTCGCCGATCTCGTGCTGTGGAAGCCGGGCTTCTTCGGCATTCGCCCTGAACTGGTGATCAAGGGCGGTTCAATCGTGTGGGCCCAGATGGGCGATGCCAACGCCTCCATTCCCACCCCCGGGCCCGTGCACGGCAGGCCCATGTTCGGCGCCTTCGGCAAAGCCTTGGCTCCCAGCTGCCTCACCTTCGTGAGCACAGCCGCCATGGATGCTGATATCCAAAGTCAGCTGGGTCTGGAGCGCACCTGCATGGCGGTGAAGGACACCCGCAGCGTGGGCAAAAGCGCTCTCAAACTCAATTCGGCCCTGCCGAAGGTGAGCGTGGACCCGCAGACCTATGAGGTGTTCGCCGACGGTGAACTGCTCACCTGCGAGCCCGCCGAAGTGCTGCCCCTCGCCCAGCGCTATCTGCTGCTTTGAGCACCACCCTGCTGGTGATCCAGCACGTTGACCACGAAGGGCCCGAACTGGTGGGACAACTGGCACGGGAACGGGGAATGACTCTCCGGACCCTGCGGCCCGACCGAGGCGACCGCCTGCCGAACGCAAGTGAATGCCCGAACAGCATCGCGCTGGTGCTGGGAGGACCAATGGGAGTGAACGAGCATCATCAACCGGACCTGCACTGGCTACAAGCCGAGCTGAACTGGTTGACGGCCTGGCACCAGCAGCGTCGACCGGTGCTGGGCATCTGCCTGGGGGCGCAGCTCTTGGCTGTCGCTGCTGGCGGATCCGTGCAACCCCTGCAGGTTGGGGCACCACCACAGCAGCTCAAGGAACTGGGACTGGGCGCAATCCACTGGGTTGCTGATCCGACCCATGAGGCCTTACTGCAGGGACAACCGAGCGGGACCTTGGTCCTGCATTGGCATGGCGATCGCATCCACCTGCCGGCCGATGCAACCCTGCTTGGTTCCTCGCTGCACTGTGCGGAACAGGTCTTTCGAATCGGCGATCACGCCATTGGCCTGCAATGTCACCTCGAGATCAACAGAGACGCACTGCAACGCTGGATCGCCAACGACCACACTTACGTGATGAGCGCCCTTGGGCCTGAAGGGCCCGAACGCCTGATGCGGGAGTGGTACTGGCTTGGAGACAAGCTGCAGGAGCAAGGTCGACACTTTTTCAATATTGCGCTCGATCAGCTACAAGAGCGCTGCAAGACCAGGTGATTTACATCAACAAGGCCAACAAATTTCTACGGATAAAAATAAACAAAACCAAAAACTTTTCTGAACAAGTATCGAACCGAACGTCACCACCACGACTGAAAACGCTTCAATTGTTTTGTAGCAACAGCTACCGATCGTTCACTTCGCATCACGCGAAGCGCAGTTCGCCTCAGGCCATGGAACGGGGACCTGAGCTTGCTTCGAGGACCTTCCAATGACCACTCTTCTCTATCGCGGGCATCACTACCAGCAAAACAACACTGCTGAAGGCAAACCTGGTGTGCAGCTGGTCTACCGCCGCAACGTGTATCAATCCCGTCAGATCAACAGCCAACGGTCTCCAGTGCAGCTCGTATACCGCGGTGTGGGCTACACGCGCTAGGCCAACTTTTCAATCCGTAGCAAGAGGAACATTCTGTTCGCTTGGATTAGGGCGTAATGGATCCAGCTTCAGCAACGACGTTGGATCTCATCACTTCCCGCCTGGACCAAGGCCTTGTGCAGGTGAATCCTTCCAGTGTGCACGGGGTGTTCTGGCTGCAAACCCACTTCCCAGCCAGTGAATGGGATGCCTTGCTTTCTGGCCAGGCTGCTTTTGGAATGGATTGCATCGACGACCTCGTCAATGATGCGCGTCAAGCTGGTTTGAATGTGGAATGGGAAGCCACAGTCCCCAATTGAGCCATTCAGATTTTTCAAAAAGCCCTCGGCACTCAGTGTTGAAGGGCTTTTTTAATGGCACAAACGAACGAGCATTGTTAAGCCACCAACCGATTGAGCATGGGCAACTCTGAGAGTTCATCCCTCCATTCCTGGGCCCAAAGTGCCTGGCTGCGCTCGTAAACCTCCATCAACTGCTCCACCGCACTCTCATGGAAATCAACGCGTAGGTCCAACAGCGGAAAGGCAGCTTCACCACTCACCTGCACCGCTGCTGAGGTGCAGAAATCGGAGCGGTGATCACCTCCAGCTGCTTCACCCGCCTGAAGGGCAGCCATCAAGCGGCGGCCAAGTTTCAAGCTGGGATCGCTGGTGAGATACGCCTGCTCCATCGCCTCCACAACACCCTCGTCCACCAAACAATTGCCGGCGACGGACAGGTCACGACGATGGCGGTGCCCAGCCCAAGCGCCGCAATCCTGCCCCGTCCAACAGGCCGTTCGACCATCCAGATCGATCAGATGAAACTGACGCCGATCACGATGCTGATCATCCGCCAGAAGGCTGGCCAAAACACTCTCCGCATCCGCACTCTGCTCCAAGCGTTCAAGGCCACAGATCCCCAGATAGGGATTGGTGTGGGCCTGGGTCGCCACAGCTCCAACTCCGGCGCGGATGTGGGGCACGGTGGATCCAACGGCCAGATGACAGGTGGCAACAGCCACGCCAAAGCGGCCGTTGTTGGGATCACGGGCCAGGATCGAAAAGGTCACGGCAGCTGACTGTCGAGCCGTAGCAGTGTTTCCAGCAGCACAGCGGTGCCTGCCCAGCACTGTTCATCGCTGGTGAACTCCGCAGCTGAATGACTCAAACCGCCCCGACTGGGAACAAAAATCATGCCCATCGGCCAACGACGACCAACCTCCTGCGCATCGTGGCTGGCTCGGCTGGGGAGATGGCTGTGAGACAAGCCGAGATCGGCCGAGGCCTCAGCAATGGTGGCCATCACCAAAGCATCAGCAGGGGTGGGATCAACACTGAACTGTGGGTCCACCGCGATCGGACAGCCCGTTTCAGCACCAATGCTTTCGACCTGCTGCATCAACTCCTTCACTAACTGATCAAGAACAGTCGGGTCAACATCTCTCAGGTCGACCGTCAGGGCGACAGCGCCGGGGACGACATTGGCGGCATTGGGCCAAACCTCAAGTCGACCCACGGTCGCCACAGGATCTCCTGGATGGCTGGATGCCATGGCCTCGACGGCAAGAACAATGCGCGACGCCGCCACGAGGGCGTCCTGTCGCAGACCCATCGGTGTGGTGCCGGCGTGATTGGCCTGTCCCTGCACATTGATGCTGAACCGACGCTGACCAACAACACCCTCCACAACACCAATGGCATCCCCACGTTGCTCGAGAACGCCGCCCTGTTCAACGTGCAACTCAAGAAAAGCGGCATAGGCCTCATCGGAGCGTCGGGCCGACGCCAGCGAAGGCCAATGCCCCCCGATTCGCGCCAGATTCTCTTGAATTGTCTGGCCGTTACTGGTGACATAACTCTCCGGGTTATCGGAAGCCGTCCCCGCCAAGCCTTTGCAACCCACCATGGTCGACTCCTCGTCGGCAAAGGCGATCAACTCAATGCCGTGCCGCAGCCGCATGCCCTGGTCCTGAAGAGCGCGGCAGGCTTCCAGACCTGCAAGAACACCCAGGGCACCATCAAAGCGCCCACCGGTGGGAACGGTGTCGAGATGCGACCCGGTGACCAAAGCAGGACGGCAGGGATCGAGGCCTTCAAGATGCCCGATCAAATTGCCAGCGGCATCGACACGCACCTGCATGCCCAACTGCTTCATCCAACTGGCCAGCAACTCGCGGCCCTGAACGTCTTCAACCGAAAACCCGCGACGACAAACGCTCCCATCCGGCTTGGCGCCAATGCTGGCCAGCTGCTCAATCGTTCCAGCCAAACGACCACGGTTTGGACCCGCCGCAACTTTGCTTGGCTCAATCTCAATTGCAGGGCTGATCTGAGAAGTCGAGATGAGCGATGGCAATGCCGTGACCTGCGTTTCAAAGGGAGAACAATCTTCACCCGAAAAAACACAGAAACCTGTAGCTAGAGCAACGATTTAATCCCGATCAAAGAATTCAAACGGGCATCAGCACCCGCCACCCCAGGCGATCGGCCTCCCGACGGGCCAGGGCTGGAACGTCTTCTGCCACAAACATCCGGTGCAGCATTTGCACACCCAGCAGATGATTGATCACGGCATCCATCTGCACACGCTCCGCATCGGTGGTAGCAGGGTCCGCATGACGCGCAAACAAGGCGCTAACGCCGTCTTTGCTCAACAAACCGGCAGCATCGATCGCCTCATCACTGAGGTAGTCATCGGCGAGTTGCTTCATCTGCTCCCACTTCTCGCGCTCCGTATGAGCTGGCGGCGCCATGAAGGCAAACTTCTCGCGCCGATACAACACCTCGGGCAACAATCCCGCCATGGCTTCCCGCAACACGTATTTCTCGGTTTTTCCCTTAATCCGCAGTTCGGGTGGCACTTGCACGGCAACAGCGGCCAGATGGTGATCCAGGAAGGCCGGTCGCGCCTCCATGGAATTGGCCATGTCGACCCGATCACCACCCCAGGTCAAGATCTGGCCCTCCAACATGGTCTTGATCCAAACGTACTGAGCCTTATCCAGGGCATGGCGCCCTTCCAGTTGATCGGCATCCAATTGCTCAGCAATCGCTTTACCCGGGGAGTAATCCTGCAGAGCTGCAGCATGAGACTCCGCCAAAAGCTCCGGCACCAAGGGCGCACAGGCAAGCCACGGCTGCAGGCAACTGGGGGTGAAGCCAACCACCGCATCGAGGTCGGGATCGTCCACCTGGTTTTCAGCCAGCATCGCTCCCTGCACCAGGGCATTGGACTGCTGAAGCAAGATTTCCCAGCTGGCGCGCTCCTCCTGAGGCAGATCATCGAGACCGTGGAGGAACATGTCGCGACGAAAGGCGGGATAGCCGCCGAACAGCTCGTCTGAGCCTTCACCGGTCATCACGACCTTGTAGTCAACGTTGTTGACATGGCGACTCATCAAGAACTTCGCCACCGCCAAGGTGTTGTAGATCGTTCGCTCGGCATGCCAGATGGTGCGCTCCATATGGCCATAGAGCTCCTGGCCGGAGAGACGCATCAGATCCTGCTCAGCCCCCGTGGCCTCGGCCATCTCCCGAGCAATCGGCGACTCGTCGTAACGGGCATCATCAAATCCGATCGTGAATGCCTTCACCGGTGCCTGGCTGACGGCTGACGCCAAACCGAGGATCGAACAACTATCGATGCCGCCAGAGAGGTAACAGCCCACAGGCACGTCGGCCACCATGCGCAGCTCGACCGCCTCCAGCAAGGACGCACGGACAGCAGCGATATGGTCGGCCTCCGTGAGGCGACGATCGCGCTGGTCCTGACGCGGAAAGTCGACATCCCAGTAGGTCGACTCCGACACCTCCAGCTGCCCATTCGCACGTTGCACCTTGAGCACATGGCCGGGCTTCACCTGCTGCACCCCTGCAAACGCAGTGGTGCCAGGAACCATGGTCTGCATCAACTGATGGAACAGACCCTCCGAGGTGAAACGTCGCTCCACCGCCGGATGCGCGAACAGCACCTTCAATTCGGAACCGAATACCAGACCCTCAGGCGTCATCACCCAGTACTGCGGTTTGATGCCGAAGCGATCCCTCACCAGGTAAAGGCAATCCTCCGCACGATCAAACAACGCAAAGGCAAATTCCCCGCGCAATAGAGGCAAGGTCGCCTCCAAGCCCTGGCGCTGATAAAGCCGGAGCAGGATCTCGGAATCGCTCTTGCTGCTGAAGCGCACCCCCTGGGCAGTGAGGTCCGCTCTGATGCGTTGAAAGTCGTAAAACTCACCGTTGTGCGCCATCAGCACCTCACCGTCATCGGTGAGAAAGGGCTGACGGCCCCGTGACTCGTTCAGATCGATGATCGAGAGGCGGGCATGGCAGAAACCAACACCAGCCTGATCAAGCACCTCCACGCCAAAGCCATCGGGCCCACGATGGGCCTGGATCGCTGCCATGTTGACCAGCAGCTGGCGGTCCACCGTCTGACGACGGTCTGCGTTGAAAACACCTCCGATTCCGCACATAACGCTCGCTCAGACGACATCCATGACGCGTTCGGCCCGGTTCACCATGCAGGTGAGCAGTGCCATCCGCAGGAACACAGCTCCCCTGGCCTGGCTGAAATACCAGTTGTGGGGTGTGTCATCAAGGCAGGTGCTCAGTTCCGCTCCCCGCGCCAAGGGGTGGAGCACGATCGCTTCAGGCTTGAACGGCATGTCGCGGGTGAGGCGAAATCCTCCCCCGTGCACTTCATAGGTATCGCCAACCCAGGCGATGGCGTTGATGTAAATGACATCCAGATCGGGCACTTCAGCCTGTAGATCGGTGCTGCAGCGCACCTTCATGCCGCAAGCCTCGAGCTCCTCCAACTGCCCTGGGTCAAACAACTGCAGATCCGACTCCAGCCCGGGAGCATGAATCACCACCACCTCATCCACGGTCTGCGGGAATTTGGCCAGGATCCTCAGCAGTGAGCGAACCGTTCGCATCCGCGATGGAATCCCAACGATTCCGATGCGAATCCGATCAGCCGCAGCCACCTCAACTTCAGCGAGCTTGGGCCGCCACTTGAAGATGGTGTACAGATCCGCCATTGCCTGAGTCGGATGTTCATCAATGCCATTGCCCGCATTAATGATCGGGATTCGCAGAGTTGACGTCATCGCATAAACAGCGCCGGGATCGCTGTCCCGAAGCACCACGCAATCGCCGTAGTTGTTGAACATGTGGGCGACATCTTCAAGGGACTCGCCCTTCGCAATCCCGGTGGTAGCTCTGTCGGTGATGTTGATCGAGCTGCCACCAAGGCGATGCCAGGCACTGTCAAAAGAGAGACGGGTGCGCGTGCTCGGCTCATAAAACGCGTTAATCAGAATCTTGCCGGTCAGCGGCGTGTTGTGGCGGCAATACCGATCGGGATTGCTCTCGAATTTCGCCGCCAGCCGAAACACCTGCAACAAGGCCTCGGGTCGAAACGGTTGGATCGACACCACATGCTGATTCACCAGATCCAGCAACGGCTCTCCGTCCTCGGCAATCGCGGCCAGCAGCTCCTGGGGTTGGTTCTGGCCATAGACATCGGGACCCATCGGCTGAAACCGAATCTGTACCGACGACGCTTCAACTACTGCTGAATTTGCCTGTGCCATAGCTAAATCGGATCAACACTCTGTTTGCCAAACCGAGTGCTAAGGCCAAGAACTACATCTTTTACCGGTAACAACAACGACACCCCTTCGTCCACGAAGAAACAGCTTCTTAAGCAAAGATCCGGAAAAAATGTTCAGCTGGTTACTAACACCTGCAGCCGTCACCACACACGACCGTTCCGCCACTCAACCCACCAAATCAGTAGCAACACGAGCACAGACAGCACCAAGGCAAGCTGACTGGCCACCAGCAGAAACTGAAAGCCGGAGAGTCCAACGAGGTTGGCCATCAAAAGAAGACTTTGGATCATCCCTCCTCCTGCAACAAAGTGAAGTCGAACCGTTCCGGCCACGTGCGACTGCCGATCAGCATCACGACTGCTGACACGGCCGCCGAAAACACAGCAGCGCAGTAAGGCGCAATCAGCACATAAGCGAGCAGACCAACAACGCTGCCAGCGAGCATGGCCGCAATGGCAGCCGTGCGGTTGGCCGTGCGCCAGTACAGACCGCACGCCACAGGCCAGACCGTGGAAGCCACCAGGGCACCGGTGAAGAACAACACCGACGCCAAAGAATCCAGCCGCGGCCAGGACAGCGCCAGGGTGACGACCGCCAACCCCACCACCATCAGCCGCGCAGCCTGCTTGAGCTGCACGTCACTGGCCTGGGGTCGCAATAACCGGAAGTACACATCCTCCGCCAGAAGATCGGCAGTGGACGCCAGCAGCGAATCCAGGGTGGAGGTCAGCGAGGCAAACACCACCACGAACACCAGAGCAGCGCCGCCGGCTCCGAGCAGATCAGCTGCCATCACTGGGAACACCATGTTCACCTGCTCGAGAGGCAACTCACGCGCCAATGCCACCAGGCCGATGGAGCCCGTCACCATCGGCACGCTCATCCAGGCGACCCCCCCCAACACAAAGGAAGTCATCACCACCGAGCGACGGCTAGCGAAGACCCGAGACCACCAGATGTTGTTGTGAAACACCTCGCCCATCGAGAAGAGGGCGGAATTCCACGCAATCAACAAACCGGCAGGCAACAGCAGATCGAGCCGATCGGGATGCCGGGCAAGCAACGAGGCATGCACCTCGGGCATCGGGAATTGCCGGAAAGCGAGCACCGCCACCACCGCCAGCAGCACCATGATCAAGAGCGACTGGATGAAATCGGTGCCGATCACGGCCCGCATCCCCCCGAACAGGGTGTAAATCGTTGCGACACCAATGACCACAAGCATCCCCACGTGGTAATTGAAGCCTGAAAGGGCCTGCAGCAGCAGTCCGGCACCCATCGCCTGGGTCATCAGAAAACCCAGGGTGTAAATCGCGGTGATCACCATGAACACCCACCACGCCAGGCGCCCGTAACGCAACCGAATGAAATCGCCGCTGGTGCGCCCGTTGGGCATCAGCTGCTTGATCCGCGAAGCCAGGGGGGCAAACAGGATCAGTCCAAGCCCTGCCAGGGCATAGCTGAACATGCCCCATAACCCGGTCTTGTAGCCGAATTCAGGGGCAAGCAACGTGGTGTTGCCGGTGACCCAGGAAGCCATCAACGTGGCGGTGCTCAGGGCCAGCCCGATGTTGCGCCCCGCCAGCATGTAGTCATCGGCATTGCCTTGACCGCGCCGACCCCAGGCAATCCCTAGGGCAACCCAGAGAACAGAGAACAACACCACCAGCGCCCAAGCAATCCCTGGCTGGAGGAAGGGAACCGAGTCAGCGGACATCCGTCGACCCCCTGCGGTTCCAATAAAGATGTCCGCGCAGAATCATCACCACCGTCGCCGCAGTAACAACGGCACCGAGGGCAAAGATCAGTCGGGCCCAGAGCAATTCATCCAAAGCAAAGACCCTTTGAACTCCAGAAACAGATAAGCAAAAGAGTCTTCCCCGCCTGGCCCTTCGCACTCGATTCAGGTGCCTTCGGATACCCAAACATCAAGCGATCAGCGCCCTATCGCCTGAAATTGCGGAATGTGTAGCAACCACCACCCGAGGGGAAGTGGGGCGACGCATTGGATAGATATTGCTTACGCGACCAGGATGTTCACCGACTACAAACCCACGGTCGGGTTCGACGAATATTTCTGCAGTGAAACGGCGAGGCCGCGCGAAGATCTAGCCACGCTGCTCGCATCGCTGGGGCAGATGGGGTTGCCCGAACTGAACCGCAGCCATGCCTCTGCCAGCCAGCTGCTGCGTCGCCTCGGCGCCACCTTCCGCCTGAACGATTCCGGCCTCAAAGGCAGTGAACGGATTCTTCCTTTCGATCCCTTGCCCCGACTGATCGGACGCAGCGACTGGATCACCCTGGAGCGCGGACTGCTGCAACGCCTAGAAGCCATCGACTGCTTCCTCGCCGACATCTATGGCCCCCAACAGATCCTCAACGACGGTGTGATCCCGCGGGAAGACGTTGAAAGTTCATCCGGCTGGCGCCCTCAGATGCAGGGCATCACCTTGCCCCTCAACCGCTGGTGCCACATCTCCGGGCTCGACCTGAACCGGGACGGCAACGGCACCTGGCGTGTGCTGGAGGACAACCTGCGCTGTCCATCGGGTGTGGCCTATTTCCTTGAAAACCGTCGGGTGATGAAACGGTTGTTCCCTGGCCTGTTCGAAGGCCGTGCCGTTCAACCCATCGACGACTATCCCTCCCATCTGCTGCGCACCCTTCAGGACCTGGCGACCTGGAGTGACGCCCCTCGCGTGGCGATCCTCACTCCCGGTGTGTACAACAGCGCCTATTTCGAGCACAGCTATCTAGCCCAGCAGATGGGCATTCCCCTGGTGGAAGGCCGCGATCTGGTGTGCGACAACGGCCGGGTCTGGATGCGCAGCACCAACGGCCTCAAGCCGGTGGATGTGATCTACCGCCGCATCGACGACGATTTTCTTGATCCCACCGTCTTCCGACACGACTCAATGCTGGGGGTGCCGGGCCTGATCGACGTGCTGCGGCAAGGACGGGTCGCCATCGCCAATGCCCCCGGCACAGGCGTCGCCGACGACAAGCTGATCTACGCCCACGTGCCGGCGATGATCCGCTACTACCTCGATGAGGAGCCGATCATCGAGAACGTTCCCACCTATCTCTGTGCCCGCCCAAAAGACCGCCGCTACGTGCTCGAACACCTTGAACAGCTGGTGGTGAAATCGGTGGCGGAAGCCGGGGGCTACGGAATGCTGATCGGCCCCCAGGCCAGCCGCTCTGAGCTGGCTGACTTCGACTCGAAGATCCGTGCGAATCCCCGCAACTTCATCGCGCAACCCACCCTGCAGCTCTCCACAGTGCCTTCCCTCAGTGACGGTGAGCTGTACCCCTGCCACGTCGATCTACGCCCCTATGTGCTGCGCGGCTCGAGCGACTGGGTGAGCCCAGGGGGGCTGACACGGGTGGCCCTCAAGCGGGGCTCACTCGTGGTGAATTCATCCCAAGGGGGCGGCTGCAAGGACACCTGGATCGTCGAAGAACAACGGATCGCAGCAACACAACGAGTGGAGGCTGTGCCGTGTTGAGTCGCGTTGCCGATTCGCTCTACTGGATCAACCGTTATCTGGAACGCGCCGAAAACATCTCACGTTTTCTGGAAGTCAGTGAAGCGATGGCGCTGGACTGTCCTCCAGGGAGCGCAGAGCCATGGTTGCCGTTGGTGGAGGTGACGGGGGATCGGAACCGCTTCGATACGGCCTATCCCGATGCCACTCCCAAACAAGTGGTGCGCTTCCTACTGCTGGACCGCAGCAATCCCAACAGCATCGTGAGCTGCATTGCGATGGCTCGGGAAAATGCGAGGCAGATCAGGGATGTGATCACCACGGAAATGTGGGAGCAGATCAATGATCTGCACTGGAGTCTGCAAGACGACGAAGACATCTGGCGAGAACCCGTGCAGGAACAACTGCGGATCATCCGCCGCGGTTGCCAGCTCGTTTACGGGATTACCGACACCACCTTGAGCCGCGATCTGAGCTGGCTGTTCAGCCAGCTGGGACGTCTGATCGAACGCGCTGACAAAACCTCCCGCATCCTCGACGTCAAATACTTCCTGCTGCTGCCATCTCCCGAGGAAGTCGGCGGGGTGCTGGATGAATTGCAATGGATCACCCTGCTGCGCACAGCGGGGGCTTATCAGATGTACCGCCAGAGCGTCCAACAAGCGATCAGCCCCGCATCGGTGGCCCGCTTTTTGCTGCTAGGCCCCACCTTTCCTCGGTCGGTGCGGTACTGCCTCCAGGGCATCAGCGACACCTTGCAACAGATCCAGAAGCACCCGAGCCAAGACACGCCGGATGACCTCGACTGTTTGCGCGGGCAGCTCCTGGCCCGCTGGAGCTACGTGCGGATCGACAACCTGATCGAATCCGGCCTGCATCAAGCCATTGACCAGCTTCAGCAAGACCTCAATCAACTCCACATCCTGATCCAAACCCGCTATTTCACAAGCGCCGACCTCCGTACCACCCCAGCCGATCCAGCATGCGCGCTCTCATCGTTCACCGCCTGACCTATCGGTATGACGCCCCGGTTTTCTTAGGGGAGCATCGCCTCTGTCTGAGACCGCGGGGGCAGGGGTTCCAGACCTTGCTGGACCATCACCTCAGCGTGCTGCCTGAACCTGAGCAACGTCGGGAACTGGTGGCCGCCAGCGGCGACGAAATCCAACGGCTCCGCTTTCTTGGCAGCACCGAGCAACTCGTCTTTGAGGCCCGCAGCCTGGTGGAAACCCGACCGGCTCCACCGCTGCAGAGCTGCTTCAACGGACTCGAACCACCACTGCCCTACCCGAGGGGCCAACTCAACAGCGATCTGCAGGGCGCCTTAGAAGGCTGGTTGCCCAATGGACAGCACGAACCCGCAGCCATCGACCTCACCCAGGAAGCGCTGATGGGCAGCAACCAACAGACCCTGGCCTTTCTGAAGCAACTCATTGAACTGATTCAAGAGCGGGTGAAATACACCCAACGCCATGTAGGGCCGGCCTGGCCAGCGGGCCGAACCCTGCGCGAGCGAATCGGCTCTTGCCGAGATCTGGCCATGCTGATGGTGGCCTGCTGCCGCGTGGTGGGTCTTCCGGCCCGATTTGTGAGCGGATATCAACTGCAGCAACCTCCCCCGAAGGAGTACGACCTCCATGCCTGGGCGGAGGTCTACCTACCTGGAGCGGGCTGGAGAGGCTTTGACCCCAGTGCCGGCACGGAGGTCAATGAGCGATATGTGGTGCTCGCCACCTCCTCCAAGCCGGAACTCACCGCGGCCGTGAGCGGCAGCTTCAGCGGCCCCCCAGGAACAGCGAGTGAGCTGAATTGGCAGATTCAGATCAACGATGAAGCCACCGGAACGGAGAACTCACATCACAACCTCGTTCAGGCCGCCTGAAGCAGAGGTTCCACCCCATGCAACTGGGGCTTCCGAGCAGAGCTATGGGTTGCAGCCATCAAGGCCGGGATCTCGGCGCTGTTGTAGACGCGAAATTCCCGCACAAGAGAGACGCCTTCCTCACGGACCGCCTGGTTCAGAACGACGGAGCCATCGGGATCGGAAATCGAACGGTGGAAGGTGCCGGGAGGAATGCGAAGGATGTCACCACCACTCTCCAGCCGAACGATGTGAAACGGCTGCTCCCAAGCCAGATTCACCAAAAAGAAGGTTCTCCCGCCGCTAGCCGCCAGCAAATTGTCTTCCTGATGGGGATGCAAATAAAACTGCCAGGCTCCGCTCTCAGGGTCGTTGGGTGGCGACACCGCCGGACCGCTATGTATCACCAGGTCACGCGCGTTCGAGGTGTCCACAGTCACGTCGAAGAAACGAACCGATGGAGTGTCGCGAAAGCGCTCGTAGGCCAGCAGTTCGAACATCTCGATGGATCCTTGAAGATCCTTCAGCTGACCTGTTGTACCG
>Ga0189289_10334_pt1 | contig 25089 bp, 20 predicted proteins | sample UW106minimetaG_FD_130313 | JGI IMG/M metagenome (GOLD analysis project Ga0189289, IMG submission 130313) | Marine microbial communities from the Costa Rica Dome - UW106 mini metaG | ecosystem: Environmental > Aquatic > Marine > Oceanic > Photic zone | place: Costa Rica: the Eastern Pacific...
GCTAGAGAAAGGGAATTACTTACCAATAAAGCCGACGAATTAAGCTCAAAACTTGTTGAGCAAACCATGGGGCATACTCAAGAGCTAATTAAAACCTCTCTAATATATTTGATAATTTTACTGGCTGTAATTATCATATTACCATTTTCTATGGGCTACTACCTAGGAAAAAGATTGAGAAATTCCAAAAACAACTAAAACAAAAAAGTCATCTCTGTTAAGAAATGACTTTTTGTGATCGCGACAGGATTCGAACCTGTGACCGTCTGCTTAGAAGGCAGATGCTCTATCCAGCTGAGCTACGCGACCTTTTTGTCGGGGTGGCAGGATTCGAACCTGCGACCTCCGCGTCCCAAACGCGGCGCGATAACCGGGCTACGCTACACCCCGAAAATTGGTTATCAAATTGCGGAGAGACCGGGATTCGAACCCGGGCAACACTTACGCGTTGACAGATTAGCAATCTGCTCCATTACCACTCTGGCACCTCTCCTAAACTATTTTAAGAACGTTCCTTAAAAATGCGGATGCAAATGTAACTTTTCAATTTCAAGAACGCAACAAATTTTTTCAGTTTTTTGGAATAAAATTTAGATTATTCTGGATACTCAATCCTTAAGTGGTAGATATTAGCTAGCTTATGTTTTAAGACCTTCTTAATGGCTTGAATTTCTTTAAAAGTAATATTGGCATTTAAAAATTGTCCACTCTCCATTTGTTTATTGATAATGTTTTCAACAAATTCATTAATCTTTGTCGTCGTTGGTTCTTTTAAGCTTTTAGAAGCTGCCTCAACACCATCACACATCATTAAAATGACGGTTTCCTTACTAAATGGTTTTGGTCCTGGATATTCAAAATCTTCAGTATTGGTCTCCTCATCATTTGCTTTTTCCTTCATATAGAAATAGTAGACTGTACTTGTGCCATGATGTGTTCGAATAAAATCAATGACGCGATCTGGTAAATTATTCTTTTTAGCAATTTCAATACCGTTGAGCACATGGTCAATAATAATTTTTGCACTTTCTCTATTTGAAAGTTCACCATGAGGATTTATTCCTGTACTTTGATTTTCAGTAAAATATGTTGGATTGGTCATTTTACCAATATCATGATATAAAGCTCCTACTCTAACCAACATAGCATTAGCACCAATTTCATTAGCTGATGCTTCTGCTAAATTAGCCACATTTAACGAGTGATGGAATGTTCCAGGTGCTTTATTCGATAATTCTTTGAGCAATTTAGTATTAGTATCTGAAAGCTCTAGGAGCGATACATCAGAAACTAATCCAAAAATCTTTTCATAAATATAGATTAATGGTTGCACAAATAATGTGGCTAAACCACAAAGAATGAACAGTCCAAAGGTCTCCCATTTTAAACTTGTAACCTGCCCCTCTTGAATTACAAAAAATGCAAAGTAAGCAATGATATAGATTAAAGTTATTTGACCGACTGAGATAAAAAGATTGGCTCGCTTATACAATTCAGATACCGTTAAAATCGTAACTATTCCAGCAATTATCTGCAGAAACATATATTCATAACTATTTGGTACAATAAATCCCAATAGTAAAACTGTAAGCACATGAGCAAAAAGGCCAAGACGAGCATCAAAAAATGCCTTAAGTATTAAAGGTAAAATACATATTGGAACTACATAAATGTATTGCGAATTATAATTTATAATTAGTGTTGATAAGACAACCATTAAAACTACGTTAAAGATTATAAAAGTTACCTTGGTATTATTACGAAAGACCGTTGCTCTATATTTTCTAAGAAAAAGAAGCAGCATCAATAATGTCAGCGCTACCAAAAGGGTGTAGGCTACTAAAACCCAATTATAATTGGTTGTATTCCATGCTTGTGATTCGTATTCCGATTTTAAAGAATTAAGGATATTGTACTCTTCATCTTCTACAATTTGACCTTTCGATATAATAAGCTGATCTTGATCAATAGATCCTCGAGTTAGTGAAATCTGAGCCATCTCTTCTTCCAAGGCATTTAAGGTCAAACTTTTATTAAGAGAAATGTCAGGTTTTATAATATCGAAAAACAAAGAAATCATCTTGTTACGTCGTTCTAAAGACGTTAAATTTGAGAAGTGTTTATCGAGACGCTGGCGTAAACCACTCATTTTAACTAAATCAGAATATTCAAGTTGTTTTACTACCGTATTTGAAGATGTTAAGATAGCGGGCTTGTTTGAAGGGTAACTATAATCACTATCAAGTATGCCTTTATCATATAGGTAATTAATCAGTACTTTACCAGATTTATACAATGCTATATCTCTCGAGTTTAAAACTAAAGTATCTTGAAAAGTCTGATTAAACTTTGACTCATATTCAGAATGCACTTGATCTTTAATTTCTGAATTCTTGTCAAAATAAACCGATGCATTCTCTTCTATTTCGTGTCTTTCGGAATCTACTTCTGTCTGTGATTTCTTAATCGCAAAATTAAATGGCGCATATAAATTCTCTGATTGCCAGGGTTTTCCTTTTTCGAATGAATATCGGAATTTTCCTGTTTTTGGAAATAGATAAACAATGAAGAGTGTAGTTACTAAGAACAAAAGTATCTTGTAAATTAGTGCATGATTCTTGTACCACTTATTTAGAAATTCCTTCATATCAACCAAATGTAACAAATATTAGAATTTTAGACCTTCATAATCCCTATTACATTCCAAAATATCTTAAAAATTGATTAATTTCGCAGCTAGATTTTAAACCAAATAAAATGAATAAGGACGTCGTAATCGTTTCTGCAGTTAGAACGCCAATAGGTAGTTTTTTAGGAAATTTATCAAGTGTTTCTGCGCCGCAACTTGGTGCTTGCGCGATCAAAAGTGCACTTGGCAAAATTAATTTAAATCCAGAAATGGTAGATGAAGTATTAATGGGAAATGTTGTGCAAGCAGGAACAGGTCAAGCACCTGCAAGACAGGCTGCAATTTATGCTGGTATACCTGATACTGTGCCTTGTACAACTATAAATAAGGTCTGTGCATCAGGGATGAAAGCAGTGATGCAAGCAGCTCAAGCGATCCAATTGGGTGATGCAGATATCGTAGTTGCTGGCGGTATGGAAAATATGAGTCTTATTCCTCATTATTACCATGCAAGAAGCGCAACAAAATTTGGACCTGCGACTTTAGAAGATGGCATGCAAAAAGATGGTTTAGTAGATGCTTATGATAAAAATGCAATGGGTGTTTGCGCTGATGCTTGTGCTGTAGAATACAATTTCACGAGAGAAGATCAAGATGCATTTGCAATTCGATCATACGAGCGTTCTAAAGCAGCGTGGGATAGTGGGAAATTCTCTGATGAAGTAATACCGGTTAATGTTCCGCAAAGACGTGGTGATGACCTAATTATAGACAGGGATCAGGAATATACAAATGTCAAGATGGAAAAAATTCCTATTTTAAGACCCGCATTCACCAAAGAGGGGACGGTTACAGCAGCAAATGCCTCAACTATTAATGATGGAGCCGCTGCACTAGTTTTAATGAGTCGTAGTAAGGCTGAAGAACTTAGTTTAAAAATACTTGCAACCGTTAAAAGTTATGCTGACGCAGCACATGATCCGAAATGGTTTACTACAGCGCCAGCTAAAGCCTTACCTAAGGCCTTAGCCAAGGCTAATATTGAACTAGATGATGTTGATTATTTTGAATTTAATGAAGCTTTTTCTGTTGTTGGATTAGCAAATATGAAAATTTTAGGACTGTCTGATGATAAAGTTAATGTGAACGGAGGTGCAGTTTCATTAGGCCACCCTTTAGGATGTTCTGGAGCACGAATCTTAGTAACCTTAATTAATGTTCTTCAGCAAAATAATGCTAAAATTGGGGCGGCCGCAATTTGTAATGGTGGCGGTGGTGCTTCTGCAATGGTACTAGAGCGTTCTTAAAAACAATCTATGCAATACGGCATTTGTAATCTTGGAATAGTTCCAATTCGTTTAGAGCCCAGTGATACCAGTGAAATGGTAACACAAGCCCTTTATGGTGACTATTTTAAGGTTTTAGAGCAAAGAAAGAAATGGAGCCGTATTCGTTTTGCTTTTGATAAGTACGAAGGTTGGATGGACAATAAACAATATTTAGAAGTGAATGAGGAGACATATAGTAACTTATCGAAATCTAAATTAAACCTATCCACTGATCTAATAGAATACGTAAGTGATGCTGCAGAGCAACTTTATCCAATTCCAATGGGTTCTGAGTTAAATAGTTTAGCATTTTTAAATCATAATTTTGATGGTAATAGATTGACTGAGAAAAATGAAAAATCTAACCTTATCAAAACAGCCTTTCTCTTTTTAAATGCACCCTATTTATGGGGAGGCAAAACTCCTTTTGGTATTGATTGTTCAGGTTTTACACAAATGGTTTATAAACTGAATGGCTTTTCCCTTTTAAGAGATGCCTCACAACAAGCAACCCAGGGCGTTGCCTTAAGTTTCATCGAAGAAAGCGAGCCAGGTGATTTAGCCTTTTTTGATAATGCGGAAGGCTCTATTATTCATGTTGGCATAATAATGGAAAACAACTATATAATCCATGCTCATGGAAAGGTACGCATTGATCGATTAGATCACAGTGGTATTTATAATGTTGATAAAAACACCCACACTCATAAGTTAAGGGTTATCAAAAAAATTATATAAAAAAAGCGACTTTAAATAAAGTCGCTTTTTTTATTATTAATATCTAAATGTTAATTTCCCCCAGCCTCTAGTGCTTCTAATTTATCCTTAGTTGCTTTATATTTTTCTGTTTCGCCTAAGGCACCATAAACATTCTTTAACTGATTAAGAATATCTAAGCTATTACTCCCTGGATTATTCTCGATAAATGCTTCTAAATATCCCGCAGCATTAGTAAAGAACACATTCTTTTCAGCCTTTAGTTCATCATATCGCTTATTATCTGCCGCAGAAGTACCTAAGGTATTCATTTCATCGTTTATAGCATTTCCTCTGTTAATTTCTATTGCAGATAAGTTTAGTGCTGCATCTGAATAACTAGGCTTATAAACTAATGTCTTTTTAAAGGCATCAATTGCATATTCATATTGCTTTGCTTCCATTGCTAAAACCCCTACATTATAGTTTAGTTCTGGATTTTCAGGATCCATATCCAAAGCTTTTTGATAAAGCTCAGCAGCCTTTTCCTCATTTCCTAACTTCAAATAAACATTTCCTTCAGATAGAATTAAATTATAATCATTAGGGTTATCAGCTTTAGCATCCTCAATTGCAGCTAATGCTTTTTCATTTTCGCCCTTATTCACAAAAATGATAGCTATATTTTTTACAATATCCGCTCTCCTAGAATTAGATAAGGCTTCTCTAGGTTTAATGTGTGTTTTTAAAGTTCTAACCGATAAATCTCTACCTGACTTATCAGAAAATAGTTCCTCTTCACCAGTCTCTTTATTGGTAGCATAATAATTCGTTTTAACTCCAGTGTATCCTAAATCTTTCAACTCAATAAAATACTCAAGTGCTTTATCATAATCTTGATCTTCTACAGCTGAATACGCTGCATTAAATAAATATGTTGTGTCTTTAGGGGAAATTCTATACACCTTTTCAAATCTAACCGCAGCAGTTTTATAGTCTTTATTGTTGAAAGCGTTATTTGCTTTAGTTATGAATGAATTGAACATTTGCGATTTCATTTCATTTGCCTGTTCGGTATATTTCAATTTACCCATTGCAGACTCTAAAGTCTTTAACTCGTCTAGCGATACTACAGCCTCATTTATATCTTTATCTGTACCCGCACCATTTGCATATAATGCTTGAGCTTTTAAAAAGTAAAATTTTGCCTTTGTTTTATCGTCCATGCCCCCCATTAACGCTTCAGCAGCTGCCACAGCAGATTTTGCATCAGAAAAATTCGAATTCCTAATTGCCTTCTCAATGGCCTTTACCTCGTTTTTTTGTGCATAAGACAATGTAGTTACCGCAAAGACCAGTACTAATGTCATTAATTTTTTCATTGTGTAATATTAGTTTTGTTATTAATTTTTAGTTTTCAGTTTCATTATTATCAAGAGCCGTGCCATCTTCATTCTGACCGCTATCTTCTGTTGTTTCGGTATCTTCTGCAACATTAGATTCTTCATCTTCATCTTTCATAACCTTAGCTACAGCAGCAATTGAGTCTTTACCTTTTAAATTAATCAGTTTCACACCTTGAGTAGCTCTACCCATAACTCTTAGATCTGCAACTTCCATTCTAATGGCGATACCCGATTTATTAATAATCATTAAATCATCGTCATCTGTTACATTCTTGATAGACACCAAGTTACCTGTTTTCTCTGTAATAGATATGGTTTTTACTCCTTTCCCACCTCTATTGGTAATTCTATAATCATCTAAACTAGATCGCTTTCCATAACCATTCTCAGACACCACTAAGATGTTACTTTCCATATCATTAACTGCAATCATGCCAATAACTTCATCTTCCTCGTGACCTAATGTTATTCCTCTAACACCTGACGCATTTCTACCCATAGGTCTCGTTTTGGCTTCTTCAAACCTAATAGCTTTGCCAGAATTTAAAGCTAGCATCACTTGACTTTCACCTGTGGTTAATTTAGCTTCTAGTAAGGTGTCATCTTCCTTGATGGTAATTGCATTAATACCATTAGTTCTTGGGCGAGAATACTGCTCTAAAGAAGTTTTCTTGACTTGACCCTTCTTCGTTGCCATTATGACATAATGACTGTTAATGTAATCTTCATCTTTGAGATCTTGAGTACATATAAATGCCATCACTTTATCATCCTGCTCAATATTAATCATGTTCTGAATTGCTCTGCCTTTTGATGTTTTAGCACCTTCTGGTATTTCATAAACACGCATCCAAAAGCACTTACCTTTCTGAGTAAAGAACAACATGTATTGATGATTAGTACCAACAAATAAATGTTCTAGGAAATCTTCATTTCTGGTTGTAGACGCCTTTTGCCCTACTCCACCTCTATTTTGTGTTTTATATTCAGTTAATGATGTACGCTTAATATATCCAGCATGAGAAATTGTAATTACAACCTTCTCGTTAGGGATCATATCCTCTATACTAAGATCACCTCCTGCATATTCTATAATAGAACGACGCTCATCACCATACTTATCTCTAATAACTTCTAATTCAGACTTAATGATATCCATACGTCTATCTTTCTTATCTAAGATATCCTTAAGATCCTCAATGGTCTTCATAAGCTCCTCATACTCAGCACGCAACTTATCTTGTTCTAAACCTGTTAACTGACGCAGGCGCATTTCAACAATGGCCTTGGCCTGGATTTCAGTTAATTCAAAACGCTCAATTAATTTAGCTCTTGCTTCTTCAGCATTGGCAGAAGCTCTAATTAAAGCTATAACTTCATCAATATTATCAGAGGCAATAATAAGACCTTCTAAAATATGCGCGCGCTCTTCAGCCTTCCGCAATTCATATTTAGTTCGTCTCACTACTACTTCATGTCTATGCTCAACGAAATAGTGTATTAATTCTTTTAAGTTTAACAATTGTGGCCGACCATTGACTAAAGCAATATTGTTAACGCTAAAAGATGATTGTAAGGCCGTGTACTTGTAAAGCTTATTTAAAACAATATTCGGAATAGCATCACGCTTTAAAACGTAAACGATGCGCATCCCCTTTCTATCTGACTCATCTCTAATTGTTGATATACCTTCTAATTTTTTATCATTTACCAAGTCTGCAGTTTTCTTTATCATGTCTGCCTTATTCACTTGATATGGTATCTCATTAACTATAATGCATTCCCGACCATTAACCTCCTCAATATTGGCTTTTCCGCGCATCACAATTCTACCGCGACCCGTATGAAATGCTTCTTTAACTCCATCATATCCATAGATAGTACCACCCGTTGGAAAATCTGGAGCTTTAATGTGCTGCATAAGCTCATCAACTTCGATATCGTTATTATCTATATAAGCAATGGTTCCATCAACCACCTCTGTTAAGTTGTGAGGTGGCATATTTGTTGCCATACCAACGGCAATTCCAGATGCACCATTAACCAATAATCCAGGTATACGTGTTGGTAATACTGTAGGCTCTTCTAGTGTGTCATCAAAGTTTAATTTGTGATCAACAGTATCTTTATCGATATCGGCTAACATTTCCTCAGAGATTTTTTGCATTCTTGCCTCTGTATAACGCATCGCCGCAGGACTATCACCGTCAACAGAACCAAAATTTCCTTGACCATCAATAAGCATGTATCGTAAACTCCATTCTTGTGCCATACGCACCATTGTGTCATAAACTGAGGTGTCACCATGCGGGTGATATTTACCTAATACTTCACCAACAATTCTAGCGGATTTTTTATGTGCTGTATTAGCTCTAACTCCAAGTTCATGCATACCATAAAGTACGCGTCTATGAACGGGCTTTAAACCATCTCTTACATCAGGTAATGCACGTGACACAATGACCGACATTGAGTAGTCAATGTAGGCTGATTTCATTTCATCTTCAATGTTAATTGGAATGAGTTTTTCTCCTTCTGCCATATATAAAAATAATTAGTTCTTTTTGTAGGTTTTCAAAACGTGCTAATATAAGCATTTCAGTAGTGTTTGAAGAGATACACAATGCCGTTTTTACGAGTTTTTATTAACAATTTTTGATATCTTTTTAGTTAATAAGTATCCATAGATTTGCTTTGATTTGAAATGCTTTTTTAGTCTCTTCGTCTAGCCATATTATTTAAGGTATGGTTTTTGACATATACCTAATATGTTTTTATTATTTTTAATGCAGAAAGGAATATACTATGGACGATAATTTTTCCCCAAGAGTTAAGGATGTTATAGCATACAGTAAAGAGGAGGCATTGCGCTTAGGCCATGATTTTATAGGAACCGAGCACTTAATGTTAGGCTTGTTACGTGACGGAAATGGAAAAGCTATTGATATTTTGAGTTCATTGGATATAGATCTTAATCATTTAAGAAGAAAAGTTGAGATTTTAAGTCCTGCAAACCCCAATATAACCTCGACATCCAATGAAAAGAAAAACTTGCATTTAACAAGGCAAGCTGAGCGTGCTTTAAAAACTACATTTTTAGAAGCAAAGTTGTTTCAAAGCACTTCAATAAATACCGCTCACTTATTGCTATGCATCTTAAGAAATGAAAATGATCCAACCACAAAACTATTGAATAAACTTAAGGTGGATTATGATAACGTAAAAGAAGAATTTAAATCAATGATAACAAGCGAAGACGATTACCTAGACCAGCCAAAAGCAGAATCATTCTCAGACGATGATATAAATGAGGAAGAAGAAGCAAAACAAAATCCTTTTGGATCAAGCCAGTCCGGAAAAACAAATAAAAAATCCAAAACACCTGTTCTTGATAATTTCGGAAGAGACTTAACTGTTCTTGCTGAAGAAGGAAAACTGGACCCTGTAGTTGGGCGTGAGAAAGAAATTCAGCGTGTATCTCAAATTCTGAGCAGACGCAAAAAGAACAACCCTTTACTTATAGGTGAACCTGGTGTGGGTAAATCTGCTATCGCAGAAGGCCTAGCGTTGCGTATTGTAAAACGAAAGGTCTCAAGAACACTGTTTAATAAGCGTGTTGTTACATTAGATTTAGCGAGTTTAGTGGCAGGTACAAAGTATAGAGGTCAGTTTGAAGAACGCATGAAGGCTGTGATGAATGAACTCGAAAAAAATGATGATATTATTTTATTTATAGACGAAATTCATACCATAGTTGGAGCGGGTGGTGCGACCGGAAGTTTAGATGCATCCAACATGTTTAAACCAGCATTAGCAAGAGGAGAGATTCAATGTATTGGTGCAACAACATTAGATGAATACAGACAGTATATTGAGAAAGATGGTGCTTTAGAACGTCGTTTTCAAAAAGTAATTGTTGAACCAACTTCTGTTGAGGAAACCATCGAAATTCTAAATAATATCAAATCTAAATACGAAGAACACCACAACGTCGATTACACCGATCAGGCTATTGAAGCGTGTGTGAAGTTAACGAATCGCTATATGACGGAGCGCTTCTTACCAGACAAAGCAATTGATGCTCTAGACGAAGCTGGTTCTCGCGTACACATTACAAACATCGATGTCCCAAAACAAATTCTTGAATTAGAACAACAACTAGAAAAGGTCAAAGAAACCAAGAATAGTGTTGTTAAAAAACAAAAATACGAAGAGGCAGCTAAACTTAGAGATGACGAAAAACGTTTAGAAAAGGAATTAGCATCTGCACAAGAAAAATGGGAAGAAGAAACCAAACAACATAGAGAAATCGTTACCGATGACAATGTTGCAGATGTTATCTCTATGATGACTGGTATTCCTGTTAATAAGATTGCTCAGACGGAACTTAATAAACTGGCACAGTTACCAGAATTAATCAAAGGAAGAGTCATTGGGCAAGATACAGCTGTCGGAAAAGTAGTTAAGGCTATTCAGCGAAATAGAGCTGGATTAAAAGACCCTAACAAACCTATTGGGTCCTTTATATTTTTAGGTCAAACAGGCGTTGGTAAAACGCAGTTAGCAAAGGTTTTAGCACATGAACTGTTTGATAGTAATGAGGCGCTTGTAAGAATTGACATGAGCGAATACATGGAGAAATTCGCGGTTTCTCGTCTTATTGGCGCACCTCCAGGTTATGTTGGGTATGAAGAAGGAGGACAGCTAACAGAAAAAATTAGACGTAAACCTTATGCTGTTGTTTTATTAGATGAAATTGAAAAAGCACATCCTGATGTATTTAATATGCTATTGCAAGTATTAGATGATGGCTATCTAACCGATAGCTTAGGTCGCAAAATTGATTTTCGAAATACAATCATCATAATGACCTCAAATATTGGTGCTAGAAAACTGAAAGACTTTGGTACTGGTGTTGGATTCGGAACATCCGCAAAGGAGGCGCAAGAGTCTGATTACGCTAAAGCAGTTATAGAAAATGCGCTTAAAAAAGCTTTTGCCCCTGAATTCTTAAATCGTATTGACGATGTTATTGTCTTTAATGCTCTTGAAAAAGAAGACATCAACAAAATTATCGATATTGAATTAGTTAAACTTATTTCAAGAATAAAAGATTTAGGATATCATCTTGAGCTTACTGATGAAGCTAAAGATTACATAGCCGAAAAAGGATTCGACAAGCAATATGGTGCAAGACCTTTAAACAGAGCAATCCAAAAGTATGTTGAAGATGCACTAGCTGAAGAAATTATAAATGCAAAAATTCAAGAAGGTGATACCATTACAATGGATTTAGATACTAAGAATGATGAATTGAAAATTAAAGTTAAAGGATCAAGTAAAACAACGGAATCCTAAGTATACTCAACGATTATTATTAAAACTCCTTCAAATTGAAGGAGTTTTTTTTTATATTAAAAAAACAAAAACCAATTTTCATGAAAGAAAAACTTGTCTTCGACTTTTGTGATATGACCATTTACGATAATTATGTGGTTAATGTAATGAAAGAAGGAGTTAATCTTACACCAGAATATAATGCTGTATTAGTAGACGTTGCTGAGACCTATTATTCGGACAAACCTTTTATATATATTACACATCGTTTAAATTCATATTCAGTAGACCCCAAAATTTATTACGAAACATCAAAAATTAAAAACCTGAAAGGATTCGCTGTTGTTTCAAATAATTATAAATCTAAAATTAATGCTCAAATAGAGCAACGATTTTACAACAAACCTTTTGAAATATTTACAGACTTAAATAAGGCCTTTGAATGGGCTGACGATTTAATAAAAAATCTTGATAAAGCTTAATGTTTAGCTACTCCGTAATTATTTATAAACAACTCTTCAACTTCAATTTCGACATCCTTTAAAAATTGTATTGAATTTTCAATATCAAAATGCAATACTTGGTCCTCCTTAATATAAGGTACTACCTTCCTATAATGCTCTAAAAAAGATTCTAAAAGTGGCGACGTCTTTAGAGGTCTTCGAAATTCGATAGCTTGCGATGCATTCATTAGCTCAATTGCTATAACGCGTTCTATATTTCTGATTAAGTTATAGGCTTGTGTTGCAGCATTTGCACCCATACTCACATGATCTTCTTGGCCATTACTTGACACGATACTATCTACACTTGCTGGTGAGGCCAATTGCTTATTTGCACTGACAATACTAGCCGCAGTGTATTGTGGTATCATAAAACCAGAATTAAGTCCAGGATTATCAACTAAGAATGCAGGCAATCCTCTTAAACCAGACACTAATTGAAATATGCGACGCTCAGAAATATTTCCGATTTCTGCCATTGCTATTTTAAGATAATCTAAAGCCAAAGCCAATGGTTGACCATGGAAATTACCACCTGAAATGATTAAATCCTCATCAGAAAAAATATTTGGATTATCCGTAACTGAATTAATTTCAGTTAAGATAACCTTCTCTACAAAATCTAAAGTGTCCTTAGTGGCACCATGTACTTGAGGAATACAACGGAATGAATATGGATCTTGAACATGTGCTTTCTCTCTTTCAATCAATTGGCTCCCATCAAGAAGTTCATTAAATCGCTTAGCAACTTTGCGTTGTCCAGGGTGTGGTCTTACATCATGTACCAAATCATGGAATGGATCTAATCTACCATCAAATGCATCCAATGAAATTGCAGCGATGATATCAGCTAAATATAACGTCTTGTGAGACATCAATAAAAGATACACACCATAGGCACTCATGAATTGTGTACCATTAAGCAGTGCAAGGCCTTCTTTAGCTTCAAGAGCAATAGGTTCCCATCCAAATTTGTCCAATAATTCGGAAGCGTCATAATTATCGCCATTATGTACTACATTTCCTTTCCCTAATAAGGGCAAAGCTAAATGTGCCAATGGAGCTAAATCTCCTGAAGCACCTAGAGAACCTTGAGTGAAAACAAATGGAAAAATATCATGATTAAAAAATTCAATCAGGCGTTCAATGGTCTGTAATTGCACACCACTATGACCATAACTCAGTGATTGAATTTTAAGTAATAACATTACTTTTACTACAGACTCTGGAACGCGCTGTCCAGTGCCACAAGCATGCGACATTACCAAATTTTCTTGAAGTTTGGTTAAGTCATTATTTGATATTTTGACATTATAAAGCGATCCAAATCCTGTATTAATACCATAAATCGGTTTTTTATTAGAGGCTAACTTTTTATTTAAATACGCCTTACTTGCCTTAATTCTTTCAACAGAAGCATCAGACAATTTTAGTTTCTTGTCCTCATTGAAAATATTGTAAATCGTAACTATATCTAGCTTTTCTGAAGAAATGATATGGTAGTTATCCATATTGAAAGATTTATGTTATTCAAAAGTGAGAATATTTTTTGGTTTCGCAACAAATTGTTAATAAATCAACCAGACTTGGTTATCAGCAGATAATGTTTAATTTTATACGAAACAACATCTTATTTATGAAAAAATTATTGCTTTTAGGATTAGTGTTAGCCCTTTTTTCCTGCCAAGAAGAACCTAAAATTGACTATGCTATTGTTTCTGGACAAATTGAAAATCCGACTGATAAAACGGTTTCACTTTATCAAGGTAGAGAGAAAATTACAGAAATGACTTTAGACCAAGATGGTAAATTCAGTGACACCTTAAAAATTGAAAATGGATATTATAATTTAGATCACGGCCGTGAAATGGCTTCGCTCTATCTAGAACAAGGAGATAACATTATTGTAACTTTAGATACTAAAGAGTTCGATGAGACCATATCATTCTCTGGAATAGGTTCCGAAAACAACACCTATCTATCTAAAAAAGTTTTGTTTGACGAAAATTCTAATTTTGACTTTGAAAAAGTTTATGCCATGAATGAAATGGAATTTATGGCGACTATGGAAGAAGTAAAAAGCTCAAAATTAGAATTACTTAAAAGTGTAGAAAATGTTGGCGAGACCTTTAGAACCAATGAGCTCAAAAATATTAACTATGAATATTTAGTTAATCTTCAAAATTATCAGCCTGCGCATCGTTACTACACTAAAAATAGTGAGTTTAAACCGAGTGAAGAATTTTTAAAACGTCTAGAAGATATAGACTATACTAATGAATCAGACTACAATAATTCACAATATTATCAAAGACTTGTTCAATCTCATTATTCGGAAAAAATTAGAAATACAGACAATCCAGCAGATATTTTCAAAATGATTAATGCAGAAGCTTTTCCTAAATTAAAACAAGATTTAGCGGATATGTTGAATTTTCAAATCTCACCTAATAACGAACACAATGAAGACTATTATAATGGTCTAATGGCGCTGTCGTCCGACGAAAAATACAAAGAAAACTTAACTATTAAGTATAATAAAATGAAGAAACTCGTAAAAGGTAAACCGTCTCCACAGTTTACAGATTACGAGAATCATAAGGGAGGTACAACGTCTTTGGAAGACTTAAAAGGTAAGTATGTATATGTAGATGTTTGGGCAACTTGGTGTGGACCATGTATAAGTGAAATACCTTCATTAAAACAAGTAGAAAAGGACTTTCACGGAAAAAATATTGCGTTTGTTAGTACATCAATTGACAGAGCAAAGGATCATAATACATGGGTTGAAATGGTTAAAAACAAACAACTGGGTGGTACACAATTAATGGCTGATAATGCTTGGCAATCTAAATTTGTTCAGGACTATGCTATTGAAGGTATTCCTAGATTTATTTTAATAGATCCTGATGGTAATATTGTAAGTGCAGATGCACCACGTCCATCCGACCCTAGGTTGGTTGAAATGTTTAAGGAATTAAAATTATAAATTAAAAAAAAAGCCTTCAATGAGAAGGCTTTTTTTATTGGTTTTGGTCTTGTTGCTGTTCTTGTTCTGGTTGCTTAAACAAATCTATATAAGCTTCTCCAAGTGTTTCGATTATATGACTTGCTATTAAACTCTGGTAACCAAAATCCTCAAGAGAAATATCCGCAGACTTGCCATGTAAATACACCCCAAAAATTGTTGCGGCAAGGGGTTCATAACTTTGGGCAATCAGTCCTGTTATTATTCCTGTTAATACATCTCCACTACCTGCTGTTGCTAATCCTGGATTGCCTGTTGTATTAATATAAAGCTTATCACCAGCTACAGTTATAGAATTTGCACCTTTTATTAATACAATGAGCTTATGGGTTTTAGAAAACGCTTTGACTTTATCTAATTTGTCAAAATCATCAGTCCAAGAACCAATTAACCGCTCAAGTTCTTTTGGATGTGGAGTTAGAATAGATTGTTCTGGGATTAGTTTTAAAAGGTTCTTTTTACTTGATATTAAGTTTAAAGCGTCAGCATCAATAACTAAAGGCAATTTATTTTGCTTTAAGAATTTTTCAAAAGCCTTAGCTGTATTTTCAGAAGTCCCTAACCCTACTCCTATTCCAATGGCATTAGGACTAATATCAAAATCAATACTGTTAATTGTTTTTTCGCCATCAGTTAAAACCATAATCTCTGGTAATGCAGCTTGTAAACTATGGTAGCCGCATTCTGGAACAAAAGCCGTAACTAATCCTGCACCAGACGTTAAAGCCGCTCTACTCGCTAAATTAACAGCACCGATTTTACCATAACTACCTCCTATCATGAGCACATGCCCAAAATTACCTTTATGAACAAATCTATCACGTGGTTTGTACATAGGTAGGACTTCAAACTTCGAAATCAATTCTACGGCTGTTTCTGTTTGCATTAAATAACCGCTATCTATACCAATATCGAGAACCTCCCATTGAACGGAATACTTTGCAGTTTCCGGCAAAAAGAAAACGAGTTTTGGAGATTGAAAACTTAAAGTATAATTGGCATGGACAACAGCATTTTCATCTTCTACAGCTTTATCTGTATATAAGCCTGAAGGAATATCAATAGAAAGCGTAAAAGCTTTCGAAGCTCTCCACATTTGAAAAAGGCCTTGGACCCAATCATTTGGTGGACGGTTTGCACCTATTCCAAATACGGCATCTACAATAATATCACGCTCCTCTATTACAATATCAGAATAATCCGTTTCACAGCTTAACATGAGTGGCCAATCCTTAGTAACATCTTTGATACGTTCATAATTGGAAAGAAATCCTTTAGACCGTTTATCGCTACAATTAACAATGTAGGTAATCACATTATAACCATGTGTAATTAAGTGACGTGCTAATACTAGTCCATCACCACCATTGTTACCAATACCACAAAATACATGAATAGGAACTTGAGCACCTTGCATTCTCATATGTATCCAATTAAATATTTGGTTGCCGGCGCGTTCCATAAGATCTGTTGGACCTAAGTTTTGAAGTTCCATAGTAAGCTTATCGCCCTCGTATATTTGTTCTTTAGAAAATACTTTCATCTAATTATTCTGTATCTTGAAATTCTAATTGTAAAAATAAGATATTCCCACACAACAGTAGAGTCTTCACTTTTTTAATTATAATGGGACATCAAACACATTGAAACTAATAGACTTCTATTAAGATTAGTACCTTTAAGTGATGTCACCTTTATTTTACAGCTGATGAACACATCCAACTAGTTCTAATTATATTGGAGATAGGCAAATCAATACTTTAAATCAAGCCTCACACAACATCGCTAAAAAAAGTATATTCACAACTAGATAATCTTAATTTTATGAATAAGGTCCTTATTCTTAAAGAAGATGGTACAAAATTAGGTGCTTGCAGACTCTATCACAGAGATGCTAAATCTAATCCAGATATCGGCTTTGTGTTTTAATAAGAATTTGAAAGTTTTGGATGAGCTTTTGAAGCTAGTAAGGCTCTGATGCATTTAAGTATGGCTGATTATGGACTTAAAGAATTATGCATCTCAACCTTAGAATACAATTTTGAGTTCATGAAAACTATTATAATAGTTGCAATCTAATTTAGTTCATGTTGACTTCCTACTTGACAGTAAGGATGAACTTCTTCATTACCAGTGAAATTTTGAATTCAAATAACACTTTAGCTAAAATAAAAGTGGATCATATAGTTTTTGTACTCTAAAACCATTTAATAGTTACATTTATAGCCATTAAATGTGACTATGCGAAGATTAGCGCTTATCCTTATAATTATACTGGTACCAACTCATCTGATTTATGGACAACAGTTTACTTTAGAAACAGCGTTAGCTTCTACTGTTAAAGAATCTTCTGGACTATTATATCTTAACAATACACTTATTACCCATAATGACAGTGCAAATAGCAATCAGCTTTACGATATTGATGCGTCAAATGGTAATGTTCTCCGAACAGTTACAATTTCAAATGCAACAAATATAGATTGGGAAGATCTTACGTATGACGACAGTTATATCTATATAGGTGACTTTGGAAATTATCAAGGAGACCGCACTAATCTTAGGGTTTATAGAGTTGCAATTGCCGATTATTTTGCATCAACAAATGTTACTGCCGATATTATCAATTTTAATTATAGCGATCAAACTGATTTTACACCGAATCCTTTGGCAACTAATTATGATGCAGAAGGGCTCATTCATTATAATAATAACCTGTATGTGTTCTCAAAAAATTGGATGGATGGAAACACCAATATTTATGAACTACCAAAAACTATTGGCTCGCACAGCATTTCAATTATAGATACTGTAGTTGCTCAAGGATTAGTTTCTGGCGCAACATATAATGCTTTGACTAATACAATTGTACTGACAGGATATAGTTTCAATGGATCGTTTTTAATTGAATTAAGTGGTTTCAATTCAGGCTTATTTTCAAACGGCACTGTAACCAAAACAAGTATTCAACCACCTACAGACTATTCAACACAAATTGAAGCTATTTTTCCGATAAATACCAATGAGTATTATATTACAGCTGAAGAAAACGGATCTTCCAGTTCTGGATTATATAGTTTTAACACGGCGACACTTGAAACTTCTGAATCAGAAAATATCGACTTTGGCTTTTATCCAAATCCAGCACAAACTCATTTCAAATTAAACAGAGACGATCTTAAAACCGAAATTTACTCATTAACAGGTCAACTCTTAAGAAGGTCAAAAGAACAGTATATTGATGTTACAGATTTACCGGAAGGCATTTATATTCTAAAAATTCAACATAATTCAGGAAAGGAGATAGCCAAACGATTAATCATTTATCGTTAATTATCCGAGAATTTTCACCAATAATTCCTTAAGCAAATCACCTTGTGGTACGGCATTGGAACCAACACCTTTACTTTTTACATCAAACTCTCGTAGTAGGGAAATTACGGCACTCACTTTTTTCATTGGATAGTTACGCGCTGCTGCAAGGTACTCGTTCACAAAATATGGATTCACCCTCAAGGCTGAAGCAACACTACGAGGATTCTTATCTGCAAGTCCATGAAGATGCAACAATTGCGAAAAGAAATTAAATAACAAAGCAACAGTTACTACCATTGGGTTATCCTTAGGATTATCAGCAAAGTATTTTGCTATCTGATGTGCCTTAAACGTATTACGCTCACCAACAGCCTTGCGCAATTCGAAGTTATTGAAATCCTTACTGATTCCAATATTCTCCTCGATATGTTCTGGAGTTATCTGAGTGCCTTTTGGAAGAACAATCTTTAATTTATCCAATTCATTATTCACCTTACTTAAATCGGTTCCTAGAAACTCAACCAACATCTGTGCTGCCTTCGGTGAGATATCATATCCTTGCCCTTTTAGAACACGTCTAATCCAATCCGGTACCTGATTGTCATATAACTTTTTACTTTCAAAAACTACACCTCCCCCTTTAGTTATTGTCTTGTATAGTGTTTTACGTTTATCTAGTTTTTTATACTTGTAATTAATTACTAAGACTGTTGAAGGTTGAGGATTTTCGGCATACTGTGCGAGCTTCTCTATGGTACGACTTAAATCTTGAGCCTCCTTAACAATCACCACTTGACGTTCTGCCATCATTGGATAACGCTTGGCGTTACTCACGATATCATCAATGCTAATATCTCTCCCGTATAATACCATTTGATTAAATCCTTTTTCAGCTTCATCTAAAACATTGTTTTCAATAAAATCTGAAATTTTATCAATGTAGTAGGCCTCTTCACCCATTAAAAAGTAAATAGGTTTAGGATGACCCTTCCTAATAGCATCAACAAGTAGTTTTACGTCGTCCAATCTCTTAAATAGTTTGCGCGAATGGCATTATGTATTAAATTTGTGTAGTGCAAGAACTCAACTTTCCAAAGTTTGAATACCGTTTCAAAAGTACAGAAAATAAAATTTCTATTTTTGATGTAATTCGGAAAAAATTCATCATACTTCAACCTGAAGAATGGGTGCGCCAACATTGTATACACTACCTTATCAACGTAAAAAAGTTTCCATTATCTTTAATAAATGTGGAGAAGGGAATAACTATAAATGGCCTAAAAAAACGTTACGATATCGTGATTTTTAATTCAGATGGCAGTATTCACCTTATTGTAGAATGCAAATCTTATAACGTTGAAATTAATCAACATACATTTGATCAAATTGCACGCTATAATTTAACCCTAGATGCCAACTATTTAATGGTAACGAATGGGATAAATCACTATTATTGCCAAATGAATATGCAAGAGGAACGCTATGCATTTCTAAAAGATATACCAGAATATTCGCGAGTGTAACATGTACAAACAAAAAGACATAGCTGTTGTTATATTAAACTGGAATGGTAAGGCTTTACTTCAAAAGTTTTTACCGCCTTTACTAGAACATTCTGGTGATGCTGCAATCTACCTTGCAGATAACGCATCGACTGACGATTCCATCAATTTTGTTTCCGATAAATTTCCTTCTGTTAGAATTATAGAAAATGACGTTAATGGTGGCTATGCCAAAGGTTATAATGACGCGTTATCACAAGTTAATGAGGCTTTACTTTGTCTACTTAATAGTGATATTGAAGTTACTAATAATTGGCTTGAGCCCATCTTACAAGAATTCAACACTAATGAAGATACGGCAATTATTCAACCTAAAATTTTAGATTATACATCTAAAAGACTATTTGAATATGCTGGCGCAGGCGGTGGGTTTATTGATAAGTATGGCTATCCTTATTGTCGAGGACGTGTCTTTAATACCATTGAAGAAGATAAAGGTCAATATAACGATAAGATAGATGTGTTTTGGGCCTCTGGAGCTTGTTTTTTTATTAGAAATGCCGTTTTTAAGCATTTACATGGTTTCGATGAATTATTTTTTGCCCACATGGAAGAAATCGATTTATGCTGGAGAGCATTTAATGACGACCATAAGGTAAGATATATTGGATTATCGACGGTTTACCACGTTGGGGGTGCTACATTAAGCAATACCAACCCGCGTAAAACCTATCTTAATTTTAGGAACAGTTTATGTACTCTAGTCAAAAATGCAGACAAAAATGTATTCACCATTACTTTAGTGCGAATGACCTTAGATGGAATTGCTGGAATACGATTCTTATTGCAACTTAAGCCGCAACATTTTTTTGCTATTCTAAAGGCACACGCTTCTTTTTACACCAAATTAAGATCCATACTTAAGGCGCGCAAATCTCAGAAAAAACGTAGCAACTACTATCAAACCAAGTCTATTGTCTGGTCTTATTTTATTAGAAATAAGAAATATGTGTAATTGTTTATAAAACTGTTAAAAGTTTTGTTAATGAATGTCATGTCAATTTTTCTTTTCTCTACTTTTGATAAGTAATAATTTATATTTATAAAATTGAACTAATTATGAAGAAATTAATGTCAGTCGGCGTTTGTTTTATGCTTCTGTTAGCCTCATGTGTATCTAAAAAAGATTATTTAGCCCTTGAGGCCAAACAACAAGAAACACAGGACTTACTGAATAGTGCAACTGTCAAACTAAACAAATGTTTATCCGATGAAGCCGCAGCGAATGCTAGAGTTGAAACAATGAAAGACCAATTGGCAGATTTAAGAAAGGCCAATCAAGATTTAATTGATACTAAAGGAAATCTAACCACCTTAACCCAAAAAGGTGCTGAAAACCTTGAGAAATCTTTAGAAAGTTTAAAAGAGAAAGATCTAAAAATCTCAAGATTGCAGGACGCATTAAATAAAAAAGACAGTGTAACTTTAGCGTTGGTTTCTAGTCTAAAAAAGGAAGTTGGAATTGATGATCCGGATATTAATGTTAATGTAGAAAAAGGTGTTGTGTTTATTTCCATAGCTGATAAACTACTATTTAAAAGTGGTAGCTATAACGTAACTGATAAAGCTAAGGAAGTTTTAGGCAAAGTTGCTACTGTGATTAACGGCAAGCCGAATTTTGAAGCCATGGTAGAATCTCATACTGATAATGTATCTTACAGTAAACCACCATTATTAGATAATTGGGATTTAAGTGTTAAACGTGCTACTGCAGTTGTTAGAGTTTTGGAAGAATTAAAAGTTAATCCTGCAAAGCTCATTGCTGCTGGTCGTAGTTATCACGTGCCATTAGTGGCAAATGACACTGCTGAGAACAGAGCGAAAAATAGACGTACCCGCATTATTGTGTTACCAAAGATTGATGAGTTTTATGAAATGATAGAAGAAGAAATGAAAAATCTTTCTGAAGGAAATTAAAAACAGATTCTTTGAATAAGTAAAACCCAATGCAAACGCATTGGGTTTTTTTGTCAATCTTTTATAACTTTAATAATCTCAGGTAATAAGGCTATTGCTGTCAGTACTACAGCACTATTGCGTCCTTTTTCTGGCTTAGCCTCAGCTTTATTCTCTACGACAACAGATTCTTTTTGTCGCAGTTGAACGTCAACTTTTGGCTTTGGAATTCGTATCATTACAACTGAATTTTCAGATGATGCAGTAAACTTTTCCTTAGCATTTTTATAGGCTAATTCTATTCCATCAGTTTCCAAAAACTTTATGCTCGATTTTGGATTTTCAATGGCATACATAAGCTTCTTGCTTTGTATACCATCAGTCCAGTTTAGAATTTGACCATTAATTTTATCATATGAAATAACACTGATTGTATCTTGAGCGGTCAACCTTGACGTAAGTAGCTTAAAAGCTTGCTTAAGTACAACCTTATCCTCAATATTAAAACTGTCACCGTGTGATTGTACAAGGAATGTGATATTTCTAACAGGAATAGAATCTGTTACCGTAGGATACTCCTCAATAATAAAATTGATGAAGTTTTCTATAGAAACAGACTTCGTCTCTATATGCTTCTCTTGAGCTTCCATAACAATAAAGAAGAGTGCAGTTATTAAAATTGTGATACGTGTTTTCATTGGATCTACATTTAAAGTTGATATAAAACTAGATGCAGTTCCTTGAAATTTAAACTCAGAATGAGTGAAGTAAGTCTTTGAGTGAGTTTACGTTATCTGGTGACCAAGTCTAATGTTTTTTGGCGCTGTATTTTACCATTCACTGTTTCTACAAACTTATCTACAGCATAGATATGTTTTGGAACTTCAAACTTTGTAAGGCCTTTTACGCGTTTAATTCTATTAGAAATACTCTCAGCAGAATCCCTAGGATTTTCTATAATGAGAACTAGGCGTTCACCTAAATCCTCATCATCTTGACCTGCCACAATAAAACGATCATCAATTACCGGTTGTAATTTATCCTCTATTTGCTCAGGAAATAGTTTTACACCACCAGAATTAATAACATGGTCAAAGCGACCTAGCAATTGAAAACTAGATTCAGATTTTAAATCCACCACATCATTAGTAACTAAAGGTTCATTAACGAGCTTTGTGGCATTAACAATTAAGCAGTGACGCTCATCTTGTTTAAAAGTAACATTTGGTAAAGCATTAAAGTAAGTTTCACCCTCTGATACTTTAGATTTTAACTGTCTTACTGCAACATGTGTTACAGTTTCGGTCATACCATAAGTTTCAAAAATACGAGAATCGCTACCTTTTATGAGTTCAAGAATAGGTTGTGTAACCTTAGATCCGCCTACAATAATTGTCTCGATATTATAAGTGTATTTAATAGTGTGCTTTAATTGTAAAGGAATCATTGCACAAAAATCATAGTGTTTTTCGAAATCAAAAATAGGATGAGAACTTGGTTCTACACAATCAATTTCAAGTCCTAAGATCATAGCACGGACCAACATCATTTTACCTGCAATATAATGACTAGGCAAACAATTCATGGCTTTATCACCAGGTTGCAAACCAAAAAAATCTCCTGTAGCCAAAGCAGAATTCACCATGGCTTGCTTTTGTAGTTTGATGGTTTTTGGTTTTCCTGTAGAACCTGAGGTATTAACCAATAAATAGTCCTTATCGTTGAGCCAGTCAATTAAAAAATTCCCTGCAGCCTTTTCAAACGCCACACCTTCTTTTATTAGGCTATAAGCAACCTCCTTTAAATCGGAATGATTAAAATGTAAACCGTTAAGCTTAAATCTATTATGGACTTTATTAAATTTGGGTGCTTTCATTATCCTTGATTTACTCTATAATTTTATAATCCTCTTTTGGAGGCTCTGTAACACGTCCAAATAAACGTTCTTTCCAATTGTTCCAACCGTAAACTCTCGAAAGAATGAATAAAATTATTGGAAACATCACAAAAACAGGAATGGCTATATCTACAAGTGCCGCGTCTGACGGATCTGACGTATCCTTTAAAATAGAGTGCGTTTGAAATGCCGTCCAATCTGCAGTAACTAAAAGTGCCGTAAATAAATTGTTAGCTGCATGGAATCCGAGGGCTAGTTCTAACCCTTCATCCATCAAGGTCATAATGCCTAAAAATAAACCAGTACCGATGTAGTAGATCATGATTACATAACCTAATTTTTCTACCTCAGGATTTGCAATATGAAGCATCCCAAAGACTACAGAAGTTATCAATAAGGGAAACCATCTATTTTTGACAGCAACACCAATCCCTTGCATCAAATATCCTCTAAATAAATACTCTTCGCAACTAGTTTGTAACGGCACCATTACAATGGCCACAACGGCCAGAATTAAAAACTTACTGAGATTAAAATTCCATTCATAATTCTCAGGAGACATAAAATAGTCTATCAGTACTAGACCAGATGATAAAATACCCCAAGCAAAAAATATGGTCCAAAAGCGTTTCCAATCAATCTTCTTTCTAGCAGTTGTTAATTGGGTTAGGGTCATTTTATGCAACCATTTATTGACTATAAGAATTCCTAAAAGGCCTATAGCGAAGGACAACAGCATTAAAAACAAATTGAGATTAGACTCCAATAAAGTCATCATATTATTCTCATTAAGTTCAAACAAGTTTAAACCTTGATTTTGAGCTTCAATAAAAACTGCGGCAGTAAATGGTAACTGTCCAAGTATCACAAACACAACTATAATAAATGTGCCAATCAAATACCGCCAACCTTCATGAAGTCCTTTAAATGCTTGTTGTATATAATTCATGGTTATAAATTAAAATTCCAATCTTTTTCTAAATCGTATTGCAAAGTACCATTTTTTACCGTTAATGGCGAATCAAAATTATTAGTAAATAAACTTCCTGTTCCTAAACCTTGAGGTAATTTATTCTCTAAAGTAAACGTCCATTGCGCAATGGCATTTAACCCTATATTACTTTCTAATGCACTGGTCACCCACCATTTAATATTTCGGTGTTCTGCAGCCGAAATCCATTCTCGGCTTCCTTTAAATCCTCCTATTAAACTAGGTTTTAAAATAATGTATTGCGGCTTAATTGTATCTAACACATTTTGCTTGTTTTCATTTGTGAAGACTCCTATTAATTCTTCGTCTAAAGCAACAGGAAATGGTGCTTGTTCACAAAGGAATGCCATGTCTTCAAACTGTTTTGGTTTAATAGGTTGCTCTATAGAATGCAATTGGTAGTGAGACAAACGTTTTAATTTCTCTAGAGCTTCTTTTGGAGAAAAGGCTCCGTTAGCATCCACACGCAATTCAATATCAGCTACTGAAAACTCATTTCGA
>Ga0189289_10335_pt1 | contig 24984 bp, 18 predicted proteins | sample UW106minimetaG_FD_130313 | JGI IMG/M metagenome (GOLD analysis project Ga0189289, IMG submission 130313) | Marine microbial communities from the Costa Rica Dome - UW106 mini metaG | ecosystem: Environmental > Aquatic > Marine > Oceanic > Photic zone | place: Costa Rica: the Eastern Pacific...
ATTAAAAAAAATCAATAAAAGTCAATCAAATGATAACAATTATTAGAGTTGTAGTCTTGGCATTAACAGCGGTTATTTCAACTGTTAATGCTCAAGATTTTCAGGGTGTGGCGACTTATAAAACACAGCGTCAAGTCGATATTAAAATCGATAGTGCCAAAATGGATGCAGGCATGCATGCCCAAATGGTAGAAATGATGAAAAAACAGTTTCAAAAGACCTTTAAGCTCACCTTTAATAAGGAAGAATCTGTTTATAAACAAGATGAGGAACTCAGTAAGCCGCAAGTTGGTGGTGGAGAATTTCAGGTAGTTATGATTGGTGCAGGAGGTGGAACGGATGTACTTTATAAAAACACTAAAGAGCAACGCTTTTCGCAACAGGTGGATACCTATGGAAAGATCTTTTTAGTAAAAGATAATATCGAAAAAATAGATTGGAAATTAGGCTCTGAAAGTAAGTTTATTGGAGACTACCAGTGCTACAAAGCTACTTACACTAAGATGGTGCCTAAGGTTAGAGAGGTTTTGAGGAGTGCTGATGATGAGAAAGAAGACATTGATTTGGATACCGAACCAGAAATGGAGGAACGTACAGTGACAGCGTGGTACACACCTCAAATCCCTGTTAATAACGGTCCGGATGATTATCAAGGATTACCTGGCTTAATCTTGGAAATTCACGATGGTAAGTTAACGATTATATGCAGTAAGATTGTATTAAATCCAAAAGAAAAAGTAGAGATTAATGAGCCTACAAAAGGAAAAGAGGTCAAACAAGAAAAGTACGAGGAAATCATGGAGAAAAAGGCTAAGGAAATGATGGAGCGTTATAGACCAAGAGGTGGTGACGATCAAAATGGTTCTAGCTTTAGTATTTCTATAGGGGGATAAATCCTGATGCACTGGCTTTGTTAATTTTATGATAAACTAGAGGTTTTTTGTTTAATGAATAAATATATTTGTTCAACATTATATTTAACTAATACTGTTTATTCATGAAATCATTATTCTTAAAATCCACCGTTGTTCTTGCTTTATTTCTCTTAAGTAGCGCCTCAGAAACTTTTACAAGTTTAAATCTAATAACGTCAAAGCCTTCAGATGACTTCCAAGGTCAGGCCTATTATATTTCCAAAGCGAAAATGGAACTTGGGAGATGGGGAGCACGTCTTAGCGAAGCACAAAAGAAACAAGTAGCAGCGCGTCTTAAAAATAGATTAGAAAAGGAGTATATCTTAACTTTTAATAAAGAAGAAGCTTTGTTTTATGAAGACGAAAAGTTAGACGCTATGTCTGGGGCAACAGATTCTTGGGGTAAGAATTTTGCGCCAGGTAGACAATATAAGAACGTTAAAACTAATTCGCAGATTCAAAGTCAAGAGTTCTACGGTAAGAAGTTTTTAGTGAAAGACGAGTTACAGAAGATAGAATGGAAATTAGGTAAGGAATCTAAACAAATCGGAAATTATATGTGCTTTAAGGCTACAGCGTCAATCCCTACATCAGAATTAGCATGGTATGATTTTTCATGGAGTCGTCTTAATAATGGAAATACTGATACAGAGGCAAATGGAGAGAATGCTGATGAGGCTAAAGAAAACACAGTACCAATGACTGATGTTGAGGCGTGGTATTCACCACAAATTCCTGTTGGACACGGCCCTCTAGAATACTGGGGTTTACCAGGTTTAATCTTAGAAGTGAGCGCAGGTAATACCACTATGCTTTGTACTAAAATTGTAATGAATCCAGAAGAGAAACTTGAAATTATAGCACCAGATAAGGGTAAAGAAGTGACAAAGGTCGAATACCAAGAGACTATTGTCGAAAAAATGAAAGAATTCAGAAATAATAGAATGGGTAGAAGACGTGGTTAATTTATTAACAGAATTTTAACGCAATTATATTTTACGTTTCGCATCTAAATAAGTCTTACTGGAACATAAACCTTTAAATTGAATGTAACTGCTCTGAAAAAATTGTTAGATGATTAGTCTACATTTGTTTATCAACAATAATCATATAATATGAAAAAACCACTTTTAAAACTTACCACATTACTATGCTTAAGTTTTTGTATAGTCTCGTTTGCACAACAAGATTTTCAGGGTAAAGCGTATTACATGTCTAAGACCACTATGGACTTAGATCAATGGGGAGGTCGAGAGATAAGTCCTGAGCAACGCAAGCGTATTGAAGAACGCATGAAAACTATGCTAGAAAAGGAATTTGTGCTCACCTTCAATAAAGAAGAGTCCGTCTATAAAGAAGAAGAGCGTCTAGAAGCTCCAGGACAAGGGCGAGGTTGGGGGAGTTTTTCAAGTAGTTTTACAGGTGGCCCAAAATATAAAAATGTAAAATCTAAACAATTACTGCAAGATCGCGAGTTTTTTGGTAAGCAGTTCCTCATAAAAGATGAGCTTAAAGGGCTTGAGTGGAAAATGGGTGCTGAAACCAAGCAAATTGGAAATTACATGTGCTTTAAAGCTACCGCAACTAAAACTGTAGATGAGTTTGATTGGAGAAGTATGCGACCAAAACGAGGTGGTGATAGAGCTACCAACAAAAAGGAAAAGAAAGAGGGTGACGTAGCAGATAATTCAGAAAAGAAAGATGACAACGATCCGTTAAGTGACATTGAAACTCCAAAAACAGTAGAAGTTGTAGCGTGGTATACCCTTCAAATTCCTATTAGCCAAGGGCCGGATGATTACTGGGGACTACCAGGGTTAATTTTAGAAGTCAGTGCTGACAGAACAACTATTTTGTGTACTAAAATTGTACTGAACCCAGAAGAGAAAGAAGAAATCGAAAAACCAGAAAAGGGAGACGAGGTTACACAAGCTGAGTACAATGAGATTATAACCAAGAAGATGCAAGAAATGCGCGAAATGTATGGCGGCCGAGGAGGACGTGGTGGTCGCGGAAGAAACTAAACAAACCAAACACATATTTACCGATGAAAAAAATTTTATTGCTACTATGCATAGTAGTAACAGGAAGTTCTTTTGCTCAAATTAGGATGCAAGGTGTTGTAAAAGACAGTATTGGAACACCACTGGAATTGGCTAATGTTATAGCCATCAATCAAGAAACAAACGCATTAGAATCTTATGCTGTAACTAACGACAAGGGTAAGTATATTTTGTCTTTAGGTAAAAACGGTAAGTATAAACTTCAAGTAAGTTATATTGGTTACAAGACCTTTGAAGAAATCTTCTCCACTAAGGAATCCAATGTTGATAAGAATTTTACACTAGTACCAGATAATTCATTAGATGCTGTAGAGCTCACCTATGAAATGCCTGTAACGATTAAAGGAGATACACTTATTTATAACGCGGATTCTTTTAAGAATGGTTCTGAACGAAAATTAGAAGACGTATTAGAAAAATTACCCGGGGTTGAAATCAATGAGGATGGTCAAATAGAGGTTGAGGGTAAAACAGTATCTAAAATTACGGTAGAAGGAAAAGATTTTTTTGATGGCGACACGAAATTAGCGACTAAGAACATTCCGTCTAATGCAGTGGACAAAGTACAAGTACTTAGAAATTATGCTGAGGTTGGCCAATTAAGGGGAGTTCAGAACAATCAAGATAATATCGCTATTAACATAAAACTCAAAGAGGGGAAAAAGAACTTTTGGTTTGGGGATATTACCGCTGGTGCAGGTACTGCACCCTCTCCCAATGATGAGTTGTATTTAGTGCAGCCAAAGTTATTTTATTACAGTCCTAAATACAGTATTAACCTTATAGGTGATATTAACAATATAGGAGAGGTTGCCTTAAATAATAGAGATCTAAGAGGTTTTGGTGGCGGTTTTAGATTACCGAGTCGCTCTAGTGGTACAAATATTAATTTAGGGGATAATGGTCTTGGAGGTTTAACGAGTATTGCCAATTCACAAGAAGTAGTGACAAAGCTTGGTTCTGCTAACTTTAGTTATTCACCGAATAAGGCTTTGGATTTGAGTGGGTTCTTAATTTATAACAGTAGCCGTTTAAGAACACGTGAAGAAAGCTTCTTCGATTATATCGAAGTAGAAGATGACCCAAATACACCAATTGACGAGTCTGCTTCAATTCCACCAGACGAATCAACTGTATCCATTGGCAGGGAAGCTTCTAATCAATTTATAACTAAGTTGAGTGCCTCTTACAAGCCAAATGTTAACAATCAATTAGACTATGATATCTTAGCACGTACTTCAGATGATGAAGAACGTCAGAATTTATTCTCTTCTGTGGTTGGCGGTACCAATCAAGTTGATCAGGTAAATCCATATAGTATTAATCAAAATTTAAATTATTACTATACATTAGACGAGAATAATATTTTTGCACTAGAAGCTCAGCATTTAATTCGTGATGAGGATCCGTTTTATAATGCTATATTGGTTAATGATCCAACAAACAATACAGATCCAGACAATGATGCTTTTGATAATACAGCAGCGGGTTTAGGTTTAGATTTAGATCAGCTCAGTTATAATTTAAATCAAGACCGTCGTGTAAAAACGAATCAGTTAGATGCGAAGTTAGATTATTACAATATACTTAACTCAAAAAGCAATATTAACTTAACTTTAGGTACCATTTACAGCAACCAAAAGTTCGACTCAAATATCTTTCAGTTTTTAGACGATGGATCGCGTTTAGATCCTACACCAAACATAACAGATTTGGATGGTAATCTCTTATCTGCATCCAATTCAAATGTAGATTACACGTTTAGCGATGTGTACTTAGGCGTGCATTACAGGCTCAAAACAGGAAAATTCACTTTTACACCAGGTCTGTCTTTCCATGCCTATAGCAACCAGAACACACAACTTGGTAATAATTTTAAGGATAATTTTTTTGATGTCTTACCAGATTTTGAAGCCTTAATTCAATTTAAGAAAAGTGAGACTCTAACGTTTAATTATAGAATGCAAAATACATTCACAGACGTTACCAATATAGCAGAGGGCTTAGTTTTAAATAATTTCAACAGCATTCAGTTTGGTAACCCAGAACTCACGAATGCGCTTTCTCACAATTTATCATTGCGCTATACAAGTTTTAATTTGTTTAATTATACGAATGTATTCGCATTTATAAATTACAATAAGAATATAGATCAGATACGATCTTTAACAAATTTTGAAAGTGTTATTAGAACAAGTTCATTTTTTAATTCTCAGTTTGCAGATGAAAGTGCAACATTTTTTGGAAGGGTTGAGCGTACCTTTGGAAAGTTTAGAGGGCGTTTAGGTGCGAATTTTAATTACTCCAAATTAAATCAGTTTGTTCAAGGCCGTCAGTCTTTAAATGAGAGTTTTACGCAGTCCTACTCACCAGAAATACGCACAAACTTTAGAGAAGCACCAAATGTAAGGTTACGTTACAGATATACTGTTAGTGATAATGAACAAGGTGACAATACCACGAAGTTTATTACTAGAGCGCCATCGATTCGGTTTGATGCTTACATCTGGGATTCAATAACCTTTATTACAGATTTTGCCTATAACGAACAGGAGAGTAATGGACAGACCAATGTATTTAGAACATGGAATGCGTCTTTACGTTACAGAAAAGATAGAGATGCTAAGTGGGAGTACTCTTTAAGAGCATCTAATATTTTAGATATTGATTCTAATGTTAGTAATGGTGCTAGTGATATTTCGGTGTTTAGTCAAGAGACGTTTATACAACCACGCTTCATCACCTTTAGGATGACCTATACTTTATAAAACTAAAAAGCCTTCTCAACTGAGAAGGCTTTTTTTTCATTATTCAGTTTTTTTTACATGCGCAGAACCTACGACCGTTCGTATTATACCAGTAGAAAAAAATATCTCACCACTGAAGTTAATATCAATAAAATCACCTGGGTTTTCGGCTGTTTTATTCACATTTATTATAATATTATTTCCTAAGAATGATGAAGGTAGAGAATAAACATATGCACCTCCATTTTCTTGAAATCGCAAAGTCATATTAATCTCACCAATGCTTTGTTCTTCGCTTATTGAGTAGCTGCCTATTTCATTTGGAACATTTGCGACAAATCGATCTAAACTATTTGGTGGGTCACCAAGGAAAATATTGTTTATTTGGATCAGACCCGAAGACAAAGGTACACCTCGTAAATTTTCACTATCGATATATAATTTAGTAACAGCGCCAGAGTCAATAGTATATGTAATAAACTCATCGATTGTATTACATGCCATTATTTCTCGGATATCTGTTAAAGAGGTTGTAAAGGTGTAGAATATTTCACCAGTAGTTTGAAAATCATCGTAATCACTTCCAACTAGACTAAATGTATCATTATCAGTACATCTTAACACTACTATTTCAAAAGAGCCATCTGTATTAACCTCGTCTGTAAATGTAGTTCCTCCATAAGTTAGTTGTACATAACCTTCAGTGACTGGATCACCATTACAAGTTTTAAAAGTACCAATCACAGTCTCTTCAATAATATCTGGATTATCAGGAATAACTATTGTAATATTGGTGTCTGAACTAAAGGGTCCAATTGTTTCAGTATGTAAAGGTGTATTTCCACAAATATCATAACTGTAAATATTAAGTGTTAAAGTTTCATTGCTAGGAATCAAACCACAAACTTGCCCTAATGCATTTGTGTTTCCAGAAGTCGTTCCATAAGTTGCGCTGGTTAATGTAACATGTAAATTACTTAGTTCTTTCCCATCTTCATCAACTACAGTAACACATAGCATAACGGCTTCCGCTTGAATATCACAATTCCAAAAACTAAAATGCGAAACTGTACCGACATACATATTACCTTGTAAAGTGGCTTCACCTTCTTCTTTCCAATACCCAGTGGCTTCATCAAAATACCAAAGTGGTATGGTAGCAGGTGCAGAAGCCAATAAAGTGGCATCTACAGGAATTTTAATTTCTGACGTAGAGCCTTCTGCTAAGTTTAAGTCTTCACCGCCAGAACCTCGTAACTCTACAGCAAGCATACCCAAGGTTTGCAGCATGCGTTCAGCTCCGTCTTCATTTTCAGCATACAACATGCCTGGCATTTGGTCTTCCATATCCTCATCCGTTGGGTCCAAATGATGCATAATCACATTCACAGAACCTATATATGCTGTACCATCCTCCTTTACAAAATTACCATCAAAGCTTACTGAGCTGCCATCAGTTGCCGTAACCGTTGAGGCACTGCCACTAGACACCGTACCAACTACAGTTTCTTCCAGTAGCATTATAGTTACCTTATTGGTGCCATTAGACGGTACCACACTACGTGAACCATGGATATAGCCTGCTTTCTCGGCTTTGATATAACCGAAGCGCTCGTTAACCGAAGCATCTCTTATTATAAACACACCATTACTGTCTGTAACTGCTATTTCACTACCTATGCTAATACTAACACCTTCAATTGGATTGTGGTCCTTATCGATGACAGATCCTAAAAAGTCTCTTGAAATCTCATTACCAAAATATTCTGAAAAGGTGTCTGGAATATTCTCATTTTGATTGCCATCGTTTGAAATACCATCATCCTTTTGGCAAGATGTTAGAAGTAATACTAAGGCAATAATAAGTTTTGATAATCGTAAGGTTGGTGTCATAGCGATTGATTTTAGTTTTCTTTTTTAAATAGATGTGAAAAACGAAAAAGGGTTGCGTTGTTTTTTTAAATACTGATTTTATCATTGAAGATTTAGCTCTATAAATCTCTTCTAATTCGCATAAAACCTTGTACTTGAACTTGTTCTTCGATAAGTTCACTTTCCTCGCTAAAAGGACTATTGTAAATATCAAAAGTGCCTAGAAAATTTAATTCCACAAATTCTCCAACCTCACCAAAGGATAAAACTTCTGCATAGCCTTCGAAGTTTTGAGAAATAAGATTGTCTCCTTGTTGGAATTCAATATGTTCGAAGAGATTTCTGCATTCAACAATTACTGATGGAGATACGTCATCATTGTTTTCGTCTGGATTATTGTAAATCCCGAGTTCTTGAAAGTTTGTAAAATAGGCACCAAATGTTGGGTCTGTTATTGTACCAGGAGCATCAAATTCCGTTTTGAGATCATTAGCAGGACTTAATTGACATTTGAACCATTGCTCTGGGAAATGTTCAGGGTTTTCCCCAGCTATTAAAGAGGTTGGTGGATTATTCCCTATTTGATAGTAGATATAACTATATTGATAGTCTTCACACGCCATAAACTCACCTATGTCTGTTTGCGCAGAACCAAAATTATAGGTTACTTCTGAAGAATTTTGTAAGTTATCCACATCAAAGCCTTGGATTGTAAATTCTACTGAGTTTGAACATCTATTAATTGTGATATTGAAGTTACCATTATCTACAGCCTCAAAATAAGTTTCCCCTTCATAATTCAATACAACATAACCATTTGTTACAGGTTCTGCACCACATGTCAAAAATGTACCTGAAACTTCTTCAAGTTCTGTGTCAGTTAACTCAGGTATTGTTAATTCAAAATCCGTATCTTCATTGAAAGACCCGATTAGTTGGGAATGTAATTCACAAGGACCAGGACTACTTACAATAATAGTTAGTGGTTCATTACTTGCTACATATCCACAAACTTGGCCATTTTCGTTAGTAGTAACTTGTATGCTTTCTCCAAAGTTTTCAGTGGAAAATTGAATATTTAAATTGTCTTGTGGCTCATTATTTTGATTAACTAAAGTTACACAAAGTGCTATAGTTTCGATTGGAATATCAAAATTCCAAAAAGAAAAATGCGAAACTGTACCTACATACATATTACCTTGTAAAGTAGCTTCACCCTCTTCTTTCCAATAGCCGGTAGCTTCATCAAAATACCAGAGTGGTATCGTAGCAGGTGCAGAAGCCAATAAAGTGGCATCTAAAGGAATTTTAATTTCTGACGTTGAGCCTTCTGCAAGATTTAAATCTTCACCACCAGAGCCTCTTAATTCTACAGCAAGCATACCCAAGGTTTGCAGCATGCGTTCTGCACCATTTTCGTTTTGGGCATAGAGCATGCCTGGCATTTGGGCTTCCATATCCTCATCCGTTGGGTCCAAGTGATGCATAATCACATTTACGGAACCTGAGTATGCTGTACCATCCTCCTTTACAAAATTACCATCAAAGCTTACCGAGCTGCCATCAGTTGCCGTAACTGTTGACGAACTACCACTAGACACCGTACCCACTACGGTTTCTTCTAAAAGCATTATTGTTATTTTATTGGTGCCATTAGACGGTACCACACTACGTGAACCATGGATATAGCCTGCTTTCTCGGCTTTGATATAAGCGAAGCGCTCGTTAACGGTAGCATCTCTTATAATAAACACACCATTACTGTCTGTAACTTCAGTTTCACCACCTATGCTAATACTAACACCTTCAATAGGATTATGGTCCTTATCGATGACAGACCCTAAAAAGTCACGTGAAATTTCATTGCCGAAATATTCTGAAAAGGTGTCTGGAATATTCTCATTTTGATTGCCGTCGTTTGCAATACCATCATCCTTTTGGCATGAGGTTATTAGTAAAACTAAGACAATAAGAAGTTTTGATAATCGTAGTATTGATTTCATAAGTAGTGATGGTTATTAATAGCTTTTTTAAGTTAAAATTTGCTGAGGTAAGGGTTAGGAAAAACTGGCAAACTAAAACTTTAGATATTCTAATGTAATAAATTTTTTACAATTCGACTTTATTAGAGGTGTATGTCTGGAGTATTTTGTTACCCAATTAAGGTAACTCTTCTACTAAAGGCGGTAAGTTGTAATTGGTCTTGCTAAAGCGTGCTAAGTTAAGATGACTTGTTTTATACAAGGTAATGTTCACTGTAGAGGAACTATCTTTTGGTGAAATGCTTATCTGTTCGTTTTTATAGCCCTCTTTTTCAACAGAAAAGCTTAAAAGACCGTCATGTCCTTTTGCATTCTCAATTCTAAATTGGCCCTTACTATCTGTGTAAGTATAGGTGTTTCCAATACTAATCTTTGTACTGTCTAAAGGTTCTTGATCGTGATTTATAATGGTCCCTTGCAGATTAATGGCAACAGGTTTGCCTAAATAATCTGCAAAGGATTTTATGGAAGTGTCTTTGTAATTTTGCGCTGTTTTTTTATCACAAGCGGATATAAAAAGCGTACAAACCACGGCGACCAAAACTATGGTGCTAACTGATTTCATTTTATTGATTGATGATGGGATGAAATTACATAGGTCAACTTTGACTTATGTTAAAATTCTTACAATTAACACTGGGCTAATTGTTAAAGTATTAAAAGTGCAATGGGATAGAATTATAACTTATTCATCACGAAATACTTGGAGTTCTGCAGTCATAGGAAACCATTCAGAAATCTTAAAAAAAAAGCCTTCAAATGATTGAAGGCTTTCTGTTAGTTCTATTTTATGATTTTAATTGTCTCTTAAAACATGGACAACACCAGTAATAGTGTGCGGATCACCGTTATAGTCTTGGTAGTCTCCACTAAAGTTAATGTCTATATATTCTCCTATGTTTCCAAGGGCACTTAAGTTATACGTAATGTTGTTATTCTCATCAGATACGCTTAAACATTCTCCTATAAAAAAGCCAGTATCGTCTGTTGTTCCTCCTTGGAAGGCATAATTGTCGTAGGTGCCTAAATAGTCAGGATCATTTAATACACCATACATATAAAAACAATTTTCTTGATCGTTATTAGATGCAAAAATATCTATGGTTGGCGCAGAGGAATTTGGATTAGACTCATAAAAATTAGCATAAATATTCTCGAAAATGATAACACTGTCACCACCATCTATAGTATACTGAATAAATTCAGTTACGGCATTACAAGCACTGATTGTTCCGATATCGGTTAATGGAGTTGTAAAGGTATAGCTAATGCTATCCGTAGTTTGTAGGTTTACATAGTCACTACCTTGAATGCTAAAGGTATTATTATCACTACATCGCAGTAGATTAATTTCGAAAGTTCCATCGGTAACAGCATCAGTGAAAATTTGATTGGCATAACCTAATCTTACATAGCCATCGGTAACGTCGGCACCATCGCAGGTACTAAAGGTTCCAAAGACTGTTTCTTGAATGATATCTGGATTATCTGGAACAACTATAGTAATATCTGAGTCTGCTATAAACGGACCAATAACTTGCGTTAATAATGAGGCATCATCACAAAAATCATAACTGTAAACGTTTAGTTCTAAAGCTTCACCACTAGGTACAAAACCGCAGACTTCACCATTTTCATTGGTATAGCCATACGTGGTTCCAAAAGTGCCACTTGTTATACTAATGGATAAATTATTTAAAGGCTCGTTGTTAGCGTTAGTAGCAGTGGCACAAAGGGTTATGGCTTCTGCAGGAATGTCGCAATTCCAAAATGAAAAATGCGTTACATTACCTACGTACATATTGCCTTGAAGCGTTGCAAATCCTTCTTCTTTCCAATAGCCATTCGTTTCATCGAAAGACCAAAGTGGAATGGTTGCCGGAGCAATACCCATTAAACTTGGGTCAACTGGGATTCTAATTTTTGAAGTCGAACCTTCGGCTAAATTAAGGTCTTCTCCACCAGAGCCAATTAATTCTACAGCTAGCATACCTAAGGTTTGCAGCATACGCTCAGCTCCATCTTCATTTTCTGCATATAGCATACCTGGCATTTGCATGATCATATCTTCATCTGCTGGATCTAAATGACGAATAACCACATCTATATTTCCTGTGTACTCGGTTCCATCTTCTTTTACAAAGTTTCCGTCAAAACTTACAGAACTGCCATCATTTGCGGTAACTGTTTCTGCAGATCCACTATTTACGCTTCCTGCAATAGTGGCTTCTAATAGCATAATGGTAACCTTGTTGATACCGCTCGTTGGGACCACACTTCGAGATCCATGAATGTAACCTGCTTTCTCTGCTTTGATATAGCCAAAACGTTCATTTACAGTAGCGTTATTAAGGATAAAGACACCATTTTCGTCTGTAGTGGCTGTTTGGCTGCCAATAGTAATTGTAACCCCTTCTATTGGATTTTTATCCGTATCAATAACATTTCCAAGAAAGTTTCGTGTTACGGGATTTCCAAATTATTCGGAGAAGGTATCTGGAATATTTTCTTGTTGGTTCCCTCCATTAGAAGGGCCATCGTCTTGCTGGCAACCTGTTAAGGTTAGCAGCGCTAATAAAATCATTAAAATAAGATTTGGGTAGGTTTTAATGCTTTTCATAATAGGTGTAGATTTAAATTAAGTTGTTTATTGTTGTTTATAAAACAGATGTATTTCAATTTCTCCTACCCAACATAAATTTTCACCACAAAAAAAACCCTCACTAAAATGTAAGGGTTTGTACTATTTTAAAGGGGATTATTAAATTCCGAATGCAGATTTTACTTTATCCACATAATCCAATTTTTCCCAAGTAAACAACTCAACATCTACAGAGATCGGATCTCCATAAGGTTGCTCAAAGGTCTTTGTAATGGTTTCATTTTGTCTGCCCATATGACCATAGGCAGCTGTTTCACTATACATTGGTTGGCGTAATTTTAAACGCTCTTCAATTGCAGCTGGTCGCATATCAAAGATTTCAGAAACTTTCTCTGCAATTTCACCATCGGTAAGGTTAAATGGGCAAGTGCCATAAGTATCTATAAAAATACCCATAGGTTCTACTACACCAATGGCATAGGATACCTGTACTAAGACTTCGTTACAAACTCCTGCAGCAACTAAATTCTTTGCAATATGTCGTGTAGCGTAAGCAGCACTTCGGTCTACTTTACTTGGATCTTTACCTGAAAATGCACCACCTCCGTGTGCTCCTTTTCCACCATAAGTATCTACAATAATTTTTCGACCTGTTAATCCTGTATCACCATGTGGTCCGCCAATAACAAACTTACCAGTTGGATTAATATGATACTTTATATCATCATTAAATAAAGGCTTAATATGGTCTGGAACCTTGGCAATAACACGAGGTATTAATATCTCTACAATATCTTTTCTAATTTTTGCCAACATGGCTTCGTCAGTGTCAAAATCATCGTGCTGCGTAGACACCACAATGGCATCGATTCGTTGTGGAGTATTGTCATCGCTATATTCAATCGTTACCTGACTTTTAGAGTCTGGTCGTAAATAGGTGATGTCTTTGTTTTCACGACGTAATTCGGCAAGCTCCTTTAAGATGAGGTGCGATATGTCTAGTGCCAAAGGCATGTAATTATCAGTTTCACTAGTAGCATAACCAAACATCATTCCTTGGTCACCAGCACCTTGCTCTTCTTTTGATGCTCTATCTACACCACGATTAATATCTTCAGACTGCTCATGAATAGCAGAAAATACACCACAAGAATTACCATCAAACATATACGCACTCTTGGTGTAACCAATTTTGTTAATGGTATCTCTAGCAATTTTCTGTACGTCTAAATAGGTGTTGGATTTAACTTCTCCTGCAAGAACTACTTGTCCAGTGGTTACTAATGTCTCGCAAGCTACTTTAGAGTCTGGATCAAATGCTAAAAAGTGATCGATTAAAGCGTCACTTATTTGGTCGGCTACCTTATCTGGATGTCCTTCAGAAACACTCTCTGAAGTAAATAAATATGGCATAAATCTTCTTTTTGTTAGGTTTATTAAATGAAAAATTTTGAGTGATCGCTTGGTCGCTAGAGAAGTCGGGAGCTAACTGCTTTAGCATTTTTTTATGAGGTTGCAATCAGACAAATTTTTCCTCAAAATTTTAATTTGAGCAAAAGTACAGATTAAAATTAAATTAGAAAGCCATAAGGTCTTAAGAAATTAAAATAAGATCCATTTTGATTTTTCCTTCACTATAAAAATGAGATTTAAAGACCTAAACCGTTGAGGATAATGCGATTTGAATAGGTGAAAATTGTCATTTTGTTAAAAAAATGAAAAACTTGAAAATTTATTTTGAATTTAAATTTTTATGATGCAATCTTTGTACTCACAAAGTTCAAAACACTTACTGAAATGTTATCAAGAAAGGTGGAGGGAATAGACCCGCTGAAACCTTAGCAACCCTCAGATTTACTGAGAAGGTGCTAAATTCTACTTAGATTAACGAGTCATTTTTCGTTGATTAAGATAGATAACCCAAGACTAATTACTCATCTGTGATTAGCATTTTCTTTATAACATTTTTCTATTAAGTACGCTTCGAGAGAGGCTTATTTGACTTTTGGCTTAATTATTTTATTAACTCAAAAAATTAGAAAAATGAGTACACAAAAATTTGCAACCAAAGCGTTGCACGCAGGACATGATGTCCAATCAAATGCAGGAACTAGAGCTGTTCCTATTTATCAATCAACAGCATATGTATTTAACGATTCGGACCATGCTGCAAATCTTTTTGCCCTAGCCGAAACGGGTAATATTTATACCAGAATTAACAATCCAACAAATGACATTTTAGAGCAGCGTTTAGCGGCTTTAGAAGGTGGTATTGCTGCTGTTGTTACAGCATCAGGAACTTCTGCTATTGCTACATCATTATTAACCTTGCTTAAAGCTGGTGATCATATTGTTGCATCTAATAGTTTGTATGGTGGTACCTACAATTTATTAAGTGTAACACTACCTAGACATGGCATTACAACGACTTTTGTTGATCCATCTGACCCTGAGAATTTTAACAGGGCCGCTCAAGAAAATACTAGAGCGTTCTTTATTGAGTCTTTAGGTAATCCAAAGTTAGATGTGCTTGATATTGAGGCTATTTCTAAAGAAGCTAAGGCTTATAAAGTTCCATTAATTGTAGATAATACAGTGGCAACCCCATATTTGCTAAATCCAATTGCCCATGGAGCAAATATTGTTATTCACTCTTTAACGAAGTATATCAATGGAAATGGAACAGCGCTAGGAGGTGTAATTATTGACGCAGGAACCTTCGATTGGTCAAATGGTAAATTCCCAGAATTTACAGAACCATCTCCAGGTTACCACGGCCTAGTATATAGTGAAGCTCTTGAGGCTGCTGCCTTTATCGCGAAGGTAAGAATTGAAGGATTGAGAGATTATGGTGGTGCACTAAGTCCATTTAATGCATTTCAAATTATACAAGGATTAGAGACTCTTGAGTTACGTATTAAGAAGCATAGTGAAAATGCGTTGGAATTGGCTAAGTGGTTACAAAGTCAGCCAGAAGTGACATGGGTTAACTATCCAGGATTAGAATCTAGTCCTTACAAATCACTCGCTGAACGCTATTTACCAGAAGGACAAAGTGGTATTGTAACCTTCGGCGTTGAAGGTGGCTACGAATCGGCAAAAACCATTGCTGATACTACCAAACTATTCTCTTTATTAGCCAATATTGGTGATACCAAATCATTAATAATTCATCCGGCAAGTACAACGCATCAACAATTAAGTGATGTGGATCAAGAGAGTACCGGTGTGACCAAAGATTTAATTCGCCTATCTGTAGGTTTAGAAAACATAGAAGATTTAAAAGCTGATTTAAAGGAAGCCTTTGCCATTGTTAAAGCGCAAAACCTTATTCAAAATTAGCCTTTAGTGTTGTTTAGTTTAATACAGGTGTCTTAGTCTTAAGGCACCTGTATAATCTTAAAGAAAAATACAGATATGAGTGATTTAAAATTTCGTGTTTCAGGAGAAAGTACTTCTGAAACAAAATTCGAAGGAAATACAAGACAATTTACGGTAACGGTTGATGAACCTGAAGCTTTAGGCGGAACGGACGATTTTCCAAATCCGGTAGAATATATTTTAGCAGGTTTTGCAGGTTGTGTCAACGTTGTTGGGCATGTGGTTGCAAAAGAACTAGGTTTCACCCTTAATGGATTAAAAATTGAGGTTGATGGAGAACTTAATCCAAATCGTTTTTTAGGGACTTCTAAAGATCAACGTGCAGGTTTTAAAAGTATAAAGCTTAATCTTATTCCAGAAACAGATGCAAGTATTGAGACCCTAGTAAAGTGGTTAGAAATTGTTGAAGACCGTTGCCCAGTGAAGGATAATCTTCAGAATAGCACGCCAGTGTCTATTGCTGTTGAAAAGGAGTATAACCTTTCTTAAATTCTTGTTATGAGTAATTTAAAACACATAGCAATTTCTGGATTTACAACCCATACTGGTAGGATAGTGGATGTTTCACTATCCTACCAAACCTTTGGTTTGCCGCTTGGTAATGCTCCGATTGTACTAGTCAATCATGCATTAACAGGAAACTCTAATGTGATTGGAGAGAATGGCTGGTGGAATGATTTAATCGGAGATCATAAATGTATTGATACCAATGAATATACGGTATTAGCGTTTAATATACCAGGTAATGGTTATGATGGTAATCTTAACCATTTAATAGAAAATTATAAAGATTTTAATGCCAAAGATATTGCCAGGCTTTTTGCTGAAGGTTTAAAACAATTGAAAATTGATCATTTGTTTGCTGTAATTGGCGGATCAGTAGGAGGTGGATTAGCCTGGGAATTGGCGGCATTAGAACCTAATTTAATAGATTATTTAATTCCAATTGCAACGGACTGGAAGTCTACAGATTGGGTCATTGCGAACTGCCATATACAAGATGCTATTTTAAATAATTCGTCGCAACCCTTAACAGATGCCAGAAGACATGCAATGACTTTATACCGTACTCCAGAATCGTTAACTGAGAAGTTTAATCGTACTAAGCGAACAGATGATTTATATAATATTGAATCCTGGTTAAATCACCATGGAGAGGTTTTGAGCAAACGCTTTCATCTGCAGGCCTATAAAATGATGAATCAAGTTTTAAGAACCATTAACGTGGCGCAAAATGACTTTGATTTTAAGGCTGTAGCAACAAAGATTACAGCGCATATCCATATTGTTACCATAAATTCGGATTTACTATTCAAGCCAGACGAGAATTGGAAAACGTTTGTCGATTTAAAATCGGTAAAAGATGATGTAACTATCGGCGAAATAAAATCAATCCATGGTCATGATGCGTTTTTGATGGAATTTCAGCAGTTGTCCAAACTATTAAAACCAGTTTTTACTGTGAAACAAAAAAAGATGATTGCTTAATGCCAACTATTAAAACAGAAATCCAAAACCGAATTCTTGTGCTAGATGGCGCTATGGGCACCATGCTTCAAGCTTATAATTTTACCGAGGAAGATTTTCGTGGAGAACGCTTCAAAGATTATCCTACTCCGTTAAAAGGGAATAATGATTTACTTTCCATAACCCAGCCAAAAGCTATTGCAGAAGTTCATGCTAAATATTTTGAAGCAGGTGCGGATATCATAGAAACAAATACCTTTTCTGGCACCAGTGTTGCAATGGCGGACTATCAAATGGAGGATTTGGTTTATGAGCTCAATTTTGAATCCGCTAGAATTGCAAGAGGAGTTGCGGATAAATTTACGCGAGAGCAACCAGATAAACCAAGATTTGTTGCCGGTAGTATTGGACCAACAAACAGAACGGCTAGTTTATCTCCGGATGTTAACCGGCCAGAGTATAGAGCCATTACATTTAATGAATTGCGTGTAGCCTATAAGGAACAGGTTGAAGCATTAATTGATGGAGGCGTAGATACATTATTTGTGGAGACTATTTTTGACACACTCAATGCCAAAGCTGCACTATTTGCCATAGAAGAGGTAAAAGAAGAGCGTAATATAGATGTTCCAATTATGGTTTCTGGCACCATAACTGATGCATCAGGTAGAACCTTGTCCGGTCAAACGGTTGAAGCTTTTTTAACTTCAGTATCCCATATACCACTTTTAAGTATTGGGTTTAATTGTGCATTAGGTGCAAAACAACTAAAGCCTTATTTAAGCAGATTGGCGCAGCAAACAGATTTTTATACATCGGCTCATCCTAATGCTGGATTGCCAAATGCTTTTGGTGAATATGATCAAACAGTCAAGGAAATGCAAAGTTTAATAGCCGAATACTTAGAAGATGGACTCATAAATATTATTGGTGGATGTTGCGGAACTAATCCAAATTATATCAAAGCTATTGCAGAAGTGGCACAACAATACCAACCTCGAAAAATTAAACAATTAGCTTAATGCCAGAGAGTGACTGTAAAAAATACTTAACCTTATCTGGATTAGAGCCCTTGGTGGTCACTCCAGAGAGTAATTTTATAAATGTTGGTGAACGCACCAATGTTACTGGATCTAGAAAATTTCTTCGCCTTATTAAGGAAGGTAACTACCAAGAAGCACTTGATGTAGCTAGAGATCAAGTTGAAGGAGGAGCACAAATTTTAGATGTAAATATGGATGAAGGCATGTTAGATGGAGTACATGCCATGACAACCTTCTTAAATCTTATTGCATCAGAACCCGATATTGCTAAAATCCCAATAATGATTGATAGCTCAAAATGGGAAATCATTGAAGCAGGGCTTCAAGTCGTTCAAGGAAAATGCGTTGTCAATTCGATTAGTTTAAAAGAAGGGGAAACTGAATTTATTCGCCAAGCAAAATTGATTAAACGCTATGGGGCAGCAGTGATAGTGATGGCTTTTGATGAAGTTGGTCAGGCCGATAATTATGAAAGACGTATTGAAATTTGCAAGCGTTCTTATGATATTTTAGTGCAACAGGTCAACTTCTCACCGCAGGATATAATTTTTGATCCCAACATCTTTCCTGTTGCTACGGGTATGGAAGAACACCGCAAAAATGCGCTGGACTTTTTCGCTGCTACTAAATGGATAAGAGAACACCTACCATATGCAAACGTTTCTGGTGGTGTAAGTAATGTATCCTTTTCTTTTAGAGGAAACAATACCGTAAGAGAAGCGATGCATTCATCCTTTTTATTCCATGCGATTAAAAATGGGATGAACTTAGGTATAGTAAACCCAACGATGCTTGAGGTTTATGATCAGATTGATACGGACTTGTTACAGCATGTTGAGGATGTTTTGTTTGATAGACGAGACGATGCTACTGAACGACTATTAGATTTTGCCGAATCTGTTAAGGGTCTGAAGAAAGTCCAGGAAAGTGCCATACAAGAATGGCGTAAGGCTGCACTGCAAGAACGTATTACCCATGCTTTAGTTAAGGGTATAGACGCTTTTATTATTAAAGATGTTGAGGAGGCAAGGTTAGTGTCAGAGCAGCCAATTGAAGTGATAGAAGGTCACTTAATGAAAGGAATGAACGTTGTTGGTGATTTATTTGGAAGTGGTAAAATGTTTTTGCCGCAAGTTGTAAAATCAGCCCGCGTTATGAAAAAAGCTGTAGCCTATCTACAGCCATTTATTGAAGAAGAAAAGGATGGGGCCAAAGAAGCTGTTGGAAAAATCTTAATGGCTACGGTCAAAGGGGATGTTCATGATATTGGGAAGAATATTGTTAGTGTCGTTTTAGGCTGTAATAACTATGAAATTATAGACCTAGGCGTCATGGTGCCTCCAGAAAAAATCATTGAAACCGCCAAACAAGAAAAGGTTGATATTATTGGTTTAAGTGGTTTAATTACTCCATCGCTCGATGAGATGGTTTATGTCTCAAAGGCCATGGAAAAAGAGGGCCTTGAAATGCCTTTAATTATTGGAGGCGCTACAACCTCAAGGGCGCATTCAGCAGTAAAAATTGCACCACATTATAGCAATACAGTCGTTCATATTAATGATGCCTCAAGAGCGGTTACAGTTGTGGGTAATTTGCTTCAAAAGGATAATAAGGTTTATAAAGAACAGATTCGAGAAGAGTACGAAACGTTTAGAGCTCAGTTTTTTAAACGTGGCAAACAAAAAACCTATGTATCTCTAGAAGATGCAAGACAAAATAAATTCCAAATCAATTGGGAAACTGTAGAAATACAAAAACCTAAAACTTTAGGAGTTCAAGTCATAGAAGATTTTAATATTAAGAGTTTAGAAGAATACATAGATTGGACTCCATTCTTTAGAAGTTGGGATCTACATGGCAAATTTCCAGAAATATTAAATGATAATATGGTTGGAGAACAAGCTCAAGAATTATTTTCTGATGCTAAGATTTTATTAAAGAAAATATTTGACGAAAAGCTCTTAAAAGCGAAAGCTGTATTTGGGTTATTTGCTGCCAATAGTATAAATGATGATGATATAGAAGTTAAGGACCATGCCGGAAAGGATTTAGGTACATTTATAACCCTGCGTCAACAATCCAAGAAGTCAGTTGGAAAGCCTAATATAGCCTTAGCAGATTTTATTGCTCCAAAATCTTCAGGATTGCAAGATTATATCGGATCCTTTTGTGTTTCAACAGGTTTTGGAACGCAGGAATTGGCCTTAAAATTTGAAGCCGATTATGATGATTATAATTCTATAATGATTAAAGCTTTAGCGGACAGATTGGCTGAAGCCTATGCTGAATATTTACATGAAGAAATTCGTGTGAAACATTGGGCTTATGCTCAGGAAGAGCAACTGTCTAATGAAGAATTAATAAAAGAAAGTTATAAAGGTATCCGTCCTGCACCCGGATATCCAGCATGTCCAGATCATCTTGAAAAGCAAACGATTTGGGATTTACTCAAAGTTGAAGAGACTATTGGAGTAAAACTCACCGACAGTTTGGCGATGTGGCCAGCTGCTAGTGTAAGTGGCTATTATTTTGGAAATCCAGAGGCACGATACTTTGGTTTAGGAAAGATTACACGAGATCAAGTCATTGATTATAGTCTACGCAGAGGAATAACTGTTGAGGAAGCACAAAAATGGTTGAATCCAAATATTGCAAATTGAAATGAAAGTTACTGAGCATATTAAAAAAGCGGAAGGTAAAACTCAATTCTCATTTGAAATTTTACCACCTTTAAAGGGTCAGCATATTCAATCTATTTTTGACAATATTGATCCCTTAATGGAGTTTAAGCCCCCATTTATTGATGTGACATATCACCGCGAGGAGTATCTATATAAGGAGGTCGAAAATGGACTTTTGAGAAAGCAAGTGGTTAAAAAGCGACCTGGTACTGTTGGTATTTGTGCAGCGATTCAGAATAAATATGGAGTGGATGCCATACCACATATTCTGTGCGGTGGATTTACAAAAGAGGATACTGAGAATTTCTTAGTCGACTTGGATTTTTTGGATATTGATAATGTTATGGCACTGCGAGGTGATGCTGTTAAAAGCGAAACTTATTTCAGACCTGAAAAAGAAGGGCATTCTTACGCGAGCGAATTAGTAACTCAAATAGAAGAGCTTAATAACGGGAAATATCTAGATGAGGAGTTACAAAATACAGCAGCTACAAATTTTTGCATTGGTGTTGCTGCCTATCCTGAGAAGCATATGGAGGCGCCTTGTATAGAAAGTGATATTCATTTTTTAAAGAAAAAAATCAAAAATGGTGCAACATACATTGTTACCCAGATGTTTTTTGATAATCAGAAATACTTCAATTTTGTTGAAAAGTGCAGGGAAGAGGGAATTACTGTTCCAATAATTCCTGGATTAAAACCAATAGCAACAAAAAAACAACTCAATTTAATACCACATCGTTTTCATGTAGACCTTCCTGAAAATTTAATTTTGGAAGTAGTCAAATGCAAAGACAATAATGCTGTAAGACAAGTTGGAATTGAATGGTGCATTGCACAGTCAAGGGAATTACGGAAAGCAGGAATTCCTGTATTGCATTATTATTCCATGGGGAAAAGTACCAATATCAAGGCCATTGCCGAAGCTGTGTTTTAAATTTATATGCTAAAACAAGTTCAATTTTGTTTATGCATTAAATTTTAAAATTTAATGTCTTCAAAAATTCCTAGCTTTATACCATGCTTTCGAAGAAAACTAAATATGGAATTAAGGCCTTAGTCTATTTAGCACGTCAAGAAAACCGTAATCCGGTTCAGATTTCTGTGATTTCTAAATCTGAAAATATTTCAAGAAAGTTTTTGGAGAGTATTTTATTGACCTTACGTAAAGATGGTATTTTAGGATCAAAAAAAGGTAAGTCCGGTGGTTATTACTTATTAAAAGATCCAAAAGAAATTCCGATGACAAATATTATGCGCTTATTGGAAGGTCCGATTGCAATGGTGCCTTGCGTAAGTCTTAATTTTTACGAAAAATGCAATGATTGCCCAGATGAGAATACTTGTGCTGTGCATAATGTAATGCTCAAAGTAAGAGATAATACCCTTGAAATTTTTAGAAATACATCCTTAGCAGATTTATCTATCTAAGTCTTGTAATAATTACCCCTTTTTTATTGATTTTATTCTTTAAAATTAGATAAGAAATGCTATGTTTGTATAATCCTATTAAATCTATAGGAGTTATTATCTATATGGTATTTTTATACTAGAAGTAGTGATTAAGATAAAACAGGAACTCTATGCCGACATTAGATATTGATTATTGGAATAAAAAATTGAGATATAAAACACCAGTTGAAATTGCAGACTGGGCATTGAGACTTTCCGATAACTATATTGTAACAACAAGTTTCGGTGTCTACTCTTCGGTATTACTAAGTACAATGTCAGTTTTAGATCATCAAATCAGAGTGGTTTGGTGCGATACCTTGTATAATGGAGAAAGTACATATGAGTATGCTGCTTCTCTTACAGAAAAATATAAACTCAATATTCACAAATATCAACCGCTCTTTACAAAGACCGAAATTGAAAGAACTTTAGGGTCACCTGATCTAGAAGATGATAATCATTCCCAGTTTTCAGAAATTGTAAAGTTAGAGCCATTTAAGCGCGCATTAAGTGAATTAAATCCCGATGTTTGGTTTACGAATATTAGAGTAAGACAGACAGCTTATAGAGATAAGAAGGATATACTAAGCTACAGTAAAGACGGAATTCTCAAAGTTAGTCCGTTTTACTATTGGACGGATGAAGATCTAGATCAATATGTCTTAAAGTATGGACTAAAAAAGAATCTAGACTATTTTGATCCAGTAAAGGCCTTAAGTAATAGAGAGTGTGGTATACATTTCAGGTAAGCTAAAAGTATAACACTTAATTAGAGATAAGTTAACACTCTAGTTACCTTCCCATACCATCTTTGTACGATTAAAATATGCCTCATCTATTATGAAATTAATCAAGAAAAATAAAGCAGAATTCAAGTTTGTCCTTAAGCTCTTATTGCTAACAGTAGTATCTTTAGTTGTAACCCTATTTATTAATTAAATATTCTATTACTTTTGTCAGTAACCGAATGTTTATGAAGTACTGGCTTACGAGTTTACTGTGTGCAATAGGACTTTTCTTAGCTTCTCAAGAAAAGTCAAGCACAGACTCCTATTTTGATCTTAATTACTTTTCTGGAAACATAGGATTACATAATAATGATATTCTGCATTTAATTTCAGGTCATCCAGAAGGAGTTATTTTAAGTTGGAATAAAAAGACATTTGGCACCAAAGATTGGCAACAACGTTTTAATTATCCCGATTATGGGGCCTCATTTAGTTATCAAGATTTAAAAAATAATATTTTAGGGAATAACTTTGGTTTGTATGCCCACTATAATTTCTACTTCTTTAACCGACATTTGATGTTGCGTATAGGTCAGGGGATTGCATACACGACCAATCCGTATGATAGGTTTGAGAATCATAGAAATATAGCATTTGGATCTCGATTACTGAGTTCAACCTATTTAATGATTAATTATAAAAAGGAACGTTTATTTGATCGATTCGGTTTACAAGCTGGATTTTCTTTAATTCATTATTCAAATGCGAATGTAAAAGCACCTAATACAAGCATAAATACGATAGCTTTTAACTTAGGGCTAAACTATAATATAGATGAAAGAGATTCTGAATATATAGATAATCTAAGTGACGAAAAGTTCACTGAATCTATAAAGTACAATCTTGCATTTAGAACAGGAATTAATCAAAGCGATATAATTGGTAGCGGACAATTTCCTTTTTATGTGCTTTCAGCATACGCAGATAAACGTTTGAATCATGTAAGTGCTATTCAATTGGGTGCAGATGTCTTCTTTTCAAATTTTTTGAAGGAGTTAATTTATTTTAGATCCGTCTCTTTCCCAGAAGAGAATTTGAGCGGTGACGAAGATTTTAAGCGCGTTGGAGTGTTTGTAGGTCATGAATTATTTATCAATAAAATGTCTTTAGAAACTCAGTTAGGCTATTATGTTTACTACCCATTTGATTTTGAAGGAAGAACTTATATTAGAATAGGTTTGAAACGATATTTTGGTAAAAAGGTTTTTGGCGCCATCACCCTAAAGTCGCACGGTGCTAAAGCAGAAGCTGTAGAATTTGGATTAGGAGTTAGATTATGAAAAAATTAATTTACATAGTAATGGTTTTAGCTTTTTGCTGTGATAGTGAAGATGCTAATGATTGTATTCAAACTGCTGGAAATATTATACAACTCGAAGTTGAGGTTATTGATTTTGAAAGGATTTTGGTGAATCGTAATATCGAATTAATTCTGAGCCAAGGTCCAGAGCATAGGGTCACTATAGAGACAGGTGAAAACTTAATTAATGATGTTAAGGCTGAGGTTATGGGTAACCGATTGGTGCTTACAAATAACAATATCTGTAATTATGTTAGAGCTTATGGGATAACTAAAGTTTATGTTGAGGCACCCAATGTCACAGAAATAAGAAATTCGTCACAATATGAAGTGTCTTCAAATGGTATTATAACGTATCCAATGTTAAGCTTAATTTCCGAGGATTTTAATGAAAATATAGAATTTACCGTTGGTGACTATAACTTAACTATTAATAATCAAAATTTAAGGATAACCTCTAATGGTTTAGCTTCATTTTATATAGAGGGTTCAACAGAAAATTTATCCGTAAATTTTTTCGCAGGCGATGGTCGTTTTCAAGGTCAAGATTTAGTAGCTCAAAATGTTACTATTTATCATCGCGGCAGTAACGACATGATTGTGGATCCAATCCAATCCTTAAGTGTTGA
>Ga0189289_10337_pt1 | contig 24839 bp, 25 predicted proteins | sample UW106minimetaG_FD_130313 | JGI IMG/M metagenome (GOLD analysis project Ga0189289, IMG submission 130313) | Marine microbial communities from the Costa Rica Dome - UW106 mini metaG | ecosystem: Environmental > Aquatic > Marine > Oceanic > Photic zone | place: Costa Rica: the Eastern Pacific...
CCAGGTTTTCTTCAAACCATAAAAACTGCATTGTCTATTAAGCTCAAGGAGCAAATGGGTGTAGAAAATATATTGAAACGTGAACACGAATTAGTAGCTATTGTTTTTAAGAAACTTGAATCTATATCTAATATAAAGATACTCGCTAGCCAACATAGAAAGCGATTAGGCGTTATTTCATTTTATATTGATGACTTACATTATAACCTAGGCGTTAAACTGCTAAACGATCGTTTTGGGATTCAGACGCGTGGCGGTTGTAGTTGTGCAGGAACTTATGGGCATTTCTTACTGCACGTAGATCAGCAAATGTCTAGAGAATTAACGGATGAAATCTCATTAGGTGAATTGGTACGTAAACCTGGTTGGATTCGGATGTCTATTCATCCAACAACAACAAATGAAGAAGTAGAATTTGTTTGTGATAGTATTTTAGCGCTTGCTCAAAATCATAAAGATTGGGCTAAAGATTATGACTATTCAAGGTTTAATAATGAATTTGTTCATAAATCGCTGTTACATAAACCTTGTGACACATCTAGCATTGATGATTGGTTTGATCTAGATTAATTATGTTTATTGAAAATCTTTAGGGGCCTTATTTTTGTGTTTCCAACGTTTATGGGTCCATAAGTAGTATTGTGGTGCCTCATAAATTTGTTGTTCTACTAGTTTAAAAAAGGTGTCTGTTATGGTGTAATCTTCAAATTCTCTCGGGTTTTCAGTAATCGTTTCGAACGTTGTTTCGTAATATCCGCGTTTTAATCGTCTAACTCTAAAGAAAACAACTGCCATGTCCATTTTCTTTGCCATCATTTCTGCTCCGGTATACATCGGAACCTTGATACCCATAAATTCATTCCAATGAAAAGCTTTGTTAGCTTTAGGGGATTGATCAGATACAAAACCATTAATAGTTAATTCGCCCTTAGAATTACATTCCGTTAACACATTAAATGTTTCTTTCGTTGTTATTAAATGAGAATTGTATTTTGCTCTAATCCCTTTGACCAATTTATCAAAGTACTTATTTGCTAAGCGTTTATAAACGGCGTAACCTTTATACTTTATATAAGTCTGAAGGATAAATATCCATTCCCAACTTCCGTAATGTGCGCACATTAATATGATACTTCGCTCTTTCTTCTCTAAATCATGAATTAATTCGATATTACTAAACGAAAATCGTTTTTGCATTTCTTTTTTTGTTATTGTCAGAGATTTAATGGCTTCCACAATCATATCACATAGATGATGGTAAAATTGGCTAGTTATATCTTTAATTTCCTTTTCAGATTTATCAGGGAACACTAATTGCAAATTGTGCTTTACTGTTGATTTTCTGTAACCAAAAATCTTATATAAAAATATATATAAGAGATCTGAAAAGGCATATAACAGCCTGAATGGTAATATTGAGATTAACCAAAGAATTGGGTAAACAAGAATGTAAGCAATAAGTTGCATAAAAGCATGTTCTAACTGAAGCGCAAATATATTATATTTGAATCAATAGATTACTTTATGACGTTAGATCCAATAACAATTACAATAATAGCAGCTAATGCCATTATTTCTATAAAGGGCTTTGATGATCGCTCTTTTTTTGAAAGGTATAAGTTCAATGTAGGAAGCATCAGAAGAGGAGAGCAAATTCGGATGTTGAGCTCTGGATTTCTTCACGCGGATACTACACATCTTCTTTTTAACATGTTTACCCTTTTCTTTTTTGCGAGTTATGTGATTGACAGTTTGGGGAATCTAAACTTTGTTATTGTATATATAGGTAGTTTAATTTTCGGAAATCTATTATCTCTGTATTTTCATAAAGAAGAGTATTGGTATAGTGCAATTGGTGCCAGTGGAGCAGTTACGGGTGTCTTATATGCAGCGATTCTGTTAGATCCTGGCATGCGATTGTATATGTTTTTTATTCCTGTGCCTATACCTGGTTATGTATTTGGTATTGGTTATTTACTTTATTCTATTTACGGTATGAAAAACAGAATTGGTAATATTGGTCATGATGCGCATTTTGGTGGAGCGGTAGGAGGTTATGCCATTACACTAATCTTAGAACCAAGTTTATTTGAAACCAAACTTGGCTATGTAGCCTTACTGGCAGTGCCAATAATCATATTATATATTTTGTATAAGACTGGAAAACTGCAATAAAAAAAGCCTGCTTGAGCAGGCTTTTTGCTTGTTATACCTAAATTTAAGTTTAGGCTTTTTCTAATAACTCTTTAACTTTGTTCTCTAGTGCTTTTCCCCGTAAGTTCTTAGCAACTATTATTCCTTCGGCATCCAGAATGTAAGTTGCAGGAATGGCTTGAATATCATAAAGTTTAGCTATAGGATCATTAAAATACTTAAGATGGGATACTTGATTCCATTTTAAACCATCTTGTTTAATTGCTGCTAGCCAAGCTTGTTTTGGGTCTTTTTGTCTGCTCTGGCCATCAAGAGATACTCCAACTATCTCTAACCCTTGGTCATGGTATTTATCGTAAATACGTACAACATTTGGATTTTCTCTGCGACATGGCCCACACCATGCTGCCCAAAAATCTATAATGGTTACTTTACCTTTTAAATCATTAAGACTAACAATCTCACCATCTGGAGTTGGTGCTTCAAAATTTGGTGCTACTTTTCCAATTTCTAAGTAGGCTACTTTTTCATATGCTTTTAGAAGCTCTTCTAATTTTGCTTTAATTTTCTTCCCTTGCGCTGATGCTCTTAAATCAGAGTCAAGGTTATTAAACGCCTCCATAAACTCAACGACTTTAAATTTTGGTTTATTGGCTTCCAATCCAATAAGATTAAGACTGAAGTAAGTATCCTTATGGTTCCTTACAAAGTTTAATGGATGATCAATTAATCTAACACTTACCTTTTCAAGTTCTAATTGAAGAGAGTCGCGTTTATCAGATTCTTCAGGTAATTTTAGTTGACGGTAAGGAATCATAATTTGTCGTCCTTCTTCTCTTATCTGTGCCATTTCATCTTGAAAGTCTACAAATCCTATATGAGATTCAGAACCTGTAACTTTAGAATCTAATGGGTTTTCCTTGTTTATTTCAATGTCTATTTCACTATTTTCTAGCATTAAAATAGCATCACCTTTCGTCCCATCTAGAGAAATAAAGTGTACACTTGGTTCTTCTACAGAACCTTTCATGGTAAACTTTCCATCCATTACAATGGCGGTGTCTTTTATGGCTTCTCGGCCTTGGTCATCAACATTTTTAAGATAGACTCTAATCCCATTATATATACCTTCTGCCTTCCCGTTAATAACAAAATCAGTCCTTGGGTCTTGCTTGCAACTAGCAAATAACAATACAACCAATACTAATATGAGTGTTTTTTTCATTTCTATATGATTTTCAATTTATAGCAGCACAAATATATAAACAATGCCGAATAAACATTATTAAAGGAATGTAAATTAAATTATAAATAGAATCTCTTTCGTTTTATCAATCTCTTATTTTGCGATACTTTTGTACTAAAGAGCTTTACTATGCATAGCGATACTATTGTGGCCTTGGCAACACCATCTGGGAGCGGTGCAATCGCTGTCATTCGCTTATCAGGTCCAGATGCTATTTCAATCGCATCAATAGCCTTTAAATCTGTATCTAATAAAGATTTAAAAGATCAACCGACTCACACTATTCATTTAGGGCATATCGTTGATGATAAAAAGACCTTAGATGAAGTATTACTAGCCATATTTAAGAATCCAAATTCTTATACCGGAGAAGATGTTATAGAGGTGTCTTGTCACGGTTCAACTTACATACAACAGGAGATCATTCAATTATTTTTAAGGCTGGGTTGTAGAATGGCAACTCCAGGTGAATTTACGCTCAGAGCCTTTTTAAATGGAAAGTTAGACTTAAGTCAGGCTGAGGCAGTGGCTGATTTAATTTCTAGTGATAACCAAGCGTCTCATCAAATTGCGATGCAACAAATGCGAGGTGGTTTTTCATCTGAAATTGCAAAATTACGAGAAGAACTTTTAAACTTTGCCTCATTGATAGAGTTAGAATTAGACTTTGCTGAAGAAGATGTAGAATTTGCAGATCGTGGGGAATTTAAAGCATTGATTACACGTATTAGTTTTATCTTAAAGCGACTTATAGACTCTTTTGCCGTTGGAAATGTTATAAAGAATGGAATACCTGTTGCTATAGTTGGAGAACCTAATGTAGGTAAATCTACCTTATTGAATGCATTATTAAATGAGGAAAGAGCAATCGTATCAGAAATTGCTGGAACAACAAGAGATACTATTGAGGACGAAATCTCTATAGGTGGTATTGGCTTTCGATTTATTGATACGGCTGGGATTAGAGAAACAAAAGATGTTGTAGAAAGTATTGGTATAAAAAAGACTTTTGAAAAAATTGAACAATCTCAAGTTACGATTTATCTATTTGATTCTAGTCAACAAAGTAATAATCTTGAAACGGTTAAATTAGAAATAGAGAAAATAAGAAATAAATACCCTCAAAAGCCACTACTCATTGTAGGAAATAAGACAGATAAATTAAAAACTGAAGAATTATCGTTTATAAAAACTGCAATTTCCAAACTTATTTTGCTGTCGGCAAAATCTGGTTCTGGGGTTGAAGAATTGACAGATGCCTTATTAAATCTCATTAATACAGGGGCCTTAAGAAATAATGAAACGATTATAACCAATACACGACATTATGACGCATTGTTAAAAGCCTTTGAAGAAGTCCAAAAGGTACAACATGGTTTAGATACAGGCCTATCTGGTGATTTATTAGCTATTGATATTAGGCAGGCCTTATATCATTTTGGTGAGATTACAGGCGAGATTACAAATGACGATTTACTAGGTAATATTTTCGCAAACTTTTGTATTGGAAAGTAATGGCCATTATTGTTAGTATAAAAAATGAGATATATTTCAATAATTTAAAGGAAAAATTTTTATAAAGTATAGTATCTAAATTGATTGTTAAGGTTATTTCAGTTGGTGTATGGCTAAAGGATACAACAACGGAGTTATTTTAAAAATCATAAGTGATTATGCCTTTTCTAGTGCTGTAGCGAAATTTTCATAAAAAAATAGACCTTATAAAAAGTGAGTAACTTATCTGAGTTTTATCTCTATAAATCTGAAATATGAAAAAAAGTTACAAAAATTACCAAATGTCAATTTTTCCCTGTAATAATATTCTTATATTTGATATGTGTCTAAATTGATTGCTATATAGGCGATTTAAGTTAGTATGGGACTAAAAGACACAAAAACTTAATTAGTTTTAAAGAGTACAAGAGATTGTGCTCTTTTTTTTGTTGGTCAAATTTAAGAAAATATTCTACAAAGTATTTGGGTGACTTTAACTTTTTCTTAAGATAGGACTTGTCGATATTTCATTTTTCTTACAATAAATGTCTAATAGCCGATTATAAATGTGTTATGTATATTTAATAGCATGATTTAAGGAACGTTCTAATAGTATTTAATTTAACTACATATTTTCAGTTATTCTGTAACATTACTTAAAAATGTGCGTCTCATAAATTAAATGTTATTATGGAATCGAATTATCATACACTTAAAAGAACAGATAATCAGTTATTAATGCTGACGCATCTGTCGCAACTTCTAACTTATATCACAGGATGTGGAGGACTTGTAGTGCCGTTAATTATTTGGGCGACTCAAAAAGATAAAGTGATTGGTATGAACGCTCATGGTAAGGCTATTTTGAATTTTCAATTAAGTATTATAGTGTATTGCATTTTGAGTATTCCATTAATGATAGTATTCGGTCTAGGAATATTACTATTAATACTTATTGGTATTTTGGCTTTTGTCATGCCAATTGTAAACGCTATAAAGGCTAGTAACGGAGAATTACCTAGCTATCCATTGTCTCTTAATTTTGTTAGTTAGTTATAAAAGAAACATGGAATAGAAAAGGCTCGCTATCTTGTGAGCCTTTTTTATAATAAAAACCAACTATAGTTTAATTATTGAGCATAACCGGCATTACCAACATAGTTACGTGTTCGCCTTCATCTAACCCATCAATTGGTGTTAATATTCCAGCACGATTTGGTAAACTCATTTCTAATTGTACGTCATCAGAGTTTAAATTATTGATCATCTCAGTTAAAAATCGAGAGTTAAAGCCAATTTGCATATCGTCACCTTGATAGTCACAAGTAAGACGCTCTTCGGCTTTATTGCTATAATCGATATCTTCTGCAGAAATATTAAGTTCTGCTCCAGCAATCTTTAATCTTATTTGGTGCGTGGTTTTATTAGAAAAAATACTAACACGGCGTACAGAATTTAAAAACTGTGTTCTAGCAATGACTAATTTGTTAGGATTCTCTTTTGGAATAACTGCTTCGTAATTTGGATACTTGCCATCAATTAAACGACAAATAAGTACTGAATTATCAAATGTAAACTTAGCATTTGATTCATTATATTCTACTACGACATCGTCATCACTTCCAGCCAAAATACCTTTTAACAGCGTCAATGGCTTTTTAGGCATGATAAATTCGGCAGATTCCGAAGCACTAACATCGTTTCGTGTATACTTCACTAATTTGTGAGCATCTGTAGCAACAAAGGTTAAGTTGTCTTGTGAAAACTGGAAGAATACTCCACTCATTACAGGTCGTAAATCATCATTTCCAGCAGCGAAAATTGTTTTGCTAATCGCATTTGCTAAAATATCACCCATGATTGTTGTAGTACTTGCGTCCTCTACAGAAACTGCATTAGGGAATTCGGCACCATCAGCATAAGCTAAAGCATATTTACCATGATTAGAGCTTATCTCTACCGTATTGTTATCTTCTGCAACAAAGGTCAAAGGTTGCTCTGGAAATGTTTTTAGCGTGTCTAATAATAAACGCGCTGGTACTGCAATACGTCCTTCAGAATCACTTTCAACATCAATGGTTGAAGACATGGTAGTTTCTAAATCACTTGCTGAAACAGTTAATTTTGACTGACTTAATTCAAATAAGAAATTATCTAAAATAGGAAGGGTATTACTATTATTAATAACACCACCAAGTACCTGGAGTTGTTTTAATAAATACGTACTCGAAACAATAAATTTCATGCTAAATATATCTAGTTATGTCGTTTTAATTTGTCTTACAAATATATTTCAATGCAAGGGTTTTCTAAAACAAACTTATTAACAAAATCTAGGTGTATTTTTTCTTTCTTAAGTAGTTAAATCCAAATCCAAAAACCGCAAGGATGACCAATGGTAATGCGATATTTATAAGCTGCCATTTTGCTTTTTGATCCTTGATTTTATCAGCATCAAGATAGGCAACACTAATTTCCTTGGCTCTTATGTTTATAAGTCCAGTGTCATCTAAAAGGTAGTTAATGGTATTTAAGAGAAATTCTTTATTTCCAAAGGCTTGCCCAGACAATTGATCGAACCCTAATTCTTGCGGTCTATTTCTAATAACTCCATTTTTTATAACATCTCCATCAGAAATAATAACGATCTTAGTCTCCGCACTTGAGGATTTAAAATTATTGACTTTAAAAGGTAGCACGCGCTGGTCATAAACAGAGATGAATTGTCCTTCTAGTAAGACTGCCAAATTCTGAGGGCCTGAATTAAAAGTCGCTTCGTCAACTTCTTGCGTTACGTCTGCCAAAGAAATTATGGACGGTGCACCTTCTAGCTTAGATTGTGGAGAACTTTGTAATAAGATGGTCTTATTTACAGCATTTTTTAAAGTGTCTATTGGACTACCAAAATCAAACTTCACCAGGTTTAAGTTTTTTGTAATAGGATGTCCTGGGTTGGACGCTGCTAAAGGAGAATATTGCCATTGTATAGGTTGCAACTGTGCTTGACTGCCTTCTCCAATGGCTAACATAATTGGGGCAGAATATAAATCTTTAACCAAACTAGGGTTTATTCGGACTCCATATTTAAAAAAGAAATCCTTAAGATTGAGATCACGTAAAATAGAAACACCAGAACCAGAATCGTTGTACAAGCTATCCTTATCCATAATCACAGCTTCGGTGAGCCATAGGCTTTTACCGCCATTCATGGTGTACTGGTCTAATACAAGTTTCTCGTTTTCACTAAACGCTTCACTTGGTTTGGCGGCTACGATTAAATCATAATGGTTTAATTTATCTAAAGTGCCTTGAGGATTGTTTGAAACGCTATCTAAGGTAAATGGTGCAATATTATAATACGGTTGAACTGTTTTAAGAAAATCTGCAATGTAGATATCATCTAATTGTCCATTGCCTTTAAGAATGGCAATAGTCTTAGATTTTGAATTTACCAATTTGCTAAACCCATCTGCAAACGCATACTCTAAACCTTGAATAGAATTAGTGATTTGTTCTTGTAAACCTTGCGTAATGCTTCGTTTTAATAGCGGAATTTTAACTGTTTCGTTATTGTAACTTGCAAAAGCCCAAGGAAAAATAAGCTCTTGAGTGACTTTTCCGGTACTATTATCCGTGTTAACATAAGGTTCCAAACCGGAACGCGTTAGCTCTTCAATATTGCGCTCGCGCGTTGCTTCATCTTCAACCGGATTTATAAAGTTGACTTTAATTTTATTGGTCTCCAGTTGAAATTCTTCAATTAGTTGTCTTACTTCTGTCTGAAGTAGCCTAAACTCTGAGGGAAATTCACCTTCAAGGAAAATATCAATTATAAGTGGTGTATCAATATTTTGAACGATATTTTTTGAAGCTTCAGATAGCGTGTAGCGCTTGTCGTTTGTTAAGTCAAAACGGCTATAAAATTGACCGGAAATGACATTAACCAAAATAAGACCAATAATCACAATCGCTATTTTTATGAGTGCCTTATTTTTTTTCATTCTTTTCAAAAGTTATGTCTTGTTGAAAGTGTTTTAGACTAGAAATTTTATGATCTGCAAATGTAATTTCTACACATTCTGTTTTGTCATTAAATGCACCTGGTTCTATACCCATGCTATAATTCCATTTATTTTCATCGTGTGCCTTTATTTCTTCACTCCATGTTAACCATTCATGTGGTCCTAAGAGTTGTTGCGCTTTTTCCTTAGTTAAGCCAATTAAAGTATCTGATGCTATAGTACTGTCAATCATCTCGTATCGTAAGTTGGGTTTTTCTATCCAAGCTTCACTATTAAAATATTTTTGATGATGGTAATTACTCACAATATTTATAAAAGGATAAAGCATATAGAAGTAAACAAAAGGAGTCAATACAAGACTAACAATTAAAACCAACCATTTACGCTTATCTACAGTTTTAAAAAATAAAAACAGCAATACAAAAACCACTATCATTGCTATGACTAAAAATGGTGTGATAATCATGACTTCTGAATCCTAAATTTTGTAAATATTAAAAAAGCTAACGCTATACTTATAAAATAGACCAGATCTCTAGTATCAATAACGCCACGACTCATACTATTGTAATGGGCTGACATTCCTAGATTTTCCATGTAGACAAAGTCTCCAAAGACATTGTAGTTAGATAAACCTTCAAAACCGAAATACATGAAAAAGCAAATAAAAACTGATATGATAAAGGCTACAATTTGATTGTCTGAAAGGGTAGAGGCAAAAATGCCAATAGCTGTGTAAGCAGCAACAAGAAAAAGCAAACCAAAGTAAGAGCCAATGGTACTCCCCATATCTAGATTGCCTTCTGGATTTCCTAAACTTGAAACGGCATATACGTAAAGAAACGTTGGGATTAAGGCAATTAAAATTAGAACAAAAGCACCTAAATACTTTCCTAATACAATCTGAAAATGAGAAATGGGTTTGGTAACTAATAGCTCAAGAGTTCCTTGTTTTTTCTCATCACTAAAACTACGCATGGTCACTGCTGGAACTAAAAAGATTAAAATCCAAGGAGCTAAAAGAAAGAATGGAGATAAACTAGCTACTCCATTGTTTAGAATATTAAAATCACCTTTAAAAACCCAAAGAAATAGCCCATTTAAAACTAAAAACACACCAATGACCAAATAGCCAATTGGTGAGGCGAAGAAAGTGTTTATTTCTTTTTTAAGAATTGCTAGCATTTTAAATTCATTTAAGGCTCTCAAGCTTATTTACGCTCCAAGCCTCAGGTTTATCATTAAACAAGGGTTTGGTTTTAGCCCAAACCGATTTAAATAATTCTGAATGTCTATAGTTATTTAGGTCATTTTCAGAATCCCAATAACTATACGTAAAAAAGATATTGGTATTGTTCTGATCGCGATACAATTCTAAAAAATTACATCCTTGAAAACCACGTATCTTTTTTTTGTTGGCTTCAAAATTAGCCAAGAATTCGGCAATCTTGAGCGGATCAAAACTCATTTTTACAATTCTTACTAACAATGTTTAAGATTTAATAAAATTAACGCTTACAGTATCCATAGTCTTTAGTCCCATTAAAGTTGAGGCACTTCCAACGGTACTGCAATTACTTTTATACACAGCAATTTCTAAATATCCCGAGGAATTAAAAACAACCATTCCTTTTCCTTCATCATGACGCTTAGATTCGTCGATTTCAAAGTTGACGATATCACTATACTTGCTATAGATTTTTTTGAATTTATGGTTGCGGGCAGAAATTTCATAGGTTCGAGTTTTCTGTACTTCTTCAAAAAACTTTTGCTTAATATTTGTCACCACATTACCATAATTATCAATATAAATTACACTGCCAATAATTTGATTTTTTTCATCATTTACAAAAGGAATCAAATTCTTAATGGGTTTGATAGTGTTAATAACTTTTCCGATTATCTCCAGGGTACCTCCTCGTGCAATATGGCAAGCTACTTTTACAAACACATCAAGTACAGGGAAACTTGTTTCAATTTTATCGTGGATGTTGATTTCAACAATTTTTTCAGGGGCAATTTCAGCACAGATCATACTCATAATACCGTTGTTAGCACATATAAAGTAATGGTCATCTAATTTAATTGCAATATGCTTATTATCAGGGCTTAACTCAGAATCAATTCCTATAATATGAATGGTGCCTTTTGGAAAACTGCTATAGGCATTTAATATGATGTAAGCCGCTTCTGAAATATTAAACGGTGAAACGGAATGAGAGACATCTACAATTCTTATATCAGACAATTCACTGTAAATAGCACCTTTAATCGCGCCAGCAAAGTGATCTTTTTCTCCAAAATCAGTGGTTAAAGTGATTATTGCCATGGATTAATTGTTGATATTTTTTTTAGAAATGAGGTTGTAAAATTGTTAGATTTGTTAGTACGCTCGCGTTACACAAAACTAAGAAAAGAAAACAGATTAACACACTAAATTTAGTAGCCTTTTGAACGAACTTATATTAGAACTTGAAGAAATAACTCCCAAAGAATTCTTCGGTGCCCAAAATGCCAATATTGAACTTCTCAAAAAGTACTTTCCGAAATTAAAAATAGTAGCCAGAGGTAATAAAATTAAAGCTTATGGTGATGAAGACTTATTAGAGGAGTTTGATACTAGAATGATGATGCTCATGAAGCATTTTGGTAAATATAATAAGTTAGACGAAAATGTTATTGAACGGATTCTTACCAGCAACAGTAGTGAGGATTATTCTACGTCGGCTAAGAGCGGAGAAGTTATTGTTCACGGTGTCGGAGGTAAGCTAATTAAGGCGCAAACTGTAAACCAACGAAAGCTTGTAGAGAGCATTCGTAAAAATGATATGGTCTTTGCAATAGGACCAGCAGGAACAGGAAAGACCTATACAGGTGTTGCATTGGCTGTGCAAGCTTTAAAGAGTAAAGAAGTAAAACGAATTATACTAACGCGTCCTGCAGTAGAAGCGGGCGAAAACCTTGGGTTTTTACCTGGCGATTTAAAGGAAAAGTTAGATCCTTACATGCAGCCATTATACGATGCATTACGTGATATGATACCTCATGAAAAGTTAGATAGTTATATAGAGAAGGGTGTAATACAGATCGCTCCATTAGCATTTATGCGAGGCCGTACTTTAGATAATGCCTTTGTTATACTGGATGAGGGTCAGAATACAACACATGCGCAGATGAAAATGTTCTTAACGCGTATGGGTAAAAATGCTAAGTTCTTATTGACAGGAGATCCTGGTCAAGTTGATTTGCCAAGACGAACAATTTCTGGTTTAAAAGAGGCTCTTTTAGTTTTAAAGAACATAGAAGGTATTGGCATGGTGTATTTAGACGATAAGGATGTGATTCGTCACAAACTGGTTAAAAAGGTGATTGCAGCTTATAAAAGTATAGAGAATAGAGATTAGACATGAGCAAGACAATAATCGATACTAATTTTAATTTCCCTAATCAGAAGAGTGTTTATAAGGGTAAAGTGAGAGAGGTGTATAACATTAATGACGAGCAATTGGTTATGATTGCTACCGATCGTTTAAGTGCCTTTGATGTGGTTATGCCAAAGGGAATTCCTTATAAAGGTCAAATCCTTAATCAGATTGCGACTAAGATGATGAAGGCTACCGAAGATTTAGTGCCAAATTGGTTGGTTGCTACACCAGATCCTAATGTTGCTGTTGGTCATTTATGTGAGCCATTCAAAGTAGAAATGGTTATAAGAGGCTATATGTCTGGGCACGCTGCTCGAGAATATAAAGCTGGTAGACGATTACTCTGTGGTGTAGCCATGTCAGAAGGTATGAGGGAAAACGATAAATTTCATGAACCAATTATTACTCCAGCAACCAAAGCAGAAAAAGGAGATCATGATGAAGATATTTCTAGAGAGGATATTCTGAAACGAGGGATTGTATCAGAAGAAGATTACGTTATTCTTGAAGACTACACCCGCAAATTATTCCAACGCGGCACCGAAATTGCGGCAGAGCGCGGTTTAATTTTAGTAGATACTAAATACGAATTTGGTAAAACTAAGGATGGTAAAATTGTACTTATCGATGAAATTCATACTCCTGATTCTTCGCGTTATTTCTATGCAGATGGTTATCAAGAACGACAAGATAGAGGTGAAGCTCAGAAACAATTATCTAAAGAGTTTGTGCGTCAGTGGCTTATAGCAAATGGTTTCCAAGGTCTTGAAGGACAAACAGTGCCGCATATGAGCGATGACTACATCGAAACGGTTAGTGAGCGCTATATTGAATTATATGAAAATATAACAGGCGACACTTTTATAAAAGCTGACCTTTCGGATATTCAGGGTAGGATAGAAGCTAATGTTCTAGCCTATTTGAATCATTAATATTCAGTGGTCAATGTTTCCATGTGGAGCTCAACGTGATAAGCCGTCCACATTATTATTTCACGAATTGGCATTTTTTCCATAAGTGGGTGAGGTAAAATAAGCGTATCAAGGTGCTTATCGCTCATCTTTTTAGTTTTATATTGTAGTTTCTTGATTTCGGTTTAAAGCTGATCCAGAATATTGTTTTTATTTGAAAGCTGTGGAATCTTTATGTATTGAGAACCCTTTAAGGTTTTACATTTTGAGCCTTCTAATCGTTCATTAGAGCGTTTTTTAATTGCCTCAAAACCTCTAACATCTTAGATGACTTTTCCAAATTTATAGCGCAAGACTATTATTGGTGGATTTAAGGCATAATTGAGTAGCTTGATACGCTGAAGTAAATACAAAGCGTGCTGACCAGGTGCCCATTTATTTGCCCTCTGGACCTTACATCCAAGCCTTCTCTAGTTGATCCTTGAGTAAATTAATAAAGTCACGATGTTTTTCGTCTATTAATTCGGCGATATTTTCTTTATCCATGGGAAGCATTTGATAAGAAGGATAAGGGAAATAGTTGAAGCTTAAGCTCTTATTCGTCTGATTCCTTTTCTTGGATTATTACCTTATCCTTTTTGAAAATTGGAACCAGATAAGACAGGTTAAAACCAAAGCCAACCCCAAATCGACCACTATCAAAGGTGCGATTGAATCCAGGAATGTAAAGATTTTCATAATTACCTGGTGCTGTTTCCGTAATTAGTCCCTTGAGCTGCGCATTAATTCCAGCATAAAAATTATTAAATAACTCAGCTTTAATACCAATAAGAATTTCTAACCAAATAGCAGTTAAACCACTAAACTCTGTACCTTCTTCAACAGCGAATAAATCATCATTCCAATATTGATGATTGACATCATATATTTTGAAACTGTTTAATGTTTGACTAAAAGTACTTGCACCACCTCTAAAACCGATATAAATCATATTTTCCATATCTAACCAGTTTTTGTAGAAGTTGAGATCTATACCACCTTTAAAGTAGCTTCCTTTTGTGGTGTTGTTAAGGACTTCATTTTCTAAGGTGCGTTCTTCATTACCAATTTCACCAGCGAGATAAATTTTCTTGGTAAGACGGTAATCTCCCATTATTTCGAATCCTGTGTAATTGTCCTCAAAAAATGTTCTTGCGAGTTTACTCATATCAGCACCAAGACGCAGACCATATTTTTGCTTATATATCAATGTGTCTGTTACCGTTTCATTCTCTTCTTGGCTGTATGCAAAAGAAGATAGTAACAACAAAATGATAAGGCTTCTAATGCAGAATACGTACGTGTGCTGAATTTTCATTTTCTATTTCTGTTGTTACTAATTCAATATTATTAATCCAGGTATCTCCATCTACCGGTTCTAAATCAATATCTAAATTATTAAATACACTTTTATAACCACAAGCTCTAGATACATAGATAAAGTTTGTAGTATAGGTTATTTCAATGATATCTACATCTGATTGAGTGGTATCATCTTCATCTAACCTTAAATTGGTATCTTTTTCTAAGATGTAACGTGTTGTAATAACATCATTATTGTCCAAATCTACAATTAAGGGCAACGATACAGTTGTGGAATTCTCATTGAATAATAACGTTCCTTCAGAGTTTTCTGTAGTTGGTTCAGTTGGTGTTCCATTTTCGTCAACAACTCTTCCTTCTCCATAAACGCTTATTCTAGGAACACTTTTTAAGTCGTCTGGATTATTGATGTCATAAAACTCAATTAGTAAGCGTGGAGTGGTAGAAACTCCTTCGGCACAGATGTCATCACGCTCGCAAGCCAACATAACAACTGAAAGAAGAAGGATTAAAATATTTAACTTTTTCATTAACTATTTTTCAAACAATACTACTGTTTCAATATGTGCCGTGTGTGGAAATTGATCTACCAAACTCATTTTCTTAATCTGGTAACCACTTTGATACAACTGTTCGGTATCTCTGGCCTGAGTAGCTGGATTGCAAGATACATAAACCAAACGTTCTGCGTTGAGGTTTATTATTTTTTTAAGGGTTTTAGGAGAGATGCCTGCGCGCGCTGGATCTAATATTATAGTTCTTATTTTATTAGTGTATTCTGGATGCTCTGTTAGAAACTTTCCAACATCAGCAGCATAGAATTTTAAACCTTCAATATTGTTACGTTTGGCATTCTGTTTTGCATCTTCAATTGCTGATGCAATGATATCCACTCCAACAATCTGAGCATTATTGGCCTTACTCGCAATTATCTGCCCAATGGTTCCTGTACCACAAAAAAGATCCAATACTACTGAATTGTCAATAGCTTCTTTAGTTTCTAAAGCGTAATCAACTACTTTAGAATAAAGCCGCTCTGCGCACTTTGGATTGGTTTGAAAAAAGCTCTTCATACTAATCTCAAAGTTTAAACCTAAGAGTTCTTCTACAATTTTGTCTTCTCCGTAGACTAATTCAATACTTCCAGTTGTTGCGATGGTTCTATCTCCAACTTCATCATTAATAGTATGGAGTAAGCCTGCTAATCGATTTCCAAATAATTCTAACAGCAATTTGGCAAAGACATTCAAATCAAATTTTGGAAGATCGTAGGACGTCGTTACTAAATTAAAGAGTAGTTTGTCTGTTTTGTAGGATTTGCGAACCACTAAATACCTAAAGAACCCTTCTTTTTTAGGACCGTGCCAAGGTGCTAAACCGGTTGCCTCACAATAGGTTCGGATCTGTTTAAGATGGTTTTCTACAGCAGCGTCGAACAATCCAGAATCTCTATTTAAATTATCACCACACCACCAGAGACCACGTCGTTTAAATCCCAAAGTAAATTCATCGACATCAGTTTTTTTAATTCTGTCATACCCAATGGCCGAGAAGCCATATTCCATTTTATTTCGATAGTGAAAGGTGTTTGGTGAACTTACAAATTCATCAAACTTTGATTCGATATCAGCAACTTTTCCAATGCGTTTAAACAATTCAAGCGTACTTTGCTTTTTATAGTCATGCTGCTTTTCAATAGGTAATTGAATGTAAGGTGCACCAGGAATATCCTGATACTTAATATCAACTTCATCCTCAGAGGCTTCTAAAACATCAATTAATTTGGCTTCAGCATACTTCTTACTTGATTTTTTTACCTGTGCTTTTACAAGTTGTCCTGGAAGGGTGTTTGGTACGAAAATCACAAATTCTCCATAGTCATTTCTAATACGGCCAATACCTTTACCACCAAAGGCATAGTCTTCAATACGTATTTCAATCGTTTCTCCGCGTTTTACAAATTTATTGCGCTCTCTTCTTGGCATGAATTGTAGATTAGGCTGCAAATATAGTTGCATTTTAGTAATTGCTTGAAATAATTAGATTCGATTTCTTATCCTTGAATTCCATAAATATTTAGTAATTTGCAGACCTCTAGGGATGATTTCTCTCCCACGCTGCTTTTTCAAGATTTCACCATGACTTCAAAATGGTACGCAAAATCTTCGAAGGAATAAAGGTAGAGCAGGAATAGTTGTTTTATTCACTTTAAATTTTTATTAAAATGGCTGTTTTAGACCAATTAACATCGCAAGAAGCGATTGATTTAGAAAACAAGTATGGTGCGCACAATTACCATCCACTCCCAGTAGTATTAAGTAGAGGAGAAGGTGTTCATGTATGGGATGTAGAAGGTAAACAATATTATGACTTTTTGTCGGCGTATTCAGCAGTTAATCAAGGACACTGTCATCCAAAGATTGTAAATGCCATGACCCAGCAAGCGCAAACTTTATCGCTTACCTCTAGAGCATTTTATAATCACATGTTAGGGCGTTATGAGAAGTTTGCATCCGAATATTTTGGTTTTGATAAATTACTGCCAATGAACACAGGTGCTGAAGCTGTAGAAACAGCTTTAAAGCTTTGTAGAAAGTGGGCTTATGAGGTTAAAGGAATTGACGAAAATGAAGCTGAAATTATAGTTTGTGAAAATAATTTTCACGGAAGAACGACAACGATTATTTCATTCTCTAATGATCCAGTGGCTCGTAAAAATTTTGGTCCGTACACAGGTGGATTCATTAAAATAGAGTATGATAATCTTGAGGCTTTAGAAGATGCGCTAAAGACTAATAAAAATGTTGCAGGATTCTTAGTAGAGCCAATACAGGGTGAGGCTGGTGTTTATGTACCATCAGAGCACTATCTCGTAAAAGCGAAAGCACTTTGTGAGGCCCATAATGTTCTGTTTATTGCTGACGAAGTACAGACTGGTATAGCAAGAACAGGTCGTTTACTAGCGACTTGCGGTAATTGTAGTTGTTCAGATAAAAACTGTTCATCGACTCCAGAGGTTAAGCCTGACATCTTAATATTAGGAAAAGCACTTTCAGGTGGGGCGTATCCTGTATCTGCAGTTTTGGCAAATGACACGATTATGAATGTTATAAAGCCAGGTAATCACGGAAGTACTTTTGGTGGTAACCCTATTGCAGCAGCTGTTGCTATTGCAGCGTTAGAAGTTGTTAGAGATGAAAAATTAGCGGAGAACGCCTACAGGCTTGGTGAACTATTTAGGTCTGAAATGAATAAATATATTGAGAAGAGCTCAATTGTTAATTTAGTTAGAGGAAAAGGCTTACTTAACGCCATTGTAATTAACGATTCAGAAGATAGTGATACGGCTTGGAATATTTGCTTGAGACTGAGAGATCATGGTCTTTTAGCAAAGCCAACGCATGGTAATATTATAAGATTTGCGCCTCCATTGGTAATGACAAAAGAGCAGTTACTGGATTGTGTATCCATCATTATTACAACTTTAAAAGAGTTTGAAGACTAAATCAATTTATACAATAAAAAAAGCGATTCTTAGAAGAATCGCTTTTTTTATTGATGATATTTATTATTGTTGATTTTGAGCGTTTTGGAACTCTTCCATCATTTGATTTACTTGTTCCATGTAAGCATCCCAACCACCCATTGCTTGAATAGAGTAGATAGACCAACATAAGTATAATATATTAATTATAAGAATAACCAAAGCAACTGTTTTAGCCGTTTTCATTGCATTTACCGAGCTAAGATCAAATGCTTCTGGGTTATCTGCAACTTTTTTGATTTGTGTGTGCGCTATTAAAAATGCAGCACCTGCTAAGATAAAGCCTAGCCCTGCAAAGCAACAGCATAAAAGACCAACAATAGCTAGAACATAGACTATGGCTGGGTTGAGTTTTTGTTGTTCCATATTAGATTATTTAAGATAAAGTTTAAGTAAATAACTGCCTACGATGACTACCACATTCAGTATAGCCAATATAGTAATTATTTTATTTCCGGTTTTAAAATTTTTAAAGGTATTTATGCCAATAAATCCAAATAGCGCAATTAACGAATAGAGCCCAGGATACATTAAAAAAGACTCTACTATATGTCCCTTAAGCAATAGTGCAATAGAGCGTTGTAACCCGCATCCCATACATTCAAAACCTAATAACTTTTTGTTGAGGCATGGCAGCATGTAATCTTCAATTCCTTTTATTAATATTAGCATAATGCTAATGTACACATTTGATAAAAAATAAACAGTCTTAACCCACCTAAATCTTATTTTTGTAAAAACTGAATGGAACAATGAATATTTCAAGAATTATAAACTTTGTATGTATAGTAGCTGGTGGTGTTGTAGCAGTCTACGCTCAGGCCGAAGAAAAACAGAACACCTATTTATTAATTGGAGGTATTGTTTTACTAATGTTTGGCATATACAGAACATCAAGAAATATTCCGAGTAAGTATGACAATAAGGAGGAAGAATCTTTTGTTAAATCGGAAAAGATAGATGAAGATTAAAGTTGGCGATAGGGTTGAAACCATTGATGATAATATATCCGGAATCGTAACAAAAGTATCTGGAGATCATGTTGTACTCTCAGATGAAGATGGATTTGAAATGGAATTTCAATCACGTGAGTTAATGTTGATTGAAGTTGAACAATCACTGGATAATGCCATTTTTAACACCGATATAGAGGCTGTAAAACAAGAAAAAGAAATACCAAAGCGAAGGCAAAAATCTGCACCAAAACCTAAAGCGCGGCATATTCCAAAATTTGAAGTTGATTTACATATCCATCAACTAACCGATTCTACAAAGGGAATGACTAATTTTGATATGCTCAATTTACAGTTAGATACTGCTAGAAGGCAATTAGAGTTTGCAATTAAAAAACGGATCCCAAAAATAGTTTTTATTCATGGAGTGGGAGAAGGAGTACTTCGCCAAGAATTGGAAACCTTGTTAAGTCGTTACAATAACGTACAGTTTTATGATGCTGATTATAAAACCTATGGTTTAGGGGCAACTGAAGTCAAGATTTTCCAGAATACCCAAGATTAGTCGTCTTCTGGTAATGTAAATGAGTATTCAAGTACACCAAAATCTAATTCTGTAGCAGACAAGATTTCTAAGTTAAAATCAGTTATAAAGAAACTTGCGCTTACTGTTCTTGTATATTCATTATCATCTCTAAAACCTGGTGATCCGTAATCTGTGGTCTCTAAAATGTTAAGATAATGTGCAATTGACACCCCATCATTAACAGAAATATCATTAATAGGATTAAAATCTTGGTCTTCGTCTTCATTTATAGTTAGTATATCATCACCATCATCGTCAGTATCTAAGTAATCAGGTGTTCCATCTCCATCAGTATCTAATGGTGTTTCACCATCACCTATTTCATTTTCGGTATTTACATTATCATTATCATCATCTTCATCTAGGTAATCTGGAATACCGTCAAGATCAGTGTCTTCAGCATTTGGATAATTACCATTCTCATCCGGTTCACCTCTCCCTTCATCCTCACTGGCGATACCGTCATTATCATCATCCTCTATGGTAACGGTGACAGCAATATTGCCTTGATCTGCTTCGTAGTCTTCAACTATGTTTAAACTTCCTGGTGGTACCACATCGCATAATTCACCTGTAGCTACAGCTCTATTGTAGGTTCTATATATGAAGCGATTAGATCCACCAATTAAGAACAATTCAGGTGTATCTGTTGGTGTAGCTTCAGTGAAAGGGAACTCTTGATTTGTACTTCTTGGAATGATTACGGATAAAGATTCGTTAGGATCTTCTCTTAAATCGAATATAAGAAAAGAATCGACACTACTATCGCAATACTCTAGTTCTTTGTCAAATTCTAAGTCTACAGTTATAATATCACCATCGTCACAGGCTGTTAAAAGTAGTAGGATAATTATCAAGTACAAGCTAGGCTTCATAAACAATCATTTTGAACAAAAATAAAGGATTTGTAAAATTATAACGTGGCATTGACTAAATAATTTTATTTGCAATATTTTTGTAGCATGAAGCAAGTTTATTTAGATAATGCTGCAACGACAGCAGTTAGGTCTGAGGTGGTTGATAGAATGACAGAAGTGCTAAAGCATAACTTTGGTAATGCTTCTTCAACACACAGTTTTGGACGTTCCGCCAAGGCTTTACTTGAGCAGTGCCGAAAAAATATTGCAAGTTATTTTAATGCTACAGCCTCAGAGATTGTTTTTACGTCGGGTGGTACTGAAGCCGATAATTTAGCACTTCGAAGTGCTGTAAGAGATTTAGGTGTTACAGAAATGATTACCTCAAAAATTGAACATCATGCCGTTTTGCATACAGCTGAGCAGTTATCGAAAGAGTACAATACTAAATTAACTTTCGTGAATCTTGATGATTGTGGTTCTATAGACTACAATCATTTAGAGCAATTACTCGAAGCTTCAGATAAAGCCATAGTAAGTCTTATGCACGTTAATAATGAGGTTGGTAATGTTTTAAATCTTGATCGAGTGTCTCAATTATGTCAGGCTAATAATGCACTATTTCATTCAGATTGCGTACAATCTGTAGGGCACTTTAAAATTGATGTTAATATAACTCCTATAGACTTTTTTGCTGCTAGCGCTCATAAATTTCATGGTCCTAAAGGTGTCGGCTTCTGCTATGTTAGAAAAGAATCAGGTCTAAAGCCTTTAATTTTTGGTGGCGAGCAAGAACGAGGTTACAGAGCTGGTACAGAGTCAATTCATAATATCGTTGGAATGGATGAAGCACTTAAGTTGGCTTATGACAATTTGGAAGACGAGGAAACTCTAATTACTGGATTAAAGCATCACTTTATTCAAGGATTAAAATCTGCTGTTCCTGAGGTAGTATTTAATGGTGAGTGTGAAGATTTAAATAAAAGTACCTATACTTTAGTCAATATATGTCTACCTATTCCACAAGATAAGGCCTCCTTACTTCAGTTTCAATTAGATTTAAAAGGCATTGCCTGTTCTAAAGGAAGTGCTTGCCAAAGTGGAAGTAATCAGCGATCACACGTATTGTCTGCAATATTAACTGAAGATTTGCTAAATCGCCCTTCAATTCGGTTTTCTTTTAGTGCTTTTAACACCAAGGACGAACTCGATTATGTGATTAACGTTTTAAAAGAATTTGTAAACTCAAACTAAAAGTCAACACTAATTTAGAGGTATTAGAATCTAGCAGATAACCTTAAGTTAAAAACCCTAGGAGTTAAAAAGTTTGGAATGGCAAATTGTCGTTTTGTATAAACGTCACGTACCCAAGTATTGGTAATACTATTCTGGTTATTGAACATGTTATAAATTTCAAAACCGAGCGACAATTCTTTAAATTTCTTTTTCCAACGTGCATTATAAGTTTTGGTCGGGTTCACCAGTTCCAAAGAAATTCCCAAGTCTGCCCGTCTGTAATCTCTAAGACGTATTTGAAAATCGTAGGGATCAGCGTAGCTCGGAGATCCACCAGGTACACCTGTATTGTATACAAGATTAAGGTACATTTTTAAATCAGGCATATTCGGTACATAATCCTGAAATAGCGCACCAAACTTTAATCGCTGATCTGTAGGTCTAGCTATAAATCCTCTATTTTCAATATTTTCTTCAGTTTTAAGATACCCGAAACTGAACCAAGATTCCGTTCCTGGAACAAACTCGCCATTCAAGCGCATATCCAATCCATAAGCATAGGCAGTTGCGTTGTTATTAGCTCTATATCTTATTCTAACGTTTTCTAAGGTGTATGGATTAACGTCTGTTAATCCTTTATAATAAGCTTCAGTCACAAGTTTAAAAGGACGATCCCAAATTTCAAAGCTGTATTCATTTCCAAATACAATATGGAAGGATTTTTGAGCCTTTACATTTGGTTGCACAACACCAGAGGAATCTCTGAGCTCTCTATAAAAAGGTGGTTGGTAATATAAACCACCAGCAACTCGAAAAAGCATGTCCTTATCCCAATTTGGTTTAATAGCAAATTGAGCTCTCGGGCTAAAAACGGTTTGCGTATTACTCTTAAAGTTTTCACCATTAACGGTCCAGTTATGCGCTCTAACTCCAATATTATAAAATACTTCGTTAGAACCCCATTCTGTTCGTTTACTATATTGCGCAAAGGCTTGCATACGATCAATTTGGACTCTATTTAAAGCACGAATATTTTCAAATGCTGTTAATGGTCCTTCGAAGGGTTGATAAGGCTGTAAATTTGGTGTACTAAAATTTGGTGGTCGAATGGAAAAGCCTGCAGAATCAATAATTTCATATTCAACTAATCGATCTCTTATATCTTCGTGGGTATATTTTACAGACCACTCAAGTGTTGATTCTTCATCAATTTTATAATTGCCTCTGTGCTCAGCATTAACAATAAAAGCATCTAGATCATTTCTTGCATGGGTTAATTGGGAACCAATACCTTCACTAAATTCCACCTCACCTAGATCATCGTCCCCGATATTAGTGTTTACCTGACCAAGCCTGTATTGCGCAAAAATATCGAAGTACTCTTGTTCAATGGTATGATAAGCAGAGGTAATGAGTTTAAGCGTTAAATTGTCATTAACAAAGTAGTTGGCTTTAAATGCTCCAAAGTAGGTTTGATATTGATCTTCTTCATTACCTTCATAAAATACCAAAAGGGCGACTGGCTCTTGAAGGGTTCCAAAATTGGTCTGGCGATTTTTAGGTTGAAAATTATAGCGGTTAAGTGAGATATTGCCTAAGAAATTAAGATGAAACTTATCAGAAAAGCGGTAGGTTAAATAGGTTTGTGCATCGGCAAATACAGGCTCAACGTTACCTTCTGTCTCAAGATTATTTAATATTAAACTATTATCTCTATACCGTACACCAGCAATTCCAGAGAATTTTCCGTTCTTAGAAACAGTCTCTGCTGCCAGACTACCACCAAGGAAACTTAAATCCGTTCTAATGCCAAAGCCAACAGGATTTCTATAATTTATGTCTAGAACAGATGATAACTTATCACCGTACTTTGCTTGGAATCCGCCAGCTGAAAAGTTAACATTTTGCACTAAATCTGTGTTTACAAAACTAAGTCCTTCTTGGTTTCCAGATCGAATTAAAAATGGTCTATAGACTTCAATTTCGTTGACATAAACAAGATTTTCATCAAAGTTACCTCCTCGTACCGAATATTGTGTGCTTAGTTCATTTGAGATGTTAACACCTGGTAATGTTTTTAGAATGTTTTCTACTCCCGGTTGTGCTCCTTTAATAGTTCTAATAACGTTTGGTGAAATGGTAGTTACTCCGTCAACTTTCTGTCTAGTATTAGAGTTTATAACCACAGTAGCTATTTGCTCTGCTTCCACTTTCATTACAGGATTAAACTCGAGCTCTTGACCATTTTTTAATAAAAATTTTTGAACGATACGACGATGTCCTAAATGAGTAAATATAATCGTAACTTCAATGTCAGAGGGGATTCTTAATTCGTAAAATCCATTGGTATTGGTTGCAGTACCTTCGCCAGAAGATGCCTTTATGTTTACATTTTCAATTGGATTACTAGATTCATCTAAAATAACACCTCTTACAATAGCTGATTGCGCGTATGACATGATGCTAAACAAAAAGCAAATAACAACAATAAAATGTGAGCGTCTCAAATAGTTTAATTTTATTTTCTAAAAAAGATTGCTTCAAATGTAGAACTATTTCCGACATTATCCGTAACAATTATTTTTAATTCATTCTTTGTGTCTTTTATAACATTGTCATTAAAATCGTGTACCAAAGTGTTGGTTTTATAATCGTATTCCATTAAGATCCACTTGCCATTAACAGTTGCTCTGTATTTACTTATACCGGATAATTCATCTTCAATTTTAACCTTTAGATAACGGTATTTACTTAACCACTTTTTATCTTGAAAATTTAAGGGCTTGATTGAAGGAGCCACAGTGTCCATAGCTAGAGTATAAGTACCAAAAATTTTACTACCTGCACTTAAGACTTTGCCTTTACGTTTGGTATAAACGTAACTTGGTTTTTTATAATAGCCATAGAGTCTAGCAATAAATAATTTATCAAGATGTTCGTCCTTATAATGACTAAGGTCGTAATTTATATAGAAGTTTTTCTGCAATGGAATGCTATCTTCATGCAAATGCAATGTGTCTGAACTCACCCTGAAGTCAATTAAAGCGTC